>Ga0310822_100123_pt1 | contig 98760 bp, 85 predicted proteins | sample P4_ome_2_FD_201313 | JGI IMG/M metagenome (GOLD analysis project Ga0310822, IMG submission 201313) | Sorghum-adapted microbial communities from Joint BioEnergy Institute, Emeryville, California, United States - P4_Day56_Rep2 | ecosystem: Engineered > Bioreactor > SSF (Solid state fermentation) >... | reverse complement strand
GCGCCTTATTGACCGCACCATAAACCGTCAGAGAAACGACGCGATTCCCCTTCCGGGCCGCCGTCGCTTCCAGCTCCGCCACACGCTCCTCGAGGTCGGCGCAGCAGTTCCCGCCAAGGTCGGCGGCCATGGCGCTGGTCGCAAACAAACCAGCTGCGGCAGCAACAGCAATGCTGCTGGCCGTCTTCATCAGTCCCCTAGTCATTCGATAGGCTCCCCTATGTTTGTCCGGTGTGCAGAAAGCAGCACGCGCTGCCCGGCGACAGCACACGCCCGGTCCGAGTTGCACGCACGCGCGTGAGCGCACGCCACTCCGACTGGACGCGTTACGCGCAACGCGACTGAACTGAACTCAACGCTGGGTACTCAGGTGCGGCCTTCAGCCCGCCGGGCTTGCTTCCTGCTAGGCCTGCTCGGGACCGATGTGGACCCTCACTGGCCCATACTCGACCTCCTAAAGAGGTCCGCCGCACGACTCGATACTGGACATGATCGTTAGAGGAGGACGGGTCGAGGGGAAAGGGTAAGTCGACAGAAATCCGCTCAATCCGACGGAACCGTGGCCAATATGCCACCAGTTGAAGGTGCGCAACAGTGTTGTTGCTGGAATGTTCCGGATCTATAGAGCGATGTTAAGGCTGGAGTCGGCCTGTACCATTCCGAAGGCACAAAAAGCAAGAAAGCCGCCCGTTGGGGCGGCTTTCGGTTCGGTCAGTCTGCTTAGGCTGGTGGATCAGAAGCGGATGATGCCGCCGGTGAACACTGCCTGATAGTCCTCGACATCGAGGTTCAGACGGGTGCCGAAGGGGCTTGCTCCGACATTGACTACGGCATCGAAGTCACCCGAGTAGTTGCGATAGCCCGCGTAAAGGTCCATTGCCGCTGCATCGATGGTTTGAACGATACCAAAGCCCCAAACGGTTACCTGAGAACTCCTGATTGCCGCCCCGAAGGTATCAAAGTTAGCTCCCAGAGGCAGAGTACCCGCCAGGAAGCCGAGATCGTTTACGTTGCCGCCAGCCAGACCACCACCTGTGTCAGCCTGGAAGTACTCGCCGTAGATCGTCGTATTGCCCAAGCCGAAGAAGTTCTTCTCGATACCAGCTTGGACGTACCAGAACTCGTCGCGATCATCGACGTCCGGGAGAAGCAAATTGCCTTCCAAAGCGCGCAATGCGAACAATTCCCGGCGATTCTCATCTTTGAGGAAGCCGTAAGCGCCTGCGATGTAAAGTCCGGTCGGTACATGCATCGCACTGGCTGACATGCCGACGGCCCAGCAGTCGACGTCGGAATCTCCCGTCACACCGATACCGAACACCGGATCTACGAAGTCGAGATCGGCGCAACCGCGATCATTATTGCTGCCAGTACCCGTGACAGCAAAGCCCGTTATCCCAAAGATATCCGTTGGCAGAACCGCGGTCGCATCGCCGTCCGTCCACTGTTGATAACCGATACCCGCGGCGACCCGAATACCGTTCCACTCGTTCGCGTAGCGCAGAGCCGCATCCCAAAAGTCATCCTCACCCCACGAGGCCGAGAATGTGAAGCCCGAGAAGGTGGGCGAAACATAACGGACGAGATTGCGCCGGTCGCCATCGCCGACGTTCGCATTGGCTTGGGACAGTATGTCATTCCACTGCAGACCGGCGAAGGGCGCCACCGCCAACAATGTCCCGTTGCTTAAGCGCAGGAACATGCCGCCGCCCCAGTTGTTCACGTCCGGCGCACCGATCTGAGCAGCGTTCGACAGGTTGATTTCAGTTATGCCGTCCGTCGCCATGCTGGTGTGGCCCACCCAGACACGACCAAGCCGGTTCGACTCGATCCACCAGGCACTATGCCTGAGGTCCAAAGATGAAGTGCCCCCGACGAGGTCATCGGCAAACTGGTTCACATTGGCGCTGTTCGCGATGCGAACGCCGATCTCGAGCAAGTACCCCGCCTTCCATTCCGGGCTGATCGTGGCGTCGCCGCGGAAGCCGAAGCGGGTACGAGAGTTCTCGTTCGTCACCACGTAGGCGTTGGTTTCCTCGCCGTCATCCCACCACAGGATGCCTTCGTTCACCTGGCCGTAGACGGTTAGAGACACGCGGCGATTGCCCTTGCGCGCTGCCGTCGCCTCGAGCTCGGCAACACGCTCCTCGAGGTCGGCGCAGCAATTTCCGCCGAGATCGGCCGCCATGGCACTGGTCGCGATGACGCTGGCCGCGGCGGCGATGGCGAAGCGACTGGTCGTCTTAATCAGTCCCCCAATCATTTCCATCTCCACTTGGTGTTGTTCCGTTGGCGCAGAAAGCAGCACGCGCTGCCCGGCGACAGCTCACGCGCCTAGTCCGAGGTGCACGCACGCGCGTGTGCGCACGCCACTCCGACTGGACGCGGTACTCGGGAGACGCCACTGAACTCGACGCTGAACTCGTAGTGCGGCTTACCAGCCCGCCGGGCTTGCTTTCTGCAGAGCGGCCAGGCTGCCATCGGATGCCGGGCCAGCTCTGGTGGACCCTCGAAGAGGCTCCGCCGCACGACACTCAACACAGCGGCCGCACCGGTTGCATGTCGCTGACGAACACCCGTTATGGTTGTTCGCATTCCTGCTTTAGTGCAGTTGCAGGTTTCGAGCAAACTCGCGTTTAGGTTGTTGGCGCGATTGATCTGAATTCGTTGCGCTTTTGTCACGAAGTGCGCATCAGCAACGGCAATTTCGGCCGCTCACGGGTTAGTCAGGCAGGGAGGAGATGTGGATTGCGGGGGGCCGAAGATGTGAATCGGGTGTTGGACGGCGCCTCTGATTCGAGTCGCCGTTTCTGATGCGACCAAACTGGTTCCTGATTTGATCGCCAACCGTATCGGCCGCGGTTCACCCCGCGAGCAGGTAGGTGCGGAGCGCACTGGCCTCCATCTCTACCTCGGCGATGTGATGCTTGACGACGTCGCCGATGGAGACGATGCCGACGAGCGCATCGTCCTCGAGCACGGGTATGTGGCGCATGCGGCCGGCCGTCATGGTCGCCATGAGCTGGTCCAGTGTGTCAGCCTCGCTGCAGACCACCACCTGCCGGGTCATGAATTCTGACACGGGCTGCTCGAGGCAGTCTCGGCCCCGCTCGGCAATGGCGCGGATGATGTCGCGCTCCGAGATGATGCCGACGACCGTACCGCTCGCACCCAGGACGACGAGCGAGCCGATGCGCTTCGCCGACATCTTCTCGGCGGCGGCTTGCAGCGTCGTCTCTGGCCGCGCGGTAGCGACGGCCCGCCCCTTGCTCTTGAGTATGGCAGCCACGTTCATGGACGCGACCTCCCGTCCAGGCGGCCGGCAGACCCGTACTGACACGCCGATGGTCGCGGCCGGTCTGGCCGACAACGTGTCCGTAGCCGGGCCGTTCCAACCGCGGCTCAGTTACCCCTCGCATATAGGGGAGATCAACTCCCGGTAGTTGATCGTGCGCTATCTCGCCCGCTGGCGCAAGCCGGTCGCTTCGCTACCGCAGCGGAGGGTCAGCCTCTTCCAGCGTCGGCTCAGCCGCGCGATCGAATGCACCGAAGATGAGCAGCCCGGCGAAGAAACCGCCGAGGTGAGCTTCCCAGGCGATCCCGCCCGTTTCGGCGAGGTCACCGAATCCGATCGCGAAGGCGAAGTTCAGGATCACCCAGATTGCGATGGTGATCAGCACCCGCCGGTCGTGCAGCATCTGCCCGAGATTCATCCTGGGGACCTCGCGGGCGCCTTCCGGAATGACAGCGGCCCCCCCGCGATCCATGGCATTGAACAGAAACCGCATCAGGCCGCCCATCATCCCGGATATGGCGCCCGAAGCTCCGACCATCGGCACCGGCAATCCTGGATTGATCGCCAGAAACGTGAGCGCCCCCGCGATGCCACAGATCGCGCTGAACAAGAGAAATCGCAGACTGCCGATGCGCCGCACCAGCGGCGTGCCCAATGCGAGCAGCCAGGCACTGTTGATCAGCAGGTGCAGCGGGTCGCCGTGCACGAACATGTGGGTGATGAACGAGGTGACGGCGCTGATCTCGCCGCCAGGCAGCACGAAGGGGCTATCCCCGTAACGGGCCGGAATGAACCCCAGCGTCAGAACCAGATACGCGTCGTCAATGTCCGACAGAAATCCGCGCGCGACATGGAGCAGGGCGAACGCGGCGAGCAGCCCCAAAATGACGTACGGCGCGTTGAAAATGGGCTCTCGGCGCACCAACCGGTCCTTTCAGCGAGACATTTCATCTAGAGGGCCTTCACCATGCCGGCAAGCGCCCGGCGCTCAGAAGCCGCAGGCCCCGAGCTGGCACGGAACCTGCTCGGGAGGCCGGGAAGAAACTGCACATGTCCCAGATCGCAACTCGGGGCGGAACTGGTTCTATCGAGTATTTGGAGGGGGATCGATGGCTTGGGGAGACGCCGGAAGGGAGCGCGCCGCCAACATGGCTGAAAGGCTGGGCGCTCAGGTGGATCGTATGAAGAACGACACGAGCCGAGTCCTTTTCCAGTACTGGAACGCGATCCGCGGAACGCGCCGGGCGCCGCGCCGCTTCGAGATCGAGCCGGCCCGCATCTCCCGCATTTTGCCCGAGGCGTTCATTCTGGAACAACGGGACGTGGACACATACCGGTTCCGAATCGCCGGCACCCGCCTCTGTGAACTGTTCGGGATGGAGCTGCGTGGTCACAATTTCCTGGAACTTTGGGAGGATGGGGACCGATTCCCGGTGAAGCGCCGGCTTGCACACGTCGCGGAAGAGGGCGCAGTGGGACTGTTCGAATTTGAGGCATCTGTGTCAGTACGGGAATCGGCGAGCTTCGAGGTGCTGATCGTGCCGCTCATCCAGAAGGATGCCGCCATCGATCGGTTCCTCGGGACCATGAGCCCCATCAGCGAGCCGCTTTGGCGCGGGGTGGAACGCCTGGAGCGATGTCACCTGCTGCGGCACGAGTTGATCTGGCCCGAACCTGCGTCGGGCAGAATTGTCCGTGCACCCCTGCCGGAAGTTCGTGACGCCCGCCTCGTGCGCGTCGCCCATCGCAGCTTCCGCGTTTACGAAGGCGGGCTCTCGCGCGAGACCGGCAAGCGATAGCGCACGCGTCCTCTTACCCCAAAAACAGCAGAAAATGGACTTCCGGCACAGTTCGTTGCGCCGGGATTACGTTTCCTTAACGGCTCGCACGGATAGTCAAGGCTTACGCAAGGACAATCCGGGCCATCGGTCAGGTCCACGGCTGCAGTACGGCTGCAGACGGGCTGATGTATCAGTGCGAGCTGCTCCTCATGACTTGGACGCCGATCACCGCAACAGTTCCCGACGGAGCGGACGGCCGGCCCGCGGAAGCACCTCTGGCCTCCCCGCGCGAGCGGCGGCTCCATAAGCGCTACAAGATCGTCGTTCCGGGCCGATTCATGCGGCTCAACAAGGAAGAGCATCCGTGCAGGCTGCGGGACATCTCCTGCAGCGGCGCGGCGATCACCTCACCTGTCAGCCTCGAGATCGGCGAGCGCATCGTCGTCTATTTCGAGCATATCGGCGGGCTCGACGGCATCGTCGTGCGCACGTTCGAAGGCGGCTTCGCCATCGAGCTTTGCGTGACGCAGCACAAAAGAGAGAAACTCGCCGACCAGCTCGCGCGACTGGCGAACCGCGACGGCAAACCCGCACCCCGCCGGCATGAGCGATTCACCATCAACAACACCACGACCCTTCGTCTCGACGAAGACATCTCCATCCAGGTGCGCGTGCTCGATGTGTCGATTTCCGGGGCCTCCGTCGAGACGGAGGCGCGGCCGGCTCTCGGCAGCGAAGTCGTCCTCGGCAAGCTCCGGGCCAAGGTGGTCCGGCATCATGTGGAGGGGCTCGGTCTTGAATTCATGGACATACAAAACCCCGATGCTCTCCGTCGCTCCATCCGCTGACATTATCCCCAGACGGATCAGTATCCGCGGCTGTTCGAGCACGGCGCAACACGATTTCGTCGCAAACCAGCGGCAGGTTAACGGGCAAAGTGTAGCAAGCGATCTGCCGGTTGTAGAGGGCGTTGCAGATCAATTGCGAGTTGTGGGTGGGGTTGCGTGACATGCGAGTAAAAGCTCTCGTGCTCATAGTCGTGTCCGGGTTGCTTCATGCGGGCAGTGCCGCCGCCGACAACTCAAAAATAAGGGCAGCCGAGCACTCATCTCTCTACATGCGCGTCTTCGGACAGGCGATTCCGCCGTTCGGATTCATCCAGTTCTGCGAGGCTTGGCCCGACGAGTGCAAAGCGGGTCACTGGCGCGACAGGCGCTTCCAGGCCACGCCGGAACGGCTGAGCGAGCTGGACGAGGTCAACCGCTACGTGAACCGCCGAATCCGTCCGACTACGGACCAGGAGCTATTCGGCGTCACCGAGCGTTGGGTCATCCCCACCGACCAAGGCGATTGTGAGGACTACGCTCTTTTGAAGCGCAAGATCCTCATCGAGCGCGGATGGCCGCCGAGCTCGCTGCTGATGACCGTCGTGCGCGACGAGCTGGGCGAGGGGCACGCCGTGCTCACGGCGCGGACAGCCCAGGGCGACTTCATCCTCGACAACAAGGTCGACGAGGTGATGCTCTGGTATGTGAAGCCCTACGAGTACATCATGCGCCAGTCGTTCTTGGATCCGAAGGTCTGGGTGTCGCTCAACCCGCAGGCCTACTCGCCGGCCGCCATTGCCGTTGTGCGCAATCAGGACTGAGCTCCCGGATAAGGGCCGGAGCTCAGATGACCCGCGTGCGGGGATTGCTGGCAGTGAGCCCATACACGTGAGCCCAGCCGCTGGCGCCTCGTAGCCAGCACCCGCTCATGGCAAGCCGCCGACGCTGCGTCGTTGCCCAAAGCGCGTCGCGCCGGCGTGCCGCCTATTGGTTCTCCCGCAGTTGATTTACCGTGCCGGGGTTCTGACAGAACCGATGCGGGTGCAGCCGCCGTGATGGCACTGTTGCCCCGAGCTTCCCCCCGCCAGTCTCGAAGCAAGCGACATCTACTCGAGGTGTCGATGCCGATTCCTGAGTTGTCGGGAGGAACGAGACGTCACTCCAGCGTGACGGCTTCCTCGTGAGGAAATCGCAACACAGCTACAGATAGCGCCCCCTTCACCGATTTCCGGTTGGACCGCCCAGCGCCGGGCAGACCTGCCCTCAGTGCGACGACCCCTTGGCCTCGACGCGCGGCCGGACGGGCTCTGCTGGCCCACTCGCCGCACCATTGCCGCTCTTGTCGGCCGGCCGGGCGTTGGACGCATCCGCAATCGGCATTCCCGCGAGCTTGGCCAGGCTTTCTGCGATCGCCGGCGGTAGGGACGGAAACTGCGGCGCGTTCTGCCGAGCCCCCGGCGGAGGTGCCGGCGGAGGGGTGCGCCCGGCAGCGGCTCCGTTGGGTGGTGGAGGCGCCGTGTGTGCCGGCTGTCGCGGTGGCGCCGTAACCGAAGATGGTGCAGCAGGCGGTGGCGGCCCAGGCTGTCGAGCGACAGGTGGAGCGGTGGGGCGAGCCGGTGGCCCTCCCTTCCGCATCGAGGGTGGCGGCGGCGCCGTCGTGGGGCCTGGCCGTGGCTGTTGCGGAGAAGCGGCCACGGCTGGCTGGCGCGGATGCGGCGGCGCGGTCTTCGGGCCTGGCGTGAGCTTCGGCGGCACCGGTGGCGGGCCGGGAGGCTGCTTTGCCTGACTCGGTCGCGGGGGTGGCGGCGCAGACCTCACCGGCTGCTGCGCTCCATCCTGCGGCGGTGGTGGCGGTTGGGTCTGCTGCCGAACCGGCGGCGGCTGGGTCCGCGGCACGCCACGAGACGGAGGTTGCGTGCGTGCACTGCTTTCGCCCTGGGCGCCAACCGGTGCTCCGGCCGGTGGTGGGGCAGCGTGCGAACCTTTCGGCTGAAGTGGCAAGGGCGGAACGGCGACGGGCGAGCCAGTCTTCTGTTTCGACGTCGAATCGCCTGCGGACGGCCCCGCCGCCGGATCCGCACCGTCGGACTTCGCGCCGCCGGCTCGCTTTCCCGAAGTCCGCGCAAGGAGCTGTTTGGCCGCTTGCAGCCCGCGGCGCCCCGCCTCCGGCTTGCCCTTCTCCTTCCGGCTCTTGGTTGGCTCGGTCGGGCGGTCGAGAGTGCTGTCCGGAGCTGTCACGTTCGCCTTCTGCGACGCCTCTGCAGGGGTGAGCGCAGGCGCCTCGGCCGTTGCGGGCGCTGGCGCGCTCACCTCCGTGCGCTTCTTCCTCCTCCGGCTCAAGGACCGCGGCCTGAACAGCCCGCTGCGCTGCAACTTGCGCTCGGACTTGCGGATCGTGCGCACGAGTTGCAGCGCCTCGCGGTCGCTCATCGCCTCGCCGTAGTAATAGCCCTGCCCGTAATCGCATCCGAGCCCGCGCAGGAAATTGGCGTCCTCCGCCACCTCGATGCCTTCGCCGACAACCTTCTTCCCGAGCTCGTGCGCCAGCGCCACGATGGAGCGCACGATCGCGGCGCCCGGGCCGTTACCGTTGATCGCTTGCACGAGCCCCTGGTCGATCTTGATGGTGTCGAACGGGAACCGCTGGAGATAGGCCAGCGAGGAATAGCCGGTGCCGAAATCGTCGATCGAGAGGCCCGCGCCGGCACTGCGCAGCAGCTCCAGCACGTGCACCGCCTGCTCCGGATTTTCCATCGCCACCGACTCGGTGATCTCGAGCCTGAGCGCGCGCGGCGGCACCAGGGCGCGGCCCAGGATGTGGCGAATTTCCTGGATGAGATCCTGCCGGAAGAGCTGCCGGCTCGACACGTTCACGCTGACGAAGACGGGATTGTCCCCGCGTGGCAGCTCCTTTTGCCACTTGGCCGCCTCCTCGGCCGCGCGCGTGAGGACATAAGAGCCGAGCTTGACGATGAGATCGCTCTTTTCGGCGATGGGCACGAACTCCGCCGGGCTGAGCCGTCCGAGCTTCGGGTGGTCCCAGCGCACCAGCGCCTCGAAGCCGGCCAGTTCTTCCGTCGGAAGATAGATGATCGGCTGATACTCGATGTGGATCTGATTGCGCTCGAGCGCGCGCCTCAGATCACCTTCGAGAACCACGCGATCGTCAGGCTCCCTGCGCTTGTCGGGCATGAACATCTCGATCCGGTCGGCGCCGCTGCGCTTGGCGCGGTACATGGCGATCTCGGCCTGCTTGAGCAGCTCCTCGGCGTCGAGGTCGCCATCCATGACGGCGATGCCGGTCGATGTGGTCAGCGAGATCTCCTGGCCGGCGATTTTGATGGGCGAGCGCAGACTGCGCCGAACCCGCTCCGCAATCAGCGCAAGCTCGCGCGGCTCATGATGCGAGACGAGCAGCATCGCGAATTGGTCGCCACCGACCCGGGCCAGCGTGTCCTGCGGACCGACGTGGCGCATCAGCCGGCGTGCCACTGTCAGCAGGATGCTGTCGCCGACGATCAACCCCAGAGAGGCGTTGACGTTCTTGAACCGGTCGATGTCGATGAAGAAAACGGTCGGGCGAAGCTGCTGCTCGACCTTGGCGCGCATGATGGCGACGCCGAGCCGGTCCAGAAACAGCGCCTTGTTGGGCAGGCCGGTCAGGCTGCAGTGGACGGCATCGTGCATCAGCCGTTCCTGCGCCCGCTTCGCCTCGGTGATGTCGCGCATCAGACCGACACAGCGCAGTGCCCGCCGGTCGGAATGTGGGACGCTTGCCGCCTCGATCTCGAACCAGCGATAGGAGTTGTCGGTGTGGCGCATCCTGAGCTCGATGTGAATCGGCCCGCCGTTGCGCTCCTGCACACCCCACAGCACCAGCCGGAACCGCTCCCGGTCGGCCGGATGCAGATGCTTGGCGAAGTCGTCGACCTTGGTCGACAGCTCGCCTGCCGTCAGGCCGAGAGAGGCCTCGATCACGGGGCTCACCTTGATCTCGTCGCGCCGGGCCAGCCACTCCCAGACCGCCGCCCCCGATCCGTCGATCGCCATCGATCGAAGCTGCATCTCGCTCGGTGCAGCGCCATAGACCGGCTCGAAGGAACGGAATGCGAACTGCGTGACGGTGAAGCCCATCAACACGACGATGAGGACCAGTCCAGCAGCCAGCGCCGAGACAACGATATCGCCCGAGAGCTGCCCCGTAAGGGTTACAGCGGCCGCAAAGATCCACACCAGGAACAGGAGCCAGGTCGGGATCAGGGCGAGTGCGCGGTCCTGGCCGCGAATGGCGAGGTAGAGCGTGAGCAGCGCCCCAACGCTGCCGATTACGGCGAATGAGGCGCGCGCGAACGTGGCCGCCAGCCGCGGGTCGATCACGGCGACGAAAACGAGTGCGAGCTGGGCAGCGATCCAGACGCTCGCGACCATGCGGATGAACCCGTGCCAGGAGCTCAGCCGCAGGAACACGCTGACGAAGATGACAATGCTCGCCGCGATGGCCGACTCGGTGGCGGCCCGGTAGACGGCATTATCTTCCGCCTTCAGGTGGAAAAGCTTGTGCCAGAAGCCGAAGTCCACGCACAGGTAGCCGAGCACGCACCACGCGACCAGTGCGGCAGCCGGGAAGATCGCCTTGTGATTGGCGGCAAAAACGGCCGTGAGAAAGATCGCGAGCAGGCCCGTGATCCCCAGCATGATGCCGTTGAAGAGCTGTCTGTCGCGCGCATTCAGCTCGTACTCCAGCGACTTCCAGAGGAAGACACGGGGAATGCGCTCTGAGGCCAACTCGGCGGCGTAGGTGATCGTCTGCCCCGGCTCCAACGTAATGCGGAAGATGTCGGCCCGGTCGCTCCTGACGCGATCCGGCAGATACCCGAGCGACGGTGTCACGGCCTCGATGCGGCGGGTGTCGAGATCCGGCCAGATCACGGACGAGCCGATCACCGTGTACCGCTCGGCCGTCAGCCAGCGCTCGATCGGTTTGTCGGTCGGGTTGCGCAGTGCAAAGACGAGCCAGTTCGGGTTGGTGCCAGGCGTGCTCGCCCGGATCGACATGCGGCCGCTGACGCCATCCGGGCCCGAAGCCGTGTCGACCTGGAGCGTGTCGCCCTGGCCGGTGTGGATCTCACCCTGACCGGTGATCTCGATGCGATCCTGGTCGGGCCGGACCTCTATCGGCTCGAGAGCGCGCGCCGGCTCGGCCGCAGTGGTGAGGAGCAGCAGCCCGAACACCAGCAGCATCAGGCCCTTCAGGTATTCCCCCACCCCCCGCGATGGTGCGGCAGAGCAACATGGATCGCTATCGCTCATTCCGTATCCCGGACCCGCCGAAGTCGTCCCGCGGGTCGTCAGCCAAGGTTGCGTAGAGCAGATGATCTTGCCAGACACCATTGATCTTGAGATAGCGCCGCGCCAGCCCCTCGCGCTGGAACCCGTTGCGCTCCAGCACGCGGATCGAGGCCAGATTGTTCGGCATGCAGGCCGCTTCCACCCGGTGCAACTTGAGCTCGTCGAAAGCGAACCGGACGGCGCCGGCAAGCGCCCGGGTCATGTACCCGCGCCCGGCATAGGGCTTGCCTACCCAGTAGCCGACTGCGGCGGCCTGAGTGACGCCTCGGCGCACGTTGCTCAGAGTAAGTCCGCCGAGCAGGGTGTCGTCGGCTTCCTGAAACAGGAAGAAGGCATACCCCATGTCGTCGCGCAGCTCGCGCTGGTAGTGGCGAATCCGCCGGCGGAAGGCATCGCGGGACAGCTCGTCGCGCGTCCACTGCGGCTCCCATGGAACGAGGTGGTCACGGCTCTTCGCCCGCAGTTCGGCCCAGGCGGCGTAGTCGCCCATGTGCGGCGGCCGAAGATAGATCGACCCAGCACGCACGAGAGGAAGCCATTCACTGCCGAGGCCGGATCTCAGGAAAGCCATGGCGTTGCTCCTCTTGGGCTAGCCGGCGAGGCGACGCTCGGCCCGCTGCGCATAATCGGCAGAACGTCTGCCGGCCCCCACGACGGCGATTGACGGTAGAGCTGATCGCGCAACGCGTTCGGCGATGGCCCGGATCCGTTCGGGCGTGACATCCTCGATCCGTTGGACAAGCTCGGCCGGTGGGATCAGGCGGTCGAAGAACATGAGCTGCCGCGCCATCTGCTCGGCCCGCGCCGAGGAGCTTTCGAGCCCCGTCAGCAGCCCGGCCTTGAGCTGAGCCTTGGCACGCGCCACCTCCGCATCGGACGGAGGCGTGGCGGCGATGTTGAACAGCTCCGTCCCGATCACGTCGATGAGCTCCCCCATTTGCTCCGGACCTGTCGCCGCATGGATGTCGAACATCCCGCAATCGGCCATGCCCCATGCCGTCGAGTAGATCGCGTAGCAAAGCCCCCGATTTTCTCGCGCCGCCTGGAAGAGCCGGGACGACATTCCTCCGCCGAAGAGCCCGGAAAAGACCTGCGCGGCATAGAACTCCTGGTCGCGATAGGATGGCGCTTCGAACCCGAGGAGCAGATGGCTCTGCTCGAAGAGCTTCCGCGAGGTGCGCTGCCCTCCAACGTATCGCGCCACCGAACCATCTTGTGATTCGCCGCCATACAGGCCTCCAAATAGGGCTTCAGCGTGGCGGACGAGCGTGCCGTGGTCAATCGCTCCGGCTGCCGAAATCACCATTTGTGGTGCAAGATAGTGGGTGCGCAGGAAGTTCCTGAGGTCCTCGGAGGTCAGCCTGGTGACGCTTTCGCGCGTGCCGATGATCGGCCTGCCGACGGCCTGCCCGGGGTAAGCCGCATCCTGAACGAGATCGTAGGCGATCTCGTCGGGGCTGTCCTGAATGCTGGCGATCTCCTGCAGGATCACCTCCCGCTCGCGCTCTAGCTCGGCCTCCGCATAAGTGGAGTTCTGCAGGATGTCCGCCAGGATCTCGAGCGCGATGGCCTCGTCACCCTTGAGCACGCGGGCGTAGTAGGCCGTCATTTCGAGACTGGTCGCCGCGTTGAGCTCGCCGCCGACCTGCTCGATCTCTTCGGCAATCTGACGGGCCGTGCGCCGCCGCGTACCCTTGAACGCCATGTGCTCCAAGAGGTGGGAGATGCCGTGCTCTTCCTCCCTCTCGTGACGCGCACCGGTTGCCACCCAGACTCCGAGCGAGATCGTTTCGAGATGGGGCATCTGATGGGACACGACTCTGAGCCCATTGCGGAGCCTCGTGACGGCAGTGGTCATGGTTGCTGCTCCACACCCGCGCCCACCCGCTCCTCCACGAAACGCTCCACAGCAGCCAGATCATTTGGCAGGCGAACTGAGCGCTCCTCATCGGTCATCAAGGATGCAAGCCGTGGCGGCAGGCCCGGTCGCTCGCCCAGAATGGTCTCCATGGTGTCCGGGAATTTCGCCGGATGCGCGGTTGCGAGCACGACCTGCGGCGCCCCACGGGAGGGCAGGCATCGCTGCGCCGCGATGAGGCCGCAGGCCGTGTGCGGCTCGGCCGTGTAGCCGCTCGACTGCCGCACCCGGCGGATGGTCTCGGCGACCTCGGTCTCCGAGGCCGAAGCGGCGGAAAAGTCTTGCGCGATAAGCCTCGGGCCTCCCCTCACCTCGAAGCGGCCCGACTGCGCCAGAGCCGTCATCTGGTTCCGGACCAGCGCTGCATCGCGGCCCTGGGCTTCGAACAGGTAGCGCTCGAAGTTCGAGGACACCTCGATGTCCATGGACGGCGAGGTGGTCGCGGTCACGCCGCGCTTCTCGTAGATGCCGGTGGCCACCGTGCGCGGCAGGATGTCGTTGACGTTGGAGCCGATGACCAGCCGCTCGATCGGAAGGCCCATCTGGCGGGCGACGTAGCCGGCGAAGATGTCGCCGAAGTTGCCCGTCGGCACAGCGAACGAGACAGACCGATGCGGTGCCCCGAGCGCCACGGCAGCGGCGAAGTAATACGTCACCTGGGCGACGATGCGCGCCCAGTTGATCGAGTTCACGCCCGAAAGCCGCATGCGGTCGCGGAAGGCATGGTCGTTGAACATGCCTTTCACGAGCGCCTGGCAGTCGTCGAACGTTCCCTCGATGGCGACGGCATGCACATTGGGCTCGCGCGGCGTCGTCATCATGCGCCGCTGGACATCAGAGACCCGGCCGGCCGGGTAGAGGATCACCACGTCCACGGCTTTCGAGCCGCGGAACGCCTCGATGGCCGCGCCGCCGGTGTCGCCGGAGGTGGCGCCGACGATGGTGGCCCGCTGCCCGCCCCGCTTCAGCACGTGATCCATGAGGCGCGACAGGAGCTGCATGGCGACGTCCTTGAACGCCAGTGTCGGTCCGTGAAACAGCTCCAGGACCCAAAGGTTGCTGTCGACCTGCACCAACGGCGTCACGGCCGGGTGGCCGAATGTTGCATAGGCTGACTTCGCCATGGCCAACAGCTCGTCGCGCGAGAGCGCGCCGCCCGTGAAGGGGTGGATCACCTCGACCGCGACCTCTGAGAACGGCCGGCCCGCGAGCGAGGCAATGGCTCCGTTGTCGAGCTTCGGCCAGGTCTCGGGCACGTAGAGCCCGCCATCGCGGGCTAGACCGGCAAGCAGAACGTCTTCGAAGCCGAGCTCGGGCGCCAAGCCCCTGGTTGAAATATATTTCACGGAACGTCAGCCTTCCTTATGCGGGCGCCCGGGGGGCGCGGACGTAACCTAGAGCGCCCCATTGACCCGCACAAGCGGCCCTCATCGGGGCGACCGTGACGGCGGGCGTGGATCGAGGACCCGCGACTCGCTTCCCCGCAACCGGCTGATCACAAAGGCGATATAGACAGCCAAGAGGGTCAGCGCGAGCCCCCACCAGGTCAGGGCATACTCCAGATGGCGGTTCGGCAGCTCGAGACGGCTCGGCCTGGGCGCCGGCAAGCCGCCCGGCGGGGTCGGGCCGATCTGGTCGACGTAAAAGTCGAGCCCGCTGGGGCCCGAGCCTTGCCATCGCGCCAGCCGGGCCCCTTCCACACCGGAGCGGGTGAGGAATTCTCTCGGGTTGCGCAGAAACCATATGTTGGCCGCCGGATTGCTCTCACCGGTGAACATGCCAGCCTGCTCGGCCGTGCGGAGCTGGCCGATCAGTTCCGTCTCGCCTTGGATCTGTCCTTCGGGCCGGGTTTGCGGGTCCTTGCGGGCCTCCGGCACGAAGCCGCGATTGACGTAGATCCGGCCATTCCCTCCAGCGAGCTCGAACGGCGTAAAGACCCAGTAGCCCGCGCCGCCAGGGCTGGCGCCGGCCGGTGCAGTCGTGAACACGTGCCGCTCGTCGGGGTTGTCGAACTTGCCGACGAGACGGACGGTCATGAACTCGCAGGACCCTGCAAGGCCGACCTCGTGCACCGGGGAGCAGGTGAGCGTGCTCCACCGCTCGGGCGGCAGCGGCTCGGCCGAGGCCCGCGCCTCCATGGTGGCGATCAGCTCTTCCTTCCAGGCCTTGCGCTGCCATTGCCAGTTGCCGAGCCCGATGAGCAGGACGAGTGCGGCGAGCGTCGCAACGGTCAGGGCGACAAGGCCACCTCCTCTCAACCTCTGCGCCATCAGCGTCCGTCCTGGTCGAAACGGCCCTCTTCCGCCCTGTTGCGGTACTGGAGGGCGATGAGCGTCCCCTTCATCGGCCGGAGCAGACCGTAGCCAAGCAGAGCGGCAATGGGAAACCAGAGGACCACGTGCACCCAGAGCGGCGGCGACAGCTTGAACTCGACGATGAGGGCGGCTCCCATAATCAGGAACCCGAGTATGATGATGACGAACACGGCCGGCCCGTCGCCGCTGTCGGCAAAGCCATTGCTGAGGCCGCAAGTCTCACAGCGCTCGCGCAACTTCAGAGTCAGCGGCCCATCGAACAGTTGCCCCTCTCCGCAACGCGGGCAACGTCCCAGCAGGCCCGCCCGCAGCGCAGTTCCAAGCTGATCATCCTGAGCCATGCGGGAGATGTGCTGCACTCGCCCCATCCGATGCAACGTGGGCTTTCGCCACAGAGCAGCTCGAGCTCGAAAAACGGAACGGCGGGGCCGCAACTGCCCCGCCGTGACCTGCATCGCACCGATGGTTTGTTCTCAGTGCGCAGCCGGTGTCCCGGCACCCCAGACGTAGATGCAGGCGAAAAGGAACAGCCACACGACGTCGACGAAGTGCCAGTACCATGCGGCTGCCTCGAAGCCGAAGTGCTGCTTGGGCGTGAAGTGGCCCTTCAGCGCCCGCAGCAGACAGACGAAGAGGAAGATCGTGCCGATGATGACGTGCGCACCGTGGAAGCCGGTGGCCATGAAGAACGTCGCGCCGTAGATGTGCCCGGCGTAGTTGAACGCCGCGTGGCCATACTCGTAGGCCTGCAGCAGCGTGAACATGAGGCCAAGGCAAACCGTCAGCGTCAGGCCCCAGACGAGACCCTTGCGGTCGTTCTGGAGCAACGCGTGATGGGCCCACGTTACCGTCGTGCCGGACAGCAGCAGGATCAGCGTGTTGACGAGCGGCAGGCCCCACGGATCGAAGGTGCTTTGGAACGAATCCGAAGGAATGGGCGGCCACTGCCCGCCGGTGAGCTCGTTGCGTTCGACCAAACCGATGATCGAAGTGTCAGAAGGTGCGATCGAGCCGTCCGGCATGGTGATGGGCAGGGGGCTAACGCCTCCCGGGAACAGGGCTGCGTCGAAATAGGCCCAGAACCAAGCCAGGAAGAACATCACCTCGGAGGTGATGAACAGGATCATCCCGTAGCGCAGGTGGAGTTGTACGACCGGGGTATGGTCGCCCTTGTGGGCCTCCCGGACCACGTCGCGCCACCACATGAACGCAACGGCGACCAGCGCGGCGGCGCCAATGAAGAAGACCGTCGAGCCCTGTACGCCGAACAAACCGGAGCCGCCGCCTATCGACCGCATCCAAATGATCAAGCCGACGGCCAGGACGAACGCGCTTAGGGAGGCCAGAAGTGGCCACGGACTCGGGTCGACAAGATGATAATCGTGATGCTTGGCGTGGCTATCGGCCATGAGTCAGCTCCGTCGTCCTTGTGCATTCCATCCCAGCATGCAGCGCCGGATGGTCCGCGCCCCCGGTGTTAGCGAAATCCTCGACAGCTCGGCGTCACAAGCCGTCATGTCACGACCCCTTCCTGCCTGCACTTGGCCTTTCCGCCGCAGGGGAAACCGGCTGCGAGACAGCCGCAGCTTTCGACTCCTCGACAGGATAGAAAGTGTAAGAGAGCGTGATCTGCGTGAGATGACTCGCCGTCTCGTCCTCGAGGATGGCCGGATCGACGAAGAAGCTCACCGGCATGTCGACGGACTCGCCCGGCTCGAGCCTTTGCTCCGTAAAGCAGAAGCACTGGATCTTGTTGAAGTAGCTGCCCGCGATCTCCGGCGTCACGTTGAAGGTCGCCGTTCCCGTGATCGGACGGTCGGTCGTGTTCTCCGCGTGATAAAACGCCAGCGCGTTCTCGCCGATCTTCACGTCCTTCGTCTGCTGGACAGGGTGGAATGTCCAGCCGAGTCCCGGTGCAACATTGGCGTCGAAACGGATAGTGACGACCCGGTCGAGAACTGTGTCGGACGGCTTTTGAGCGCGCTGGGTCGTACCGCCGTAGCCGGTCACCTGGCAAAAGAGCGTGTAGAGCGGCACAGCAGCGTAAGCCATCCCCAGCATGCCCAAGGCAGCCGCCGCGCAGATGAGCGCAATGCGCGCGTGGCGCGCCCCACCACCCACCTTCTCGACTGACCCCGTCACGACAAATAACCCTTTCTCACACCAGCCCTGCCCGATCATATCGGGCGATTGAAGACGTTGCCGCCGAGGCGCACGATCGTAGCCACGTAGAACAGCAGGACGAGCAGCCCGAGCGCCACGGCAATGGCTATCGAGCGATAGCGCTGCCTGCGCCGCCGCTCCAGTTCAGCCTCGAAGTCCTCTCCATTCCGATCATCCGCAGCCACACGGCCACTCCCCAACGTCATACTCATCCCAGCAGCGGCCGCACGAGGTGCTCGGCCAGAAGCACGGCGAACAGCAGGAACAGATAGAGCAGCGAAAAGCCGAACAGCTGTCTGGCCGCGTAGTCCGCCTCGCGCCCTTCACGTACGCGATACACCTTGATCGCCAGCGCCACGAATGCAACGCTCAGCGCCACCGACGCGGCGAGATAAACAACGCCACCAAGCCCGATAAACGGTGGAATCACCGCGACGATCGCGAGCACGACGCTGTAGATGAGGATCTGCCGCCTGGTCTCATCGCCTCCGGCTACCACAGGAAGCATCGGCACGCCGACCCGCTCGTAATCCCGCGAGCGATAGAGCGCGAGCGCCCAGAAGTGCGGCGGGGTCCAGAAGAAAATGATGAGGAACAGTATGACGCTTTCGATGCTGACCGTGCCGGTCACGGCCGCCCACCCGATCATGGGCGGGAATGCGCCGGCAGCTCCTCCGATGACGATGTTCTGCGGCGTCCGCCGCTTGAGCCACATCGTGTAAATGAAAATATAGAAGCCGATCGTCAGCGCGAGCAGCGCACCGGCCGTCCAGTTCACCAGCAGGCCCAGCGTCATCACCGAGAACACCGCCAGGACGACCCCGAAGGTCAAAGCCTCCTCTGCGGTAACGTGCCCGCGTGGGATCGGCCTTGCCGCCGTCCGCGCCATGCGCGCGTCGATATCGGCGTCGTACCACATGTTGAGCGCGCCGGATGCCCCGGCCCCGACCGTAATCGCCAGAAGGGCGATACCCGCCAGTACGGGGTGAAGCTCGCCCGGCGCAAGGACCAGGCCGACGAACGCCGTGAAGACGACGAGCGACATCACGCCCGGTTTCAGCAGGGCGACGAAATCTCCGACCGTTCCCCCCATCGAGGCGGCTATTACGCGCGCTTCAGCTTTGGTGCCTTTGTCCGCCATTTCGGCTCAGCCTGCCGGCTTATCCCTGTTCCAGTCGACGGCGCACCGCGGCGCCGCCTATTCTGTTATCCCGCCTGTTCCAGGCGGGCCGCCGATCGAAGCGCCCGCCTCATGGTGCGACTGGGAGGCCGAAGCCTCCCAATCGCTCTTGTCAGTGCTGCTCCGCCGCCCTGATCCGAGGCAGTGTCTCGAACGAATGGAACGGCGGCGGCGAGGACAGCGTCCACTCCAGTGTCGTCGCACCCACGCCCCATGGATTCTCGGCTGCACGCTCCTTGCGCAGGAAGGCCACCACCATACCCACGAAGAACATCGACGTGCCGAACGCCGTGATGTAGGAGCCCATCGAGGAGATATAGTTCCAATAGGCGAAGGCATCCGGGTAGTCGGCGTAACGCCGCGGCATGCCGGCCAGGCCAAGGAAATGCTGCGGGAAGAACAGGATGTTCGCGCCGATGAACGTCAGCCAGAAGTGCAGCTTCGCGAAGAACTCCGAGTACATGTACCCGGTCATCTTCGGGAACCAGTAGTACCAGCCGGCGAAGATCGCGAAGACCGCGCCGAGCGACAGCACGTAATGGAAGTGCGCGACGACGTAGTAGGTATCGTGGAGCGCACGATCGACGCCGGCATTCGCAAGCATCACTCCGGTGACGCCGCCGATCGTGAACAGGATGATGAAGCCGATTGCCCACAGCATCGGAGCGCGGAAGTTTATGGACCCGCCCCACATCGTGGCGATCCAGGAGAACACCTTCACGCCCGTGGGCACGGCGATCACCATCGTGCCGAACACGAAGTACGCCTGGGCGTCGACGCCCATACCCGACACGTACATGTGGTGAGCCCATACGACGAACCCGACGAGCCCGATCGCAACCATGGCGTAAGCCATGCCGAGATAGCCGAAAACCGGCTTGCGGGAGAACGTCGACACGACGTGGCTGATCATGCCGAAGCCCGGCAGGATCATGATGTAGACCTCCGGGTGGCCGAAGAACCAGAAGAGGTGCTGATAGAGGACCGGGTCACCGCCGCCCTGGGCATCGAAGAACGTGGTGCCGAAGTTGCGATCCGTCAGCAGCATGGTGATGGCGCCGGCCAGCACAGGGAGCGACAGCAGCAGCAAGAAGGCCGTTACCAGAATCGCCCAGACGAATAGCGGCATCTTGTGCATCGTCATGCCCGGCGCGCGCATATTGAAGATCGTGGTGATGAAGTTGATCGCGCCGAGAATCGAGGAAGCGCCCGCTATGTGGAATGAGAGAATTCCAAAGTCGACGGACGGCCCCGAGTGACCCAGAGTGGAAAGCGGCGGGTAGAGCGTCCAACCCGTTCCGGAGCCCATGTCGCCGGATGGCCCCTCGACGAAAAGCGAGATGATGAAAAGGCCAAGGGCGACCGGCAACAACCAGAACGAGATATTGTTCATTCTGGGGAATGCCATGTCGGGCGCGCCGATGTGCAGGGGCACGAACCAGTTTCCGAACCCGCCGATCATCGCCGGCATGATCACGAAGAACACCATGATGATGCCGTGAGCGGTCACCATCGCGTTGAAGGCGTGCGGATTGGCGAAATACTGGAGCCCCGGTTCCTGCAACTCCAAGCGCATGCCGATCGATAAAGCGCCACCGATCACGCCCGCGATCATGGCGAAGACGAGGTACATCGTACCGATGTCTTTGTGATTGGTCGAAAATAGCCAGCGCTTGATGCCGTGCGGCGTGTGATCGTCGCGAATGTGCGCTGCGGAAGCCGTGCTAGCCATTTGCAGTCACCTTTCCCTCGGTGTCAAAATTCCGCTATTTCAGTCGCGGGGCGGCGTTTGCCCGCGCCCCATGCGACTCAGTTCTGCTCGACGCGATCAGCAGTGCCGGGCGGAGCCGATGCCACCTTGGCCGCGTCGGGCTGATCGGTCGCAGCACGCAAAATCCCGCGCGCCCGGTCCCAGTCTCTGGCCTTCGCCGCCTCGATCCACTGGTTGAATGCTTCCTCGCTGACGACGCGAATGGCGATCGGCATGGAGGCGTGGTCCTTGCCGCAAAGCTCCGAGCACTGGCCGTAGTAGACACCGGGCCGCGTCACCTTGAACCAGGTTGCAGTGACGCGTCCTGGAACCGCATCGACCTTCGAACCGAAGGACGGAATGGTCCAGCTGTGGATGACGTCGTTTGCCGTAACAAGCACGTGCACGGTCTTGTTCACCGGCACTGCGATCTCGTTGTCCACCGCCAGCTGACGGGGCTGGCCGCTCTTCGCCCAGAGGGGCGCCGCATCGTTGTAGAGGCGACGGGTCCGCTCGACACCCGTCAAATCGCCGTAGCGCTTATTGAACTCGTCGTCACCGAGCTCCGCCCGGAGAAGATCCTCGTCGCGGAGAATGTTGGAGGTGACCGTGAGGCCATCGTAGTCAGGGTACTCGTGCTCCCAGAACCAGGCATTGCCGATGGCTTTGATGGTCAGGTCTGGCTTTGGATAGCTGTACTGCAGATAGAGCAGCTTGAAGGAGGGGACTGCGATCACAACGAGAATGAGGATCGGGATCACGGTCCAGACCAGCTCCAACATCGTGTGGTGCGTGGTCCGGGATGGGGTCGGATTGGACTTCTCGTTGAAGCGGAAGATCACGTACAGCAGCAGGATGCCGACGAAGACGGCGATCGCGATGATGAGGGTGTTCACCAGGTCATGGAACGCGTGAATGCCCTCCGCCACCTCGGTCACCGCGCCTTGCATGCCCAGCTGACCTGGCGAGGGTTGACCGATGCCTGCCCATGCCGCCGTTGCCATTCCCAGAGCCGCGAGCGCCGCTATTGAACCCAGCGCCCAAATTCCCAAGCTCGATTTGCCCATTGCCCTCGCTCCCACCGTCCCGCGACTTCCGTTGCGGAGGCATATCAACTTGGATTGTCGATGATTGTTGATCGTCAACGTTCCGAGTTTGTCACAGAACCATAATGGTCCCAGATATCTCAAGCGCCAGTTATGCGGCATTTCCACGCGCGACGCGCATGATTCACAGGCCCATCGCCGCCCGAGTTGCACGCCGACACGAGACCCTCTGTCCAAGTCCCACTTTAGCCCAATTTCCTCAGCAGACAGGCTCGAGTTTGGTCGTTCCGCCAGACTAGCCCATCGGGTCATCAGGCTCATAGAAGAACGGAGAGTGCAGTTGGTCGAGGCCGTCGCCGGGTGCGCGTCGCGTTCTTCTCGCGGGCTCTATCGCGCCGGCGCTGCCGCCTTTTTCGCCCTGCTGCTGATGGGCTCCTTCGCCGCCCCAGCCGCACCAGCAATTGCTCAGGCGCCGGACGGAACCGTGAAGGCCCAGCACGGCGATTGGCAGGTGGTGTGCAAGGCGCCACCGCCGGGTGCCAAGAACGAGACGTGCGCACTTGTTCAGAGCGTCACCGCCGAGGATCGGAACAACGTCGGCCTGACGGTCTATTTCCAGAAGTTCTCGAACGGCACGCGGGTGCTGCGCGTGTTTGCGCCCGTAGGTGTGCTGCTGCCACCTGGCCTCGGCCTGAAGATCGACGGTAAGGACGTGGGGCATGCGCCTTTCCTGCGCTGCCACGCTTTCGCCTGCTACGCGCAAGTCGTTGCGGAAGATGGCCTTGTCGAGCAGCTCAAGGCCGGCAAGACGGCCATCTTCATTATATTCCAGACCGAGGAGGCCGGGATCGGCATCCCGATCTCGCTGGCCGGCTTCTCCGAAGCATTGGCTGAGCTCCACTAGCTCTCGTCGGCGCTCGGCGCGCCAGTTCCTCACTTATTCGGAGTCACGCTCCCTGATGAGTGCGTGCGATGCCCTTGTGCTCGGGTGCCCGAGAAAATGCGTTCCGAGTTGCTGATCCTGCCTTTTAATTGCCGCATGAAGCCGCTTTAGGGTCGCAAAGCCGCCGGCAAAAAGGACGGTTTCTCTCCTGCCTTCCGCCATCTTGCGCGGCTAGCAAGGCCGTGCAGGAGGACCCCATGCAAAGCAAGCGCCGAACGACGACCCGGAAGAACGTGCAGCATGCCTCAGTCGTGGTAGCCGATCTCGACGGCCGCCGTTCGCAGCTCTTGCAATCGTTCCACTTCTCCTGCCGCCGCAAGGTCGCCGAGATGGCCAGCCGTGCCGCGTGTTTCGAGGAGCTTGCTGAAACGTTCCCTGGCCTCCTCTTCGCGCTCGCCACGAATTACGGAACGGTGGAGTCCCGTCGCGCTGCCATCGACCACCTGATCGCAGGCTCTCGCCTGCGCGAGGCAGCGAACGCTCTCGGCCTGCCCTGGTGGATGCGCAAGCTGCCGCCGCAGGCGTTCAGCAAGCGGCTCGAAAGCATTCCTGACGACCCAGCCTTTGCGGCCCGGGTCGTCAATCTTCTGCCCGCCGTACCAGCCGGCTCGGCGAAGTGGCTCGACCGCGTGCTCCTCGCCTACCGGGCCTGCGGACCCGAGTTTGCCCTCTGGGTGGCCAAGCACGACCGGTTCCACGCGCCGCTTCTGACCGATCCGGCCCTGATCTATGTCGCGGCGTGGGCTTGGTTTGCCGGCCAGCCGGACACGCTGGGTGCAAGGCTCCTGCGCCGGCCCTGGACGCCGGCCATGAGCCCGCGCCGAGCGTTCGATGAGCTCACCACCTGGCGCAAGCGCGTCCGGCTCGCTCTGACGCTCAGCGCACTCGACCGGCAGCCGTGGCTCGCAGAGGGCTCGGCGCTCGGCTACGACTTCGTCGAGCTGCGGGAGATTACGGATTTCATCGCCGAGAGCGACGCGATGGACAACTGCCTCGACAGCTTCTCGGAAAAACTCGAGTCGGGAACGAGCTACGTCTTCAGCATCCGCCACAAAGGCACGCCCGTCGCCGACGTCGAGATCGGCGCGCACCCGATCGAGCCGAACCTGCCGACCATCGTGCAGCTGAGGGCGCCTCGAAACAGGCGGGCGAGCCCTCAGATCTGGCGCGCTGCCTATGCCTGGCTCGGCTCCCAGCCGCTGCGGCCCGCGCCGCCGCTCGTCATCAACTCGGCTGCGCGTCGCCGCACCTGGCGGGAGCTGTGGAGCCCCTATCTTTCGGTGCTCGCGCCCGGTGACCGGGAACAGTTCGAAAAACTGGCCAAGGACCTGGACAAGCTGCGCGCCCGCCGCGGGCGGCCGGCGCGTGCGCGCCGGACTTCGCCCGCTCAGCAGACCGTATCGCCTCAGACCGAAGAGGCCGACGTCGCCATGGTATGAGCGGCGCCGGCTCCGTTTTTGGCAGCCGGTGGCCGCCCCATTGTTGGGTCTTGGCTCTATTCCGCCGCTGCCCGCAGGATTGGGGCGGCCGCCTTTACGTCGGCGTCGACGTGGTCCTCGAACTTCCTGAAGTTCTTGTTGAACATATCGACCAGCGCCCTGGCCTGGGCGTCGTAGGCGGCTGGGTCGGTCCAGGTCTCCCGGGGGTTGAGGATCTTCTCCTCTATTCCCGGCAGTGAGGTCGGCACCGCGAACCCGAACGTCGGGTCCGTCCGCATGGCCTGCCCCTTCAGCCTGCCGGAAAGGGCCGCATCGAGCAGCGCGCGAGTCACTTGGATCGGCATCCTGTGGCCGACACCATATTTGCCGCCCGTCCATCCGGTGTTGACCAGCCAGCAGTCCACGCCGTGCTTGGCGATCAGCTCGCGAAGCATGTTGCCGTAGACGGTGGGATGACGGGGCATGAACGGAGCACCGAAGCAGGTCGAGAACGTGGCCTGCGGCTCGGAGCCGACGCCTTTTTCCGTGCCCGCCACCTTCGCCGTGTAGCCCGAGAGGAAGTGATACTCGGCCTGGCTCGGCGTCAGCTTTGCGATGGGCGGCAGGACGCCGAAGGCGTCAGCGGCCAGCATGATGATGTTCTTCGGGTGCCCCGCGCGGCCGGTCGGGCTCGAGTTGCGGATAAACTCCAGCGGGTAGGCCGCTCGCGTGTTCTCCGTGAGCGAGCCGTCGTGGAAGTCGGGCTCGCGCGTGCCGGCCTTGACGACGACATTCTCCAGCAGAGAGCCGAAGCGGTTCGAAGCGGCCCAAATCGCAGGCTCGGCCTCCGGCGACAGCCGGATCGTCTTGGCATAGCAGCCGCCCTCGAAATTGAAGATGCCTTCGCTCGACCAGCCATGCTCGTCATCGCCGAGCAGCGTGCGCTTGACATCGGCCGACAGAGTCGTCTTGCCCGTGCCGGAGAGGCCGAAGAAGATGGCCGCGTCCCCGTTCGGCCCCGCGTTGGCCGAGCAGTGCATCGGCATGACGCCGCGCTCCGGCAGCACGAAGTTGAGGAACGAGAACACCGATTTCTTCATCTCGCCCGCATACGAGGTGCCACCGATCAGCACCAGACCCCGGGTGAAATCGCATGCGATCACCGTCTCCGTGCGGCAGCCGTGGCGCTCCGGATCGGCGCGGAAGCTTGGCAGGCATACCACCGTCAACCCCTGCTCGAACCCTGCGAGCTCGCTCGCAACGGGCCGCCTCAGCAGGTAGTGGATGAACAACGCGTGCCAAGCGTACTCGCAGACAACGCGAACGTTGAGACGGCTCGCCGGCTCCGCCCCCGCGAACAGGTCTTGCACGAAGAGCTCGCGCCCCTTGGCATGCTCCAGGAAGTCCCTGTGGAGCACGTCGAACTTTTCGCGCGACATCGCCTTGTTCGCATCCCACCAGACCGCTTTTTCGGTGCGCTCATCGCGTACCATGAACTTGTCCTGGGCAGCGCGGCCCGTATGCGAACCCGTTTCCGCCACCAGGGCGCCGGTCGAAGCGAACCGGCTTTCACCCCGCGCGATGGATGCCTCGATCAGCTCGATGTTGGAGTTGTTGTGGTGCAGCGTACGCGCGATCGAGAGCGGAAACAGGTCTTCTTTCATTTTCATCCTTCAACCGTCCGTTGGAGGGGCCAAGGTCCTTGCTTCGAGTTCCGAACATCCAGGATAGCAGCCATCGATCACGAAACTTGGGCAGGGTGCATCCGGGTCGACACTCGCAGGAACGAGCGGCGCCCGAGCTTGGCCTCAAGCCGCGTCAACGTGGCTTTCAAGGTTAGGGCATAAACCGGCCAAAGGGTGAAGATCTGTCGTATACGTTGACGCCCTGGACTTGCGCCAAGTCAAGCCAATCGCAGTGTCGACGGGCTCTGCGGGACGGATCGCGCCGGCGTCAGGCCTCGCTGTTCGCCAAGGCCGCTGCCAGGAACCCGGATCACTCCCGTTCGAGGATGTCGCTCAACATGCGCCGGGCCGCGTCCGCGGTGGTGGCGGGCTCCGGGAAATCCAGGCGGAGGCGCTCCGCGCCGAGTGCGAGATCGCACCCGTGCGGGTCGATCCCGGTGAGACGCCAGGCGCCGCTCCTGCCGCCGCACAGACGTTCGGCCAATCGGCCAATCCGCTCGGCCTCGTCGCGATTGATGCTTGCGATCAGCTCCGGCTCGGCCGAGACGAGATCGTCCGCAGCGCTTGTCCCGATCAGGATGTCACCGCGGTCCAGCGGAAAAATCCGCCCGAAGCCGCCGACGAAGTGCGCGCGCTCGAGATGCAATACGAAGAAGCTGAAATCTGCGAAATGGGCGTATCCCGCCGCGGTCGGATGCACGGCAAGAAAGCGCCGTCGGGCCGTGTTGCTCAAGGCCGGCTGGACGCGGCCGGTCAGCGTCACGCGGCTTCCGGCAAGGGGATCGCCTCGTCCGCTGCCCTCCTCGATCAGCAGGCTTGCCCGCGCATCACCCTCGATATTCTTGGTATGCAGCGCCAGCTTCGAAAGCAGCAGAATGGGTGCGCCATCAGGTTCAGTTGCCATCGCAACCAATGACGCGTATGGATACCCGGATTGGCGGTCGATCGTTGAAAGGGCCGCCTTTCGCGCGCGGCGCAGTAGGTGCCGCACCGCAGTAGCGGGGGCAAGATCCTGATGGGGAAACGGATTCGCGCCAGCATTCGGCATATGCACAACCCCAGATTGTTGTCAGCGAAAACCTTGCCTCTAAAGGCCTACTGGCCTATTCAGCAATAAGTTAATCAAGGGGCCGCACCTGAACGCGCGCCACATTTCTCACAAGAACGGGACATAGAGCCCGCAAGCAGCGACGACCGTCCAGGGCAAGAGACATGAAAGAAAAGAGTACGATTGCTCTCGTCGACGACGAGCGAAACATTCTGACCTCGCTCAGGATGGCTCTCGAAGCCGAAGGCTACAAGGTGCGGACGTACAGCGACGGTGCTTCTGCGCTCGAGGCCTTGACCGAGGACCCGGCCGATCTTGGCATTTTCGACATCAAGATGCCGCGTATGGACGGCATGGAGCTGCTTCGCCGCGTGCGCCAGCAGTCGGACATGCCGGTGATCTTCCTCACCTCCAAGGACGAGGAGATCGACGAGTTGTTCGGCCTGAAAATGGGCGCGGACGACTACATCTCCAAGCCGTTCTCGCAGCGGCTGGTCGTTGAGCGGGTCAAGGCGGTGCTGCGGCGGTTCCAACCGAAGGACGGCAGCAATTCACAATCGGAAACTGCGCGCGTCATCGAGCGCGGCCAGCTGCGTCTCGATCCCGAGCGCCACACGTGCCACTGGGACGGCAAGCCCGTGACGCTGACCGTCACCGAGTTCCTCATTCTTCAAGCCCTTGCGGCGCGGCCCGGCGTGGTCAAGACGCGCGACGCGCTCATGGATGCGGCCTATGACGATCAGGTTTACGTCGACGACCGCACCATCGACAGCCACATCAAGAGATTGCGTAAGAAATTCAAGCAGGTCGACGAGAATTTTGACGTGATCGAGACGCTTTATGGTGTAGGGTATCGCTTCAAGGAGGTTTGAGCCCCGGGGGGTTCATGGCGATTGAACTGGAGCGCTCCGGACCGATCGCCGGTCCGTGGCGGGCTGCGAGAGAGAGCTTCCTGCGCGTGCATCGCGCTGCGAGGCCCATGAGGGAGTTCCTTGCGGCCGTGGGCAATCGCCTGCTGCGCAGCCGAGCCTTTCGGCTGGTCACGGGCAGCCTGCTGCGGCGCATCTTCGTCTCCAACCTGCTCGGCCTGCTGATCCTCGTCGGCGGCATACTTTACCTCAGCAAGCACAACGTCTGGCTGATCGACGCCAAGCGTGAGAGCTTGCGCAGCCAGAGCGAGATCATCGCGGCCGCCATCGCCGCCAATGCGACCGTCGACACCGAGCGGATCGTGCTCGATCCCGACAAGCTGCCGGAGGCCGAAGACGCTCTGATCCCGTTCCGGGACGACGGCTTCGCCGCCTTGCAGCTCTCGATCAGGCCCGAACGGGTCACACCGATCCTGCGCCGCCTGGTCCAGCCGACGAACAACCGCGCGCGCATCTACAGTCGCGACGGCACACTGATCGCCGACTCGGCGCAACTCCTGTCCCGTGGCCTCATCGCCAAGCCGCCGCCGCCGAAAGCCCGGCCCGACACCAAGAATTTCTGGACCCGCCTGACGAAATGGCTGCTGAATGCCGATCTTCCGGTCTACAAGGAAATCGGCAACGCCAACGGCAACTTCTATCCCGAAGTCCGTATGGCTATGACCGGCACCACGACGCCGATGCTGCTCCTCAACGAGGACGGCGAGCAGATCGTATCGGTCGCCGCTCCGATCCAGCGTGCCCGCTCGGTACAGGGTGTCATTCTGCTGTCCAGCAAGCCGGGCGAGATCGATCAGGCGCTGGCCCAGGAACGCTGGACGATCCTGAAGATCGCGCTGATGGCGCTCGCCGCGACCCTGGCCGCCTCGATTCTGCTGGCGCGTACCGTCGCCGGGCCGATGCGGCGACTGTCGGAAGCGGCCGAGCACGTCAGCCGCAACATCTCGGCGCGGCACGATCTGCCGAGCTACGGCGATCGCAGCGACGAGGTCGGCCAGATGGCGACGGCCTTCCGCAACATGACGACGGCGCTCATCCGGCGCGTGGAGGCGAGCGAGAAGTTCGCCGCCGATGTCGCCCACGAGCTGAAGAACCCGCTGACTGCGGCGCGCTCGACCGCGGAAGCTATCGCTTACGCACGCGACGATGCGGAGCGCCGCCAGCTCATCTCACAGATGCAGGATGAGCTGAAGCGCCTCAACCGGCTCATCACGGACGTGTCGAACGCCTCCAGGCTCGATGCCGAGCTCGCCCTCCAGCAGACCGAGCCGGTCGCGTTGTGCAAGCTCCTCGACGGCATCGTAAACACGTTCTCGGACATCCTCAGCGGCACCGGCAAGAGCATCGCGTTCGAGGTCGACCCGAGGTGCTCGGAGGATTCGCTCGTGGTGATTGGGCACGAGGGGCGGCTGTCGCAGGTCATCACCAACCTTGTCGACAACGCCATTTCCTTCTCGCCGGAGGGCGGCACGGTGCTGGTGCGCGCCGGGCGTTTCGGCAACTTGATCGAGATCCGGGTGGAGGACGATGGTCCAGGCATCCCGCCCGAGAACCTGGAGAAGATCTTCCGGCGTTTCTACACCTACCGGCCCACGGCCGAGAGCAGCCGCGGCAACAACTCAGGCCTGGGGCTCTCCATCTCACGCGAGATCGTGATGGCGCATGGAGGTGAGATCTGGGCAGAGAACCGGATGGCCGATGGTGCCGGCCCGGATGATCAGCCGCTCGGTGCGCGGTTCGTCATCCAGCTGCCCGCAAAACCGGTTTCCGGACCGCTGGCGAGGAGCTTCGGCCGTGGCCACCGCCGGGCCTAGACTGATCCATGGAACCGCGATCGCACTCGCGGGGCGCGCGGCTTTGATCCGCGGTGCCCCAGGCTCCGGAAAATCCGATCTAGCACTCCGTTGCCTGGCACAAGCCACCTCCGACCTGATCTCTGGTCAGGCGCTCCTGGTCGCCGACGACCAAGTGTATGCCGAGGTTCTCGATGGTAAAATCCAACTGGGTTGTCCAGAACCGATCAGGGGTTTGATCGAGGTGCGCGGTGTTGGCATCGTCGCGGTGCCGGCGCAGGGGAGCGCCATGCTCGAGTTGCTTGTGGATCTCGTCCCCCGACACGAGGTGGAACGGTTGCCTGATCCCGAGGCGGCCGCGGAGCTGTTCGGCATCCGCATCCGGCGGCTGGGCCTATATCCCTTCGACGCATCCGCACCGCTCAAGTTGCTGCTTGCGCTGCAGGGAAAAGGGGCCATTACAAATGGCTCGCAGTAGCCAAGATGGGCAAAAGCGCTTGCTTCGCATCATGACACTTGCCAAACATGTCGCGGCTCGAAACCGTCAATTGCCTGCTAGTGACATGCGAGAGCCGGTCGGCCGCCAAGCCGCCACCGGCCTGCACGGAACTGCTGGAAAGCGATGATTGGACTTTTGATCGTCACCCATGGCGGACTGGCCGGTGAGTTCCGGGCCGCACTGGAGCATGTTGTCGGGCCGCAAGAGCAAATCGAAACCATCTCGATCGGGCCGGACGATGACATGGAGGCTCGCAGGCAGGAGATCCTTACTGCGGCCCGTCGCCTCGACACCGGAGAGGGAGTCATTCTCCTGACCGACATGTTCGGCGGCACACCTTCGAACTTGTCGATATCGATCCTGGACGAAGCCAACGTGGAGGTGATTGCCGGGGTCAATCTCCCCATGCTCGTCCGCCTCGCGCGGGTGCGCAGCGATACGCCGATCGAAAAGGCGGTGGATCTGGCGAAGGAAGCCGGTCGCAAGTACATTAGCGTCGCCAGACAGGTCCTTTCAGGTGAACCCTGAGGCAGAGGAACGCACGTGCTGGACAGACGCAAGCCTTCGGCTATCGTGACCATTCGCAATCGCAAGGGATTGCATGCGCGCGCTTCCGCGAAGTTCGTGAAGTGCGCCGAGTCGTTCAATGCAACCGTCTCCGTGACCCGCGATGGCAACACCGTCGGCGGCACCTCCATCATGGGGCTCATGATGCTCGCCGCGGGTCCCGGCTCGACTATTCATCTCGAAGCAGAAGGACCTGAGGGGCCGGAAGCCCTCGAGGCGCTGGTTTCACTCATCGAGGACGGCTTCGGCGAGGATTGCGTGGACGACTGCTAGCGCGCGCGTGACCTCATCAGATCCGCGCGCACGGGATTGACGGTCACCATCGGCGGTACCCCTCGCATTTCAGCCGAGTCAAAGACATAACAATGTCTTTATGTGCGGTTGCGTGCCAGGCGATAGGCCAGTATAGACGGCCGCGGGCGAGCGCGTGCGGGGGACCTTCCCCGCCATCCGGCGTTCGCCATTTCACCGCCGCCCGAGGCGGGACAACCGATCCGACGACGAGGAGCCCAGAATGCCGATCGCCCACGAATACGCCGTCAAGGACATCGGTCTCGCCGAGTGGGGACGCAAGGAGATATCGATCGCCGAGACCGAGATGCCGGGCCTCATGGCGACGCGCGCGGAGTTCGGCCCGAGCCAGCCGCTCAAGGGCGCCCGCATCGCCGGCTCGCTGCACATGACGATCCAGACGGCCGTGCTCATCGAGACGCTGGTTGCGCTCGGTGCGGAGGTTCGCTGGGCGTCCTGCAACATCTACTCGACGCAGGACCACGCCGCCGCCGCCATCGCTGCGGCCGGGGTGCCCGTGTTCGCGATCAAAGGCGAGTCGCTCGAAGACTACTGGAACTACACCCGCAAGATCATGGAGTGGGGCGACGGCGGCACGCCCAACATGATCCTCGACGACGGCGGCGACGCCACCCTCCTGATCCACTTGGGCGTGCGGGCCGAAAACGGCGATACGGCCTTCCTCGACAAGCCCGGCTCCGAGGAGGAGGAGATCCTGTTCGCGCTCATCAAGCGGACGCTGCAGGAGAAGAAGGGCTGGTTCAACGAGGTCGCCCGCAACATCCGCGGCGTCTCCGAGGAGACGACGACCGGCGTGCACCGTCTCTACGAGATGCAGAAGAAGGGCACGCTGCTGTTCCCGGCCATCAACGTCAACGACTCGGTGACGAAATCGAAGTTCGACAACCTCTATGGCTGCCGCGAAAGCCTCGTCGACGGCATCCGCCGCGGCACGGATGTGATGATGGCCGGCAAGGTGGCCATGGTCTGCGGCTTCGGCGACGTCGGCAAGGGCTCGGCCGCCAGCCTCAGGAACGCAGGCTGCCGCGTCATGGTCTCCGAGGTCGACCCGATCTGCGCCCTGCAGGCGGCCATGGAAGGGTACGAGGTCGTCACCATGGAGGATGCGGCGCCGCGCGCCGACATCTTCGTGACGGCAACCGGCAACAGGGACGTGATCACGATCGACCATATGCGGGCGATGAAGGACCGCGCGATCGTCTGCAACATCGGCCACTTCGACAACGAAATCCAGGTCGCGGCGCTGCGCAACTTCAAGTGGAACAACATCAAGCCGCAGGTCGATGAGATCGAGTTCCCGGATGGCAAGCGCATCATCCTGCTGTCGGAAGGTCGGCTGGTGAACCTCGGCAACGCCACTGGCCACCCCTCGTTCGTCATGTCTGCGTCGTTCACCAACCAGACGCTGGCGCAGATCGAGCTCTTCACGAATCCGGGCAAGTACGAGCGCAAGGTTTACACGTTGCCCAAGCACCTCGACGAGAAGGTCGCGATGCTGCATCTGGCCAAGGTCGGGGCAAAGCTGACGAAGCTGACGCCGGCACAGGCGGAGTATATCGGCGTCTCACCGGAGGGCCCGTTCAAGTCGGACCACTACCGCTACTGAGGGCTGACGGCTGGCGCGGCGGTCTTCAAAGCCTTGTCGTGATGTGATCACGTGATACTCTGCGCGCCGAGGGGCACCGCGGCACCGCGAGCTCCCTCGAAGGAAAAGGCAATTCACGGGAGGTCACGATATGACGCTAGGGCGGCGGTTCACACTGGGATTAGCGGCCATCGCCACCGCCGCATTCACAGCAACGGCGGTGGCATATCCGACGAAGTCGATCGACTACATCATCGCGTTCGGACCGGGTGGGGAATCCGACATCACGGCGCGCCTGCAGCAGCCGTTTTTCAAGCAAAAGTTCGGCCAGGATCTTGTGGTCTCCTACAAGCCGGGCGGCGGTGGCGCCGTGGCCTGGGCGGAGCTGAACTCTCATCCCGGCGACGGCCACACCATTGTGGGTGTGAACCTGCCGCACATCGTGCTGCAGCCCGCACAGAAGGACGTCGGCTACAAGACCGAGGATCTGACCGTCGTCTACTGGTTCCACTTCACGCCGGACGCCATCGTGGTGAGGGCGGACAGCCCGTACAAGACGCTCCAAGATCTCATCGACGACGCCAAGAAAAATCCCGGCAAGGTGACGTTCTCTGGCAGCGGCAAGGGGACTGCGAACCACTTGGCGCAAGTCCGCTTCGACAAGATGGCCGGCATCAAGACCACTTATGTGGCTTTTGCGGGAACCGGTCCTTCCAATACCGCCCTGCTCGGCGGCCAGACCTCGGCTGCCTGGGGATACACGACCAGCGCCGCAGCTATCGGCGATCAGGCGCGCATACTTGCCGTGGCCATGGAGGAGCGTCATCCGAAGTATCCGGACGTGCCCACGTTCAAGGAGCTGGGCTTCGATCTGGTCTCGGGCGCCTACCGCGGCATTGCGGTCCCGAAATCCACGCCGGAGGACATCCGCAAGAAGCTCTCCGACATGATTGGCGAAATCAACGCCGACCCCGAGTTCAAGAAGAAGATGCTGGATGGCGGCTACGCCATGCTCGACGTCCCATACGAAAAGAACGCCGAGTTCATGGCGACCCAGTCCAAAGCCTTCATCGAGGCCGCCAAGGAAGCCGGGATTCTGAAGTAGGCCGTCTGACGGTATCGCTATGCGCCGGCCCGTTCAGGGCCGGCGCATTTTGCCTCCTGCTTCGAGAACCGAGAGCCATCGAGAACTCCTGAATGTCAGGCCTTGAGACGCTGCTCGCGGCGCTAACTCCGATCAATCTGCTACTGGCACTCGCTGGTGTGATCGCCGGGACGGCGATTGGCGCTATTCCAGGGCTAACGGCGACCATGGCGGTCGCCGTACTGGTTCCTTTCACATTCGGTATGCCGCCTGCGCCAGCCCTAATTTTGATGGGCGCCATCTACACCGGTGCGATTTATGGCGGCGCCTACTCCGCAATTCTCTTGAATACTCCCGGCACACCCTCCGCCATTGCCACGACGCTCGACGGCTATCCCATGGCCCGGCGCGGAGATGGCGACCTCGCCATGACACTTGCCTGCCTCGCAAGCGTCTTCGGCGGACTAATCGGCGCATTGGCGCTGCTGAGCCTAGCACCTCCCCTGTCGCGCGTGGCCCTCGCCTTCGGCCCGGTCGAGTACTTCTGGTTGGCCATCTTCGGTCTCTCTCTGATCTCGGCGCTCTCGGAGGGGAGCCTGCTGAAAGGGCTTGCGGGCGGCGCCTTTGGTCTCCTCATCTCGTGCGTTGGCGTGGCGGAAGTGTCGGCCGACGTGCGACTCACATTCGGCTCTCAGACGCTGATCGGAGGCATAAACGTCATTGCGGCACTGATCGGCCTCTTTTGTATCCCGGTGTTGATCGACCTCGTCGCGACGCCCGGCCGCCACCTCAACGTGGTCGCCGAACCGCGTGGCTTCCGGTTGGCGGAGGCCGTGCGGGTCTTAATCCGAAAGAAATTCAATCTCATACGTTCCTCGGTCATCGGCACGATCGTCGGCATCCTGCCAGGCGCTGGTGGCTCGGTGGCAGGAATCGTCGCCTATTCCGAGGCCCGGCGCGCGGCGAGACCGGAGGAGGAATACGGCAAAGGTGAGCCAAGCGGGGTGATCGCCAGCGAATCCGCCAACAATGCCACCGTCGGCGGCGGCTTCATCCCGACACTCGTCCTCGGCATCCCAGGTACACCGCCGGATGCGGTCATCCTGGGCGCCCTGCTTGTGCAAGGCTTACGCACGGGGCCCAGCCTGTTCACCGTCCACGCCGATATCATCTACACGTTCATCTGGGGACTACTGATCGCCACGATCCTGATGTTGCCGATCGGCCTCCTGCTCGGGCGCTACGCATACAAGAGCATCATCACATTGCCGAAGGCCTTGCTGGTCCCCTCGGTGGCATTCATGACCATGATCGGCACCTACGCGATCCGCAACAATATCTCTGACGTCGTGATCATGGTCGTCCTAGGCGTGATCGGCTGGATCCTCGGGCGGTTCGGGTTTGCGGCGGCTCCGATCGTGCTGGGGCTCATCCTGGGCCCTATCGCCGAGCAGGGCTTCGTGCAGGCCTGGACCATCGGCAGCGCCCAGGAGGATCTCATCGGCATGTTCTTCGGCCGCCCGATCTCGATCGCGATTATCTTTTTCACGATCTTCTCGCTGGCCAGCCCGATCCTGATGCGCCGCTGGAAAGTCAAGCCGGAGGCCGTTCATGTCGAATGAAAGGATGCCAGCGCAGTCGGCCGACGTGGGCACTGCGATCATCGCATCCCTGCTGATCATCTTCGGCGCCGCAGCGATCTGGGACACCTTCAGCTATGCCGACTTCGATTCGGCGGTGTTTCCCCGGATGGTGGCAGGCGTGCTGATCCTGATTGCGGTCGGCGTTCTGGTACGGTGGGTCGCGCAGCGGATTGGCGCCATCGCGATGACGCCAACGGACGTTGAGGAGAGCGGCGGATCCTGGCCGCGCCGCATTTTGCTAGTCGTGGTAATGTTGGCGGCCGCGCTGGCGATGCCCTGGCTCGGTTTCCTGGTGGCGGCCATCATCAGCTTCGCAGCCCTGCTGCTGATCGCCATGCACGACCCATGGACTCCGTCGCGAATCGTCGTCTATCCCCTCGTCGGGCTGGCCATCGTGATCGGTTTCTACGTCCTCTTCGCCAAGCTTCTCATGGTGCCATTGCCCTCGGGCAGCCTTTTCGTCTGAGCGGCTCAGACCTCATCACCCGAGCGACAGTTGCATACGAGAGTGATGCCGCTCGGTTACCATTGGCGCGCGTGCTGCGAATTGCTGGCTCTGCTGGCACCGGTGACTCTGGCCAGCGCAAGCGATCCTCCCCATAATTTGGGGTGATTCGCCCGTCAGGCACCCCCGTCCACTGCGCCAGGTATCGCGTTCCAATTGGCGCCGCCAGTTCGCATGGAACGCAATGCACGTGGCAGACCCCCAGAGCCGGACAGATGCCACACGCCGGGAGATCCTTGCGCTTCTCCTGGCGAGCCTTGCCTGCATCTTCATTTTGACGCTGGGGCTGGTTGAAACACGGGCGAGCGGTGTCGCTGGCTTCAGCATCCGCCAGCTCCTGTTCGCCGCTCTCGCCACCGGGGCCGCAGGGCTGGGGATCACTATCCTTTGGTACATGCTGCGGCGGGCCCGACTGGCCATCAGGCGTGCCGAGACGGAAGCCGCATCGCTGCGCCGTCATCTGACGACCGCGGAGGCGATCGTAAAGGCCGAGCCGCAGGTGCTCGTGTTCTGGGAGCAGGGCCAGCCATTGAAGGTGGTCTCCCACACGCTGACCTCCGTAGCGGGCCTGCCGGAGAACCAGAAGGAGTTCCTGCGCTTTGGCCAGTGGCTCGATACCGACTCCGCCGAGGCGCTCAAGCAAGGACTTGACGCGCTCTTCGCCGACGGGCGGCCGTTCAACTTGCTGCTCAAGACAGTGGCCGGCGGACATCTCGAGGCAGACGGACGGGCGGCCGGTGCCCGCGCTGTCCTGCGGATGCGCGACGTGGCCGGCTACAAGCGCGACCTGATCAAGATCATCGACCAGCACCGCCAGCTGGCCCGTGACATTCGCTCGAGCCGCGCCCTGCTGAATGCGCTGCCCATGCCGGTCTGGCTCAAGAGCCCCAGCGGCAAAATCGTGTGGGTGAACAAGGCCTACGTCGCCGCCGTCGACGCCGCCGACGAGGCGGAGGTCCGCGAACAGCAGATCGAACTCCTGGAATCGCGGCAACGGGCGGCCCTGGAGCCCCACATTGCCAAGCGGGAAACCGTCATCAAGCGCATGCCGCTCATCGTGGGCGGTGTGGTCAAGCCGCACGATGTGATCACCGTGCCGCTCGAGGACACCATCGCTTCCGCCGCGATCGATGTGACGGCCCTCGAAACGGCCCAGGGCGAGCTGGACCGGCAGATCGAGGCCTATGACCGGACGCTCGATCGCGTCTCCTCCGCGGTCGCCATCTTCGGTCCGGACCAGCGGCTGAGCTTCTTCAACGTCGCCTACCAGCGCCTTTGGGATCTCGACCGGGAATGGCTGGAATCCAGCCCCAGCGATAGCGAGATCCTGGACCGCCTGCGCGAGACCTCCCGCCTCCCGGCGATCGTCAACTATCGCGACTGGAAAGCGAAGCTGCTGGCCTGTTATCAAACGGCGGCCATGCTCGAGGACTGGTGGCATCTCCCGGACGGGAGGATGTTGCGTGTCGTCGTCGAGCCGCGCCCCGACGGCGGCGTGACGCATCTGTTCGACGACGTGACCGAGCGCTACGCTCTCGAAAGCCGCTACAATGCGCTCATCGGCGTCCAGCGCGAAACACTCGACAACCTGAAAGAGGGCGTCGCCGTTTTCGCCACCAATGGACGGCTCAAACTTTCGAACTCGGCGTTCGCCAGCATCTGGAGGCTGCCACGCCAGGTGCTCGAGGGGGAGCCGCATATCGACGAGATCATCCGCCACGCCTGCGAGCGGTTCGAGAACCGCCGCACCTGGATGCGGATCAGCCGCGCCGTTACGGCCATCTCGGACCATCGCGACAGCGTCGAGGGCCAGATGGTGCGCCCGGACGGCAGCGTCATAGACTTCAGCGCGGTGCCATTGCCCGACGGCGCCACCCTGGTCACCTTCGCCGACGTGACGGCATCGAAGCGCATCGAGCGGGCGCTGGCCGAGCGCAACGAGGCCCTCGTCGAGGCCGACCGCCTCAAGAGCCAGTTCATCAGCCATGTCTCGTACGAGCTGCGCACGCCGCTGACCAACATCATCGGGTTCAGCGAGCTCTTGTCGAGCCCGCGGGCCGGCGAGCTCAACCAGAAACAGCGCGAGTACGTCAGCGACATCTCGAGCTCTTCGAAAACCCTGCTTTCGATCATCGACGACATACTCGACTTCGCCACCCTCGAGGCAGGTGCAGTCGAGTTGAAGCTCGCGCGAGTCGATGTGCGGCACGTCCTCGACTCGGCCATTCTCGGCGTCCGCGAGCGGGCAAGCCGCGCCCGTCTGACGCTCGACATCGCCGTTGCCGACGACGCCGTCGACTTCGTAGCGGACGAGGCCCGCGTCCGGCAGATCATCTACAATCTGCTGTCCAACGCCGTTGGTTTCTCGAAGCCGGGCGATACCGTCAAGGTGACCTGCTGGCGGGAGAACGGCATGGTCGTTTTCTCGGTGGAAGACCAGGGGATCGGCATCCCGAAGGACCTGCAGCATCGCATCTTTGAGCGTTTCGAAAGCCGCAGCTTCGGCTCGAAGCATCGCGGCGTCGGGCTTGGGCTGTCGATCGCCAAGAAACTCGTCGAGCTCCACGGCGGGACCATGCAGCTCGAGTCCGAGCCCGGCCGTGGCACGCGGGTCACTGTGCGGTTCCCGGAGGTCACGGCAAAGCTGACGGTCGCAGAGGCCATGGCAGCTCAGGCTTGACGTTCCGCCCGCGTGCGGCTTTTCCTTCCGCCGCATGACGGCACCCTGGATACATCCGCGCGTGCGCGAGACCGATATCGCTCCTCTGGCAGAGCTGCTCGCGTACGCGCTCAGGCCGGGGGACGTCGTTGCGTTGCGCGGCGATCTCGGCGCAGGCAAGTCGACGCTTGCTCGCGCCATCATCCGGGTGCTGCTGCAGGACGAAGCAGCCGAGGTGCCGAGCCCGACCTTCAGCCTTGTCCAGACCTACGCCACACCGCGTTTTCCGGTCTCCCATTTCGATCTCTACCGACTCGGCAGCGCCGATGAAGCCCGCGAGTTGGGCTTGGAGGAGTGCATCGCAACGGGCGCTGCACTGATCGAGTGGCCAGAGCGCGCCGAAGAACTTCTTCCCGCCGACCGGATCGAGGTTCACCTGGAGGAAGATCCGAGCCTTGATCCATCGGAACGCCGCATAACCATCGAAGGGCTTGGCACCCTTCAGCCGCGGATCGAACGGCTCCGGATCATCGATGAATTCCTGCAGCAGTCCGGGTGGGGCGATGCCCGCCTGCGTTACCTCCAAGGCGACGCGTCCGCCCGCCGCTTCGCGCGCCTCAGCCGCAATGGCGACAGCGCCATTCTGATGGATGCGCCCCGCCAGCCGGATGGACCGCCTATTCGTGATGGCAAGCCTTACAGCCGCATCGCTCATTTGGCGGAGGATTTGCGGCCCTGGGTCGCCGTGACGAGCACATTGAGGTCTGCCGGGCTCTCCGCGCCGCGGGTGATCGCGCAGGATCTCGATGCAGGCCTGCTGCTCGTGGAGGACTTCGGTGATAACGTGTTCAGCCAGATCGCCGGCCAGGAAGGCGTCGATCAGGCGGAGCTGTGGCGCTCAGCCGTCGACGTTCTCGTGCACCTCCGCTCAGTGCCCGTTCCCCGTCACATTCGTTTGAGCGACGGCTCCAGTCATCAGCTCCCGAGATATGATCGGGCGGCCATGCAGATCGAGGTCGAGCTTCTCCTGGATTGGTATTGGCCGGCGCTCTACGGGCAAGCCGCGCCTGACGCGCTGCGGTCCGAATACCTGGCCGCTTGGAACGGCATCTTCGACGATCTGCTGCCGCTCCCGACCGGCCTGGTGCTGCGGGATTACCATTCGCCGAACCTCGTGTGGCTGCCAGACCGGAGTGGCCTCGAGCGTGTTGGCATTCTCGATTGCCAGGACGCGGTCGAAGGGCACCCGGCTTATGATCTCGCTTCGCTGCTACAGGATGCGCGAGTCGATGTTCCGCAGGCTCTCGAACACGAATTGTTCGATCACTACTGCGCCGCCATGGCATCGCAGGATCCGGCGTTCGACCGCGTAACCTTCGCCTTCGCCTATGCAGCCCTCGGCGCACAGCGGAATACGAAGGTCCTTGGCATCTTCACCCGGCTATCGATGCGCGACGGCAAGAATGGCTACCTGCGGCACATCCCGCGCATCTGGGGCTATCTCGAACGCGATCTGGCCCATGCCAGACTTCGCCCGCTCAAGGCGTGGTACGATGCGAACTTCCCTGTGGCGTTCCGCATCCCGCCCGATTGAAACAACGGCAGAACCCCGAGTGTCATGAAATGACGTGGATTCCGAAATCGGCGATGGTGCTGGCAGCAGGATTGGGGAGCCGCATGCGTCCGCTGACGGACCTCGTTCCGAAGCCGCTGGTCCGCCTCCGCCAGAAGCCCCTGATCGACTACGCCCTCGACCGCATCGCCGAAGCAGGAATTTCCCAGGCGGTCGTCAACGTGCATCACTTCGCCGACCAGGTCATCTCTCATCTGAAGACCCGCCAGCGCCCCCGCATCCTGATATCCGACGAGCGGGAGCAGCTTCTGGATACCGGAGGCGGCGTGAAGAAGGCTCTGCCGCAGCTCGGCCAGGAGCCCTTCCTGATCCACAACTCCGACAGCGTCTGGATCGACGGCGTACAGTCCGATCTCGTCAGACTGGCGCAGAGTTTCGATGCCGAGCGGATGGACTGCCTTCTCCTGCTCGCCCTGTCGTCCGCCAGCATCGGTTACGACGGACGCGGAGACTTCCTGATGTCTCCTGATGGCCTGCTGCAGCGCCGGCCGGAGCGAGAGCTGGCGCCGTTCGTCTTCACCGGCGTGTCGATCGCCCATCCGCGGCTGTTCGACGGCGCTCCGGAGGGCGCCTTTTCGCTGAACCAGCTCTGGGATCGCGCGATCCAGCAGCGCCGGCTCTACGGGATCCGCCTCGACGGCACTTGGATGCATGTCGGCACGCCGGCCGCGCTCGCGGAAGCCGAGCAGGCCCTTGGAGGAAGTTATGCCGCCTGAGGGTGGCGCGAGACCAGCCGCACCTGCCCGGAAGGCGGAAGCTGCTGCCGGCCTCTTCACCGTTCCACCGGGCCAACCTTTCCTGCCGGCACTCGCGCGCGCAATTCTGTCGGGCGACCTGCCGCGGCAAGGATGCAATCCACCCGATCCGCTGGATCTGCCGAAAACGACGATCCTGCTGCCGACCCGGCGCGCCGCACGCGCTCTGCAGGAGGCTTTCCGGGTCGCATCCGGAAAGCGAGCGCTCCTGCTGCCGAAAATCCGCCCGATCGCGACAGTCGAGGAGGACCTCACGCTCCTCTCGGAACTCGCCGCACCACCCGCCTCCGGCACAGCATCTACCGACATTCCGCCGGCCATCAGCGAGCTCGAGCGCCGCCTCGTGCTGACCGAGCTCGTTCTCAAATGGTCGGAGACGATGCGGAGCGCGCATTCGACCGAGCACGGCGATATCCTCCCTTACACTGGCGCAGGCGCGCGCACACCTGCCCAGGCCGCGAGCCTCGCTCGAGAACTCGGGCGCCTCATCGACATGGTCGAAACGGAGGGCACCAGCCTCGATCGCCTGCCGGATCTCGTGCCGGAGCCGTTCTCAGAGCATTGGCAGCAGACCCTCGAGTTCCTCAAGATCGTGCTCGACTGGTGGCCGAAGCATCTGGCCGAGCGCGGCCTCACTTCCCCGATGGACCGGCGCAACCGGCTGATCCTTGCCGAGGCGGAACGGCTGGCCGCCAATCCGCCCACCGCCCCCGTCATCGTTGCTGGCGTCACCGGCAGCATACCGGCGACGGCCGAGCTGATGCAGGTCGTGCTGGGATTGCAGAACGGCGCCATCGTGCTGCCCGGCCTCGATCAGACGCTCGATGAAGCGGGCTGGGGGCGCTTGCGGGAGCATCCGGAGCATCCCCAGCACGGCCTTTCAAAGTTGCTGTCCCGCCTCGGTGTCTCGCGGTCTGCCGTCAAATGCCTGCCCGGCTCTGAGGCGGACGGACCTTCCATGTTGCGCGCCGCCTTCGTGAGCGAAGCCTTGCGGCCGGCCAGCACGACCCACCTGTGGAGCCGGTTCGTCGAGACGACCGATCCCGGCGCCGTCCGCGATGCGTTACGCGGGGTGTCCCTGATTGAAGCGCCGACCGCGCAGGACGAAGCGGAGGTGATCGCGCTGATCCTGCGTGAGGCACTGGAGACGCCTGAGCGAACGGCGGCACTCGTATCGCCTGACCGGATCCTCGCCCGCAGGGTCGTAAACCGGCTCGAAAGCTGGGGCGTCCTGGTCGACGACTCGGCCGGGCGGCCGTTCCGGAAGACTGTGCCTGGCACCTTCCTCGATCTCGTCATCGACGCCTTCGACCGGGATTTCGAGCCGGCCGCCGTGATGGCGCTGCTCAAGCATCCCCTCACATTGCTTGGGCTCTCTGCCCGCGACGCACGCCGCGTCGCTCGCGCGCTGGAGCTCGCTGCCTTCCGGACCGATTACTTCGGACGCGGCCTCGACGGCATCGAGGCGGCGATCGAGCGCGCGGCTCAACAGCCGAGAACCAAGGCACAACGGCAGCTGGGCACCTCAGATTGGCGGGCAGCGCGCGACCTTCTCGCCCGGCTGCGAACCGCCTTCCAGCCGTTGACCGAGCTGAGCGGCCGGCCGGGCAAGCAGGCCCTCGCCGAGTTCGTGCGTGCGCATGTGGCGGTGGCGGAGGCGCTCGCGGCGCCAGCAGATGCCGTGGGAACTGTGGCTTCGCCCCTCTGGAGCGAGGAGGCGGGAGAGGCCGCCGCGGTCCTTCTCGCGGGTCTCATCGATCCCGCTCTCGTCGCGCCGCGCCTCGCCGCTGCGGACTATCCGGATTTCTATCGCAACCTCGTCGCCGATGAGAACGTTCGCAGCGCTTTGCCGGCGCATCCGCGGTTATCGATCTGGGGTCTGCTGGAAGCGCGCCTGCAACACCCCGACGTCGTCGTCATCGGTGGGCTGAATGAAGGCACGTGGCCAAGGATTTCCGACACCGGCCCATGGCTCAACCGGCCGATGCGCGATGAGCTTCGTCTGCCGCAGCCGGAAGCCCGAATCGGAGATCAGGCTCACGATTTCGCACAGCTTCTGGGCGCCCGCACCGTCTATCTCACCCGTGCGGAGAAGGTCGACGGCGCCCCGACGGTGCCGTCCCGGTGGCTGCTGCGGATCAAGGCATTGCTCGAAGGCATGGGCCTGAGCGATGCGCTCACACCTGACCGACCGTGGCTCGGCTGGGCCCGGGCCAGGGACCTCGTAGAGCCGATCCCGCGACTACGTCCGCCCTGCCCTTGTCCGCAACTGGCGCTGCGGCCACGGCGGCTTTCGGTGAGTGATGTGGAGCGCTGGATCACCAATCCCTATGCGCTCTTCGCCAAACGCGTGCTGGGGCTCGAGCCGCTGCCTCTCTTGGGCGCCGAGCCGAGCGCCGCCCTGCGCGGCGGCATCGTGCACGAGGCCCTGGGGCGGTTTGCGGCATGCTACCCCGCGGATTTGCCGGACGAACCGGCGCGCGAGCTGATGGCCATCGCCGGCAAGATTCTCACCGAGTACACGGGCAATCCGCGGGTGGCGGCATTCTGGGTTCCGCGGCTCGAGCGGTTCGCGCGCTGGTTTGCGGCCACCGAGCCCAACCGGCGGGCCGGTGTGATCCGCGTACTGGCGGAGGTGTCCGGCTCTCTTGTACTAAGTGGTCCGGCAGGTCCCTTCACGCTCACCGCACGGGCCGATCGCATCGACGTGACCGAAAACGGGCTCGTGATCACCGACTACAAGACCGCCGGCGAAAGCCAGGTGAAGACCCTGGCCAAGCGCGCCGCAGACGGACGGTCGCCGCAGCTGCCGCTGGAGGCCGTCATCGCGCTGGCGGGCGGCTTCGAAGGGCTCGGTCCATCGGCAATCGCAATGCTGCGCTACATCTCCGCTTCGGGCGCGGAGCCTGCCGGTGTCGAGCAATCCATCAACGCTGAGATCGCGTCGCTGATTGTCGAGACGCGAGCAGGCCTCGAACGCTTGATCGCCGTCTATGACGACCCCGTGACCCCCTACCGGGCCGTGCGGAGACCGGCCTACGACTACCGTTACGACGACTACAAGCATCTCGCCCGGGTGGCCGAGTGGCTTGGTGCCGAGGCGGAGGGGGGCGGCGATGACTGACGCGGCCATGAAGGCGCTCGAGGAAACGGCGCGCGCCCAGCGCAGCGCGTCCGAGCCCGACACCTCCGCCTGGGTCAGCGCGAATGCGGGCGCCGGCAAGACGCACGTGCTGAAGATGCGCGTGCTGAAGCTGCTGCTCTCCGGCACCGCTCCGGACAAGATCCTCTGTTTGACATTCACCAAGACAGCCGCCGCCGAGATGGCGCAACGCGTCTTTGATGAGCTTTCGCACTGGGCCACGTGCCCGGAGCCCGAATTGCGCAAGACGCTGTCCGGTCTCCTGGGCCGTTCGCCGTCTGCGGAGGAGGTGCGCGGCGCGCGCCAGCTCTTCGCCGAAGCCGTTGACACGCCAGGCGGCCTGAAGGTCCAGACGATCCACGCGTTCTGCGAGCGCCTTCTACAGCGCTTCCCACTCGAAGCCGGCGTCCCGCCGGGGTTCACCATTCTCGACGACGAGATGGCTGGCACTCTGCTGCGCCAGTCGATCGACGCCGTGCTGAGGACGGCGACGTCGCCGGGAAACGAGCAGCTCGGGAAGGCCCTGGAGACTGTCGTCGCTTACGCGGCCGAGGACAGCTTCGATAAGGTGCTCCAGGACGCGCTTGGCCGCCGCGACTGGCTCGAGGAGATGTCCCGCCTGGGCTTCCGCGACGGCGATCCGCTGCAAGAAGCCAGGCAGATCTATAGCGCGGCCCTTGGCATCACGACGCCGAGCCTCTCGGCTGTCGAACAGCAGCTCGCGACCGTCCTGCCGGAACCCGATCTAAGGCATGCGGCAGCCGTGCTGGCGACGGGATCGAAGACAGACGCCAGGCACGCCGGCATCCTCGAAGCGGCGCTGGCGCGAACCGAGGCGGAGCAGCGGGCGGCGGAATTGCGCCGCTATTTCCTGACGGGCGGAGGCGAGATGCGGGCCAGCCTGATGACGAAGGGCCTGCAATCGTCCCATCCGGACCTCCATGCAACCCTGATCGCGGCGCAGCAGTGCTTTGCCGCGCTCTGCGGGCAGCGGATCGCACACAAGCTGGCCGATGCGACACTCGCTCTCTGGCAGCTGGCGGACGCGGTCCGGCAGCATTATGCGGCGGCCAAGGCCCGCCGTGCGGCTCTCGACTTCGAGGATCTGATCCGGCACACGGCGAGCCTGCTCAAGTCCTCCGACTCTGCCCAATGGGTGCTCTACAAGCTCGACAACGGGCTCGATCACATCCTTGTCGACGAGGCTCAGGACACGAGCCCGTCGCAGTGGTCGATCATCACGGGGCTCGCCCGCGAGTTCTTCTCCGGCCTCGGCGCCCATGAGAAGACGCGCACGCTGTTCGCCGTGGGCGACGAGAAGCAGTCGATCTACAGCTTTCAGGGCGCTGAGCCGAAGCTGTTCGCCGTCACGGGAAAAGTCTTCGAGGACACCGCAGCGCAGGCGGGTCTCAACTGGCGCACGGTCCCGCTGACGCTCTCGTTCCGTTCGACAGAGCCGATACTGGCCAGCGTGGACCGCGTTTTCTCCGATCACACGCGCACACCCGGGCTCACCGCAGCGGCAGAGCCCGTCCGTCATCAGGCGCGCCGCATCGGACAGGCCGGTTTCGTGGAAATCTGGCCGACCGAGGCGTTCGAAACGATCGAGCCGGCGGAGCCCTGGTCACCGCTCGCCGACAAGCCGGCGCAGTCGCCGGTGATCAAGGTCGCCGACCGGATTGCCAACACGATCAGGGACTGGCTGGCGCGCGGCGAGCGGCTCCAATCCGAAGATCGGCCCATCCGGCCCGGCGACATTCTGATCCTCGTCCGCAAGCGTCAGCCGTTCGCCGCGCCCATGGTGGCGGCGCTGAAGGCGCGCGGAATTCCTGTTGCCGGAAGCGACCGCATGCAGCTCACCGAGCAGATCGCGGTTGAGGACATGATCGCGCTCGGCGAGTTCCTGATACTGCCCGAGGACGATCTGGCGCTGGCGGCCATTCTGAAGTCGCCGATGTTCGGCCTCGACGACGACGATCTGCTGACCTTCGCGCCGGGCCGGAGCGGCTCCCTCTGGAACGCGCTTCTCGCCGCAGCGAAGACGAACCCGCGGCTGGAGTTCGCCGCCGACACGCTGCGGCGCTGGCGGGCCGAAGCCGATTACCGGCCGCCTTACGAGTTCTTCGCAGGCATTCTCGACAACGAGGGCATGCGTCAGCGGATGCTCGCGCGGCTCGGGGCCGAGGCGGCGGAGCCGATCGACGAGTTCCTGAATCTCGCGCTCCAGTACGACGACCGCAACCCGCCCTCGCTGCAGGGCTTCGTCACCTGGCTGCGGCGGCTGCACGTCGAGATCAAGCGCGACCAGGACCACGGGCGGGAAGAAGTGCGCGTCATGACCGTGCACGGAGCGAAGGGCCTGGAAGCCCCGATTGTGTTCCTTCCGGACACCTGCTCGTCGCGATCGGGCCGGCCGCACAGTGCGCTCATACCGCTTCCGGGTGTCACCAAACCGATGGGGTTTCCCGATCCCTATGTCTGGCCAGTGAAGGAAACCCGTGATCACCCCGCAGTAGAGGCCGCCAAGGCGGCGATCGAGGCCGCGGAGACCGAGGAGCGCAACCGCTTGCTCTACGTGGCGATGACGCGCGCCCGCGACCGGCTCTACGTCGCCGGTTTCGAGACGAAGAGCGGGCGCGGTAAGGGCTGCTGGTACGACCTGATCGAGGGGGCACTGCGCGACGTCTGCGAAACCGTGGAGACGGAGGACGGCAGGACGGTTCTGCGTTACGCCTGCCCGCAGACAGCGCCGCCAGAAGAACCTCGGAACGAAGCCACCAGACTCGCGAGCCCCGAGCCGCTACCGGATTGGGCAAAGCGCAAGGCGCCGCGTGAGCCGGCCACCACGTTCCCGCTATCGCCATCGCGCTTGGCGCGCCTCGAAACGGACGAGATCGGTGATCCGCTCGTCGCTCGAACCTCTGCGCCCTCGATGGTCAGTCCATCACCGCTTGCTCTTTCCTCGGAATACCGGTTCCTGCGCGGTACGCTCACGCACGCGCTGCTGGAGCATCTGCCATCCTTTCCGGTCGACCGCTGGGCTGATGCCGCCCACAGCTTCATTGCTGTTCGCGGCGAAAGCCTGCCCGAAAACGTCCGTAGTGACATCGTCGAGGAAGTTCTCTCGATCCTCCGTGATCCGCAGTTCGGAAGCTTGTTCGGCCCGGAAAGCCGCGCCGAAGTGCCAATTGCCGCAGCCATTCCCGACCCGGCGGGCCGGCGGCCTGCTGTCAGGATCACGGGACAGATCGACAGGCTCGTCCGGCTACCGGGCGAGGTTTTGCTGCTCGATTACAAGACCAACCGCCCCCCGCCGCAGCAGCCCGAGGAGGTGCCCAAGGCCTATCTGCTGCAGCTTGCGGCCTACCGCCTCGTCGTCGGTCAGGTCTTCCCGGAGCTTCCCGTTAGCGCAGCGATTCTGTGGACGGACGGGGCGCGACTGATGCCAATTCCGCAAGAGCTTCTGGATTTGCACGAGGCCTTGCTCTGGGAGCATGGCAGCCCTCAGCTTGACGCCCGATGACCCCCTCCTTACGTTCCGGACGACACAAAGTGCTTGGCCTCCCGAGTCGCGGGGGGCGCTGCAGGGAGATTCACCGTGACGCAGATGGTATCCGATAGCGACTTCGCCACCGAGGTGCTGAAGTCCCCAGAGCCGGTTGTCGTCGACTTCTTCGCCGAGTGGTGCGGGCCGTGCAAGGCCATGGCTCCGGCGCTCGAGCAGGTCGCGCAGGAAATGAAAGGCAAGGTCAAGGTGGTGAAGGTCGATGTCGACCGGAGCCCTGAAGTGACGCAGCAGTTCCGAATTCAGGCCATGCCCACCCTCATGCTCTTCAAGGACGGCAAGGTCGCCAATCAGCACGTCGGCGCGCTGGTGCAGAAAAAGCGTCTTGAGGATTGGATCAATCAGTCGCTCGAGGGCTGAGGTTTTGCCTTATCTGGTACATAAAGGGCCTTCGCTTGGCGGAGGCCTTTTTTGTTGCCGTTTGGCCTGAGCACCCGGGATCAGTGGGAGGACAGTCATGCACGTTGTATGCCTCGGCGCCGGTGGCATCGGTGGCTATTTCGGAGGCCGGCTGGTGGAGGCCTCGGCGGCCAACGTCACCTTTCTCGTGCGGCCTGGCCGCAAGGCGCAGCTCCAAAAGGATGGGCTCAGGGTCGAGAGCGTGCACGGTGATTTCACCGTGCCCGTCGATGCGCGGCTCGCCGAAGAGATACGCTCCCCCGCCGACTACGTGCTGCTGACCTGCAAGGCCTACGACCTCGATAGCGCAATCGAGGCCATCAGACCGGCCGTCGGGCCGAATACCGCGATCCTTCCGCTGCTCAACGGCATGTCCCATATGGACCGGCTCAACGAGGTCTTCGGAAGGGAGCGCGTTCTCGGCGGCATGGCACAGATTGCCATCACATTGCAGCCGGACGGGCTCGTGAAGCACCTCAACGACTGGAACACGATCACATTCGGAGAACAAAAGGCCGCCTCGAGCCCACGGGTGGAAGCGCTCAAGGCAGCGTTCGACAAGACCAGCGGGAAGGCGAACGCCGTCGCCGTTCCCGACATCATCCAGAAGATGTGGGAAAAGCTCGTCATGCTGTCGACGCTCGCCAGCATGACGACGCTGATGCGGGCCAACGTCGGCGAGATTGCGCGCACCCCGGACGGCAGCGGTCTGATGCTCGCATTTCTCGATCGGAATGCGCAGATCGCCGCCGCGGAAGGCCACCCCATGCCCGAGGAATTCATCGAGCGATTCGGTAAGGTCTTCACCGACACCGGCTCACAGATGGCCGCCTCGATGCTGCGCGACCTCGAGCGGAAAGGTCCCGCCGAATCGGACCACATCGTCGGCTTCATGCTGGAGAAGGCCCGCGCCCACGGCATCGACGACACGCTGCATCGCACCAGCTTCACGCATCTGAAGGCCTACGAGCAGCGCCGGGCGGCGGATCGGCTCTAAACGAAGCTCTGCAATGGCGGCAGGATGCGTTGCGGGAACAGTCAGGCAGCGCGCTACTACTGCTGACTGCTGAGGTTGGCTGAGCGGTGCGAGCCGCGGCGGCGTTGCTCCCGCCATTCTATGAAGTCGCGGCGCTCTTGCGGCGTCATGTTCTCCGCCAGCTCCGTCATGAGCTGGGTATAGGATTGGCGAATTCGAACCTCCGCGTCCATCAGGCGCTGATGCGTCGCGACGAGAGCCTGCTTATCCAGAGGGTCGGCCGCGAAGAGCCGGGCTGCTTCACGCCGCGTCTCTCTGATTTCCTGGCGCAATGGCCGCAATACCGGCTGGAAGCGCTCCCGGATGCCTTGCAAGAATTCGGATCTCTGCGGAGGCAGGGTCTCGAGATAGGCCGAAAGCCGCCCGCGCGAGCCATTGAGGCTGTGAAAATGCCAAGCGGCCGAGGCAACCACCCCAGCCACAAGCAGGTTGAGACCCAGGGATACGATGAGCACGGCCCACAGCCAGCGCGGGACCCGGCGTGCGGATGCCGCCCCTGAACCCTCAGGCTCGCTCATAGGAATTCCTCTTCATCAGCAGCAGGATCATAGATCAGCACAAGGTCGGAGCTCTCGTTGTCAGGGGCGACACCGACAAGGCTCGCCACAGACTCGACGGCGGTGCTGACCGGCGGCGACGATCCGAGATAGATGCCGGCGAGCAACGAGGCCGCCAGCGCCGAGGCGACTTTCCAGCGCATCGGTGTGACCGGCGGCCGCCGCGCCTGGCGGCGCGACGTGAGGTCGATCACAGGAGCGGCCGTCCGCTGTTCTCTCCCTTCGGCCTTCGCGAGCGCGGCAATCCGCTCAGTGAGGTCCGCCATGCGGCGCGCATCCGGCAGGGGTGCCCGGTCGAGCAAATCGTCGAGCGCGCGCGCCTCGGCCAGCAGCTCGCGCGCGCGTGCGTTCTCCTTGAGCAGGAGATCGAAGCGTCGGCGGGCGGCATCCGGCCAACGCTCGATGCGAGAGCCGTGGATTTCGAGGTGCTCCTCGAGGGCTGTCAAATCTGCCGAATTCTTATCACCTGCCATTTCCGCCTCCGCGACTGCCCTCAGGCCTCCGAGAGGAGCTGCCGCCAATCATTCTTCAACGTCGCCTTCAGTGTCCGGCGGGCCCGGCCCAGAAGGGACTCGACCGCCTCGACCGACACGCCCATCACCTCTCCGATCTCGAGATGGCTCATGCCCTCGTAGTGGAACAGTGTCAGCGCAAGGCGCTGCCGTTCCGGCAAGTTCTTCAGCGCTTCGTCGACGCGAGCCGACAGGTCCTGCTGGGTCAGCTCGCGAAACTGGTTCGTCTCCGCCGGCATGTCCGGGACCTCGTCAGTCACATCGGTGCGTTGCGACGAGCGGATCCGGTCGATGCACAGGTTCGAAACCACTCGCCTGAGCCACGGCCGGACTCCCGCAGGACCGACCTCCAGGTCAGATGCCGTCCGCCAGAGGCGCAGCAGCGCCTCTTGCGCCACGTCCTCGGCCTCCGCATCGTCCTGGAGCATGCGCCTTGCGATGCCCAGGGCTGCGGGGAGGTGCCGGTCCACCAGCTCGCGGAAAGCGGCGGCATCGCCGCGTCCCGCGCGCGCGAGGAGTGAGGCGTCAGTGGTCGTGGAGTCCCCGGCTGGCCCGCCAACAGACCCGGCCGAAGATCCCCCCTGCTCACCCCACTTTCCTCGCACCGTCCCTCCCCGTACGTCATCGGGTGCGCCCGTTCTGGTGTCCCGATTCCGAAGCTCGCTGGAGTTCGCGACCAGGTTCGGGAGCGAACTTCGCAATCAAGAGGGACACGAGGGTCATAGACCCGCGCGTGTGACTCAGATCGAGAAATTCGCTTGAGACACATGTCGCGACCGCCTGCGAATTTCTCGATCATCACACTAGCGCAGAATGCCCCGCCCGCGCATCATCGGCGGCAGGTCTTCCTCGCTGATCCTGCCATCCTTGTTGATGTCCCGCATCGCGAAGCGATCGCGCGCGGGCTTCTCGAACTCCTCTCGGGTGACGCGGCCGTCGTTGTCCTGATCGAACCGAGAGATCATCCTGTTCACCCGGCGCGTCACACGGGGCTTGATCGCGGTCTCGACCTCGCTGGCTTCGAGCGTGCCGTTCGCATTGAGGTCCATCTTCTCGAAGCGCGAAGCCATCCTATCCCCACGCCAGCGGCTGTGATGCCAGCGATGGTGATGGTGACCGTGTCCATGCCAGCCGTAACGGTGGCCGCGCCGGGCGCGATCACCGCGATCGTCGTCCTTGCCGTCCTCGGCACGCTCGGCCCGCCGCTCGCTACGGTACTTTTTGCTGCTGAACTCCTCCTTGCTGATCAGGCCGTCACCATCGCGGTCGCGCCGGTGAAACATCGCCTGGGTCCAGTACTGGGTGTTGAGGTTCACCTCGGCCTCGATCTCCTGTGCGTCGATCACGCCGTCGCCGTTGGTGTCGATACGGGCAAATACGGGGCTGCGAGCAGCCAGGGCTTCCTCGATCGTAATGACGCCGTCGCCGTCGGCATCGAGGGCCTTCAATCCCCCGCCCCGGCCGAAGCCAAATCCATGCCCGCCCATGTGCGCGAACATGGCGCCCGTGCCCGGCCCATGACCAAAGCGAGCGCGCTTCTCGCCGACGCCAGCCACGGCGGCAGCTCCGCCCGCGGCGATCAACACGCCCGCGATCAAGATCATCGTCTTCTTTTTCATACTCTCATCTCCAAGAGGTCGGGATCTCGTCCCCGGCAATCCAGGAACGAGATATCCACTGCGAACCCGTCGCGTCCGGTTCAGGAGACGATTTGATCGAACAGGCTCGCCGTCTCGGCGAGCATCAGCCGCAGATCGGCCTCGAGGCGCTCGAAGCTCGGCGCGTGCGCCGCGCGGGCCAGCAGGTCCTTGAGTCCTTGGGAGGCCTCGTTGGCCCGGAATGGACCGTCGACACACAGACGGACGATCTGCGTCAGGTCGTTGATGAGCTGGGCTGCCGGAATCAGGATCGTGCCTGCGCCACCTGGGATCAGGCCCTTGCCATCGAGCTTCTGCAGGGCCCGAACGGTGTTCTGGTCGAGAACATCGGGATGCTCGGCCGCATGAATGAGCTGCAGGTACTGGGCCATGAACTCGAGATCCACGAGCCCGCCGCGCACCTGCTTCAGATCCCAGATTTCGTCCGTGCCCTTCTCGGCGGCGATGCGCTGACGCATATCGTGCACATCGGCTGCGATCTTCGCGCGGTCTCGGGGCTGGACGAGGGCATCGCGGATGGCCTGCTCCACCTTGGCCCGCAGCTCCGGCGCCCCCGCGACGACACGTGCGCGGGTCAGCGCCATGTGCTCCCAGGTCCAGGCTTGGTGCGCCTGATACTCGATGAAGCTCGAAAGCTGCGTGGCGACCGGGCCTTGCTGGCCGGAAGGACGCAGACGCATGTCGACCTGATAAAGCTGTCCTTCGGCCGTCGGCGAGGAAAGCGCACTTATCAGCCGCTGGGTCAGGCGGGCGTAGTACTGGCTGGGCGCCAGCGGTCGGCTGCCGTCCGACTGCACCGCATCCGGCGCGAAATCGTAAACGAGTATGAGGTCGAGGTCGGAGGCGGCCGTCATTTCCCGGCCGCCAAGCTTTCCCATGGCCACGACCGCCGCCTGGCCGCCGGAAACCCGCCCGTGCAACCTGGCGAAGTCCCGCTCCACCGCCTTGAGCAGCGCCCGGATGAGGTGGTCGGCGAGCAGCGCGTAGGCTCCGCCGGCCTGGGACGGGACGATGATGCCGGAAAGTACTCGCACCCCGATCAGGAACATCTGCTCGTTGCCGATGATCCGGGCGCGGTCCAGGATCTCCTGATAGTCGTCCGTGCTCTCGATCTCGTCGCGGATCAGCGCATCGAGCTCCTCTGGAGTTGGAAGATTACCGATGATGCGCGGGTCCAGCACGGCATCGAGCACCCGCCGGCGGCGGCTCAGGATGCGCGCCAGCCGCGGCGCCGAGCCCATGATGTCTGCCACCAGCCGCAGCAGGTTGGGATTGGCCCTGAGCAGCGAAAACAGCTGCACACCGGCCGGCAGTTGGGCCAGGAATCGGTCGAAGCTGGCCAGCGCGCTGTCCGGGTTGGCCGTTTGCGCCAGCGCCTCAATCAGCACCGCTTGCACTTCCGTCAGCCGCTCACGCGCTTGGGCCGTACGCACGGCCGCATAGCGGCCGTGGTGCCAGCCGCGCACGGTGTCGATCACCTGATGCGGCTGCGAGTAGCCCATCCTGGCCAGGGCCTCCACCGTCTGCGGGTCGTCCGCCGAGCCCGCGAACACCATATTGGCGCCGCCGCGGGTCAGCTCCGGCATGTCCTCGAACAGAGCCGCGTAGTGCCGCTGCACCGCCTCCAGATGCGCGACCAGCTCTTTCGAGAACGCGTCCGTGGATGGATAGCCTGCGAACCGGGCGAACGAGGCGAGCGCTTCAGGTGCATTGGGCAGCGCATGTGTCTGCTCGTCAGCCACCATCTGCAGGCGGTGCTCGATGCCGCGCAGATAGGTGTAGCTGCGCGCCAGGTCGTCACGAACCCCGGGCTTGATCCAGCCGCGCTCCGCCAGGCGATCGAGGGTGACGAGCGTTTGCGGCGTCCTGAGATCGGGCTGCCGGCCTCCGGCGATGAGTTGCTGCGTCTGTACGAAGAACTCGATCTCCCGGATGCCGCCGCGGCCGAGCTTGATGTTGTGCCCGGCCACGCCGATCTTGCCGAAGCCCCGGTGCGCGTGGATCTGGCGCTTCATGGCGTGGATGTCGGCGATGGCGGCGAAGTCGAGATACTTGCGCCAGATGAACGGCGACAGCTCCGAAAGCAGCGCTCTGCCCGCTGCGATGTCCCCCGCCACCGGCCGCGCCTTGATCATGGCGGCGCGCTCCCAGTTCTGGCCGAAGCTCTCGTAGTAGGTCAGCGCCGCGTCCGTCGACAGCGCGACCTGGGTCGCTCCGGGGTCGGGTCGCAGCCTGAGGTCCGTTCGGAAGACGTAGCCGTCGCCGGTGCGCTCCTGCAGGATACGCACCAGCTCGCGTGTCATGCGCACGAAGAAGGTTTGCGGCTCGAGGTCGGCGCGGAGCTTCAGGCGCTGCTTGTCGAAAAAGACGATGAGGTCGATGTCGCTGGAATAATTGAGCTCTTGGGCACCGTACTTGCCCATGCCGAGCACGATGTAGCCGGAGTCCCGGTCCGGGGCGGCATGGTCCGGCGCCGCCCAGGTCCCATTGGCGACTGCCCGCCGGAACAGGAAGCGAACGGCGTGCTCGACGGCCGCATCCGCGGCAAGTGTGAGCGTGCGGGTGACATCCGCCAGGTCCCAGACGCCGCCCAAATCAGCAAGCGCCGTCAGCAGCGCGACCTCGTTCTTGAAGATGCGCAGGGCGGCCATCAGCTCCGTGACTGACTGCGCTGCCGTCGCCTGTCGAGCCACGCTTTCGAGCAGATCAGCGCGGCTTTCCTCCGGAGCGCGCGAGAGGACCCGGACGAGCCTTGCCGGATCGCGGCGCATCAGACCTGAAAGGTATGGCGAGCCGGCGAGAACGCCGCCCAGGAGTTGCCGGGCCTGCTCGGTCATGCTGGAACCGGCGGCGCGCGAAGCGTCCGCCATCTCCGCCTCAAGCTCGCGAACGGCTTCCGCGATGTGCGGGTCCTCCGCGCCGAATGGGGCCTGTCGCAAACGGTCTTGAAGAGAAGCTGGCGCGCTTGCCAGTGTGCTCATTGGGCAATCCTCGTCTGGCTGACCGCCACCTTCGTCTCGGGTCTCTCCAGCATCGCTGGGATCGGCAAGGAAAGCACGACCCGCAATCCCGGCTTGTTGTCCTCCAGCTTCACTTGGCCCTCATGCAGCCGCGCCACCGCCGCCACGAGGCTCAAGCCGAGCCCTGTCCCCGGCCGCGTGCGGCTCGCCTCGAGCCGGACGAAGCGTTTCAGCGCACGCTCCCGGTCGAGGGCAGGAATGCCGGGGCCGTGATCGGCCACGACGATCTCGACGCCGCCCTCGGTCCGGGAGAGGCGGACCTCGATGTCGCTCGCGGAGCCCCCATTCGGCGAATCGGGAGCCGGTCCGCCGTACTTGATGGCGTTGTCGAGCAAATTGGCAACCGCCTGGCCGATGAGCTGCCGGTTGGCTCTCACAAGGATTTCTCCTTGTTCGGCCTCGAACGCGAGCTTCCGCCGGTTTTCTTCAGCGTGCGGCTCATAGAGCTCGACCAGATCACGCACCAGTGCTGTCAAGTCGAAGATCTCCTTGCTCTCGTCGACGGCGCCGGCCTCGAGCCGCGCAATCAGCAGGAGTGCGTTGAACGTCTTGATGATCTCATCGGCCTCGTCGATCGTCCGCTCCAGGCCCTCCTGGTAATCCTCCGCCGAACGGGCCTCCCGTAACGCTGCTTCGGCGCGGTTGCGCAGGCGATTGAGCGGTGTCTTGAGATCATGGGCGATGTTGTCGGAGACCTCTTTCAGACCCGCCATGAGCTGTTCGATGCGGTCCAGCATGGCGTTGAGATTGCGCGACAGCTCGTCCAGCTCGTCTCCGGTGCCGCTGGTCGCGATCCGGCGGGAAAGGTCGCCGCGCATGATGGACCGAGCCGTCGTGGTGATCTTCGCGATCCGCCGCAGGATCAGGCGGCTCGCGGCCAGGCCCCCGCCGAGCCCCAGCAACACCAGAAGTCCGAAGCCAGCCAGAAAAAGCGACCGCACCCGGCCGATGAACTGGCGCTGCTCCTCCACGTCGCGGGCGACGAGCAGCCGCTGGCCTCGCTCCAAGGCGACGGGAATGCCGATCGCAACACGCTCCCGCGATTGCTCCCCTGTCGTTGCTGCGTAGCGGAACAACCCGCCTGACTGGTCGCGCAGCTCGGGCGGCCACCGGTTGAGATTGCCGGCGAGTTTATGGCCCTGCGGATCGGCGAGGAAGTAGAGGCCTCCTTCCGACAAGCGGCTGCGCTCGGCAATGATGTCCGGAGCCGCAGCCGGGCCGCGCTGCCTGACGGCATCCTGCACACTTTCGGCTTCCGTGCGCAGCGTGGCGAAGATCTGGCGGATGAGGAGCTGGTTCGTCTGCCAGAGGATCACCCCGGCAATCACCGCCGCGACGGTCACGAAAACGGCCACGTACGCGGCCATCAGCCGGAAAGCCGTCGTCCGGGTGAAATGCGGCAGCAGCGGGTTAGCTCTTGCCAGCACGGATCATGTATCCCGCGCCACGGATCGTATGCAGCAGGGACTCCTCGAAGTTCTTGTCGATCTTCGCTCTGAGCCTGGAGATGTGGACGTCGATGACATTGGTCTGCGGATCGAAATGATAATCCCAGACGTGCTCGAGCAGCATGGTGCGCGTCACGACCTGACCGGCATGGCGCATCAGGTATTCGAGCAAGCGGAACTCCCGCGGCTGCAACGTAATCGGCTCTCCGGCCCGGGTCACGCGATGAGAGAGCCGGTCGAGCACCAGGTCGCCGACGACGTAGCGGGTCTGCTCCTGCTGCGGATCGCTGCGCCGGGACAGCGCCTCGATGCGCGCCAGCAGCTCGGAGAAGGCATACGGCTTCGTGAGATAGTCGTCCCCGCCGGCCCGCAGACCCTTGACCTTGTCGTCGACCTCCCCCAGTGCGGAGAGGATCAGAACCGGCGTGCGGTCGCCCTCGTCCCGCAGCAGACGAACCACCGACAGCCCGTCGAGCTTCGGCAGCATGCGGTCCACGATCAGCACATCGAACTTGCCCTCGCGCGCGGCCTCGAGCCCTTCCTCACCGTCGTGGGTGACGACGGCGGCATGCCCGCTCTCCTTCAGCGCCTTCTGGAGGAAGTGCGCCGCTTCTCGATCGTCTTCGATTACCAGCACGCGCATCTGGAGCCTGCCTTCGCGATCGGATCCAGAGAAACGGAACGAGGCGGCCTTGTCCAGAAATCCCGGACGGGGCCGCCTCGCTCAAGTCACGTCAGGCTGGTTGACTTCAGCCCTTCATCTGGACGGCAACGACGCGTTTCTGGTCACCAGAGCGGACGGTCAGCAGTACGGCCTTGCGGTTGAGCTCTTTGGCCTCCTTCACGGCCTCCTCGACGTCGGCCGGCGACTTCACTTCGCGGCTGTTCACCTCGAGGATCACATCGCCGGACTTCAGCCCCTTGGCCGCTGCATCGGAGTCCGAATCGACATCGGTGATCTGGACGCCTTCGATTTTGCCGCCCTTCCGGGCCGGGGCCGGGCCGAGCGTCAGGCCGAGGGCGTTCATCTCCGACCCTGCCGGTCCACCCTGCTCGAGCCGCGCGATCTCCTCCTTGCTGTCGGGGAAGGTGCCGAGCGTCACCTTGACGTTCATCTCCTTGTTGTTGCGAAGGATCTTGATGTCCACCGGCGTATTTGGCGCGAACTCGGCGATCTTGCGCGCCAGCTCACGGCTGTCGCTGATCGGGTCGCCGTTCACGGCCAGGATCGCATCCTGGCTCTTGAGGCCAGCTTGATCTGCCGGGCCATTCGGCGTCACGTCGTTGACGAGTGCACCCTTCGGCTCCTTGAGGCCCAGTCCTGCGGCGATGTCCTCGTTGATGGACTGGATACGCACGCCAAGCCAGCCGCGGCGGACGGTCCCCCGCTCCTTGAGCTGCGTCACGACCTCGCTTGCCGTCTCGGCAGGCACCGCGAAGGCGATGCCGACGTTGCCGCCAGACGGGCTGTAGATCGCCGTGTTGACGCCGACGACCTCGCCGTTGAGGTTGAATGTCGGGCCTCCCGAGTTGCCGCGGTTCACGGCCGCGTCGATCTGCATGAAGTCATACGGGCCCGAGCCGATGTCACGCGCGAGCGCCGAGACGATACCCGCCGTCACCGTGCCACCGAGGCCGAACGGGTTGCCGACAGCGAGCACCCAGTCACCGACGCGGGGCGGTTTCGACGCGAACTTCACGTATGGGAATTGCTTGCCGTTCCCCACCTTTATTTTGAGAAGGGCGAGATCCGTGCGCGGGTCGGTGCCGACGATGTCGGCCTCGTATTTCTCCTGCTCCTCGAAGGAGACGGTGACCTTGGTGGCACCGTCGACCACGTGGTTGTTCGTCACCACGTAGCCGTCGGGCGAGATAAGGAAGCCGGACCCGGTTGCCTGCCGCTGACGTGGCATCGGACGCGGCATCGGCATGCGGAATTCGCGCGGCAGGTTCTTGAAGAAGTCGTGCAGCGGGTGATCCTCGGGCAGGTTTGGGAAACCGTCGGGCAGGTTTTTGTCGTCGTCATTGCGCGCAACCCGCGCTTCCCCTTCGATGACATTGATGCTGACTACCGCCGGCTTCACGCGCTCCACGATATCGGCGAAGGAGAGCGGAGCCCGTCCGAGCGTCTCGACGCTTGAGCCTTGCGGGTTGAACTGCGCCCGCACAGGAATTGACGGTGACACGGTCACCAGGGCAAGCGCGCTGACACCGGCGAGCGCCGCCACAAGCGGCCCCTTCGTGCGACGCGGCATCCGAATGCGCGTTGCACGGACTTTGTCGTTCTCGGTCGACATATGAGGCTCCTCTTTTCCAAGTCGCTGATGGGACTTGCCCGCAAATGTAGGTCACCGCGCCTTACAGCGGCGTTTCTGGAGGATTAAATATCGGTAAGGTTGGCTCGTTTTCGCCGGCAGAACGGCGGGCGTCAGCGGTTTTCGCGCCCGGCGGAGCCCGCATCGGGGCTCTCGGCGGCCAGCAGCGAGCGCAGCTTCTCTTCTTCCTCGGCCGTCAAAGACTGGCTCACCTCGGCCGGTGCGGTGCGGCCTCTGCCCGACATGTAGCGAAAGAGGAGCACTCCCGCACCTACGAGGATGATCGGCGGCGCGAGCCACAGGAGGAGCGTGTGTGCGTTGAACGGCGGCCTGAGCAGGACGAAGGCGCCGTAGCGGTCGACCAGAAACTGCTTCACCTGCTCGTCGCTGTCTCCGGCCGCTAGACGCTCCCGCAGCAGAATGCGGAGATCGCGCGCCAGCGGCGCATTCGAATCGTCGATCGACTGGTTCTGACACACCACGCACCGCAGCTCGGCCGACAGTGCGCGCGCCCGGGCCTCGAGAGCCGGGTCGGCGAGCATCTCGTCCGGCTCCACGGCGAACGAGGCGGCCGCGCCGAGAAACAGAAACGGGAAAACGAGGAGCCACAGGACGGCCCGGCACGAACGCGTCATCATCATCTCACTCCGCAGGAACAGCTGCGGCGCGTACGCGGCGCGCCCGCCTCGGCGCACCGACGCGCAGGCGGCGATCCGAAAGCGACAACAGGCCGCCCAGGAACATCACGACGGCGCCGGTCCAGATGAACCGGACGAGCGGGTTGAAATAGAGCCGCACTGCATATCCGCCAGAGGAGTCCGCTTGTTGATCTCCCAGCACGACATAAAGGTCCCCGCGCCACGAGACGTGGATGCCGGCTTCGCTCGTCGGCTGCGGGGGCGCGTCGTACATCCGCTTCGATGGCGTGAGATTGGTCACGACACGGCCGCCGCGCTCCACCTCGAACAATCCGACTTCCTCGCGATAGTTCGGCCCGCGCTGCGGCGCTGCTCCTTTGAAGGTCAGCGTGTAGCCCGCAATTTCCACCTGGTCCCCTGGCTTCATCACCAGAATGCGCTCGCTCTGGTAGGCGCTGGTGGCGATGATACCCACCACCATCATGCCAACTCCGAAGTGCGCAACGGACATCCCGAAGCCGGCGCGCGGCAGGCCCGTGAGACGCCGCCAGCTTTCCGCCAATGGCACCTGCCCCAGCTTGATCCGCGAGGCGCACTCGCTCAAGGCACCCGCCATCACCCAAACGCCGAGAGCAATGCCCAACGGCGCCAGCCATGGGCCAGGATAGGCGACGGCATAAGCCACAATGATCGCGAGCAAAGTAACGGCTGCCGCTGCCCAAAGCCGCTGCGTGGCCGCCGTCAGGTCACCGCGTTTCCATGCCAGATAGGGGCCGAACGGCAGCGCCACCAGCAATGGCAGCATCAGCGGCCCGAAGGTCGCGTCGAAAAAGGGTGCCCCTACGGAGATTTTGTCGCCGGTAAACGCTTCGAGGGCGAGCGGATAGAGCGTGCCGATGAAGACGGTGGCGCAGGCCGTCGTCAGCAGCAGGTTGTTGAGCACCAGGCTTCCTTCGCGGCTGATCGGCGCGAACAAGCCGCCTTGCCGCAGCTCCCCGACCCGCAGGGCGAACAGCGCGAGCGCCCCGCCGATGAAGATGACGAGAATGCCCAATATGAACACGCCCCGCGCCGGATCGACGGCGAACGCGTGCACCGAGGTCAGCACGCCCGAACGCACGAGGAACGTGCCCATCAGGCTCAGCGAGAAGGTCAGGATGGCCAGCAGTATCGTCCAGACCTTGAGCGCCTCGCGCTTCTCCATCACGACGGCCGAGTGCAGCAGCGCGGTGCCGGCGAGCCACGGCATGAAGGAGGCGTTCTCGACCGGGTCCCAGAACCACCAGCCGCCCCAGCCGAGCTCGTAGTAGGCCCACCACGACCCCATGGAGATGCCGAGCGTCAGCATCATCCAGGCAGCGAGAGTCCATGGCCGCACCCAGCGGGCCCAGGCGGCGTCGATCCGGCCTTCGATCAGGGCGGCGATGGCAAAGGCGAAGGCGATGGAGAAGCCGACGTAGCCCGCATAGAGGAACGGCGGATGGAAGGCGAGCGCCGGGTCCTGAAGGATGGGATTGAGGCCGAGCCCCTCCACGGGCGCAGGGACGAGGCGCTTGAACGGGTTCGACGTCAGCACGATGAACAAAATGAACGTGACGGCGATCGCACCGTGCACGCCGAGCACGTTGGCCCTCAGAGTTTCCGGAAGTTTGCCGCCGAAGACTGCCACCGCGGCGCCGAACAGGGAGAGCGTCAGGATCCACAGCAGCATCGAGCCTTCGTGGTTCCCCCAGAGACCCGAGATCCGGTAGATCAGCGGCTTGGCGGAATGGGAGTTGAGATAGACGTTCTCGACCGAGAAATCGGACCACACGTAAGCATACATCAGCGCTAGGAAGGCGATGGCGACCAGCAGCAACTGCGCGAGAGCCGCGGGCGGGCCGACAGCCATCAGGCGTTCGTCGCGAATGTGGGCGCCCCAAAGCGGCATCGTCGCCTGGATGAGGGCGACAGCCAGTGCCAGGATGAGCGCAAAATGTCCGATCTCAACGATCAATGGTGCGGTCCGTCCTCAGTTCGTGGCCGGCTGTTGTTTGCCCATGTGCTGCCAGACACCCTTGTCTTTCAGCGCACCTGCCACCTCCGGCGGCATATAGTTCTCGTCGTGCTTGGCGAGCACCGTATCAGCATGGAACTTGCCGCTAGGATCGAGCCGGCCTTCGGTCACCACGCCCTGCCCTTCACGGAAAAGGTCCGGAAGAACGCCACGGTAGACGACACTTATGGTCTTAACCGTGTCCGTGACAGCGAACTCGACTGCAGCGCCCTCCCCGCGGCGCACCGATCCTTCTGCAACGAGACCGCCCAGCCTGAACCGCTGGCCGGCCTCGATACCCTTCTCTGCAACTTCGCTTGGCGTATGGAAGAAGACGATCGAATCGCGCAAAGCGAAGAGGACGAGGATGCTCGCAAGCCCGAGCAGGCCCACGCAGGCAAGGATCAGAATGGCGCGCCTTTGCTTCCGCGTCATCGACGCCTCACTTGCTCCTCATGAGTCGAGGCCCAGCTTGCGCGCCAGATCGTTGAGCGCAGCGAGCGAGGTCTCATCCCCGGCGAAGGCCTTGCGTGCTTTTGCCAGCGCGTCGTTGGCCTTGTCCTTCTGTCCGAGCACGGCATAGGCGCGCATGAGGCGCTGCCAGCCGGCCAGGTCCTGACTTTCGGTTTCGAGGCGTTGGGCGAGTCCTTCGACCATCTGCTCGATCATCGCGGCCCGCTCGCCGGGCGCGAGCTTCCCGGCTGCCGCGATATCCTGCTCGGTCGGACCACGCTCCGCTTCATCCCTAGGATCGCCAGCGCGCCTCTGCGTCAGCATGGCGATACGCTGCTCGACGGGAGCGCGCCAGTCCGCATCCGCCGGGGCATCCGCGACGAGCTTGCGATAGTCCGCGAGCGCACCGCCGATATCGCCATCCTGCTCTTTGGCGAGCGCGAGCCAGAACCGGGGCTCCGGCCGCGACGGCTCAAGCTCGGCAAGCCGCTGGAAGGCCCGCCTCGCATCCTCGGTCACGATGCCGTTCTTCGCGAAGACCTGCGCCTCGCCCAAGCCGGCGAGCCGCTTTGGCGATTCACCCAGAAGCCTGATGGCGTTCCGATAGGCCTGCACGGCCTCGTCGAACCGGCCCTGCCGGAAATAAACAGGGGCGATCACATCCCACCCCTGCCCGTCTTCGGGGTGCGCTCTCAGTCGCTCCTCGACCTTGGCGACGAGAGTCTCGATTGACGCCTTGTCTGCCGACGCGGCAACCCGCTCGGCGTGAGGACGTCCCGGCAGACCCGGCGAGCCATAGGCCAGGTAGAGGGCCAGAGACACCGCCGGCACCAGAATAACGGCCGTGATGAACGCCATTCTGGCGCCCGTCAGCCCTCGCTCCCCAGATCCTCCCTGCGCGGGCTCGCCGGACTCGGCTCGTGCCAGCAGCCGGCGCGAAATCTCGATGCGGGCGGCTTCCGCCTCCGCATCGGACAGCAGACCGCGCGCGCGATCGGCCTCGACTTCGCTCAGTTGATCGCGGTAGACAGCGAGGTCGGAAGCCCTATCGCGCTCAAGCGCCGAAGGTCCAGCGACAGGCACCGTCAGCGGCCGCGTCACGAAATAGAGCACCGCGGCCGTCAGAACAGCGCAGAGCACCCAAAATAGCATCAGCGCGCCCAGGTTTTTTCCTACGAAGGGGAATAGGCCCCTACCCCCAGGCTGGCAAGGGCCGCACGGCTGCCCCGATGTCGCGGAGCAGCCGTTTTGAGCTCAGGCCGGATCTGTCCCGCCGTCAGGCGGATCGAGCTCAGCCGACGTTCTGCCAGGTTCCGTCGGGATTGCGGCACGCTGTTCCCCGCATGGTCTCCGGCCGCCCGTTGATATAGATCGTGTGTGTAAAGTCCCGGCAGTCGGCGGTGCCGCGGCGATAACGCTCACCCGGAATGACTTCGCCATAGCGGCCGCTCTCGGGATTCCGCCAGCGCCTACGCTCACCCGAGCGCCCTCTTTCCAGCGCCTCGAACTCTGCTTCCTGGGCGAGCATCTGGTCCTGACGGTCGAGCGCCCGCCCGATCTCGCTGCCGACGATGCCGCCGACCACGGCGCCGGCGACGGTCGCCAGCACGCGGCCCGAGCCTTTACCGACCTGATTCCCGAGAATGCCGCCAGCGATGGCACCGACAGCCAGCCCCGTATCGGCCTTTGTCGGACCATCCGGCCCGCAGCCCATCAGCAGAGCTGGCGCGAGCAGAGCTGCAGCGGCCGCCTTGAACCTCATATCCCGCCCCCTATCACCGTGTGTTAGGTCGTAAGCCGTCCGTTGTCGGCTGGTCGGCAGTTACGTGGTCGATTCAGGCGAAAGTGCGACTGCGCTGAGATGTAGGCGCAATGATTGCGCGGACCGTTGCAGGCCGGTCACGAGTTGCTGATCTCACGCCGTCTTTTCGAACAGCTCCCGCCCTATGAGCATCCGGCGGATTTCGCTGGTCCCGGCGCCGATCTCATAGAGCTTGGCATCCCGTAGCAGCCGGCCCGTCGGGTAATCATTGATGTAGCCGTTGCCACCGAGGAGCTGGATGGCATCGAGCGCCACCTGAGTGGCCTTCTCGGCAGCGAGCAGGATGGCGCCCGCCGCGTCCTCGCGGGTGGTCTCTCCACGGTCGCAGGCCCTCGCCACCGCGTACACGTACGCCCGGCAGGAGTTCAGCGTGACGTACATGTCCGCGATCTTGCCCTGCACGAGCTGGAACGTGCCGATCGGTGCGCCGAACTGCTTGCGTTCGTGCACGTAAGGAATCACCACGTCCATGCACGCCTGCATGATGCCGAGCGGTCCGGCGGCAAGCACCGCGCGCTCGTAATCGAGCCCGCTCATCAGCACGTTGACGCCCTTGTTGACGGTGCCGAGCACGTTCTCTTCCGGCACCTCGCAGTCTTCGAAGACGAGCTCGCCGGTGTTCGAGCCGCGCATCCCGAGCTTGTCGAGCTTCTGGGCGACGCGGAAGCCTTTGAAATTCTTCTCGACGATAAAGGCGGTGATCCCCCGCGGGCCGGCGTTCGGATCGGTCTTGGCATAGACGATGATGACATCGCCCCCCGGACCGTTGGTGATCCACATCTTGGTGCCGTTCAGGATGTAGCGGTCGCCCTTCTTCTCGGCCCGTAGCTTCATCGAGACGACGTCCGAGCCGGCGCCGGGCTCGGACATGGCGAGCCCGCCAACATGCTCGCCCGAGATCAGCTTGGGCAGGTAGCGCCGCTTCTGCTCAGGCGTACCATTTCGGCGGATCTGGTTCACACAGAGATTGGAGTGCGCGCCGTAGGACAGGCCCACCGCAGCCGACCCGCGGCTCACCTCCTCCATGGCGACGACATGCTCGAGATATCCGAGCCCGACGCCGCCGAACTCCTCCTCCACCGTGATGCCATGCAGCCCGAGCGCGCCCATCTTCGGCCAGAGGTGGCGCGGGAACTCGTCGGTGCGATCGATTTCGGCCGCGATGGGAGCAATTTCGTCGGACGTGAACGTGCGCACCGTCTCGCGCAGCTGGTCGGCGGTATAGCCGAGGTCGAAGTTGAAGGACGGCAGGGCATTCGGGATCATGGCAGCTCCGGGCGACTTGGCGGTCAGGTTGCATCGGGACTTGTCGAATTGGGCCCGGGCACTCCCCTTCCGCCATCGCCTTCCTGGCGCCTCGCCGCAAGCACACGGATTGCCTGCGGACGCGCATCATGCCCCGCCTCCGCGGTCATGACGGTCGGGGAGTCGCAGCCATTGCCCAACTCGACGATCGGGCGGACTATAGAATGTCAGCCGAAGCTTGTCAGGGAGCCGCGATGAGCCAGACGGAGCACCATTCATCGGCAGACCGGCCGAGCCCGTTCCCGTGGCCACCGGTCCTGCTCGTCCTGACCGTGGTAGCGGCCTGGGTCCTCCAACTGTTGGTCCCACTCTCCTGGCCCGGAATGGACGATACGGCTTCCCACATCGCCGGTTTGGCCATTGGGGTAGCGGGCATAGCGCTGATGGCCTGGTCGATCATCACGCTTCGCCGCGCCCGCACGACGGTCATGCCGACGGAAGCCGCCTCGACACTGGTGACCGACGGGCCGTTCCGCTTTCGCCGCAACCCAATCTATCTTGCCGACATGCTCATTCTGCTCGGCATCGCCGAGTTGATGCGCAACATATGGCTGGTGCTGCTGACCCCGGTGTTCGGGATTCTCGTCACCTGGCTGGCTATCATCCCGGAAGAGCGGCACCTGGAAGCGCGCTTCGGGGATGCGTATCGGGCTTACAAGGCGCGCACACGGCGGCTGATCTGATCTTCAGTCCTGCAGCCCTTCGAGGCACATCATCGTGAGCAGCAGTGTCGCCACGTGCGTCTCGCGGCCGTCACGCTCACCGTACACATCGGACTGACAGATGCTGAGCGTGCGGCCCGGCTTCAACACCCGCCCACGCGCGATGAGGCGGCGGCCTTGCGCCGGCCGTAGCAGGTTGATCTTGAACTCCGTCGTCAGCACACCTGTCCCTTTCGGATAAAGGGAAAGCGCTGCATAGCCTGCCGCCGTATCGGCGATCGCCGCAGTCGCCCCTGCATGGAAATAGCCGTGCTGCTGGGTGAGGTTCTCCCGGCTCGGAAGGGCGAGATCCACCTCACCCGGAGCGATCCGCAGAATCTCGGCTCCGAGAAAGCGCATAAATCTCTGTCTCGCAAAGCTCGAGCGTACACGCGCCTCGTAATCAGGATCGAGGGGCTCGAATGTGCTCATGAAACCATCTCTCTCTGCCAACCTGAACCAGCGCCGAAACATGACACGGGAGGCCAGCGCCTGGCCAGCCTCGACACGGTTCTCGCGGATTTGGACGAAGCAGGCAGGCTTACACACGCAGGCTTTCCGCGCACAGCCATTGCAATCAGCGCCCCTCGTAATCACCTGATCGTTTCGGGGGAGAGCGTTTCTTCACGGATTCGCTCGAATTTGGTACCATTCGCGTTGTAGGTGGAGGTACGACGATGGTGACCACGTCTCAGGCTGCCGTTATGGCCTTGGCGCTGACCGCGGGAGCAGTCGTACTGGGCACGCTCGATGCGTCGGCGCAGACCAGCCGTCGCGACGGCATCAGTGAGCTGCTGGCGCGCGAGGGGCAGCCTGATGGGCAGCCAAACGCGGCGCAAACCCAGGCAGCCGAGAGGGATGCACGCGAAGGAGAGGCCACCTACGAGCAGGCGCGCAAGCTGATGCGTGCCCTCGATGCCGTGCTGGAGGATGCCGCCCGCAACCGCACCGAGGCGCGCAAACTCCCCTCCAGGAGCGAATTCGTCGTCACTCCTCTGTGGACGGAAACCCGCGAGGACCGCGAGCGCAAGATCCGGGACTTGCTCGATGCCGCGCTCGGGATCGTCACCGACGTGCCCGTGGTGGAGATTCAGCGCCGGGTCGAGACACTGCGCAAGAACATCCGTGACCTCGAAGACCGCATCGTCAAGCTGAAGGAGAAGCAGCTCGTCGCGCCAGAGGACTCGCTGCTGCCGGGTGTACTGACTGATACCGTCGACAGCCTCGGTCGCGAGATCGAGGAGGCAAAGCGCAGGATCGAGGAAAACCGCAAGGCCATCGAGGCTGCAAAGACCGAGATTCACCAGGCGCTCGCCGCTTCAGGCGTCGAGCTGTCAGCGGACCAGGTCGATCTGCTGCTCGACAGCGTGCTGGCCGGTGACCTCGTGCGGCTGACGGCGGTTTTCAATTCCGCCAAGCTGATCGATCGTCAGCTTGCGAAGCTGCTCTCCGCGTCCGGTGACAACATGAACGCGGCCCGCAAGTATTTCGCCATGCACGCCGCGCTGTTCGCCATGCTCGTCCACGCCCAGGACACGCTGATCGCCAAGATCGACGACAATTATCTGCCGAAGCTCGACGAGATCGCGAAGGACATCGAGGTGGCGCGGCGCAAGACGATGGAGTTGCTCAAGGCCGAAAATCGCCCCGACCAGCGGCGCGCACTCGAAGCCAACCGCGAAAGCCAGAAACTGGCGGCCGAAGCGGCCAAGGGTTACCGGCGTTATCTGTTGCAGCAGCGCCAGCAGATCAGCGAGGCCCGCCGGCGCGCCGCGCACGACCTGCGCATCGCGGACAATACCTACGAGACCGTCGAAGCGAGCTTCCAGCTCCGCAATCTGATGCGCGACAGCTCGGCCTCGTTCGAGGCGATCCAGAAGCTCGAGGCCCCGACGTTCGAGCAGATCTTCCGCAATGAGGAGCTGCGCAAGGAGTTCGAGAACCTGACCCGCAAGCTCGACGCACCGAGCAGTTGATCCGCCAATGACGCCCGGCAGTGCCCGGGTCAGGTCAGCGGTGGACCGACGACCTCGATGCCGTGCTCCGCGCAAATGCGGACGAGCTCTGCGACGGCCTCCTCGCTCGGCGGGCCTGAGCGCTCTGGCAGTCCCGGACCGGTCGGCACTCGGCCCATTCTTCTGACGAACTGCTCGAAATCCCGGCCGCCGCTGATGGTGAGGAACCGCGCCCCGTCGCTGGAAACCACCCTGTAGGTGTGGCTGCCCCCCTTGGGGGCGCGCAAAGTCTGGCCGGGGCCGAGCCTCTTCATCTCTCCATCGGTCACGATGTCGAGCGTGCCGCTGATGACGTGAAAGCTCTCGTCCTCACGTAGGTGCCGATGCAGCGGTGGCGAATCGCCGAACGGCGCCTCGTGCTCGATGATCGTGATCCCGTGGGATTCGTCATCGCACGAAACCAAAATCCTGACCTGGGTGTCGAGCAACCATAGCCTGTCAGTCTGCTGCATCGTCGCTCCTGTTCGCTATATCTTCACCGCCGATACTGGATGAACGGCGACTTCGTCGCGAGCTGATCGTAAAGTGCCCGCGCGCGGTAGTTGAGTTCCTGCGTCGCCCAATATGTTCTCGTGCACTGGCGCGCGTCGGCCTCCTTGTAGACGGCCTCGATCAGCGCCCGTCCGATGCCCTTAGTGCGTTCGGACGGATCGACAAACAGGTCTTCGAGATAGCAGTACCAGGTGGGAGACCAGGTCGACCGGTGGAACAGAACGTGCGCCAGTCCGACCGGCACGTCGTCCTCCTTCGTCGCGACCAGGCCGAAGTGGAAGCCGGGCTCACCGGCGATGAGGCGCTGCCACGTGAGCTCTATCACCTCTTCGGGGATCGTCGCCTTGTAGAAGGCGAGGTAGCCCTTGAACAGCTCCAGCCAAAATGGCTTGTCGCGGGTCTCGACCCGCCTGACCTTGACTCCCACTCTTCCAGACTCCCGACTGTCGCGACCCACGATCCCGAGAAACATTCCCAAAGTGCCATATCGGAAAGTCAGGTGCCAGCGCGCTGGCCATGGTTCTGCCCTCTTGCGCGAACACCTTTACCTGAACACGGAGCATTATAGTCGCGCGATTCGGGCGTGAGGCTCCGATGGCCGCAAGCCTCAACCGAAAATAGCCTTCCGGGGCTCACGCTCCAGGGAAGTGACGAGCAGAGGTGGGCCGGCCCGCTGCGCCGGCCCGGGCAGAAGGGGAAAGGGAATCGAGCATGGCTGACGAGTATGACGGTCAGGGGCCTCGTGCGCCCGGCAAGTTCTTTGGCTCGCTGCGGGAGGCTCTGAGCGCCGCAGCCAAAGATGACACCGGGCGGCAGGCGCCCATAGCATTGGGTCAATCCACGCCGGCCGATCCCGAGCCACCCACGCAGGAGCCTGCCGCAACACTGTCCGCGGTCGAGCCGCCGGAGCCGACACAGATCATGCGGACCGCCAGGCCGCTACCGAGCGCGGCCGAGGCGGCGCGAGCAGCGCGCGGCGGCACACCCAACATCCCGCCCGTCGACAGGCATGTGGAGTTCGACGTTCCACCCACGACCCGGGTCGTGAAGCCGGAGCCGATGGCCCATCCTGAGCCGCCCGCGCGCACTCAGCTCGTGCGTGGCCGTCAGCCCGTGAAGCGCGGCCGATTCTATCAGGACCCCGTGGTCGGTTGGCTGGTCGTCGTCGGTGGCCCAGGTCTCGGCGCCTATCGGCCGATCTACGAAGGCAACAACACCGTCGGCCGCTCGCCCAGCCAGCGCATCCCGATCGATTTCGGCGACGAAGCGATATCCTCCGAGGAGCAGGCCTACATTCGCTACGATTCGGCGGACCGCTCCTTCCTGTTCGTGCCCAATCTTGCTAAGACGAACGTGGTTTCGGTGAACGAGAAGCGGCCGACGTCAGCCGTCCCGCTTGTCGCGATGGACGTTATCACCATGGGCCGGACGCAGCTCGTCTTCGTTCCTTTCTGCGGACCCGAGTTCGACTGGTCGGAGCTCCCGGACATCAAGGATTGATGCTCATCTTCCAGTCAGCCTGCCAAGCCAGCCAGGGTGCACGCCGGTATCAGGAGGATACTGCGCTGAGCTGGCCGGAGGAGGCATCGGCTGGCGAGGGTGCGGAACAGCTTGTGGCCGTCCTGGCCGATGGCATGGGTGGCCACGTGGGTGGCGCGCTCGCGAGCCGTCTGGTCTGCGAAACATTCATTGCGACCGTCACGACAGCCGGCGGCGCCAGCCGTGAGCGACTGGCAGCGGGGCTCCACGCCGCCAATGCCGCCATTGCCGACCAGATCGCCGTGAACCCCGTCCTGCGCGGCATGGGCTCCACGCTGGTCGGGGCGCTGTTCGGCCCAGATGGCCTCGAATGGGTGAGCGTCGGCGACAGCCCGCTTTACCTTTACCGAGACGGAGAGATCGCGCTTCTCAACGAGGACCACTCGCTCGCGCCCGTGCTTGATCAGTTGGCCGCCGAAGGCCGGCTGAGCCTCACGGAAGCGCGCAACGACCCGCGCCGCCATCTGCTGCGCTCGGCGGTGACCGGTGAGGACCTGGATCTCGTGGACCTTTCGCGCCAGCCGCTACCGCTCCAGGCCGGCGACTGCGTGCTGCTCGCCAGCGATGGCGTCCACACGCTCGAGGCGGATGAGATTGCCCGGGTGGTCAGGGCCTATCTCGACGAAGGCCCGCGAGCCGTGGCCGAAGCGCTCGTGCGCACCGTCGAAGAGGCTCGTGATCCCCACCAGGACAACATCACCGTGCTCGTGGTGAAACCGATCGAGAGGGCCTGACACGCCGCCCGGCCGTACGGCAGGATGGTCGCTTGAAAGACGCCGAGTGCATTGCGTTCCTTCAATGGGCTCTGCCGCAGATCAACCTGCGCTGGGCAGGATTTCGCAAGGTCCGCCGTCAGGTCTGCAAGCGCATCGCGCGGCGCCTGGACCAACTGGGGCTCGCTGATCTCGATGCGTATCGTGCTCGTCTCGCCATTGATCCGGCGGAGTGGTCCGCGCTCGACGCCATGTGCCGGGTCACCATTTCGCGCTTCTACCGCGACAGGGGCGTCTTTCAGACCTTGGCCCATGCCGTTTTGCCCAATCTTGCCGATGAAGCGCGCGCGCAGGGCCGGGATGTCGCCTGCTGGTCGGCCGGGTGCGCGTCGGGCGAGGAGGTCTACACGCTCAAGATCATCTGGGATGCACAGGTTTCGCCGCACCACGAAGGCGCCGGCCTGACCGTGATTGGAACCGACGTTGACGATGCCGTTCTCGAGCGCGCCCGTGTCGGCTGTTATCAGAGAGGCACGCTGAGGGAAATGCCGAGCGAGCTCATCGCGCGCTGCTTCGATGTTCGAGGCGACCGGCTCTGTGTGAAGGAGCGGCACCGGCGCGGCGTCTCATTCCTCAGTCAGGATATCAGGTCGGCCATGCCTCCCGGCCCTCTCGATATCATCCTTTGCCGCAACCTCGTCTTCACCTATTTTGCGGAGTCCTTGCAGGAACGCATATTGGCCGGAATCGCCACGCGGTTGCGGCGGGGCGGTTATCTGGTGATCGGAGCGCACGAAAACCTGCCGGAGACCGCGCTCCAATTCTCGCCGCTGCCGGAGTGCCGGCAGATCCTGCGCTACTCGGCGGGTGGCTTACCATTCAATCGTTGAGCGGTTTGTATTCGTGCAGACGTCGGATTGCTTCTGCAAATAGCGGAGCAACGTCCACCGCCTCGAAAATCTGACTGGCGGGCTTGCCTCTCAGCCGGAACGGCGGCACGGTGTTGGACGTCACGATTTTCTCCAGGCCAGCTTGCGTCAGCGCAATTCCCGCATCGCCTGAGAACAGCCCGTGCGTTGCAAAGGCGTGAATGCGGCGTGCACCACGGTCGCGGCACGCCTTGGCGGCGCGAACGAGTGTCGTGCCCGTACTGATCATGTCATCGACGATCAGGACGTGGGCGCCCTCCACGTCACCCGCGAATAGAGTGCCCGCCAGTGCTCCGCTGTCGAGACGCTGCTTTTCCATGTAGGCGAGGCCGACGGGGCCGCCACGGGCCTGCTTCAGGACGGAGCCGAACGCCTGAGCGCGTTTGGCCGCGCCCAGGTCGGGAGAAGCGACGACGAGGGGGTCATCCAGGCCGATCTCCATCGCTTTGCGGGCCAAGATTGAGCCGGCTTCGAGATTGACCGTGCAACAGCGGAAGGCATTCTCGAATGCTGCAATGTTGTGAACATCAACCGTCACCACAGCACTCACGCCGACCGCCTCGAGCATCAGAGCCAGGCTGCGCAGAGCAAGCGGATCATGCGGGTGGACCCGCCTGTCCTGCCGGGCGAATGCCAGGTAAGGCATGACCGCCGTCACCCGCCGCGCCCCATTCTCTCGCGCCGTCGCGAGAAACAGGAGAAGGCGGCTCAGCTTGCCTCCAATGCTCGTTTCGGGCCCGGCATGGAGGCTCTGGATAACGTAAACGTCCCGTCCGCGGAGATTGACGAGTGGGCGTGCTTGAAATTCCCCATCGGGGAAAATCCGCTCTTCGAGCTGCGACAATGCCAGACCGAGCCCTTGGGCAATCCTTTCTCCAAAAGCTGCGCTGTCGCTCAAGGCAAAGATCAGCATACCGGAAACGTTCTCCTGCAAATGAACTGTGGCTGCCTCAGGCAATCTTAACTCTTCGACTGCTCGATGAGCTGCGGGCGGCAACCATTTTGTCCCGTTTGCGTCATCAGGCAGGCAAATGCCCGGTCAGCTTGATGCCGATCAATGAGAAGCTTCCGCGACCGTGGCAATCAGCAAACATCCTTGCTAGCCGGCTGGTCAGCGCCCCCCGGCCGCGGGGGCGCACCAGGTGAACCGGCACCCGCACTTCGCGTTTTCGAATACTACCTTCGAACAATGGAGGGCCACATGGCCAAGTCTGAGCTTACCAAGCCAACCCCGTCGCAATTGAGCCGCCCAAGCGATATCTTCAGCGTCATGCGCGACGAGATGGACCGCATGTTCGAGCGTTTCGAGCGGGGCTGGCCGCGGCTGCCGGGTCTCATCTCTCGTGGTCTGGGACGCGAAGGCGTCATGCTTCCCGAGGTCGACGTTTACGAGGACCAGAACAAGGTGACCGTCGAAGTCGATTTGCCGGGCGTCGATGAGAAAGACGTTTCGGTAACGATGGCGGACGGCGTGCTGACGATCAAGGGCGAGAAGAAGAGCGAGCGCGAGGAAAAGGAAGAGAACTACTATCTTTCCGAGCGCAGCTACGGCGCGTTCGAGCGCTCGCTGACGCTGCCCGACACCATCGACGAGAACAAGATCGAGGCGCAGTTCGACAAGGGCGTCCTCAAGATCATCGCCCAGAAGCGGCCCGAAGCGGTGAAGCCTGAGAAGAAAATCGAGATAAAGAAAGTATCTTGAGCGGCATCACTGCCTAGCGAGCCGCGTCGACCTGCTCCGGCCTTTTGAAATCGGCCAGAGCGGGATATGATAGACGCAATCACTGGCGCGCTGCGTATCGACCGCAACGCGCCAGTATTGTGATGAGATTCGGGGATGGACCTCTCGAAGACGCCTCTGCTCACCGATCTTTATCAATTGAACATGCTCCAGGCCTACCTGGATCATGGAATGACGGAGATTGCCGTCTTCGAGTTCTTCGTACGCAAGCTCCCGCCATCGCGCGGCTTTCTGGTCGCGGCGGGATTGGAGCAGGCGCTCGACTTTCTTGAAAACTTAAGCTTTCAGCCAGAGGACATCGCGTGGCTGCGCAGCAGCGGGCGGTTCAGCGAGAACCTGCTCTCCGAGCTCGAGACCCTGCGCTTCACCGGCGATGTCTACGCCATGCCGGAAGGCAGCGTGGCCTTTCCCAACGAACCACTTTTGAGGGTCGTTGCGCCATTGCCCCTGGCGCAGCTCGTCGAAACACGCATCATCAACATCTTGCATTTCCAGACGCTGATCGCCTCCAAGGCGGCGCGTCACGTGCTGCTCGCCTCCGGCAAGAGGCTCGTCGATTTCGGGCTGCGCCGGGCGCATGGGGCTGAAGCCGGATTGATGGCCGCGCGCGCCAGCTACATCGCGGGCTATGCCGGGACGGCCACGATGTCGGCCGGCCAGCACTACGGCATTCCGATCTTTGGCACGATGGCCCATTCGTTCATCCAGGCGTTCGATGACGAGGTGGCGGCCTTCGAGGCCTTTGCCGAGTCGCGCCCCGAGGGCCTGGTGCTTCTCATCGACACCTACGACACGGAAGAAGCGGCACGGAAGGTCGTCTCGCTCGCGCGCAAGCTCGCGGCGCGGGGCATCAGGGTCAGCGGAGTCCGGCTCGACAGCGGCGACCTCGTCGCGCTCTCGAAGAGCGTGCGTCGCATTCTCGACGACGGGGGCCTCCGGGACGTGACGATCTTCGCCAGCGGCGGCATCGATGAAAAAGAGCTGATCGAGTTTCGTGACGCAAATGCACCGATCGACGGCTATGGCATTGGGACCAGTCTGACGACGTCGTTCGATGTCCCGGCCCTGGACTGCGCTTACAAGCTCCAGGAATATGCCGGGATTGGGCGTCGGAAACGGTCGGCCGGCAAGGCAACCTGGCCCGGACGCAAGCAGGTCTGGCGCAGCTACGGGACAGACGGGCGCATGGCCCGAGATGTCGTTTCCCTGGAAAATGACAGTCAGCCTGGCGATCCGCTCATTCAGCTGGTCATGAAAAACGGGCGGCGGATAGGCCCTCGGCCGACGCTGGACGAAATCCGCGAAAGGGCTGCCAATGACCTCGCGCGCCTGCCGGAGCCGTTGCACCGGCTCGAGCCCGGTGCCGGCTACCCGGTAGAGATTGGCGAGGCGCTGCTGCGATATACGGAGGAGGTCGACCGGCACCTCGAAGCGACAGAATCGAGAAGCGCATGACTGACAAGTTTCAAACGACGGACAGCGACGTCCTCATTGTCGTGGACCTGCAATACGACTTCTGCCCGGGAGGTCGTCTGGCGGTGCCCCGCGGCGACGAGGTCATCGGGCCAATCAATCTGCTTGCCCGCCGCTTCAAACATGTCCTCCTGACACAGGACTGGCATCCGCCAGGGCACCTTTCGTTCGCTTCCTCGCATCCCGGCCGGCAACCCTATGAAACCATAACGGTGTCCTATGGCCCCCAGGTCTTGTGGCCGGATCACTGTGTTCAGGGCACGCGCGGAGCCGAGCTGCGCGACGAACTCGATATTCCGCATGCCGAGCTGATTCTGAGGAAGGGCTATCATCGAGACATCGACTCCTATTCCGTTTTCTTCGAAAACGACCGGACGACGCCAACGGGGCTCGCCGGCTATCTGCGGGAGCGGGGCCTCTCACGCGCGTTCTTCGCCGGCCTGGCGCTCGACTTCTGCGTCCGGTACTCAGTCGAGGACGCCCATCGCATCAGCCTTGACGCCGTGATCGTCGAAGACGCCTGCCGAGGCATCGGGGTTGATGGCTCATTGGAGAGCACGCGCGAAATCATCTCCCAGCTCGGAATTCCACTCGTCACGACGGAGGATATCTCGGCTGGCACATAGGCCTGAGGCTCAGCTCCACCCGAGCCGCAAGTTGCCGTCGGGCGCCAGTTCGGCCCAGGTGCCGAACTGGCGCCCCTGCTCCGTCAAGAGATCGGCAAGCCAGGCGGCATCGCCGGCATCGGCTTTCTCCAGTCGAAATGCGCGCATGTGAAACGGAGCCATTTCCAAAGACTCCAGCGCGCCTCCGCCGTCCTTTACCTTCGGAAAGTAAATCAGGGACAGATCATCGCGGAACTCCTCGTATCCGCTGATGCCCTCGTAGTCATTGATAAGGTCGCCACAACCGTAGAGAACGAGCTTGCCGTGCCAGATTTCGATGCCCTTCACGTGGTGCGAGGAATGGCCGTGCACGATATCGACCATGGCATCGTCGATCAGCGCGTGCGCGAAATCGCGGTGCGCATCGCTGATCTCATAGCCCCAGTTGCCTCCCCAATGAATCGAGGCGACCACGACATCGCCCGCTTGCCTGACAGCCCGCACGTCTTGCCCGATCTGGAGCACCGTTCTCGGTGAAAAATCCCGCAGCAGATTGACACCGGGCGTGTTCCCGCGCGCGCCCCAGCTTCGGGGGATACCGCTGTCCACGGAGCCATAGGCGAAAAGGACCACACGGCGCCCCGAAGGCAATCCGAAAACCAGCGGCGCACGCGCCTCGGCCTCATTCCGGCCGGCACCGACGGCGGCAATACCCGCCCTGCTCAGCGTTTCCAGCGTTTCGCCAAGCCCCACCGTGCCCCAATCCAGGACGTGATTGTTCGCCAATACGCAAGCGTTGATTCCAGCGGCCTTCAGTACGCCGATGTTCGCAGGGTGCATCCGGTAGTTTATGCCCTTGGGTTCCGGGGCCCCACCGGCAGTGATCGCCGTCTCCAAATTGATGATGCGGACATCCGGCTTCTGCTTTTCCATTTCGCCGAGCGAGTCGCCCCAGACATATGTGAACGGGACGCGCCTCGGAATTGGGCCGGAAGCGTCCTCCGCAAGAGCCACGTAGCCGAGAGCGCTCTTGACGTAGTCCTCGTAAAGGACCGGGTCGCAGGGATGCGGCAGGATCTGGTCAATACCGCGGCCGGTCATCACATCGCCTGTCAGCATCAGCTTTAAGGAAGACATCGATGAACCCGGGGTCAGCGTTTGAGGAGAGCCTTCAGGGCGGGCCAGGGTCGCGTATTGAGGATGTCCTTTGCCTCGAGCCAGCCTCGACGCGCCTGACCGATGCCGTAGCGCATGACAGCGAGCCCCATCGTCGAGTGCGCGTCCGTGCCGATGGAAACGAGGACGCCAAGGTCCTTGGCCAGCTTGCAGTGCACATCGTCGATATCGAGCCTCGATGGGTGCGAATTGAGCTCCAGGTAGCAGCCCCTTTCTTTTGCGCCGCGCATCACCCGCTCAAGATCGAGGGCGTAGCCCGCGCGCTCGGCGAGCAGCCGACCGGTCGGATGCCCCAGAATATTGAAGTAGCGATTATCCATTGCCCGCAAAATGCGTTCGGTTTGCGATTTGGGGTCCAAATCGAATTTGTAATGAATCGAGCAGACAACAATATCGAGCCTTTTCAGAATGCGATCAGGCAAATCGAGCTTTCCGTCCACCAGAATGTCGACTTCGGAGGACTTGAGAACTCTGAACCCGTCGAGCTTGTCGTTCAGCCGGTCGATTTCGTCGAGCTGCTTCGCCAGGCGTTTCTCGTCCAAGCCGCGGGCCACGGCCGCGCGTTTGGAATGGTCGGTGATCGCGAGATACTCGTAGCCGCGCGCCCTTGCAGCCTCGACCATCTCGACGAGACTGTTCTTTCCGTCGGATGCGTTCGTGTGGCAATGCAGGTCGCCGCGAATATCGCGTTGCTCGACCAGCTTCGGCAGGCGCCCAGCCTGCGCCGCCTCGATCTCACCGCGATCCTCCCTGAGCTCCGGCTCGATGAATGGCAGACCAACGGCCGCGAAGACCTCCTCCTCCGTGCGCCCGCCAATCCGCTTCCCGTTCCGGAAAACTCCGTATTCGTTGATCTTGAGACCGCGGCTCTGACCGAGCTTTCGGATATGGATATTGTGCGATTTCGATCCGGTGAAGTAGTGGAGAGCGGCTCCATAGCTTTCTGACGGCACCACGCGGATATCCGCCTGCAGGCCCGCCTTGAGCGCAATGGCAGCGCGCGTCGAGCCTTTGGCGGCCACCTGGGCCACTTCCTCGTAGCCCACGAAATGCTCGATGACCGGCTTGCTTTTTGCGCAGGTGACGAGAATGTCGAGATCGCCTACCGTTTCCTTGCATCGCCTGTAGCTACCCGCCACGACGACCCGCTCGACGCCGGGGCAGCGCTCGATGTGCCGGCGCAGCGCCTCAGCGAAATCGGCCGCTGTGGCAATCCTGAAGCGGCGCTCAGCCGTCCTGTGCTGCTCCAGCTGGCTGAGGATCTGGGCTTCCAGCTTTGCACTGAACCGCGGCAAGGACCTCAGCTTGTGCTCGCGCGCAGCCTGGGCCAGCTCCTCCAGCGAGCGCACTCCGAGCCGTTCGTGGATGAGCTGAACGCGCTTCGGCCCGAGCCCCGGCACGGCGACCAGCGCTGCCAGGCTGGCTGGTACTCGGGCCATGACCTCGTCGAGCGCGGAGCAATGTCCGGTTTTGACGAATTCTTCGATCTTGCCAGCGAGATCGCGGCCGATGCCGGGCAACTTGGCAAGGTCCTCACCTTTCTCCAGCATTTCGGCCGCGCTGACTGGCAGGTCCTCGATTGTCTGCGCCGCCCGCCGGTAGGCACGCACGCGAAACACGTTGGCCCCCTCGATCTCGAGCAGATCGGCGAGGCGGTTGAACATTTCGGCGATCTCTGCGTTGTGAACGACCACGGCGCGGCTCAGTCGTGTCCATTGAAAAGATGAGCGCGTTTCAGCGGTTCCAACGTTGACCACCATCAATGCGCGCCGCTGCCGCCCGGCCCAAAGTGGGGCATGCGATGCGTGGTCACGCAGAGAACGATCGGTTGCCTCAGAACCGAACCGCGAGGCAGTCATGGCCCAGCACCAACAGGCACGCGAGCTCACCGTCGAGGTCGGCAGTCATCATTTGGAAGGGATCCTTCGCATCCCCGAGGACGCGATCGGACTCGTCATTTTTGCCCACGGCAGCGGATCGAGCCGGGTCAGCCCCCGCAACACACACGTTGCCCATGCGCTCAACAGGCGCGGCCTCGCCACGCTGCTCTTCGACCTTCTGACCGAGCAAGAGGCGGCCTACCGCGCCAACGTGTTCGACATTCCTCTGCTCGGCACGCGAGTCGCCGAGGCCGTCCGCTGGGCGCGCGCGAACGCGGAGACGGCGGACTTTCGGATCGGCCTTTTCGGCAGCAGCACCGGCGCCGCAGCAGCACTTGTCGCCGCTGCGCAAGCTCCGGATGATGTCAGCGCCATTGTATCCCGCGGTGGCCGCCCGGATCTGGCCGGCAACTGGTTGGCGAGCGTCCGGGCGCCGACGCTGCTCATCGTCGGCGGCCATGACTTCGGTGTCATCGAGCTCAACGAGCAGGCGCTCGAATCGCTCACGTGTGAGAAGCGCCTCGAAATCATTCCAGGGGCGACCCACCTGTTCGAGGAGCCCGGGACGCTTGATCAGGTTGTCGAGCTTGCGGGCCGGTGGTTCGAAACGCACCTGGGGAGCACGCTCCAATGAAGTCGTCCAATCCGTTCAAAGACCGCAGGAGCGCGGGCAAGCTGCTCGCCGATCGGCTGAAGGACCTCGAGCCGGCGCATCCGGTCGTGCTCGCCATGCCGCGAGGCGGCGTGCCTGTCGCGGCGGAGGTCGCCAAGGCGCTTCATGCTCGCCTCGACCTCGTCCTCGTCCGCAAAATCGGCGTGCCCTATCAGCCCGAGCTGGCGGCAGCGGCGGTCGTTGACGGCGGTGAGCCGGAGATCGTGGTCAATGACGAGGTGGTGCGGATGGCCGGCCTCACCCAGGATTACATCGATGAGCAGGCCCAGGAGGAACTCGCCGAAATCGAGCGGCGGCGGCAGGTATACCTCGAGGGAAGGCCGCGGCCCTCCCTGGAGAACCGTACCCTCATCCTGATCGACGACGGCATCGCCACGGGTGCGAGCATCCGGGCAGCCATTGCAGCGCTGAAACGGAAGAACCCCGCTCGGCTGATCCTCGCCGTTCCGGTCGCGCCGGCCGACACGATCGAGCTCTTGAAAACGATGGTCGACGACGTGGTCTGCCTCGAGACGCCGGAGCCGTTCTTCGCCATTGGCATGCATTACGACGACTTTCATCAGGTCCCTGACGAGGAGGTCGTTCGCATCATGAACGAAGTCGCCAACGTCGAGCAGGAGCCTGCACGCGCAGGACACAGCGCGTGAGATGGCGCGCCGTTCCGCTTGGGCTTTGAAGGATTGGCCTCATGCCGCGAGCGTCGTCGAGCGCGCGATCAATTCTCGTCACGGGCGCGCTGGGACAGATCGGATCGGAACTGGTTCCGGCCTTGTGCGACCGCTACGGCAGCGAGCGTGTCATATCCTCCGATCTGCGCATGGAGCCGCTCGGCGAGCCCTTTTCAGGGCCGAGCGAGCAACTGGACTGCACGGATCTCGCGCAGCTCCAGGATGTCGTCCGGCGGCATGATGTCGGAACCATCTATCATCTCGCTGCGATCCTCTCGGCGACGGCGGAGGCGAAGCCCCAAGTCGCCTGGAGCGTCAACATGGGCAGCCTCTACAATGTGCTCGAGGTTGCCCGGCGCTACCGCTGCAGCGTCTTCTTCCCGAGCTCGATCGGCGCCTTCGGCCCGACGACGCCGCGTGATCGCACGCCGCAGGTGACGATCCAGCGGCCGACGACGATTTACGGCGTCACCAAGGTTTCCGGCGAGCTGCTCTGCGACTACTATGCCCGCCGCTTCGGCGTCGATGCGCGGGGTCTGCGTCTGCCGGGCCTCATTTCCTACAGCGCGCCACCCGGTGGCGGCACGACCGACTACGCGGTGGACATCTTTCATCAGGCGATCCGATACCGGCATTACACGTGCTTTCTGGCGGGCGATACGCGGCTTGACATGATGTACATGCCGGATGCGATCCGCGCGATGATCGAGCTGATGGAGGCAGATGCCGGCCGGCTGCGCTTCCGCAACGCTTATAACGTCACGGCCATGAGCATCACGCCGGTCGAGCTGGCCGAGGCCATTCGCAAGCACATCCCGGATTTCGTCATCGAATACAGGGTCGACCCCGTCCGCCAGGCGATCGCGGAAAGCTGGCCGCGGTCCTTGGACGACAGTGCCGCGCGCGAGGACTGGGGCTGGCAGCCTCGCTTCACGCTCGCTGCCATGGTCGAGGATATGCTGGCGCGGCTCGGTGAAAGGCTGCAATCTCGAGAACCGCCGCGATGAGCTACGGGAGGTCGCGATGGGCGCGGAACGGTTGGAGAAGAAGCTCGCGGAGCGGCTTTCAGAGCTCGGCCATGCGGGACGGCTGAAGGGCGAGGAGAGCGTCATCACCGGCGTCATTCCGGCCGATGGCCAGAAAGGGCCGCGCTTCCTGCTCGAAGGCTATGGCGCGCAGCCGTTTCTGCGGATGAACTCCAACAGCTATCTCGGCCTGTCGCTCGACGCGGAGGTGAAGGCGGCTGAGGACAGTGCGGTCCTCAAGTACGGCACCGGGCCGGGGGCGGTTCGCTTCATCAGCGGCACGTGGGCGCCGCACGTGGCCCTGGAGCGCCGGCTTGCTGCTTTTCACGATCGCGAGGCGGCGATGCTGTTCAGCTCCGCTTACGCGACCGTCATGGGCCTGCTCCCGCAGCTCATCACCGACCGCACCGCCGTCATTAGCGACGAGCTCAATCACAACTGCATCATCAATGCGATTGCACTCGGGCGGCCAGCGGAGAAGCGCATTTGGCGGCATCTCGATCTCGCCGATCTGGAGCGTCACCTCACGGAAGCCGCGAAGTCTTGCGACCGCGCCATCGTCGTCACCGACGGCGTCTTCAGCATGCGGGGCGATCATGCGCCGCTCGATGCCGTGCGCAGCATCATCGACGCTCATGACGCCAACTTCGCGGAGAACGCGATCCTCGTGGTCGACGACTCCCATGGCGTCGGCGCGTTCGGCCGCACCGGCAGGGGTACGGAGGAGGTGACTGGAGCCAAGGCCGATCTCCTGGTCGGCACGCTCGGCAAGGCGTTCGGCGTCAACGGTGGCTACGTGACGGGCAGCGCAACGATCATCCGCTACCTGCGCGAGACATCACCGTTCTACATCTATTCCAACCCGATCACGCCGGCGGAGGCCGCTGCGGCCTGCAAGGCGGTCGACATCGTCGACAGTCCCCGCGGGCGGCAACTGCTCGATCACCTCCGCGAGATGACGGCCCGCTTTCGCCGCGGGCTGACCGTCCTCGGACTCGAAACGCTGCCGGGCGAACACCCGGTCGTGCCGCTGATGATTCGCGATACGACGCGGACAGCCATGCTCGTTGTGCATTTGCGCAATGCCGGCATTCTGGCCACGGGCCTAAACTTTCCCGTCGTGCCCAAAGGCGACGAGGAAATCCGATTCCAGATCAGCGCCGACCACACCCCGGCCGATATCGACGAAGCCCTTGCAGCCCTGGGAGCCTTCGCAGGACGCTGAGGCATGCCCCTCAGCGTACCCAAGCAAACGCGCGGCATTGAGTGGCAAGCGCACCCAAAATGGCTAATGGGTTACACTTGTTCAGGCTATGGACGGTATCCACAGCAGGCGTAGGTCGTTGGTATTGACGCGAAGCTAAGAGTGAAGCACTCGACAATTTGTCGAGTGCTTCACTCTTAGCTTTTCTCGCTGTTCACCCCACCAAACATGTCTTATCCCGTCAGCCGCACGTAACGTGTGGAGAAGCGGATTAGCGTTCTTGCATAACGCTATTGGTGAGAGCTACCTTTCGCCATCTTCGATGGGAGGTTAGCCTGATGACAGACGATCTCTTGAGCACACTGCGATCGCGACGCGACACTATCGTTGCGCGCATTGCTGCGTGTGAGCGGGAGCTTGCGGAGGTCCATGCCGCCATCGCTGCGATTGAGAACATTCGTGGCGTGACGCCACCTGTCCAACCCCTTTCGGTTTCAAAGGAGCGATCAAAAAGGCGGCGGGGTGAGGTTATGAAAGCCGTGTCCGATGCGGTGCGAGAGGGACACGGAACGGTTCAAGAAATTAGACAGGCATGTAACGCTAAAGGACTCGAGCTTTCGCCAAACTCAATCTCAAACACGCTCAATCGCCTGAGAACGAAAAACGAAGTTTGGCACGACAGACAATTAGACCGATGGATCACGTTTTCATCTGATCGAGAAAAGCTGTTCCGTGATTTGCACGAGAGCTTAAAGCTAGAGGGCTCCAAAGCTGGAGCCTTGGAGCCCTCTGAACTGAATGGCACTACCAGCCCGTATAGCCTAGCCGCGAGCGAAGGTCCTACGGCTGTCTAGTGCACAGGGGACGGTCTGGCTCTCCAGCAGAGTGGAGCGTAGTGCCTGGACCTATCCCCGCCCTTTCATCGGCCTGAGCCCAATCCTCGCCAAAGGCCAGCTCAGGTCCAATGTGCGACCACCGAAAGAAAGGAGGTGCGTCGTGTGGCAAGCGACCCGGAGATTAGACCAACCGGAGTTGTCTAGGGCAACTCGCCAGCAGGTAGGGACTGCCCTACCTGCATGGTTCTTCTAGCACGATTGCCCGTATACGGCCAGCGAATCAGGCGGATTCCACAGCTTTCAGCACATTATCAGCCGGAGCGTATGAACTTCTATTGCCGCCATGCCGCAAGAGCGCATCAGTAGATGACGACGCTGCGGATGCTCTTGCCCGAATGCATCAGGTCGAAGCCCTCGTTGATGCGCTCGAGCGGCAGCGTGTGGGTGATCATCGGGTCGATCTGGATCTTGCCGTCCATGTACCAATCGACGATCTTCGGAACGTCCGTGCGGCCCCTGGCGCCGCCGAAGGCCGTGCCCTTCCACACGCGACCCGTGACGAGCTGGAATGGGCGCGTGCGGATTTCCTGGCCGGCCCCCGCAACACCGATGATGATCGACTGGCCCCAGCCCCGATGACAGGCCTCGAGCGCCGTCCGCATCACGTCGACATTGCCCGTGCAGTCGAACGTGTAGTCGGCGCCGCCGATCTGATCGGCGCCCCGCTTCGTCATGTTGACGAGATAGGCGACGAGATCACCGCCGACGTCCTTCGGGTTGACGAAGTGCGTCATGCCGAAGCGCTCGCCCCAGGCCTTCTTATCGGGGTTGATGTCGACGCCGATGATCATGTCGGCCCCGACGAGCCGCAGGCCCTGGATGACGTTGAGGCCGATGCCGCCGAGACCGAACACGATGGCCGTCGCCCCCGGCTCCACCTTCGCCGTATTGATGACCGCGCCGATGCCGGTGGTCACGCCGCAGCCGATGTAGCAGACCTTGTCGAAGGGCGCGTCCTCGCGGATTTTCGCGACCGCGATTTCCGGCAGCACGGTGAAGTTGGAGAAGGTGGAGGTGCCCATGTAGTGGTGAACCATCCTGCCTTCATAAGAGAACCGGCTGGTGCCGTCGGGCATGACGCCCTGCCCCTGCGTCGCACGGATCGCGGTGCACAAGTTGGTCTTGCGCGACAGGCAGGAGGGGCAGTTGCGGCACTCGGGCGTGTAGAGCGGAATGACGTGATCACCCTTCTTGACGCTCGTGACCCCCGGGCCGACATCGACCACGACGCCAGCGCCTTCGTGGCCCAGAACGGCCGGGAACAAACCTTCCGGATCGGCACCCGAAAGCGTGAAGTCGTCCGTGTGGCAGATGCCCGTCGCCTTGATCTCGACCAGGACCTCCCCTTCTTTCGGGCCCTCGAGGTCGAGCTCGACGATTTCGAGTGGCTTGGCCTTTTCGAACGCGATGGCGGCGCGCGTCTTCATCTCTCTGCTCCTCCGCGGATCGAGGTCTCTCGCACCGATTATGACAGCGCAAGCTGGGCTGGGAAACAACCGTCAGGCAGCGGCGCTCCGGTTTGGCGCAAGCGTGAACAGACGCAGGTGTATTGTGATCAGAAATGCTCAACCTTTCGTCAGCCTCGCTCTATGCTGACGACCTCGCCCGTGAGGATGTTGATTTTGAACTCGATCTCCTGTCCTTGGGCATCATGCCCCTCGATCTCCCATACATTTCCGTCGCGATCGAGCTCACGCACGTCCACCATCCCCTGATTGCGGGCCATTTGGATGGCCTGCTCGGGCGATACCCTCGTCTGCTGCTGGCCAGTGGAAGACTGACCGGGTGGGACGGGCGTCGTCTGCTGCGCGAATGCCGCGCCGCCGCAAATGGCGATCGTGGCGAGAAGCGCGATACCGGACCTGCCGACCATCTGAAAACCTCTTCGAAGCTGTTGTCGAGAATGGCGGAAAGCCGACCGACGCGACCCGACTCTCGCCAAGGCGCCCTGATTGCGGGGCCCCGGTACAAACGCGTGAGGTCAGAAATCGGTGCCTGTTGTCCCTGCGGGACGCGGAGGAGAATTGCCGGGACTGCGACCTCGACGACGATTGGCGCATTTGCATGGCAACCCCTAGCCCACTAGTGTCCCGACTCCGAAGCTCGCCAGAGCTCGCGGCCGGTTTCGGGGCGAACTTTGGGTCAAGAGGTGCACGAGGATTTGGAGTTGCCGGCGTGGCCCAGACTGAGATTGCGCTGAAGTTGCGTGCCGCAACTACTGGCAAACGTCTCGTTCGTCACGCTAGCATCCGCCCGGAACGCCATGGCTGCACCGCAGCCTTCGAGAGGGGATGAGACGAGATGGCGACAGCAGCAGTTCCGGAGCCTGCGCGTGAGACGATCGAGACGGCGATCGCAGTGCTCCGGCAGCGCTTTGGTGACCGGCTGCAGACGGGCGAGGCGATCCGCCGCCAGCACGGGCACACGCTGACCTGGATTTCCAATCAGCCGCCGGATGCCGTGGTGTGGCCCGAGTCCACCGACGAGGTGCGTGAGATCGTACACATTGCAGCCAGCCATCGCGTGCCGCTGATCCCGTTCGGGGCCGGCACCTCGCTCGAAGGTCACGTGAATGCGCCTTTCGGCGGCATCTCGGTCGACCTTTCCCGCATGAACCGTGTGCTGCAGGTCAACGATCGTGATCTCGACTGCCTCGTCCAGGCCGGCGTCTCCCGCAAGCAGATCAACGATCATCTGCGCGACATGGGTCTGTTCTTCCCCATAGACCCGGGTGCCGAGGAGGCAACGCTTGGCGGCATGGCCTCGACCCGCGCCTCGGGCACCAACGCGGTGCGCTACGGCACCATGCGCGAGAACGTGCTCAACCTCACCGCGATCATGGCAGACGGCTCGGTCGTGCGCACGGCGCGTCGCGCCCGGAAGTCGGCGGCGGGCTATGATCTCACCCGGCTCCTGATCGGCTCCGAGGGTACGCTCGGCATCATCACCGAGCTGACGGTGCGCCTCTATGGCATTCCGGAAGTGATCCTAGCGGCCGTGTGCCCGTTCAAGACTATCGAGGGCGCCTGCAACGCCGTCATCCAATCGATCCAGCTCGGGCTCGGCATCGCCCGCATGGAGCTGCTCGACGAGGTGCAGATCTACGCGGTCAACAATCACTCCAAAACCAGCTTCGAGGAGAGCCCGACGCTGTTCCTCGAGTTCCACGGCACGGAGGTCTCTGCGCGCGATCAGGTCGAGCAGTTCAAGGAGATCGCGCTGTCGGAAGGCGCCATCCGGTTCGACTGGGCCGAGAAGGAGGAGGATCGTCGCCGGCTCTGGAAGGCCCGCCACGACGCCTACTGGGCCGTCCGCTCGACCTGGCCCGGCCACGACGTGCTTGCGACGGATGTTTGCGTGCCGATCTCGCGGCTCGCCGAATGCGTGCTCGAGACCCAAAAAGACATCAAGGAGCACGGCATCATCGCGCCGATCGTAGGCCACGTCGGTGATGGCAACTTCCATACCTCGCCCGTGTTCGCGATGAATGATCCGGCCGCGCGGGCCAAGATCGAGGACTTCCTCAAGCGCCTTGCCGAGCGCGCTATCGCGATGGACGGCACCTGCACCGGGGAGCACGGCATCGGCCAAGGCAAGATGGAGTACCTGAAGTCGGAGCTCGGCCCCGGCCTCGACATCATGCGCCAGATCAAGCGTGCGCTCGATCCGCTGAACATCATGAATCCGGGGAAGATCGTCGCGCTGACGGAGTGAGCCGACACCCCAGTGCTGAACCCGAGAGGAGGGGCACAGTGAAGCTCCCGGCGCTGCCATTCACCGTAACGAATTGGGATAGCATTGAGCCGACGGTTCATCCGGGTGAAACCGGAGAGGCCCGCTGGCGCACGTTCACGGTTGGCGATCTGCGCGTCCGGATTGTCGAGTATTCGGCAGGCTACCTCGCCGACCATTGGTGTGATCGCGGTCACGTTCTGTATGTTCTCGAGGGCGAACTTAAGACCGAGCTCCGCGACGGGCGCACATTCACGTTGAAGCCCGGCATGAGCTATCAGGTCTCAGACCACGGCGATGCCGCTCATCGATCATCTACCCGCACAGGCGCCAAGCTTTTCATCGTCGACTAGCAGCACCCACGACCAGCCTGCGATGAATTGAGCAGCGGATCGGCTTTGATCAGTGCCGGTCCACCCCTCGCCTTCATGCAATTCGGCGAGACCTGCTTACTGCCAAACGTCGCGCGCTTTACGGAACCTGCGGGCGTCGGCCGCTTTGAGCGGTATCTCTGCAATCTCTTGTCGGGAAATCTCCGCGATGGATGGCTCGTTCCTGCAGCAAGCGGCAGTGTTTTTGGCGGCTGCGGCCATCGCAGCTCCCGTCGGGCGCTGGCTCAAGCTCGGCTCCGTGATTGGATATCTGGCCGCAGGCATTCTTATCGGTCCCTACGGCCTCCACTACGTCAGTAGCGTCTACGACGTCGAAAGCGTGCGCAATATCGCCGAGCTTGGCGTCGCCTTGCTGCTGTTCGTGATCGGTCTCGAGTTGCGGCCGGTGCGGATCTGGGCCATGCGGCGCAGTGTGTTCGGGGCGGGCGGCGCGCAACTCATCCTGACCGCGCTGGCGTTGGCCTGCATTGGAATGCTCGACGGGCTCGGCACGATGGCTGCTGTGGTGATCGGCCTCGGGCTCGCCATGTCGTCAACGGCTTTCGTCCTCCAGGGGCTCGAGGAGCGGCAGGAGCTTACGCTGCGGCACGGCCGCATGGCCTTTTCCATCACGCTGATGCAGGACCTCGTGGCCATCCCGCTCCTCGCCATCATTCCATTGCTGGGCACGCACCATGTGAGCAGCACGACTGAAATATTGATTGATATTGGCCGAGCGCTCGGCATCATCGCAGCCATCCTGCTGGTCGGCCGCTGGCTGCTCAATCTCATCTATTATCTGGTCGCCAAGTCCGGTGTGCGCGAAGCGCTGACGGCCACTGGCTTGCTGATCGTCGTCGGGGTCGCGCTCCTGATGCAAGCGGCCGGGCTATCGCCCGCTCTCGGCGCCTTCATTGCCGGCGTACTTCTCGCCGACTCCGCCTACCGCCACCAGATCGAAGCTGATGTGGCGCCATTCGAGGGGCTTCTGCTCGGCCTGTTCTTCACGGCGGTAGGCATGTCGCTCAACCTGAACCTGCTCGAGCGCGAGCTTCCCCTCATTCTGGCGTTGGCCATTGGCCTGCTGATCGTGAAGGCCATCGTGCTGTACGGCGTCGGGCTCTGGCATGGCCTTGATCGGCGCGGCGCCCGAAGACTTGCGGTCTATGCGTCGCAAGGCGGTGAATTCGCGTTCGTCGTGTTCAGTCTCGCCGCCGGAGCGGCCGTCATCGGCCAGGAACTGGCCGAACGACTGGCCGTCGTCGTCACCCTGACGATGGCGGCCACGCCGCTCCTGCTGCTTGGAGAGGGCTGGATCACCCGTCTTTTCCGCGCCCCTGAGCCTTCCTACGAGGTGCCGCCAGCTCGCGACCGGCATGTCGTGATCGCCGGATTCGGGCGCTTCGGCCAGATCATCGCCCGTGTGCTCCGGGCAAAGCGAATTCCGTTTACGGCCCTCGACATCAGCCCCGACCAGATCAAGCTCGTGCAGCGCTACGGCAATAACCAGGCTCATTATGGCGATGCTTCCCGTCTCGATATCCTGGAAGCGGCAAACGTCGGCAAAGCTCGGGCCTTCGTGCTCGCGATCGATGACATGGACGCGTCGCTCAAAACAGCCGCGGTCGTTCGAAGCAAATTTCCGAATGTTCCGATCTACGCGCGGGCCCGCAATCGCCAGCACGTCTTTCGGCTGATGGACTTCGGCATTACCGAAATCCGGCGAGAGACGTTTCTGTCGGCCATCGAGCTGACACGCGATGTTCTTCGCGGCCTCGGGCTGAAGGAACCCGAAGTCCGCAGGATCATCGACGCGTTTATCACGAGCGATCGCAAACGTCTTTTCGAGGGCTACGAGGATTCGAGCGATATCGAGAAGCTCCAGTTGCAAGCACGCCAGGCCGCTGCGGAGCTCGAGACGATCCTCGCGGAAGATGAAGAAGCCATGAGAAACGAACCGCAGTAAACGCTCGCCCGGATGACCCGCTCCTGCTGCAGTGTCAGGGCGTCGAAGACCGTAGCTCCCGAGAGTTACGCTAACTGGCAAGCGCACGGACCTCGTCGAGCAGCTTGGAATCGACCGCGACGCCATCCCGTGCCGCCGCCTTCCGCAGGGCCAAGCGACGGCTGCCGGGCAGACGCGCGCCGGGATCTTGCTCGATGGCCGATGCCAGGACCGCGAAGCGGTCGAGGAAAGCCTCGGAGCCAGCAAACGCGGCCGGGTCTATGGCGAGAAGGAACTGGCCAACCCCCGGCGGCGGCCCCTTGTCATCGAAGAAGGACGTCGCCTCGAACGCGAAATTCGCTCCGGTAAGCGCAACTGCAAGCACCTCCACCATAAAGGCCAGCGCCGCGCCCTTCGCGCCGCCGAGAGGCATCAGCGTGCCCTTGAGCGCCGCCTTGGCATCAGTGGTCGGCTCGCCGTTTGCGTCGAGTGCCCAGCCCGCCGGAATCGTCTCGCCTTTCTGGGCGGCGACCATGATCTTGCCACGGGCGACTTGGGAGAGCGCGAGATCGACGACGACAGGCGGCTCACCCCGCTGCGGGGCCGCAAAGGCGATCGGGTTCGTGCCGAACACCGGCCGGCGGCCGCCCCAGGGGGCCATGGCGTGGGGCGTATTACCGAAGACGAGCGCGACGACGCCTTCCTCGGCGAGGCGCTCCACCGTGCGACCGGCGACGCCGAAGTGATGCGATCGCGTGATGCCGGCGGCTGCGATCCCGCAGGTCCTCGCGAGTTCCGGGAGGCGAGCGATTGCCTCGTCCAAGGCCGGATACGCAAACCCGTGCCTCGCGTCGATAACCAGACTGCCTGGCCGGGTTTGCCGGACCTCCGGCACCGCGTGCCCATCTACTTTCCCGGATTTGGCCTGCGCGGCGTAGCTGGGCACGCGGCTGAGGCCGTGGCCCTTCTGCCCATCGACCTCCGCCTGGGCCAGCGCAACGGCCACTGAACGGGCGTTGAGCGCGCTGGTGTTCGAAGCCACCAATGCGGCGGCTATGATCCGTTCCAGCTCATCCTGGGTGATCGTCACCGTCCCGCTCATAGCCCGGCTGCCTTCAGCGCGCGCATGACGTTATCCACCGTGACGGCACTGATACGCGCGTTACACTCGACGGTCACACCCGCGATGTGGGGCGTCAGGATCAGGTTCGGCACGCCGCGAAAAATCGCGGCCGTCGCCTCGTCGATCGGCTCCGTCGTGAACACGTCGACCGCCGCGCCGCCGAGGTGACCCGAGCGCAGCGCATCGGCCAGGGCTTGCTCGTCGACGATGCCGCCGCGCGCCGTGTTGATGAGGATTGCGCCCTTTTTCATGCGGGCCAGCTCGCCGGCGCCGATCAGGCCCCGCGTCTCGGGCGTGAGCGGACAGTGCAGCGAGACCACATCGCAGGTATCGAGCAGCTCGTCGAGTGTCGCGCGCTCTGCATGCTCCCAGGCTGGGCTCTCGGCCGCCAGAAAATCGTCATGCGCAACGACGTGCATGCCGAGGCATCGCGCCCGCACCCCGACGAGCTGGCCGATGGAGCCGTATCCGATGATGCCGAACCGGCAGCCGGCTGCCTCGTGGCCCCGGCTCATCTCCTCGCGCGGCCACTCGCCGGCGGCGATGCGCGATGACGCGAAATAAGCCTGTCCCCGCAGAAAGATGAGCGCCGTGGCAATGACGTATTCCGCAACCGACACGGCGTTGGCGCCGAGCGCGGGGCAGACGGTGAGACCCCGCGCCTTGCAGGCCGTGAGGTCGATGTTGTCGAGGCCGACGCCCAGCCGGCCGATCACCTTCAGCTTCGGCGCATTCTCGAGGAGCGCGGCATCGACCTTCGTGCGATTGCGAACGATGAGGCAGATCGCATCGGCCGCCCGCGCCTCGAGCTCCGCCCTGTTGCTCCACAGCCCCGTGTCGATGTGCACGGAATACTTCTGCTTCAGAATCTCGATCGGCCCCGGATCGAGGAACTCCGTGACGACGATCTCGGCCATGGTTCAGTCGAGCTCCAGTCGGCGTTGCATGTCGGAGAACATGGCGGGCTTCAGCTCCATGCCGATACCGGGCACGTCGGGCAGCCGCACATAGCCGTCCACGATCGGAATGTCGTCCGCAAACCCGCCATAGGGCTGGAAGACGCCAGGATAGCTTTCAGATCCGCCGAGCTGCAGGCCGGCCGCCATGTTGAGTGCGAGCTGATGGCCGCCATGCGGGATCAACCGCCGCCGCGACCAGCCCATCCGGTCCACCACCTCGAGAAAGCGCAGGTACTCTGTCAGGCCATAGGAGAGCGCCGGGTCGAGCTGGATCCAGTCGCGATCCGGCCTCAACCCGCCATAGCGCAGCAGATTGCGCGCGTCGATGCTCGAAAAAAGGTTTTCGCCGGTGGCGATTGCGCCCCGATAATGCTCCGCCAGCACGGCATTGAGCTGGTAATCGAGCGGGTCGCCCGGCTCCTCGTACCAGAACAGGCCGTAAGGCTCCATCGCGTGGCCGTAGGCAAGCGCGGTGTCGAGGTCGAAACGGCCGTTGGCGTCCACCGCCAGGTTCTCGCCTCGTCCGACAACCTCCAGCACTGCCTCGATGCGCTTCAGGTCCAGGGCGAGATCTGCGCCGCCGATCTTCATCTTGACGACGCGGTAGCCCTGCTCCTGGTAGCCGCGCATCTCCGCCTTGAGGCCTTCGAGCTCCTTGCCGGGGTAGTAGTAGCCGCCACCCGGATACACGAGCACCTTTTCATCGAACCGGCCACCGTTGAACCTGTCGGAAAGCAGTCGCCAGAGCGGCTGCCCCGCGATCTTCGCGACCGCATCCCACACCGCCATGTCGAGGGCGCCGGCGGCGTGCGCCCGGTCGCCGTGCCCGCCCGGTTTCTCATTGGCCATGAAGGTTCGCCAGATGGCGAACGGGTCGAGATTATCCCGCTCGCGATCGATCAGCGAACTGGGATCGGCCTCCATCAGTCGCGGGATGAATCGTTCACGCAGTATGCCGCCCTGCGCGTAGCGGCCATTCGACAGGAAGCCGTAGCCGATGACCGGCTTGCCATCGCGGATCACGTCCGTCTCGACCGCAACGAGGCTTACCGTCATAGCCGTGAAGGAGATGTAGGCGTTGCGGATTTCCGACGCGATCGGCGCGGTGGCTTCACGGATGCGGGTGATTCTCATTTGGCTGGTTGACCACTCCGTTCGGGCGAAACCCTTTGCTGCACTGGATTCATCCAGATTCGAGGCGCGCGATCCTCGGAAGCGTGGATCCCGGGCACGAGGCCCGGGATGACTTTGCAGTGGTGGAGCGGGCCAGCCCAACCCCGTTGTCATCCCGGCGCTTGTCGCCGGGATCCATCTTTCCGCAATCTGGACGATTAGTAGCGTCAGCCGGGGCCGGAAATGAACACGATTCCGGCACCGTCCCTGCGTCACGCACTCCGATAGAGCTTCGTCATCACGAACTCGCGGTGGCCGAGCGCCTCGGCGGAGGTGATGCGGCCATTGGCGGTGCGGATGATCATGTCGATCAGCGCGTCGCCCGCGGCGTCGATCGTCTGCTCGCGGCGCAGGATGCCCGAGACGTCGAGGTCGATGTGCTCGCTCATCGTGCGCACGGTCCGCGGGTTCGCGGAAATCTTGATGACCGGCACGATCGGGTTGCCGATGACGTTGCCCTGCCCCGTGGGGAAGGTGTGAACGGCAAAGCCGGCGGCCGCCATCAGCGTCACGCATTCAGCCGCCGCAGACGACGTGTCCATGTAATAGAGGCCTGGCCCTTTCGACGGCGCCTCAGCCGGCTCCAGCACGTCGATATAGCGGCAGGTGCGGCCGATCTTCTCCAAATTGCCGAGCGCCTTCTCCTCGATCGTGGTCAGTCCCCCGGCGATGTTGCCCTTCGTCGGCTGGCTGTCGGAAAGGTCGTTGGTCTTGTAAGGCTCGATCACCTCGTCCTGATAGGCTTTCCAGACACGGTAGAACTTCTCCCCGATTTCAGGGGTTGCGGCGCGCGCCTTGCAGATATGCTCGGCGCCGGTGATCTCGGTCGTCTCGCCGAAGACGCCGGTGATCCCCTGCGGGATGAGCTTGTCGTACATGTTGCCGACGGTCGGGCAGGAGCCGAGCCCCGTGGTCGTGTCGCTCTCGCCGCATTTGGTCGAGACCCACAGGTCGGAGATGGGGCACTCCTCTCGCTTCAGCTCGGAGGCCCACTGCAGCATCTTCTTGGCCTCGTAGGAGGCGCGGGCGATCGTATTGATGTCGCCGTGCAATTCGATGCCGAAGCCGGCGACCGGCTTGCCCGTCTTGGCGATGCCTTCGACGACCTTGTTGGTCCAACCCTCCTCGATGCCGATCACCACGACGGCCGCGACATTGGGGTTGCTGCCAATGCCGATCAGCGTGCGGAAATGCAGGTCGAGGTCGGCGCCGAACTGCAGGCGACCGTAGGAATGCGGCAGCGCCAGGGTGCCCTTGATGTTGTTGGCGACCGCCTCGCAGGCGGCGTTCGACAGATCGTCGAGCGGCAGGATGACGACGTGATTGCGCACGCCGACCCGGCCGTTCTCGCGGCGCCAGCCCCAAAAAGTGAGATTTGACCCGCCATTCTGTTTGTCAGCCATGATGCAGTCCTTTCGCGGGCTTACCAGCGCTTCGTCTTGAGGTTGTGCACGTGGACATGCTCGCCAGGGGCGGCGTCGCTGACCATGCGGCCGATGTCCTCGCCATACTTGATGACGGTGTCGCCGGCCTTCAGCGGCTTCAGAGCGACCTTGTGACCGATCGGAATGTCGTGCTTGGCGACGAGCTCGGTCGTCGTATCGTTCTCAGTGATGACGCCCAGCATGTTGGTGCCGGCCTTCAAGTCCTCGACAACGACGACGCCGACGTTGTCCTTTGGGCTGTGTACGAGAAAATGTGGAATTTTCGACACTGTTCTTCCCCAGATGAGTGGCGGCCATCTCCGTGGCCGCCAGATGGTCATTCGGTCTTATAACTTATGCAACCTCACGTAAACGGAGTTGAGGCGATCGAGGGACTGCGGGCGGAAACTCCCCCTTTGCGCTCTGGCCCTTGCGGTTGCGCCAACACGCTTTATCGTCGTGGACGGGAGGGGCTCACGATCGAAAACCCGATAAATCAAGCTGGAGGAAACACATGCCCACGACACTCTGGAGCAGGCGCGGAATTCTGGGCCTCGCGGCCTCGGCGGCTCTTGCCCTGCCAAGCGTTGCTGCTGCTCAGGACTATCCATCGAAACCAATCACGTTCGTTGTTCCATTTGCCGCGGGCGGGCCGACCGACACGGTCGCACGTTTGCTCGGAGAGCACATGGGGCGCACGCTCGGCCAGCAGATCGTCATCGAGAATGTCGGTGGTGCGGGCGGCACGGTCGGATCTGAGCGCGTGGCCAAGGCGCAGCCGGATGGCTACACGCTGCTTCTTCACCACCAGGGCATCACGGCGGCGCCGGCGCTGTATGACAATCTGCGCTATGATACAAAGACCGCGTTCGAGATGGTTGGCCTCATCAATCACGGGCCGATGGTCGTGGTGGGCAAGAATGGCCTCGAGCCCAAGGACGCCAAGAGCCTGTTCGAGTGGATGAAGCAGAACGCGGACAAGATCACGATGGCCCACGCCGGCGTCGGATCGAACTCGCACGTGTGTGGCCTCATCATCCAGAAGGTCCTGGGCAAGAAGTTCACGTTCGTGGCCTATCGCGGCACGGGCCCGGCCATGAACGACCTCGTCGCGGGACAGATCGATGTGCTCTGCGACCAGTCGACCAATGCCGTGCCGCAGATCCAGGGCGGGACCGTCAAAGGCTATGCCGTCACTGACACCGCGCGGATCGATTCCATCAAGGATGTTCCGACGACGCCCGAAGTCGGCTACCCGGACATGACCATGCGGCTCTGGAATGCCATCTACGCGCCCAAGGGCACGCCCAAGGAAGTGATCGACAAGGTCAACGCCGCGCTGAGGAAGGCGCTGCAGGATCCGGCAATCGTGGAGAAATTAAAGACCTTCGGCACGACCGTGTTCCCAGAGGACCAGTGGACGCCGGAAGCGCACGAGAAGGCCTTCATGGCCGAGCTCGAGCGGCAGGCGCAGCTCCTCGCGGACAAGTAGCTCGTTTCAGGCCCCAGGCCCATGGTATAGCGCCTTCGGCGCCACGCGCGGGATATCCGTTTCGCGGGTGCCGAAGGCGCGACATGCCGATCTCACGAAAAAACGGGGTGCTCAGGGTCTGATGCTCGAGACGTTTTCATTGCAAGGCAAAGCGACGCTGGTGACCGGAGCGTCGTCCGGCTTGGGCCGGCATTTCGCCAAGGTGCTCGCGCGCGCGGGCGCCCGCGTTGTAGCAGCGGCGCGACGGATCGATCGGCTCGAGGCCCTGGTGGCCGAAATCAAGGCGGAAGGCGGCGAGGCGACCGCGGTTGCCCTCGACGTCACCCGGGCCGATAGCGTGAAGGGGGCATTCGATAAGGCCGAGGCGACGTTTGGGCCAGTGACGGTGCTCATCAACAATGCCGGCGTGCCCTCCAACACCTTTTTCACCAAGCTCACCGAAAACGACTGGCGCCAGGTCATGGATGTCAACCTGGACGGAGTGTTTCGCGTTGGCCAGGAGGCGGCCCGGCGGATGATCGCTGCCGGCACAGGCGGGTCCATCGTGAATGTTTCCTCGGTCCTCGGGCTCGGAGTCCTCAAAGCGGTCGCGCCCTATGCTGCCTCGAAAGCAGCCGTGATCCAGCTCACCAAAGCGATGGCGCTCGAGCTGGTTCGCGAGCGCATCCGCGTCAATGCGCTTGCGCCGGGATATGTGGTGACCGAGCTCAATGACGCCTTCCTCGCCAGCCCCTCCGGACAGAAGCTGCTCGCCCGAGTCCCGTTTGGCAGGGCCGCGAAACTCGAGGAGCTGGACGGACCGCTGCTGCTGCTTGCGTCCGATGCGGGCTCATACATGACCGGCAGCGTGCTCACCGTGGACGGCGGCAGCCTTCTTGCGATGTAGACGGCTCCCTGCCATCTAGTTCAGTCATGCAGGCGGCATCTCGTTCCCGAACCCTCGATCCCGAAAATCTCGACAAGCTGGCGGCTTGGCTCGCCGGAGCCCTCGGCGCGCGCCGCGTTGTCTTCGCGGAAGCGGCCCTGCTCAGCGGCGGCGCGGTGCAGGAAAACTGGAAGCTGGTCGCGGACGTGGAAGGGGGGCCGCGCGAGGGCAGGCAGACCTGGGTGCTGCGCACGGATGCCGTCGCGCGGATCTCGCTCAGCCTGGATCGCGCAGCCGAATTCGGAGTCCTCAACGCAGCGCATGCGGCCGGCGTGGCCGTTGCGGAGCCGATCGCGCGCTGTGCCGATGCGGACGTCATCGGCGCCCCGTTTCTGATCCAGGCGTTCGTGCCGGGTGTGGCTCAGGCGCGGCGCATCGTGCGCGATCCCGCTCTCAGCGATTTCGGCGAGAGCCTCGCCGAGCGGCTTGGCGCGGAGCTCGCGAAAATCCATAGCATCACGCCGCCGCGGGACGACCTGGGTTTCCTGCCGATTCCGATGCTGGCGCCGGCGCGGAACGAGGTCGCGCGACTGCGCAATGCGCTGAGTACCGCGACAGAGCCGCGGCCGGCTCTGGAGTACGTGCTGGCCTGGCTTGACGCGCACGCGCCAAAGCCCGAGCCGATCACGCTGGTCCACGGAGATTTCCGCACCGGAAACTACATCGTGAGCGAAGGCCGACTCGGCGCGGTGCTCGACTGGGAATTCGCCCACTGGGGCGACCGGCACGAGGACATCGGCTGGATCATGGCCCGATGCTGGCGCTTCGGAAACGACACCCTCGAGACTGGCGGCATCGCCAGCCGGGAGGCGTTCTATCGCGGCTATCGGAGCGCAGCGACATTGCCCTTCGACGAGTCGCTTGTTCCGTATTGGGAGATCATGGCAGCCGCCAAATGGGCCACCGTCGCCGTGCTGCAGGGCGACCGCTACCGCAAAGGCGGCGAGAACTCCATCGAGCTGGCGCTCACCGGTCTCATGCCGTCGGAAATGGAGCTCGATGCGCTCGATGGCATCGCCGCGCTGATGGAATCGGGAGATCCGCGATGGCGGTGAAACGCATTTCGGCGGAGACGCTGATCGAGCTGGCGGTGGAAACGCTGAGAGGGGAAATCCAACCCAGCCTGCCGCCTGAGCACCGCTACACCGCCGCCATGATCGCCAACGCGCTGGAGATCGCGCGCCGTGAGATCCTGACGGACGGCGAAACGGCTCGCTGGGAATTGCTCGACGAGCTCTACCCCGAAGGGGACGGAGACATGAAGCAGCTCGCGCTTGACATTCGCTCCGGCAAGGTCAGCACTAACACCGTACCGGATCTGCACCAGCGACTCCGCGCCATCCTCGTAGAGGAGCTGCGTATCCGGAACCCGCGGTTTCTGAAATCCCGTCAGGGGCGGGAGTGAAATTATGGCGGGGGCTGGCCATTTTGCTTCGAAATGCAAGGTCCCCGTCAGAGGACGTGGTGGCCAGAGGAAATGCCCATGATTGAGGAGCGACCAGAGCTCAGGAAGCGTCCGGCCAATTTCGTGCCGCTCACTCCGGTGAGCTTTCTTGCGCGCGCGGCCAACTTCTTCGCGAACCAGACGGCCGTCATTCATGGCGCGCGCCGCTTCACGTATGCCGATCTCTACGCCCGCTCGCGCCGGCTCGCCCATGCGCTCACCAAGGCCGGCGTCGGCCGCGGTGAGACGGTCGCGATTCTGGCGCCGAATACCCCGGCATTGCTGGAGGCGCACTACGCCGTGCCGATGATCGGCGCGGTGCTCAATCCGATCAACATCCGCCTCGACCCGGCGACGATCGCTTTCTGCCTCCAGCACGGCGAGGCGAAGGTCCTGCTGGCCGATCGCGAGTTCGCGAGCAGCGTATTGCCGGCGCTCGAAAGGCTCGAGACGAAACCGCTCGTCATCGACATCGCCGATTGGGAAGCACCCGAGGCGCCCGCGTTCGGCAGCGTGGAGTACGAGGACTTTCTCGCCACCGGCGACTCGGCCTTCGCCTATCCCGGTCCCGAGGACGAATGGGATTCCATCTGCCTTCTTTACACCTCCGGCACCACCGGCAATCCGAAAGGCGCCGTCTACAGCCATCGCGGCGCGCACCTCAATGCGCTTGCCAACGCGCTCACCTTCAAGCTCGACCACAACAGCCGCTACCTCTGGACGCTGCCCATGTTCCACTGCTCCGGGTGGACCTACACGTGGGCGGTCACCGCTGCGGTCGGCACGCACATCTGCCTACGGAAGATCGAGCCGAAGCGCATCTTCGACCTCATCGCCGAGCACGAGGTCACGCACATGTGCGGCGCGCCGATCGTGCTCAACACCCTCATCCACGCGCCGGCAGAGACGAAACGGCCGCTGCCGACGCGCCCGAAGGTGATGACCGGCGGCGCCGCCCCGCCATCGGCCGTCATCCGCAACATGGAGGCCATGGGTTTCGAGGTGCTGCACGCCTACGGCACGACGGAGAGCTACGGCCCGTCGACGACCTGCGTGCACATGCGCGACTGGGACAATGGGCCCGAGGAGCAGCGGTTCACCAACATGGCGCGGCAGGGCATCCCGCACGTGCTGATCGAGGACATGACCGTCGCCGACCCGGTCACCCTCGGGCCCGTCGCGCGCGACTGCCAAGCCATCGGTGAGATCATGCTCCGCGGCAACACCCTGATGAAGGGGTATCTCAAGAATCCGAGGGCCACGGATGAAGCTTTCGCCGGCGACCTCTATCACTCCGGCGATCTTGCGGTGTGGCACCCGGACGGCTACATCGAGGTCAAGGACCGTTCGAAGGACATCATCATTTCCGGCGGTGAGAACATCTCCTCGCTGGAGCTGGAGGAGGTTCTCTATCGCCATCCGCAGATCATGGAGGCTGCCGTCGTCGCGAAGCCCGACCCGAAATGGGGGGAGACGCCTTGCGCCTTCGTGACCCTGAAGCCCGACGCCGAGCCGACCACGGCCGAGGACATCATTGCCTACTGCCGGGCGAACGTCGCCGGCTTCAAGGTGCCGAAGACGGTCGTATTCGGACCGCTGCCAAAGACCTCGACGGGGAAGATCCAGAAATTCGTGCTGCGCGAGCGCGCCAGGGAGATCGCTTAGAGCTTTTCCGATTCAGCTGGAAACGTGAACAGCAAGCACTCCGTTAACCTCTCCCGTGGGGAAAGGTCGGCCCGAAGGGCCGGGTGAGCATCTGTGTTGAAAGTCAAGCCTGATGTGCCTGCCACAGCCGATCCTCACGGATAAGCACATTGGCAAGCACGACGAGCTTGCGCATGACGGCGGTGATGGC
>Ga0310822_100118_pt1 | contig 102123 bp, 98 predicted proteins | sample P4_ome_2_FD_201313 | JGI IMG/M metagenome (GOLD analysis project Ga0310822, IMG submission 201313) | Sorghum-adapted microbial communities from Joint BioEnergy Institute, Emeryville, California, United States - P4_Day56_Rep2 | ecosystem: Engineered > Bioreactor > SSF (Solid state fermentation) >... | reverse complement strand
TTCACCGCCGTGCCCTCGGGCAGCGCCACGACCGCCTTCTTGAGGTGGGCCGTGTTGCGCCCGGTGGGGCTGTGGTTGTTGGTGGCGGTGAGCTCGATGCGGTAGCCCGAAGGCGAGTCGGCCCGCTTGTTCACCGGCTGGACGTCGATCTGGGGCTTGAACTCCAGCCGATCGCACTCGGTGAGCGGCGGGGCGACGTACTCATCCTCGACCCAGACCGAGTCCGGGTCGTCGGCCTCGACCCAGTCCTGCCAGGAGCGGGCGCGCATGCGCGTGACCTGGGGCTCCGAGCAGTCGGTGCCGTTGGACATGAAGGCCGTCTGCGGAGCGCCGGACGGGCACGGCGGCATCGTGCCATCTATGCACGCTGCGGTGATCGGGGAGATGCGCTCCATGTCGAAGTCGGAGCTTGCGGGCACGCCCCACAGGTTCAGCTCGGTGCCGTAAAGCGGCAGTGCCGAACTGTTGTTGAGGATCCTCATCCGCAGCCCGTGGTCATCAGGTCGCACGCTCGCGTTGATGAAGACCGGCACGGAGACCGCGACGAATGCGAACTGCGCGGGCACGCCGGGCGGCGGCTCCATGTTGAAGACGGGGAACTTGAGGTCGTTGAAGGTCGTCTTAAGCACCATCGTGCCGACCACCGTGCCCGGGGCGCACTTGGTCCCAGCCACCTGGGCATCCATGTCGAGCAGATCGCCTTGGGAGCACTTCGGCACGTTCTGCGGGTTGCCGCCGAAGCCCGGAGGCAGATCGACGATCACGTCCTTGACGTTGCCGTCGGGGATCGGCATGCCCTGGGAGTTGGTCGTGATCGAGAATTCAATGGTGTTCTGAGCCACGTGCGGGTGGGCGCCGGCACGCAGCTCCGGATCCCCGTTCCTGTCGAACGCGGGCGCCTCGAAGTTGACGACCTCGAAGTCAGCCGCTGCCGTGCCCGCCCCCGCGAACGCGAGCCCGGCGCAGGCCGCCGCGGTGACCGCGGCGAGCCTGCGAAGCCGCGCCCAGGGCTTTGCCTTCCTGCTTGTCATTTGACCTTCGTTCCTCCCGTGGTTGTCCCCTGCCTGCCCGATCACAGCTGCGCCTCCTCGCGGCAGAGCTCGAGCTGCGTGCGGGCCTTGCTCGCCTGCTGGCGGGCGTTCTTGGCCTGGCGCTTCACCTGCTTGGCCTGCTTCCTCAGGCGCTTGGCCTTCTTGCCTGAGGCCTTGCGGGCCTTCTTGGCAAGGCGCTTGGCCTTCTTCTCCAGCCGCTTGGCCTTCTGGGTCAGCTGGTTCGCCTTGCGCTCGGCCGGCGTGCAGTTGACCGGGCCGGGCTCGGCGTTGCCCGGGCCGTCGGCGTCAGCCGTGGTCGGCCTTGGGAACGCCGGCGGCAGAGGCGGCGGGCCCTGGCAGTCGTCGCCTGTGCACGGCTCCACCGGCTCGGGGGGCTCGGGCAGCCCACCACCGACACGCGCGGTGTAGAGGTCCAGGTGGTCGTCCCAGTCCCAGCCGCTCAGCTTCTCGCGCGTGACGAAGAAGACGTCCTTGCCGTCCGGCGTGGCGTGCGCCAGGAAGGAATGGTCCGTGCTGCGACCGGTCGAGATCAGGTCGAGCTCGCCGTCCTGCCAGACGTAGACGTCCAGCTTGCCGTTGGTGTCCTGCGGCAGCAGGCTCTCGGTCGTCTCGAAGAAGACGTGGCCTTCGTTCGAGAGGTTGCGGACGGCGCGCATCGCGGCCGACCCGAACATGCTTAGCGCCGCACTCGCCCGGAACTGCGCGGGGGCGGTGTTCGCGGTGCCGTCAAGACAAGACACGCACTCGATCTCGCCGGCGGTGTTGTCGCGCAGGTAGACCTGCTCGAAGCCGCCGTTGTCGTGCGCGGTCAGCTGCGCGGCGGTCACGAGAGCCATCAGGGACCCGTCCTGCGCCAGGGCGACGTTCTCCGCGTTCACCTCGCCCGAGAAACCCTCGCCGGTGATGCCGATGAACTGCACCTGTCCGTTGCGAGCGACGTACAGCTTGGAGCCGGGGCCCGTCGGCTCGCCTGGCACCAGCTGGCTGTTCGACGAGAAGACGACGGTCGACCCATCCGCGCTCACGTTGTGGACGCGGTTGATCCCGGCGTCCGGATCGTCGGGGTTGTTGTCCTTCGAGATCAGCGTCAGGCGCTGCCCCGCGGGCTTGGAGTGGTCGTAGCGGTAGACGTCGGTGAGGTTGTCCTCGTCCTCGTCCACGAGCTTCTGGTTGCTCGTGAAGTAGGCGATGGTGCCGTCGCTGGATGCGCCGGCGAACTCCGCGTTCGGCGTTCCCCCGGGGTCCTCCTGGGTCTCGGGATCGTTGATGCGCACGGTCTGCGGCGTGGCGCCGCTGAAATCGCGCCGGTAGAGGCCACGGGGATCCGGATCAGAGGGCCCGAACCAGATCTGGAAGTAGAGGACGTCACCGTCCTCGGAAGTCACGTTGGGAGTCAGGCCGTTCCTGCTGGCTGTCGGCAGCTCAGCCCGGTAGGCGTCCCCGTTCGGGAGCACGCTTTGCAGCGTGTGCTCGCCGTCCTCGAACAGGTAGATCGGACCACCGGATGATGTGGGAAGCCCGACCGCGTCCTCGGTGAGCGCCGCGTTGGCCTGCATGAAGACTCGGCTGTAGTCGGAGTTGCCGACCCACTCAGCGAAGGCGTTTTCGGTCGGATTCCCCTCGATGTCGAGATCCGGGAGGATGAGTTGCGCCTCACCGCTCAGCGGGTCGTAGAGGTAGAAGATTCCCTGCTCCCCGTTCTGGGCGGGCTCGCCGTTGAGATGGCGATTCGTGCCCACGATCACGCGGGACGCGTCAGCGGACATCGAGCTGACCACCGCGCCGCCCAGGGTCGAAAAGGGCGCCACGGGTAGGAGCGCGGATGTGCTCGTCCAGAACTCCTCACCGCGCTCCGCGAGGTAGATGCCGGTGACCGAGTTCGTTGGAGCGTTCCAGCCGCCGAGGGACATGTAGATCACGCGGTCGCCCTCTGCCCCCGCGAAGGTCTGGTTCCCGAAAAGCCCGGCCCCGACGTCGCCGTCGTTCTTGTCCGGCGGGCTGACCATCTCGTAGACGCGGTCGGGCGGCAGCGCGTTCACCGAAGGAGCGAGCAAACCGAGCGAAACCGCCGTAGCAATCGCGAAACCGACGACGCCCTTGCAGATGGTGGCAAGGGCGTCACCAGTGGACTTGCCCCTCAAGTCGACAGGGCGCCCACGGTTCGGCCGGAACTTGAGATCAAAGTTCGCCACCTTGGCGAGCAGGGCCGCGAACTTGGCCGACAAGTGTTCATGCGGGCGCTAAGCCCGCATGAACAAGCGGTTTGCGGGAGGTGTGCGTGTGCTACCGCACGCTTACCCGCACGGTTTGGAAGCTGGTAGGAAGCCTCCGCACGTTGGCGGGCGTGGGTGTGGGGGTGACGATGGGGGAGAAGGGGTGGGGGCCGCCGTTGTCACCGTCACCGTCCGGTTCCCCACCGTTCATGCCTCCTTGGAAGAGACGCCGGATGGCGGCAAACTCATCCTCGGGCACGAGGTGCGAGTACGCGTTCGCGGTGATCAGCTGGCTAGCGTGGCCCAGGAAGCGCGACACCTCCAGGATCGGAGCGCCCGCCAGCAGCAGGTGGGAGGCGCGGCTGTGCCGCAGCCCGTGGAAGACGATCAGCGGCTTGCCCTCCTCATCGACCAGGCCGGCTCGACGCTGCGCGGCGGCGATGCGCCGGTTGGGCATCGCGATCGGCATCGGCCGGTCCTTGGCCTGCCCGTGCCAGACGTAGCCCTCCGGGTCGGCGCCGCCCCGCACCACTGAGATCTCGTACCACTCACGCAGGTACTCGAAGACTTCGGACGAGCCGGGGACCTGGCGGCTTCGCTTGCCCTTGGTCTGCGCCTCCTTGCCGGTTACGGCGTCGATCTGCCGGGTGATCAGCAAGCGCTCGCCCTCGAAATCAACGTCGGTCCAGCGCAGGCCGCGAGCCTCGCTGTTGCGCAGCGCGAACTCGTAGGTGACCCGGAAGAGGATCATGTCGCGCTTGCCCGTGTAGCGGCCGGGGGCGGCGAGGGCCGCCTCGTAAAGCTCCTCGACCTGCTCGGGTGAGAGGATTGCCTTTGGGTCGTCCCGCACGTCGACCTCGCCCGGCTGCTTGGGCGCGCACTCGGGCAGCGCCGGTTTGCGCAGCGGGTTGTGAGGGATGCGTCGCCAGCGCTCGGCCGCCGAGAGGGCCGACTGCAGCGGGATCAGCTGCTGCGAGATCCACAGCGGGTTGCGCTTGCCGGTCTCCTTGCGCCGGCGCTCAGCCCACTGTTCGAGGCTCCTGATCAGCTCGGCGACGTGCTCGGCGTTGAGCTCGGTGAGGCGCAGATGGCCGACGACCGGCTCCAGGTAGGTGCGGAAGATTCGCTCGTAGTTGCGGCGCGTGGCGGGGCGCAGCGGGTGCTTTTCGAGAAAGGCCCCGAAGAAAAACTCGGAGACCGTCTCGGGCCCGCTGCGCGCCGCCTTGCGTCCCTCCCGCTGCCGACGCAGCTTCTCCTCCCGCGCCTCGCGAAGGGTCTTCGCCTCGAGGTTCTGCGGATAGGTCCGGCCCGGGATGCCGGTCGGCAGGTGCGCTTGGAACGGGCAGTCGCAGCGCACGCCCGGCTCGCGCGTGAACGACGCTCGGCATCCGACGCGATGGTTACGGTAAAGGCCGGGTTCAATCTTTTCCCGCCATCCGCGGCGGAGGCGGGCCTCCTTCTTCTCAGGCTTTGACGCCCTCTTGGAGGCCTTCTTGGGGGCTGCCTTGATTCGCTTGAGGCGCCGTGCCGATGCAGCTCGTGTGGCCAACCTCTCCTCCCTTGAGGTCGACTTCGCTCCAGACTCAGACTCCCAGACGGGCGAACACTGTACACGAGACAACAGTGTTTCTGAAACGAGTATGTTTACCGGTGCAACTTGTTCGTCACCGGCGGGGTACGTAGCCGCATGAACATGCGGAAAACCAGGCGCACCCTATCAACTTTATTGTTCGGCAAACAGTAACGTTTACGAAGCGTTACTTCGCGTCGGTGCGCCAGCAGGCCGCTCCTGCGCAGTCCCGCAGCTGCGCCAGCCGGCGCGAGAGCTGGGCGCGTGCCCTCGCGTAGGCGGGGTCTTCGAAGCGGCTTCGGAGCTGGTGCGGGTCGCGGCGCAGGTCGTAGAGCTCGCCGACGTCGTGGTCGCGCTCCGCGTAGGCGTAGCGGCGCGTGCGCAGGCCCTGGAAGCGGTCGGCCTTGCGTGCGAAGACCTCGACCAAGGCCGCACGCTCGCGCCCCTCCGGCCGAAGCGCGCGCCAGAGCGGCACGCCGTCGAGCGGCGCGTCCGGCTGCGCGCCCGAGAGCCTCACGATCGTCGCCGCGAGGTCGACGTTGACGACCGGGTTGCGAGTGCGCACGCCCGCCGGGAAGCGCGGCCCCCGCACGAGCAGCGGCACCAGTATCGACTCGTCGTACAGCTTGGACTTGCCGCGGTCGATGCGGTGCTGGCCGCGCAGGTACCCGTTGTCCGAGGTGAAGATGAAGAGCGTGCGGCGAAGCTCGCCGCGCCGCCGCAGCTCGCGCACCAGATCGGCAACCAGTTCGTCCACGGCGAGCAGCGACTCGAGCTGGCTCACCCAGGCGCGGTCGATCTTGGCCTGCGCCTTGCGGCCCAGACGCGGCAGCTCGCGCACGAACGCGGGCTTGTCCGAGACGTCGGCCTCGTCGAAGGCGGGACCGCGCGGGGCGCGCAGGCCCTCGAAGCGCCCGCGGTGGCGTGGTGCGGGCTCCGGGTTGCGCTCAGCCCCCTCCAGGGCGCGATCGGCGTGGGGGGCCGGGGTCGCGACCCAGAGGAAGAAGGGCTCCTCCTCGCCCGAGGCGCGGCGCACGAAGTCGCGCGCGAGACGAGCCAGGACGTCGGTCTTGAAGTCCTCTTCGGATCCGCCGTAGCGGCGCAGCTCGCCGTTCTCGTTGATCTCGTAGTCGTAGACGTCGCGTTTCGACTCCGCCGTCAGCCCGTACCACTCGCTCCAGCCGGGCGGGACGAACTCGGGGCCGCCGTGCTCGGGCTTGCCGTAGCCGTTCAGGTACTTGCCGACGAACGCGGTCCGGTAGCCGGCGCGCTCGAGCCAGACGGGCAGCGTGTCCTCTTGATCGAGCTTGCCGATCCCGCCCTCGGGGTGGTGGTTGTCCTTGACGCCGTGGTTGTGCGCGTAGCGGCCGGTGAGGAAGGTCGCGCGCGAGGGGCAGCAGAGCGGGAAGCTCACGACCGCGGTCTCGAAGGTGACCCCGTGACGGCCCAAGAGCCTGCGCGTGCGCGGCATCGCCCGCATCGTGTCCAGCGCCTGGTCGTCGGTCATCACCACGACCACGTTGGGCGCGCCTGGGCGCGCGGGCTGGCTCGCCTCGCGCTCCTCGGAGCCGCGCTCGCGGGAGCAGGCCGCGAGCGCGAGCAGCGCGCAGGCGAGGATCAGCAGCGCGGCTTTGCGGTGGCGGGCCATTGCCCCGTGTCTATCAGGCGCGGGACGCGCCAGGCTGCGCCGGGCTAAAGCGGCCGCCCCGGGCGCCCGATACGTGGGGCGATGGCTTTCGATATCGACGCTGCACTGCATTACCTGGTCGACAACGGGGGATCGGACCTGCACGTCAAGGTCCCCTCGCCGCCGATGGTGCGGATCGACGGCGAGCTGCGGCCGATCGAAGGGACCCAGACGCTTGAGCCGGAAGACACCGAGGCGGCGCTCGCGCACCTGCTCGCCAACGAGCCGCGTCTGCGCGAGGAGTTCGACACCGCCGGCGAGGCTGACTTCGCCTACTCGCTGCGCGGCATCTCGCGCTTTCGCGTCAACGCGTTCCGCCAGCGCGGTTCGGTCTCGATCGTGGCGCGCGCCATCCCCTACCAGGTGCGCACGATCGAGGAGCTCGAGCTGCCGCCGGTGATCCGCCAGCTGGCCGAGGAGCGGCGGGGGATCATCCTGCTCACTGGCACCACGGGCTCGGGCAAGTCGACGACGCTGGCGGCGATGGTCGACCACATCAACTCCAGCCGGGCCTGCCACATCGTCACCCTCGAGGACCCGATCGAGTACCTGCACCAGGACAAGCGCTCGATCGTCAACCAGCGCGAGGTGGGGCAGGACACCGAGAGCTTCGCCCGGGCGATGCGGCGCGTGCTGCGCCAGGACCCCGACGTGATCCTGATCGGCGAGATGCGCGACGAGGAGACCGTCCGCACGGCATTGGCCGCCGCGGAGACAGGCCACCTCGTGCTCTCGACCCTGCACACGATGGACGCGACCGAGACGGTCAACCGCATCATCGACTTCTTCCCGCCCCACCTACAGCACCAGGCCCGTGTGATGCTCGCTTCGACCCTGCGCGGGGTGGTCGGGCAGCGGCTCGTGCCGCGGGCCGGCGGCAAGGGCCGCGTCGCGATCTGCGAGGTGCTCGTCGTCACCGGGCGCGTGCAGGACCTGATCCTCAACCCCGACGAGACCGGGAAGATCAGCGAGGTGATCGCCGAGGGCGAGTACTATGGGATGCAGACCTTCGACCAGGCGCTGCTGAAGAAGGTGCTGGCGGGCGACGTCACCGAGGAGGTCGCGCTGGAGGCCGCCTCCAACCCGCACGACTTCAAGCTGATGCTGCAGGCGGGCGGCCAGCGCGCCAGCGGCATCGAGCAGGTGATGGAGCGCGCCGAGCCGGAGGAGGAGCCGCCGCCGGTCGAGCAGCCCGCTCCGCCGCCGGCCCCCGGTGCGACTCCGGTGGGCCCGGGCGTCGCTCCGGCTCCGGCCGCCCCCGCCGCGCCGCCCGCCCCGGCGAACCCGGGGGGCGCGTCCGGCACCGGTGGGGACGAGAACCCCAGGCTGAACCCGTTCTCGCCACACTTCAATAGTTGAAGCCACGGCTATACTCGGCCTACAAGGCCGGGTGGATCGCAAGCGATTCGAGGCGCGAGGGAGCGCCCACCGGCCGGGATAGGAACCTCTCATGGACACCGACTGTCCCGTCTGTGCAACCGCCGAGATCATCTCCGGCAAGTGGACCTTGCTGGTGATTCGCGACCTCGCTGACCGCAGCAGGCGTTACTGCGAGCTCGAGCGCTCGCTCGAGGGCATCAGCCCGCGCACGCTCTCGCTGCGACTGAAGACGCTCGAGGAGTGCGGGATCGTCGAGCGGCGCACCTACCCGGAGGTGCCGCCTCGCGTCGAGTATGCGCTGACGGCGAAGGGGCGTGCGCTGGTGCCGCTGATCGAGCTGATGCGCTCCTACGGGCGTGAGTGGCTTCTGAGCGAGCGCAGCCGCGGCCGCGAGCGTCGCGAGCGCGAGCCGGTCGGCGCCTGAGGCCCTGGCCGGGTCGAGCGATCCGCGAGACCTGACCGCTCGCGGGGACCCTGCGCATGCGCGGCTCGCGCGTGACGGGCCGATCGCCGAGGTGAGGCTGCAAGCCCCCTTGCAGCGCAGGAGGCTCCCGTCGGGAGCAGAACCGGTGGAGCATGCGCGACCTGGTTTTGAGCGAGGCCCTGCGGACGATGGCGGCGGACGCCGCGCTGCGCCTGCGCGAGCTGCTGGCGGCCGGCGAGGAGATCCCCTACGACGTGCGCGGAGCCGAGGAGGGCTCGCCGCTCGCTCGGTACACGCCGCAGACCGCGGCCTTCATCCGCGAGCACACCAAGGAGCTGATGGCGCTCGACTCCTTCGGCGCGGCCTGCGCCGCCTTCGAGGCCGCCGGCCTGGCCAAGCCGTACCTCGAGGCGCACGCGGTCGTCGCCCCGCCGACCTCGCGCGAGCGCGCCCGCGAGGCGGGCCTGCTGTTTCTGTGCGAGCTGTGGCGCGAGAGCACCGACTTCTCGCTCGATGACCGCCGGCTCGAGCAGGCGATCGAGGCGGTCGTGAGCCTGGGCGACGCCGAGGAGGGCGAGCTCGAGCTGATCGTGCCGCTGCGCGGCTTTCAGATGGACAACGAGCGGCTGCAGCTGCCCGACCTGCAGATCGTCCGCAGCGACCTGGTCGATGTGCCCGACGAGGCGCGCATGGGGGAGGGCATGGGCGGCGCCGCCTGGCAGCCGACCTTCCTCGCCCACACCCGCACGCCCCTGGGGGACGGCGAGGAGGCCGAGGACTTCAGCGCCCGCGCGGTCGAGCGCTTCCGGCGCCTGATCACCATCCTGCGCCTGTTCAAGCAGGGCGGCGTGGCGCTCGGCCCGCACGCGTGGGTGCGCGCGGGCGCCGACCGCTGGCGGCGCATCTCCACCGGCGCGGGCAGGCCGCGTCCGGGCGGTTACAGGCTGGCCGACGTCGAGCTGGGTGACCTTGCGGCGCTGGCGCGCACGCTCGCCGGCGAATCCACGCCGTTCGCCCGCGCCCACGTCGACCGCGAGGGTTTCCCGGGCACGCTTGCGCGCGCTCTCGCCCGCTTCGAGGCGGGGCTCGAGCGCCCGCTCGTGGTCGACGGCCTCAATGATCACCTGCTGGCGCTGCGCTTCTTGCTCGAGGGCGGCGGGCCCGCCCAGCTCGGGCTTTCGATGCGGGTGGCGGCGCTCTGCGCCGAACCCGCGCGTCGCGCCGACGTGAAGGCGGTGGTCGACGGCGCGCTCGCGATCGAGCGCGAGCTTTGGAGCGGTGAGCCGGCGTGCGCGGTCGGCGGTATGGCTCCCGCTGACGTCGCCGCCGAGCTCGAGGAGCTCGTGCGGGCGATCCTCAAGGACGCCGCCTGCGGGCATCTGGGCTACGACCTGCGCGCTACCGCCGACGAGATCCTGCTCGCCGAGGGCCTTGCGGTGGGCGAGGGCTCGCCCGCCCAGCGCGGCGAGACGGCGGAGTGGCGCCCGGGCGAGGAGGAGCCCGCGCCGCTCGGCGCGGAAGGAGATGGGCGGCCGGAGCCGAACGTTGAGGCCAGCGAGGAAGAGCAGCCCGCCGCGCTCGAGCCCGACGAGGCCGAAACGCACGAGTGGGCCGAGCTGGACGAGGAGCCCGACTGGGAGGAAGTCTTGCCCGAGTGGGAAGAACAGGACGCTGAGTGGATCGCGCCGGAGCCGGCGCCCGAGGACGCGACGGCAGTCGCCGAGCTCGAGCCCGAGCTCTACGTCTCCGCTTACGACGATCCCGAGTGGCCGACCGCCACGGAGCTCGAGGATGCCGAGCGCCCGCCCGAGCCCGCTGAGCGCGACGAGCGCGACTGGGGCCTCGGCTCCTGGACGCAGAGCGCCCGCGGCACGGGCGCCCGGGGCAACGGCGAGCGCCCGCGGATCGCGCCGCGCGCCCAGAACAAGCTGCACGAGGTGGAGCTCGCCGAGGACGTCGCCGCCGAGCAGATCTCGGTGCGCCGCAACGACGGGGCCGAAAGCGAGCCCGAGCCTGCGCGCCGCCCGGCGATCGAGCGTATCGAGAGCGACGAGCAGGACACGCGCACGCTCTACGCGGTGCCCGACGACAACCGCGTCGCCCGCCTGATCGCCGATACCCACCAGCACCGGCGCGAGGTGCACGACCGCGTCGCCTTCCTCTTCCCGCGCCCGGAGACGACCGAGTGGAGTGTGCCGGAGGTGGGCTACGACCGCCGCCGCCGCGCCCAGGTCGAGCACCCGGTGAAGCGGGTCTCCTAGCGACAAGCCTTACCCCACCCCCTCCGATCAACCAGGAAGAGCGGGCCGGGCCACCGGGTTTCCACCCGGTGGCTTCGGCCTGTCAGGCTGCGGGCGAGCGCAGGAGGCGAGTCGTGCAGACCGTGGCGAGCAGGCACATGAGCACGGCGCTCGCGACGCACCACTGGCAGATCGCCTCGATCACGAAGAGCTCTAGGTAGGTGAGGTAGAGGCTGAAGCCGGCGCCCGCCAAGGCGAGCGCCGCCGCGGCGAGGCGGAAGGTATCCGTGCGGCCCAGGCTCGCCAGCCCGATTGAGATGTAGCCGACGAGGCCCAGGACCGCGACCGGAATGCCGAACAGGTCGGCGTACTCGGACGTCTGCACGCGCTCGCAGCCACCGCTGCCGCCCACGCAGACCGGCTCGATCCCGGCGTAGTGCACCCAGGTCAGGTAGCCCGCGACCCCGATCCCGACCAGCGACAGCGCGAGCGCCGCCGCGCGCAGTTTCGCGTCGCTCATCCCTCCGCGCGCTTCAGCACCGGGTCCAGGGCTTCCGCGAAGCTCTCGAAGTCGAGCGCCGAGACGCGCAGCGGGCGCGGCTCTCCCTTGCCGACCTGGACGAAGAAGGTGGGGGTGCTATTGACCTCGAGGTCCTCGGCCAGATCCTGCGCCTGGACCAAGAGCTCCTCTACCTCGGGCGACTGGAGATCCGAGAGAGCGCGCTCGCCGTCGAGGTCCGGGACGGCGCTGAGCGCCTCGTCGAGGAACTCGTCGCTCACGTAGCCGGAGTTCTCAGGCCCCTGCTTGGCGAACAGAACCTCGATCAGCGGCCAGGCCTGGTTTTGCAGCGAGGCCGCGGCGACCAGGCGCGCGAGCGTGTTGGAGTCGGGGCCGATGAAGTCGAGCGGCTGGAACTCGAACCGGATGCGGCCCGGCTTCACGTACTCGTCGACGATCTGCGGGACGGCCTCCGCGAACTCGGCGCAGAACGGGCACTGCATGTCGCCGAACTCGATCACCCGCACGGGCGCGTTCGGCTCGCCGGCCACCAGGCCGCGCTGGGGCACGCCCTCGAAGGCGGCCGCGAGCTTCTCGGCGTCCTCGGCCGAGGCGCCGCCCTCGTCGGAGCCACCGAGGCTCGCGATCACGCCGATCACAACGAGAACTGCTGCGAGGCCACCGGCGAGCAGGAGGCTGCGTGCGCGCGTGCTCATGCCGAAGCCGCGATGGTCCGGCGCTCCTCGGCGCCCGTGGCGAACAAGTAACGGTTGATCTCCATGAGCCCTGCCAAGTCGTGGACGTCGAAGTCTAAGTGAGGAACCTGTATCACGGCGCGCGTACGGAGCTCGTTGGCGAGACGGCGCACGTTGCGCTTGTCGCGCTCGGCGAGCACGCTCATGTCGGCGAAGGTCCGCTCGGCGCGCAGCGCGAGGTCCTCGTCGCGCAGCAGCTCGCGCAGCTCGGCCGAGGGCAGCTCGCCCTCGAGCTCGCCCGCGAAGTGCACCTTGTTGACGATCACGCCACCGAAGGGAAGCTCCGCCTCGACCAGCTTGCGGTGGAAGTAGACCGCCTCCTCGATCGGCTCGCCCTGGGGGCCGCAGACGACGATGAACGTGGTCTCATCGCTCCCCAGTAGTTCGTTCACGCGCCGCGCCCGCTCGCGGAAGCCGCCGACCATGCCGCTGAAGGCCTGGAAGAACTCGGCCAGATCCTGCAACAGGTCGACGCCCGTGATCCGCTTGAGCACGGAGAACACGACCGAGGCGCCGCGCCCGGCGAAGCGGGCGGCGAGGCCGCTGGGGGCCATGAAGACCTGTAGCGCCCGCCCCTCGATGAACTGCGTGAGCCGCTTCGGCGCCTCGAGGAAGTCGAGCGCGTTGCGCGTGGGCGGGGTGTCGAGGACGAGCAGGTCGTAGCGGTCCTCGGCCCAGATCTCGAACAGCTTCTCCATCGCCATGTACTCCTGCGAGCCGGCGAGCGCCGCGGAGAGCTGCTGATAGATGCGGTTGGCGAGGATGCGGTCGCGCGTCTCCTCGTCGGGCGCGTGCTTGCGCACGACCTCGTCGAAGGTCGCCTTGGCGTCGAGCATCATCGCCCACAGCTCCCCGCCCTGGGTGTCGACGCCGGCGGCGCGGAACAGCTCGGGGTCGACCCGGCGCTCGGTGTTGCCCAGCTCGGGCAGGCCGAGCGAGTCGGCGAGCCGCTTGGCCGGGTCGATCGTGAGCACGGCGACGCGCTTGCCGCGGGCCGCCATCCCGGCGGCGATCGCGGCCGAGGTCGTGGTCTTGCCCACGCCGCCGGAGCCGGCGCAGATGCAGACGCGCTTGCCGTCGAGCAGTTGTGCGACCGAGGTCACGGGACCAGCTCCGCGCCCAGCTGCAGCAGGTCGTCGTGGTCCAGCTCCGGCCGGAAGATGAAGGGCAGCGGGCTGACCGGCGCCCCGGTGAGCTCCTCCAGACGCGCCAGCTGCTCGCCCTGGGCCGTGCGACGGCGCCGCACGCTCAACGACGCGCGCAGGATCTGCCGAGCATCACCGGAGGCGTGCGCGAGCGCGTCCGCGAGCACGCGCTCGTCGTCGGCGCTGAAGCGGTCCGGGTAGATCCCGTTGCAGATGATCCGGTCGACCGCGACGCCGACCTGCTCGGTGAGGTCGCGTTCGAGTGTCGCGGTCTCGTTGACCGGCATCTCCTCGGGCAGCGCGACGATCGCCACGCCGGTGCGCTCGTGGTTGGTGATGAAGCGGTGCAGGGTTTCGGCCTGGCTTGCGATCGGGCCGACGCGGGCGACGTTGGCGAAGGTGCGCGGCGTCTGCAGGAAGCCCACGCCGTGCCCGGTGGCGGGCGCATCCACGATCACCAGGTCGTAGCGGCGACCGTGCTTGACCTTGCGGTCGTCGAGGGCGAGCTCCCAGATCTTCCCGATCGTGACCAGCTCGCGCAGCCCGGGGGTGGCGGCCGTGAGGTAGGTGAAGATGCGCGACTTGAACAGCAGGTCGCGCATGGCGCGCACCTTGAGCTGCAGCAGCACGTACTCGCGCATCGACTCGTCGGGATCGATCGAGATCGCCCAGAGGTTCTCGGCGATCTCCACCTCGTGAAAGCCGACCTCTGCGCGCCGGAAGACCCGCGAGAGGTGCTCCTGGGCGGCGACCTCGCAGATGATCGTGCGCTTGCCGCGCTCGGCTGCGGCGAGCCCGAGGGCGAGCGCGACCGTCGATTTGCCCACGCCGCCCTTGCCGGTCACGATGACCAGGCGCTTGTCGAGGAGGTCCGGCACGGGTTCGATCATGTCAGGGTCCGGGGCCCAGCACGCCCGCGCTGCAGCGCGGGCTGCAGCCGCAGAAAGGGAAGGAAACACCCTGCTGCGTGCGAATAGGGGCGTGCGTATGGGTCTTTTCAGCCGTTCATTCCGCCGCGAGCGCAGCCCTGAGTCCCAGGAGGAGGTCACCGGCCGCGACGCCGAGGAGCGGGCGGACGTGTCCGCCGAGTCTCCCGCCGAGGCCGAGGCGCCCCGGGCGCGGGGCGAGACGCAGCCCGCCGCCGGGACCGATAAGGACGTGCCCGAGGCCGGCGCGGGGGCCGGCGAGCCCGAGCCCGCGCTGTCGGCGGGCGCGGAGGCGCCGCGACCCGAGGAGGCGGCTGCGCAGAAGCCCGTCGCGGACGCAGGGGCGCCCGAGGGAGGCGCGGAGACCGCGGGCGCCTCAGAGCCCGAGGGCGCGTCGGAGCCTGAGTCCGCGTCCGAGCCCGAGGGCGCGGCTGATCGCGACGCCGGCGCGGAGTCGGCGGAGCCCAAGCGCGCGGAGGAGCGGCCGCGGCCCGTGGCCGAGGAGCTTCATGCCGCCGAGGCGAGCGGCGCGGAACCGCGCGTGCGCGCCGCCCGGCCCGCCGTCGAGACCTCGGACGACGAGGGCGCGGCGCGGCTCACCGCTGACCAGGTCCTGGCGCCGCGGCGGCGGCCCGCCGCCTGGGTCGACCCGGTGCAGCTTGCGGCCCGGCCGCCCGAGCGGCGGATGAAGGTGATCTCGTTCGCGAACCAGAAGGGCGGGGTCGCCAAGACCACCACGACGCTGAACCTCGCCGTCGCCTTCGCCGAGGCGGGGCACAAGGTGCTCTGCGTCGACCTCGACCCGCAGGGCAACCTGACGATGAGTCAGGGCATCGACCCCGACGCGGTGGAGAAGTCGATGTACGACGTGCTCGTGCATCGCCTGCCGATCCGCGAGGTGATCGTCGAGCGCGAGATCGACCTCGCCGTCGCCTCGATCGACCTCGCCGGCGCCGAGATCGCGATGTCCACCCAGATCGGGCGCGAGCGCGCGCTCGAGAAGGCGCTCGCCGACGTCGCCGACGACTACGACTTCGTCTGCATCGACACGCCACCCAGCCTGGGCCTTCTGACCGTGAACGCGCTCACCGCCTCGGACAAGGTGATCGTGCCGGTCCAGTGCGAGTACCTGTCGATGCGCGGGCTCGTGCAGCTGCAGAACACGCTCGAGATGATCCGCGAGAACCTCAACCCGCGCGTCGAGATCGAGGGCATCCTGCCGACGATGCTCGATATGCGCACCGTCCACGCCAAGGAGGCGATCGAGATCCTCGAGGAGAACTTCGGCGAGCTCGTCTTCAAGTCGCGCATCCGCAAGGCGATCAAGTTCGCCGAGGCACCGGTTCGCGGGAGCAGCGTGCTCAAGTACGATCCCAAGTCGAACGCCGCGCAGTACTACCGCGAGCTGGCGAAGGAGGTCTTGACGAATGGCGGATCGTCGTAAGCGGGCCAGCATGCGGGAGGGGCCGCTTGCCGACCTCTTCCGCTCGACCGCGAGGCCCGAGGTTGACGATCCGCCCGAGGCACCCACGCCGTCCGAGAGGCGGCGCGAGGAGCAGCCACGCGACGAGGAGCGCGACGACGCCGCGCGCGCGGCCGAGGGCCGGCGGCGCGACGAGGAGTCGGCGCCGGCCGAGCGGCCGGCCCCAGAGCAGGCCGAGCGGAAGGCCGAGCGCGAGGCCGGCGAGGAGCGGTCCGTCCCCTACGACCAGGAGCGGGAGCAGGGAGGCGGTCCCGCCGCGGCGCGGCCGGCGAAGGACCGGCTCAGCCGCATCTTCGCCGACGAGCCCGAGCCGCCAGGCGCCCTCTACGGGCGCGACGAGCCCACCCCGGGCCTGAGCCCGGGCTCGCTCACGGACCCGCCCCAGCCCCACCTGCCCGTGATCCGCGTGGTCGGCGTGGGAGGCGCCGGCGTCAACGCGATCAACCGCATGGTCGAGGCGCAGATCCCGGGCGTGGAGTTCATGGCGATCAACACCGATCTGCAGTCGCTGCAGCAGTCGGCCGCCGACGTCACCGTGCACTTGGGCCTGGGGCAGCAGCGCGGGCTCGGGGCCGGCTCTGACCCGCAGCTTGGCTACCGGGCCGCGTTCGAGGAGCAGGACAAGATCAAGCGCCTGCTCAAGGGCTCCGACCTCGTCTTCGTCACGGCCGGCGCCGGTGGCGGCACCGGCACGGGAGCGGCCCCGGTGGTGGCGCGGCTTGCCCGCGACGTGGGCGCGCTCACCGTCGGCATCGTCACCAAGCCGTTCGCCTTCGAGGGCACGCGTCGCGCCCAGCAGGCCGAAGAGGGCGTGGAGGCGCTCTCGCGCGAGGTCGACACGCTGATCGTCGTTCCCAACGAGCGCCTGCTCTCGGTCCTGGCCAAGACCACGACGATGATCGAGGCCTTCCAGGTAGCCGACGACGTGCTGCGCCAGGGCGTGCAGGGCATCTCCGAGCTGATCACGCTGCCCGGCCTGATCAACCTCGACTTCGCTGACGTGCGCACCACCATGCGCGACGCGGGCCGGGCGCTGCTCGGCATCGGCATGGGCACGGGCGACACCCGCGCGGTCGACGCCGCCAAGCGCGCGGTCTCCTCGCCGCTTCTGGAGACCTCGGTCGACGGCGCCCGCTCGATCCTGCTCTCGATCACGGGCGGACCCGACCTCACGCTGCTCGAGGTGAACGATGCGGCCAAGATCGTGCAGGAGGCGGCCCACCCCGACGCCAACATCATCTTCGGCGCCAACATCGACGAGTCGCTCGAGGAGCAGGTCTGGATCACCGTGATCGCCACTCGCTTCGACGAGCGTGGCCGGCGCCAGGGCACGGCGCGGGGCGAGGGCAGGGAGGGCACTGGCGCGCGACGCCCGCTCGAGCGGTTGATGCGCGATCGCGAGCCCGAGTCACGCAGGCGCGACCTCGACGCCGAGATCCCCGAATTCGTGCCCCGGGGCTGAGCGGGCGCGGGGACGTGGGCTCCCACGCGGTCGGCCCGCGCGCTTAAGCTGCATCCATGAGAGCGCGCGGGGTCGTGGCCGCCGGTCATCCGCTGACCGCCGAGGCCGGCGCTCGCGTGCTGCGCGAGGGGGGAAACGCGATCGACGCCGCGGTGGCCGCGGTGCTGACCTCGTTCGTGACCGAGAGCCCGCTCACCGGCCTGGGCGCAGGCGGATTCATGCTCGTCCACGAGCCGGGGCGCACCGAGGTGCTCGACTTCTTCGTCTCGGCGCCGGGCCGCGGCGGGGTCGAGCGGCGGGCCGATCTCCTGCCCGTGCCCGTGTACTTCACCGAGTCGGTGCCGCAGATCTTCTACGTCGGCGCCGCCTCCTGCGGGGTGCCGGGTACGCCGGCGGGGCTCGAGACCGCACTCGAGCGCTTCGGCTTGGCCTCGCTGGAGGAGCTGGTCGGCCCGGCGGTGCGGCTCGCGCGCGAGGGGGTGCGGATCAACCGGCTGCAGGCGTATCTGCTGCGGATCCTCGAGCCGATCCTCACGCTCGAGCCGAAGGGCCGCGAGCTCTACGCGCCCCGCGGCAGGCCCCTGGCCGAGGGCGAGCTCTTTCGCTTCCCCGAGCTGGCCGACGCGCTGGAGCTCTATGCGGCCGAGGGTTCTGAGCCCTTCTACCGGGGGGAGATAGCCCAGCGCCTGAGCGACTGGGTGCTGGAGCGGGGCGGGACGCTGCACGCAGCCGACCTCGAGGCTTACGAGACCGCGGTGCGCAGGCCGGTGCGGGCGAGCTTCCGCGGGCGCGAGATCCTCACCAACCCGCCGCCCTCTCCGGGCGGCGTGCTGATCGCGTTCGCGCTTGAGCTCTTCGAGCGGCTGGGGAGCACCGACCTGGAGACGACGGTGGCGGTGATGGCGCAGGCGCAGGCCGCGCGGGACGAGGGGTTCGTGCGCGGGCTGCGGGAGGAGGCGTTCGCCGAGCGGTTCCTGCGGCCCGAGGCGCTGGACGCTGCGGCGGCCGCGGCGGCGCGCGGCGAGGCGCTCACAGCGGGCGAGGCGCCCGGCGATCGGCTCGGCTCGACCACGCACATCGCCGCGGTCGACGCGACTGGGCGCTGCGCCTCGGTCACCTGCTCGAACGGCTCCGGCTCGGGCGTGATCGTGCCCGGCACGGGCGTGCACCTCAACAACATGCTGGGCGAGGAGGACCTCAACCCGCTGGGCTTCCACCGGATCGGCGTCAGCGAGAGGCTGCCTTCGATGATGTCGCCGACGGTGATCCTGCGCGACGGCGAGCTGGAGGCGGGGATCGGCAGCGCCGGCTCCAACCGCATCCGCTCGGCGATCGTGCAGACGACGCTACGGCTGGTGGGCGACGGGCTCGAGGCGCAGGCCGCGGTGGACGCCCCGCGCGTGCACTTCGAGCGCGGCTGCGTGCACGCCGAGCCGGGCGCCGACGAGGCGGCGCTCGAGCGGCTGCGGGAGCGCGGGGTGGAGGTCGAGCGCTGGCGGGAGCGCAACCTCTTCTTCGGCGGCGTGCAGGCGGTCTCGCGCGACGCGACGGGCGGCTTCCTCGGGGGCGGCGACCCGCGCCGCGGCGGGGCCGTCGCTTATGCCTGACCGAGGTCGATCGGTTCCGCGCAGACCCGCGGATCCGCCTTTCCTCGGACGCCACCCGCTCGCAAAGCCGATCGGTTGCACTTGGCCTCACCGAGCCGCATCGCTCGATGGGCGGTGCGAGCCGGGGGCGCGGGAAGAAAGAATGGCCGTATGAGCGTCGACTTCGAGGCCGAGGGCCTGCTCGAGGGCGTCGAGGGGCGTGAGCGCGAGGTGCGGCTCGCGCTCCTGCGCGAGCTGCACGCGGACGGGGTGCCGCTGGAGGAGCTGCGCCGAGCGGTGCGGGAGGGGCGGCTCGCGCTCCTGCCGGTCGAGCGGGCGCTGGAGGCCAGCGGCCCCCGCTACACGCTCGAGGAGGTCGCCCAGGCGGCGGGCGTGGACGCGGGGATGCTGCGCCGCTACCGCCAGGCGCTCGGGCTGCCGATCGAGGACGAGTCCGAGCGGGTCGGAACCGAGGGCGACATGGAGGCGGCGCGGCGGCTGCGCATCCTGCTCGACGCAGGCCTGCCCGAGGCGGGTCTGCTCGAGGTGACGCGGGTGATCGGGCTCTCGATGTCGCAGGTGGCCGCCGCGAGTCGCGCGGTGATCATCGAGGCCTACGTCGACGAGGACGACACCGAGCTAGACGTCGCCCGGCGCTTCGTGGCCGCCGCGGTGACGCTGCGGCCGCTGTTGGGCGAGATCCTCGAGCACGCCCTGCGCCTGCACCTGCTCGAGCAGGTACGCCACGACGTGCTCGACCTGCCGGCGGCGACGCGCGCGGCGAACACCACCGAGATCACGGCCTGCTTCGCCGACTTGGTCGGGTTCACGCGCCTGGGGGAGCGGCTGCCCGTCGACGAGCTGGGCGCGGTGACAGGGCGGCTAGCCGAGCTCGCCTCCGAGGCCGCTCACGGCGGCGTGCGCCTGGTGAAGCTGATCGGCGACGGGGCCCTCCTGGTCGGCGCGGACAACGAGGCGGTGGTCGAAGCGGGGCTCGAGTTGCTGGAGCGCGCCGAGGCCGATCCGGACTTCCCCCAGTTGCGCGTCGGCATGGCACGCGGGCCCGCGATCACGCGGGCGGGCGACTGGTATGGACCGCCGGTCAACGCCGCCGCGCGCATCACCGCGATCGCGCGCCCCGGCAGCATCCTGGTCGACGAGAGCGTCAAGCGCGCGATCTCGGGCGACGCCTACACGTTCTCGTACGCGGGATCCCGCAAGCTCAAGGGGATGCGCGAGGAGCATCGGCTCTACCGCCTGCGCCGGGCGCGTATCTGAGAAGAGCCCTACCTGCGGCCGTCCGCCGGGCTCGCCGGCTTGTCATCCTCGTTCGCCGATGTCGATCTACTTGCGCATCCTGCGAACGCCCGGGGTCGCCCTGCTCGTGGCCTCGACGCTGTTCGGCCGCATGCCCGTGGGGATCAACGGGCTCGCTGTGCTCCTCTACGTCGAGGAGAGCACGGGCGCGTTCGGGTCGGCGGGGCTGGTCACGGGCGGCCTGGCGTTGGGCAGCGCGCTGGGGCTGCCGCTGCAGGGGCGGCTGGTCGACCGGCGGGGCCCGGGCGTGATGCTGCCCTTGGCCTGCGGCCACGTACTGGGACTGTTCGGCATCTGGGCGCTCGGCGCGACCGCAGCGCCGATCGCGGCGCTCGCCGCGGTCGCCGCGTTCACGGGCGCGCTCACGCCGCCTGCCTCCTCCGTGCTGCGCTCCCGCTGGCCGTACCTGCTCGAGGGGGAGCCGCGCCTGATCGCCGGTGCGTACGCGCTTGACTCCGTGTTGATCGAGGTGATCTTCGTGACCGGGCCCTTGGTCACCGCCGCGGTCGTCGCCGTGGTCGGGCCCGAGGCCGCGCTCGCCGTCTCGGCCGCCTGCGCGCTGGGCGGCACGGTCGCGTTCGTCGCGGGGCTCTCGGGCCGCCCCGGGCCCGCGCCCGAGCGACGGCGGCCGGCCTTCGGCCTGGGCCCGCTCGCCTCGCCCGGGCTGCGCACCCTGGTCGTGGCCAGCCTGCCGGTCGGCTTCTGCCTCGGCACGATCGAGGTGACCCTCCCGGCGTTCAGTGAGGACAGGGGCGAGCCGGCGCTGGCGGGCGTCCTGATCGCGTTCTGGGCGGCCGCCAGCGGGATCTCCGGCCTGTTCTACGGCGCGCGGCGCAGCAGCGTGCCGCTCGTCCGGCAGCACCTCCTCTTCACGTTCCTCCTGCCCCTCGCCAGCCTGCCGATCGCGCTTGCGAGCTCGCCCTGGGCGATGGCGCCGCTGGCCGCGCTCGCTGGTCTGCCGATGGCGCCGTTGATCGCCTCGCGCAACCAGCTGGTCGGCCGCGTGGCCCCCGAGGGGACCGCTGCCGAGGCGTTCACCTGGCCGCTCACGGCGATGATCTGCGGGATCTCGGTGGGGATCTCCGTCGCCGGCTCGCTCGCCGACGCGTACGGGTGGGCGGCGCCGGTGCTGGCCGGCGCGGGGCTGGCCGTCGCCGGCGCGGCGGTGATCGCCCTGCAGCGGGACCGGCTCGAGCCCCCTTCACGGCGGTTGGCTGAGGTGGGCTGAGTCGGGCGAGCCGCTCCGCGGCAGCGGGCGGAACCCGACCACCCGCTCGCTGGTGGTGGATCAGTGGATCGGGGAGGCGGTGGCGGTCGCGGGCTTGAGCTCGAAGACCCAGAAGGGCTTGCCGGTCACCTCGACCGAGACGTTGAAGACGGGCACGTCCTCGATCGCGCCGCGGAAGGTGCCGGCGTGGGCGTGGCCGTGCAGTACGACGTCGGGCTGGTGCTCGACGATCGGCGTGGCGAGCCGGTCGGAGCCGAGGAAGACGTAGATCCCGGGCGGTTCGCCCTCGAGCGTCTCGGCTGCGGGCGAGTAGTGCATGAGCGCGATCCGCAGCGGGCAGTTCTCGATCGCGCGCAGGCCCTCGTCGAGCGCCCGCACCTCGGCGGTCGTCTCGGCGTAGACCTGGCGCAGCAGGGGCTCGCCGAAGTCGGGCAGGTGCGAGCCTGCGAACCCGCCCACGAAGCCCTTGGTCCCGGCTACCCCGACGTCGATGCCGCGCAGGCACTTGATCGTCCAGTCGCGGTCGAGCAGCTCGGCCCCGCCCTCGGCGAGCGCCGTGCGCAGCTCGTCGGCGCAGTCCTGGTGCCAGTCGTGGTTGCCGAGCACCGCCAGCACCGGGGCCTCCACCTGCGCGCAGGCCTCGGCCACGATCGCCGCCTCCTCGGGCGTGCCGTGGCTGGTCAGATCGCCGGCGAGCAGGACCAGGTCGATCTCCGGGCCGAGCCCCGCGAACGCGGACAAGAGCGCCTCGCGGCGGCTATCGCGCGCGTGCAGGTCCGCCGAGGCGGCGATCCGCAGCGAGCGCGCAACGGGCCCGGCTGTCGCCGCGCCGTCGGCAGCTGCGGCGTCGGCGGCCGGCCCACCAGCGGCCGCAGGCCCAGCGGCGCCCGAGCGTTCGCCGTCCTCCATCGGCCGCCTTCTACCCGCGGCGCGGCGGCCTAATAGGCGGGTCGCCGGCCCTCCCTCGCGACCGGTATCGCGTTGCGGGCGCGGGCCGGCCAGGATGCGCCGCGCGACTCACCCGCCTTGTGCGGGGTATCCGGCGCTGGGCGATGGGCTCCGCCGACCACCCCTTCGCCGAGATCGAGGCCACCTTCCGCAAGTGCGTGAGCGCGCTGCAGAGGGCGGGCGTGCCCTTCCTGCTCGGGGGCAGCCTCGCCTCCTGGGCGCGGGGCGGGCCGGAGTCGCGCAACGACCTCGACCTGATGGTGAAGCCAGCGGACGCGGAGTGGGCCCTCGGGGTCCTGGTCGAGGAGGGCATGCGCCCCGAGCACCCGCCGGAGAACTGGCTGCTCAAGGCCTGGGATGGCGAGGTGCTGGTGGACCTGATCTTCCGCCCCAAGGGGTTCGAGATCACCGACGAGGTGCTGGAACGCGGCGAGGTGCTCGAGGTCTTGGCGATGCAGGTGCGGGTGATCTCGCTAGAGGACCTGCTCGTCTCCAAGCTGCTCGTGCTCGACGACCACCAGCTCGACTTCTCGCCTGCGCTGCGGGTCGCGCGCGCCCTGCGCGAGCAGATCGACTGGTCGCAGGTGCACGCGCGCACCTCCCACTCCCCCTACGCGACCGCCTTCTTCAGCTTGCTCCACGCCCTCGGCGTGATCGAAGGCGCCCACCCGCGGCACGACCGCGCCCAGGTCCGCGTCGTCCCCTGAGCGCAGGGCTCAGTAGCGCAGCAGAGCCGCCACGCCGCCCACCGCCCGCGCCCTCTCGGCGGCCTCGCCGCCCAGCGTCGTGATCGTGGCCGAGGTTTCGAGCGCGCGCTCGATCAGCCACTCCGCGCTGGGGCGGGCGGGCACCCCGCCACGGGGGGCGCCCGGCCCCCACTGCTCGAGGTAGGCCGAGGCCTCGTCCGCCCCCGGCCGCCTCTCAGGGCTGGAGCCCGCGGGCGCTCCGGCCGACGACCCTGCTGCGGCGGCGAGCGTGCCGTCGCCCCGCGCGGCGGGCATGGCGCCGCTGCGGTCGATCAGCAGGTGCTCGACGCGGCCCTCGACGAGGGCGTGGGCGATCGGCTCGGGGCCCAGCGCAGCGCGCAGATCGGCGCCCGCACGGTCGATCGCGGTCGCGATCAGCTCCAGCTGGCGGCGCTCGCTGCGCTCGCGCACGAGCTCGGTTACGCGCCCCTCGAGCTCGGCCAGCGACGCCGAGATCAGGTCGCGGTGGTCGAGCTCCTCGGCGTGCAGCGATCCGTCGCTGCCCAGGCCATGCTCGAGCTCCGCGGTGAGCTCGCGCGGCCCCAGCGCCAACACCTCGCGCACCCCCAACGCCCGGGCTCGCGCGCCGATCAGCCGTCCGACCTCGACCAGGAAGAGCTTGCGGTTGTGCTCCAGGCGCTGGTCGTAGCGGTCGCGGCCGGAGCTGCTCACGCCCTGCTCACGGGCCGGATCCGGCGGGCGCATCGCCTTGCGCTCGCGCCAGTCGCCGGCGAGGGTCTCGAGCTCGAACGCCTCCACCTCCTCGAGCGCCCCGGCCTGCCACAGCGCCAGCCGCACGCGCTCGCCCGAGACGATCGCGATCGCCCGCGCGCGACCCTCGTCGAGCGCCGCCAGCAGCGGCATGATCGCCGGGCGCGGGCGCAGCGCGACCCCGGTCTCGGGCGGGGGCATCCGCGTCGAGTGCCACTCCTCGCGCTCCCCGCCGACCTCGACGAAACCGATCTGCCCCCGCTCGCCCGGCGGGTTGCCGCCCTCGGGGAAGCGAGCGAGGATGCGCTTGGCCGTGCGCTCGAGCAACGCTCGCTGCGGGCGCTCGGCCGCGGCGATGAGCTCGCGCAGATGCCCGCGCAGCTCCTGGCGCCAGGGCTGGCCGCGCTCCCCCGGCTCCACCCGCACCCAGACCGTGACGACGCCGTGCTCGGGGCTCCAGGAGAGCAGCCTTGCCACGTCCTGGCGGGAGGGGAGATGTGGCGCCATCCCCCGCCCGCCTACCCCGCGCCAGCGCCGGGAAAACCACCCGTACAGGGGGCGCGCGGCGGGCGGCTCAGTGCGGCTTGCGAGCGCTCAGGACGAGGTTGTAGAAGAGCGCCGCGGGCAGCCTCGGCTCCAGCAGCGCCTCGTCCAGGCGCTGCAGGGCGATGTAGCTGCGGAAGGCGAACTGCCGCCAGGCCATCGGCACCTGGTCGGGCTCCGCGCTCGCCTCAAGCGAGCGCAGCCACCAGCCGTAGACGTTGGCGACCAGCTCCTCGCCGCCCACGCGCACCGCCTCGAAGCCCGCGCGCTTCAGCCCGTCGCGCAGCTCGCCCGGCGCGAAGGCGTGCACGTCCACCTCGCCCTCGAGAGCATGGGCGTCGTCGTGCTCGTGCCCGTCCGCGCCCGCCGCGTCGGGGCCGTGCCCGTTGCGGGCGCCCGCGCCCAGCATCCGCCGCCAAAGCGGGGCCATCAGCGCGCCCAGCCGCTTGGGCACCACGGCGAGCCGGTCGCCGTTGCGGGAGGGCTCGCCGCAGAACAGGAGCGTGCCACCGGGACGCAGGACCCGCGCGAACTCGCGGAAGGCGCGGTCGAGATCGGGGATGTGGTGCAGGACCGCGTGGCCGAAGACGAGGTCGAAGGAGGCGTCCTCGAAAGGCAGCGACTCGGCGCCGGTGTGCTCGGTCTCGACCCGCTCGGCCAGCCCGAGCCGCTCGGCCGTGGCGGCGAGCGTCTCCAGCATCCCGCTCGAGATGTCGGTCGCCACGAGCCGCTCGACGATTCCCTCCTGCATCAGGTTGAGCGAGAAATACCCAGTGCCGGAGCCGATCTCGAGCCCCCGCGCGTACCTCTCGAGCGGCTCGGCGCCCAGCGCCTTCGCGAACTTGGCGCGCACTTGGTCGCGACCGATCTGGCCGAAGTCGATGCCCCACTTGGCGTCGTACTCGGCCGCCGCGACGTCGTGGTAGCGCTCGTTCGCCTCGCGGATGCGCTCGTGGTTTGTGGCCCCTGGCATGGCGGCGAATAGTACGTTCTGCCGCCTTGACCTACTTCGTCCAGCAGAACCAGCCCGAGGGAGTGCCGCCTCTGGAGCTCACCGGCGAGCGCACCTTGCCCGACGTTCCGGAGGAGAACTACTGGTACCGGAGGCACCTCGCGGTCTACGAGTGGATCGCCGCCCGCGTCGGCGGCCTGAGCGTGGCGGACCTCGCCTGCGGAGAGGGCTACGGCTCGGACCTCTTGGCGGCGGCCGGGGCGCGCGAGGTGGTGGGGATCGACGCCAACCCCGAGGCTTACGAGCACGCCCGGCTGCGCTACCAGCGCCCCAACCTGAGCTTCCGCCGCGAGCTGGTCGAGGAGTTCCGCGGCCCTTGCGACGCCGTCGTCTTCCTGCAGACGATCGAGCACATCCACGGCCCGGACGCCGTCTTGGAGGCGATCGCGCAGGCGGCGCCGCTCGCCTACATCTCCACGCCCAACCGGCTCACGCTGGCCCCGCCCGGGGCCGAGAAGTCCGACAACCCCTGGCACCTGCGCGAGTACACGGCGAGCGAGTTCCGCCGCCTGCTCGCCCCGCACTTCTCGGAAGTGCGGCTGCTCGGCCTCTTCCACGCCCGCAAGCTGCGCGCGCACGAGGTGGCCCTGCGGCTGGGCTGGGACCGCGTGCACAAGGCGCTGCGACTGACCAAGCCGTTCTACGACCGCTTCGTCCCGGCGATCTCCTCCGCAGACTTCCGGCTCTGCGACGAGGACGAGCGCGACCTGGACCGCGCGCTCGACTTCCTGGCGGTCTGCCGTGTCTGAGCGCGTGCCGGAGCGCGGCGAGGTCGAGCGCGCGGGGGCGCTGGCGATCGTCCTGCACTCGCACATGCCCTACGTCGAGGGCTTCGGCACCTGGCCCTTCGGGGAGGAGTGGCTGTTCGACGCGTTCTTGCGCTCGTACGCGCCGGTGCTGGAGGTGGCGGAGCGGCTCACGCTGACGGTCACTCCGGTGCTGGCCGACCAGCTCGAGGCGCCCGGTGTGGGCGAGCGGCTCGCAGCGTTCGGGCGCAGGTACCGGCTGGCGGCGAGCGAGGAGGAGGCCGCGGAGGCGGCCGGGAGCGACCCGGGCCTGGCGGCCGCGTTCGCCGACGAGGCGGAGCGCTACAGCTCCTCCCTGGCGCGGCTGGAGGAGTGCGGGGGCGAGCCGCTCGAACTGTTCAGGCGGGCTCGCGAGAGGGGCGTGGAGCTGGCCGCCTCAGCCGCCACGCACGCGGTGCTGCCGCTGGTCGCGACCGACGCGGTGCGCCGCCTGCAGATCGACGCGGGCCTGCGCTCGCACCGCCGCCGCTTCGGCCAGCCGACCGGTTTCTGGCTTCCGGAGTGCGGCTATGAGCCGGGGCTGGAGCGGCTCCTGGCCGAGCACGGGCTGGGGTGGTTCTGCGTCGACCAGAGCGCCTACGAGGAGGACCTGGATGCCCTGGCACCGGTGCGGACCGAGGCCGGCCCGGTGGCGTTCACGATCGACTGGACGGCGATCGAGTGGCTTTGGTCGTGGCAGGGGTACCCGTCGGACCCCCTGCACAGCGACTTCCACCGGCGCTCGCCGCGCGGCGGGCGGCCCTGGAGTATCGCTGGGGCGCCCCGCGACCCTGCAGCGTCGCGGGCGCGAGCCCGCGAGCAGGCGCGGGAGTTCCTCGCGTCCGCGGCCCAGCGCCTGCGCAAGTTCCACGCGCGGCGCGGGCGGGAGGGCCTGCTCGTCTTCGCGGTCGACACCGAGCTGCTCGGCCACTGGTGGTGGGAGGGTCCCCACTGGCTGGCGGAGGTATTGGCCGGCGCGCAGGCGGAGGGACTCGAGCTCCTCACGCTGGGCGAGGCGCTCGAGCGCTTCGAGCCCGACGAGCGACCCCTGCGCCGCGGTACCTGGGGGGAGGGCAAGGATTTCTCGACCTGGGACGCGCCCGAGGTGGCCGACCTCGCTTGGGGGGCGCGGCGGCTCGAGCTGCACCTGCTCGCGCGCCTGGGCGGGCGGGGGGTCGAGTCTGCGAGGGCGCTGCGCGCCGCGCGAGAGCTCCTCGCCGCGCAGGCGAGCGACTGGACGTTCCTCGACAAGCGAAAGCAGGCGGGCGACTATCCGTACCAGCGCGCCACAACCCACGCCAGGAACCTCTTCGAAGCCCTAGACTCCCGGCGACCGCCGGCGCCGGAGCTGCGCAACCTGGCGCCCGACCTGCACCTCGCCCCACTGTTCCGTAGCTGACAGCTCCAGCCGTGACCCGCGCCCTGATCCTCTCCTGGGAGTACCCGCCGCTGATCGAGGGTGGGCTCGCGCGACACGTGCGCAAGCTCTCCGAGGCGCTCGTCGACCGGGGGGTCGAGGTGCACGTGCTCACGCGCGGCGGCGAGGAGTCGCCGGCGGAGGAGATCGCGGGCGGGGTGCGCGTGCACCGCGTCATCGAGCCCAAGCGCCCGACCGACCTGGGCGAGTTCGTCGCCTGGGTCGAGCGCATGAACTCCGACATGCTGGCGGCGGGGGTAGACCTGGGCGACAGCTATGAGTTCGACCTCGTGCACGGCCACGACTGGCTGGTGGCGATGGCCTGCGACCACCTCGCTCGGCGCTTCGACTGCCCGCTCGTGACGACGATCCACGCCACCGAGTACGGGCGCCACCAGGGCTGGGTCGACAAGCACCCGCAGTCCTACATCCACGGGGTCGAGCGCTGGATCGCCAACCGCTCCGACCGCGTGATCGCCTGCTCGTACTACATGCGCGAGCAGATCGCCGACATCTTCGGGGTCGAGGAGTCCCGGGTGAGCGTGATCCCCAACGGGATCGACCCGGACGACCTGCGCCCGCACGACCCCGAGGGCCTGCGGCGGCTGCGGGCCGAGTTCGCGGCGCCCGACGAGAAGCTCGTGCTGCTGGTCGGCCGGCTCGTCTACGAGAAGGGGTTCCAGCTCGCGCTCGAGGCGATGCCCGAGGTGATCGGGCGGGTGCCGGGGACGCGCTTCCTTGTGGCCGGCTCGGGCACCCACGAGCAGGAGCTGCGGCGCCAGGCCGAGGCGCTGGGCCTGATGGAGCACGGCACGTTCCTCGGCTGGATCGGCGACGACGTTCTGCACTCGCTGTACCGGATCGCCGACCTGTGCGTCGTCCCCTCCATCTACGAGCCGTTCGGGCTGGTGGCGCTCGAGGCGATGGCCTCGAGCTGCCCCTGCGTGGTCGCCGACACGGGCGGCCTGCGCGAGGTCGTGCCGGCGGACGGCCCGGGCCTGCGCTTCCGCCCCCGCGACCCCGACGCGCTGGCCGAGGTCGCGATCCGGGTGCTGAGCGACGAGGAGCTCGGCCGGCGCATGGTGGCCGAGGGTCTCGAGCACATCCGCAGCTTCGACTGGGCCGACGTCGCCGCCAGCACCGCCGCGGTCTACGACGAGCTCACGGGCGTCGAGGACCCCAAGCGGCTGTCGCTCTGAGCGGCCGGCCGCCTCCGCCGCCTCGCCCCCACCGCTTCACCCAAACCACCCCCTCGGTGGCCTCCGTGAACGAGTGCGCTCGCGGGGAGGCCCCGCGCCGCCACCGGCGCACGTAAACCACTCCCTCGGGGGCCTTCGTGAACCGGTGCCGTACCGGCGTTCCCCGCGGCCGCACCGGTCCACGCCGACCACCCCCTCGGTGGTTTTCGTGAACGAGTGCGCTAGAGGGGGCGGCTAGCGCCGCCACCGGCGCAGAACACCACCCCTCGGGGGCGAGCGTGAAGCGGCGTGGATAAAGGAGCGGCTTTTCCTCGCCGCGCAGCGACGGCCGCTAGTCGCGCCCTGCCTCGGGCGCCCGCCCCCGTTCGATGCCCTCGAGCCGAGCGATGAGCGGGTAGTGATCGAGGTATGCGCGAACCTCGTCGAGATCGGGACAGTCCTGCGCTTCATCGGCGCTGCGCGGCCCAGGGTGCTCGCCGGAGGCGATCCGCGGGAGCTCCGTCGCCGGCCAATCGCAGTCCGGGTAGTAGGAGCCCGGCGTCAGGGTGAGCGGGGGCGGCGCCGCCATCACGCGGTGATGCCCGCCGGCGAGGCCGGGGTTCAAACGCTTCACGGTCTGCGTGCGCTCGTACTCCGCCATGAACTCCTCGTTCTCCCGCAGCGCCTCCAGCGTCGGGCAGCCAGGCACCGGATAACCGGGCGTGTCCGGGTAGTTCGCTAGGTCGTCTAGGTCGCTGATCTGTCGGCGGATCTCGCCGGGGCACGCGGGGTACTCGGCACCGGGGCCGTAGAAGAGCGACGGGGGTTCGGATCGGCCGGCGCCGGAGCCCATCAGCGCTCCGGCCGCGAAGGCGGTTGCCGACGCCATGGCGAAGGCGCCCGCGAGCAGCGCGATCGCCCCACCTGGCCTGCGCAACCGCGCCCGACTGCCTGCGCCAGCGAGATGGAGAACCTCACGGAGCCGGAAAACGCCCGCCTCGCTCGCCCGGCGCACTCGTTCGCCCAGTCCCAGCGACGACTCTCTCCCCGCCGCTTCGAGCAGCCGTTCGGCGAGCTGGTCTCGGTGCTGCGCCAAGGGGTTGGGACGGTCCTGCTTCATGCTCCCGCCTCCCGGAAAGCTGGATTTGCCTCGAGCGACTCGGCAAGCGACCTGAGGCCCCGCGACACGCGCGCCCGAGCCGCGGGCTCGGATATCCGCAACGCGAGGGCTACCTCTGGATACGAGAGGTCCTCAACGATGCGCAGCCTCAGCGCCTCCTTCTGATCGCGTGAGAGCTTGCTCAGCTCGCTCGCCACGACGCTGCGCAGCCCGGCCAAGTCACCCAGCTCGCTGACGCGCGCGAGTTGCTCGGCGGTGACGGCGGGCGCCTCGATCCGAAGCCGCTCCAGCGCTCGCCGCTCCGCCCGCCCCCGCTTCGCATACCTCGCCAGCTTGCGCTCGGCGATGCGGTAGAGCCATGCCTCCGCCTGCGCCTGCGAGTCGCCGCGGAAGTGGTGGCGGTAGATGAAAGCCTGGGCGAAGGTCTCCGCGGTCAGCTCCAGCGCGACCTCAGGGTCGTACACGCGTCGCGCGAAGTAGGCGACGAGCGGCTCGTAGCGCTCCCGGTAGAACTCGGTGAACGCCTCCGGCTCGTCCTTCGAGCGAACCAGCGGATGTGCTTCGTCGCGGCCCATTCGCTCATTAGGAGCACCCTGGGCCGGGAACTGTGACGCTGCCGGGTCGGCTTCAGAAGAGCTCGGCGACGGCCTCCTCGAAGACGCGCGTGTGGGTGTCGACGTCGTCGGCGGTCGTTTCCGGCGACATCAGCGCCATGTTGTGGAAGGGGGTGAGCAGGACGCCGCGGTTGAGCGCGTGCAGGTGCAGGTAACGCTCGAGCTCGGGGTCCGTCGCGTTGTGCGCCGTGGTGCCGTTGCGCGCCGGCTCGGGTTCGAAGGCGTACTCGGCCCGGCAACCCAGCTGGGTCACGTTCCAGGGCAGCGAGTGGCGCTCGATCACGTCCTGGACTCCCTCGCGGAAGCGGGTCGCGAGCGGGATCACGCGCGCGAACGCCTCCTCGGTCAGCACGTGCTCGAGCGTTGCGCGCACCGCCGCGAGCGAGAGCGGGTTGCCCGCCAGCGTGCCGCCCACGCCGCCGGTGTCCTCGTAGTCGGCGCCGGGCGATGCCAGCGCCCGCTCAGCCAGCTCGGCGGTGAGCCCGAGGGCGCCGCAGGGCACGCCGCTGCCGATCGCCTTGCCGATCGTGAGCATGTCGGGCTCCAGGCCCCACTCGCGCGTGCAGCCGCCGATCCCGGCCGAGAAGGTGTGCGTCTCGTCGATGATCAGCAGCGTCCCGTGCTTGCGCGTGAGCTCGCGCAGCGCCTCGTGGTAGCCGGGCTCGGGGAGGATGATCCCCATGTTGGTCATCGCGGGCTCGGCGAGCACGCAGGCGACGTCACCGGGCGCGAGCGCGCGCTCGAGGGCGTCGATGTCGTTGAACTCGATCGCCTTCGTGGTCTGGGCGGGGTCGACCGCGGGGCCCACGTTGCCATCGCGCGAGCGGGTGCCGCCGTCGGGCGTCGCGACGGCGAACGCCTCGTCGACCGAGCCGTGGTAGCAGTAGCTGAAGACCAACACGTAGGGGCGGCCGGTGACCTCGCGGGCGATACGCAGGGCGTGGCGATTGGCGTCGGTCGCGGTGAGCGTGAACGTCCAGCGCTCCAGCCCGAAACGCCGCCCGAGCTCCTCGCCGGCCCACGCCGCGTTCTCGGTCGGCAGCATCGTGGTGATCCCGCGCTCGAGCTGCTTGGCCACCGCCTCGCGTACGGGCGCCGGCCCGTGGCCCGGCATCGCGCCGGTGTCGCCCAGGCAGAGGTCCACGTAGGTGTGTCCGTCGACGTCGGTGATCCGCGCGCCTGAGGCGGAGGCGCCGTAGACCGGGAAGCCGCCCGCCCAGCGCATCATCCAGAGCATGGGCACCCCGCCGAAGAGCGAACGCAGCGCGCGTTCGTGCAACTCGCGCGAGCGCGGGTGCTCGGCGCGGAAGCGCTCCAGCTCTCGCTCGAGCAGCCGGCTCAGGCGGTCGCGGTCCAGGAGGGCGTGGTTGCTGGTGCTCTCGATGCTCATGGGCGCAGACTAGAGCGCCTTGGCGTGGTGGGCGTTGTGGCTCGGGTCGGGCGGGCCGGCTGGCCCGTGGTGGGCCGCCAGTCGCCGGGCGGATGGCGGGATCGGAGGAGCTTTTCGCGCTAGCTAGGGGGCTTGAGCGTGCGATCGGCCTGTGGGTCGGGCTCGCAGGGGTCGGGCCAGCGCAGGCGCTCGGGCGCCTCGCGCATGCGCAGGACGCGGGCCGGGACCCCGCCCACGACGGCGTTTGCTGGCACGTCGCGGGTGACGACGCTGTTGGTGCCGACGACCGAGTTGTCGCCGACGGTCACTCCCCGCAGGAAGCAGGCGTTGTAGCCGATCCAGACGTTGTTTCCGATGCGAACGTCGCGCTTGTAGATGCCCTGCTCGCGGATCGGCCGCTCGACCTCGACGACGCCATGGTCGAAGTCGATGAACATCGCCCGGTCGGCGATCACGCACTGCTCGCCGATCCGCACGCTCTGGTAGGCGGAGATCGTGCACTCCTGGCCCAGCACGGTCTTCGCCCCGATCTCGACGACGCCCTCGTGGCAGCGGATCTTGGTCCCGTCGCCGATCCAGCTGAAGCGGCCGAACTTCACCTTCGCCTCGCGGCCGATCTGCAGCTGCAGCTTGCGCCCGAAGAAGACGGGCCCGTCGGTCTCCCAGCGCCAGCCCGCCGGGGTCAGGAAACGCCGCCACAGATAGCGCCAAAGCAGCACCGCGTACTTGGGCCGCAGCATGCCGTTGCGGGCCGCGAAGCGCATGAAGTTGGTGAGCTTGCGCACGGTGGCGGCAATCTAAACTCCGGCGCCCGTGACCGAGGCCTCCGTAAAGAACGCCGGATCGCTGGCCGAGCGGATCGTCGCCGGCGACCGGCGGGCGCTGGCGCGGGGGATCAGCCTGGTCGAGAACCGCGACCCGCAGGGTCACCAACTGGTCGCCGAGCTCTTCGGGCGCACGGGCAGGGCCCGGATCATCGGCCTCACCGGGCCGCCCGGCGTCGGCAAGAGCACGCTGATCGGTGCGATCACGACCGAGCTGCGCAAGCAGGGCAGGCAGGTCGGGGTGCTCTCCATCGACCCCTCGAGCCCGTTCACGCGCGGGGCGGTCCTGGGCGACCGAATCCGCCTCACCGAGCACTTCCTCGACGAGGGGGTGTTCATCCGCTCGATGGCCTCCCGCGGCGCGCTTGGCGGGCTGGCCGAGGCGGCGCTGCAGGCGGCGCTTTTGATGGACGCCTCGGGCAAGGACGACGTTCTGCTCGAGACAGTCGGTGTCGGCCAGGGCGAGATCGACATCGTCGACCACGCCGACACCGTGATCCTGGCGCTGATGCCGGGCTCGGGTGACTCGATACAGGCGCTCAAGGCGGGCGTGATGGAGATCCCGGACATCATCGTCGTCAACAAGGCCGACCACCCGCAGGCCGACACGATGGTGCGCGAGGTGCGCGGGGTGCTCGCCCTGGGGCCGAAGCGCTCTTGGAAGGTGCCGGTGGTGCGCACGCAGGCCTCGACCGGCGAGGGTGTTCCCGAGCTGGTGGAGAAGATCGCGGAGCACCGCGCCCACATCGAGGCCGAGGGCTCGCTCGAGCAGCGCCGGGCCCGCAACCTGAAGGCGGAGGTGCTGGGGCTGGCGACGGCGCATCTGCGCGCGGAGCTCGCCGAGCGCAGCGAGCGCGATCCGGAGTGGGCGCGGCTGCTCGAGAGCGTGGTGCGGAGGGAGACCGACCCGGCGACGGCCGCGCGCCGGCTATTGGAGAAGCTGCGCCTGCATGGCTGAGGCCGAGCGCGCCTCGACCGTGCCCGGCGCAGGCCGCGGTCCGGCCGCGTCCGAGCCGCGCCGGTCGGTCGAGGAGCTGCGCTCCTGGCGCGGCTTGCGGCTGGATGAGATGACCGGCTCCGGGGCGGGGAGCGTGCGCGGCGTTTACGTGGACGCGCGCACGGGCGAGCCGATCTGGCTGTTGGCGCGGATGGGGCTCTTCGGCCACTTCTGCCTGGTGCCGGCGCGCCACGCGGTGGCCGCCGCCAAGCGCGTCTGGGTGCCTTACACGCGCGAGACGATGCGCTCGGCGCCGCGGATCGAGCCCGGGGAGGACCTGCTCGTCGAACGCGAGCGTGAGCTTCTGCGCCATTACGGAGCCGCCGGCGGCAAGCGAGACTCGGAGCTCGAGCGGAGGGCGAGCGACGAGATCAGCTGCTACCCGGTCTGATCAACGCCCACTTTCCGGGATTCACGGTATTTGCACCGTTTTTCCGTCCGCTGGGCGGATCTAGACTCGGCCGGACGATCCCGACCCCCTCAAGGGGAGGAGCAGCATGGGCAGCGATCAGGGGAACACCGCCTGGGAGCAGATCGCCGCGATCCGCGAGGAGTTCGAACGGGATCAGGTCGTCGTTCCGATCCGTCGCAACGTCGACGGAAGGCCGCGTGAGCTGTCGCCGAAGGCGCGCGAGTTCGCCGAGGCGCTCGCCTTCTCCGACAGCTGGTCCCGCATACCGTCGCGCCGACGGCGCATGGCGGCGTAGAACAGCGCAGCTCCCACGCTCGCGTCCATCCCGCCCGGCGGGTGGCGCGGGCGTTTCCGGGTCGCTCTTCGCCATCAGGCTGGCGCGCGGTTTCGGGCGCACGAGCCGCGGCGGCGCCTCAGAGCCCGAGCCCGCGCGCGATCACGAGCTGCTGGATCTCGTCGGTGCCCTCGCCGATCGTGAGGATCTTGGCGTCGCGGTAGAAGCGGCAGACGGGGTACTCCTCGATGTAGCCGTAGCCGCCGTGGATCTGCACTGCCTCCTCGCAGGCGCGCACCGCGAGCCGGCCGCTGAGCAGCTTCGCCTGGGCGGCGGTGGTGGTGAACGGCTGCCCCGCGTCCTTCTCCGCTGCGGCGCGGTAGGTGAGCAGGCGCACCGCCTCGAGCTGCGCCGAGAGGTCGGCGAGCTTCGCCTGGATCGCCTGGAACTTGCCGATCGGCTGGCCGAAGGCGCGCCGTTCGCGGGCGTAGGCGAGGGCCTCGTCGAGGGCCCCCTGGGCGAGGCCGACCCCCATCGCCGCGACGCCGATGCGCCCGCCGTCGAGGACCTGCAGGAACTGGCGCAGCCCCGCGCCGCGCTCGCCCAGCAGGTTCTCCTCCGGCACGCGGCAGTCGCTGAACGAGAGCGGGCGCGTGTCGGAGGCGTTCCAGCCCATCTTGCGGTAGGGCTCGCCTGGCTCGTAGCCGGGGGTCCCGTTCGGCACGATGATGTTCGAGATCTCGCGGCGCTCGCCCTCGCCGCCTGTCACCGCGGTGATCGTGACCAGCCCGGAGATCCGCGTGCCCGCGTTGGTGATGAACTGCTTGGCGCCGTTGATCACCCACTCGCCGTCCTCGAGCCGGGCGGTGGTGCGGGTGTTGCCGGCGTCGGAGCCCGCCTCCGGCTCGGTCAGGCCGAAGGCGGCGAGCTTGGCGCCGCTGCAGAGCTCGGGAAGCCAGCGGTCCTTCTGCTCCCGCGTCCCGAACAGGTAGATCGGCATGGTGCCCAGCGAGGTGTGCGCGGCGACCGTGATCGCCACCGAGCTGTCGACGCGCGCCAGCTCCTCGATCGCGAGCGCGTACGAGAGCGTGTCGGCGCCGCCTCCGCCGTACTCCTCGGGGTAGGGGATGCCCATGAGGCCGAGCTCGCCGAGCCGGGCGATGAGCTCGTAGGGGAAGGACTTGGTCCGGTCGAGCTCGCCCGCGACCGGGGCCACCTCCGAGCGCGCGAACTCGCGCACGGTGTCGCGCAGCAGCCGCTGCTCCTCTGTGAGCGCGAAGTCCACCGCCGGGCGGATCTTATGCCGCCCGCGCCGCCGGTTCGGCCGGCTCGCGGGCCGCTGCGCCCCGCTCCCGCCGCTCGTCCCGCGGTTGCAGGCCGGGCCCCGGGACGGCGACGGCGTCGCGCACCTCGAGCAGGGCACCGCAGCGCTCGCAGATGCGCCGGTCGTTCACGCGGCCGCCGCACTCCTTGTGCTGGATCACGATCGGCGGGCCCTCGGGCCCGGCGAGGTACTTGTCGCCCCAGCCGATCATCGCCACCAGCACCGGCCACAGGTCGAGGCCCTTCTCGGTGAGGAAGTACTCGTAGCGCGGCGGGCGCTCCTGGTAGGGCCGGCGCTCGAGCACGCCCTCGTCGAGCAGGCGCTGCAGGCGGGCGCTCAACACGTTGCGGGCCACGCCGAGCGAGCGCTGGATCTGGTCGAAGCGGCGATTCCCGAGGAAGACGTCGCGGATCACGAGCAGCGTCCAGCGCTCGCCGATCAGCTCGAGCGTGCGAGCGATCGAACAGTCGAGGTGGTAGTCGCGGCGAAGCACTGGCGCCCTTCCTGGCGTGATCTTCCCACATCGGGTTGCTTGAAGCAACTCACTATGTTAGCCTGGGTTTCGTCAAGCAACCCACTTTGCTCCGGAGGCAGCCCATGCCCACTCTCCAGGCCACCAAGCGAACCTTCTCCTGGCTGCGCTCGCGGGCCGGGCACGGCACGCGCCGCAACTCGGCGCGCCGCCGGCAGCCGCGCATCGAGCTCACCGTCCAGGAGATCCTGGCGGACCTCAACTACCCCGACACGGCGCGCCAGCGATGAGCGACGCGGCGCTCGCCTCGGCGCTTGCCCACGCCGAGCGCTCGCCCGAGAGCACGCGCACGCGAACGCTCACCTGGCAGGACCCGCTGGCGACGGCTGCGCAGGCGGCCGGGCGCACCGGCCTCGAGTACCTGCGCGCGATCGCCTCGGGGGAGCTCCCGCCGCCGCCGATCGCCGTGACCATGCGCCTCGCACCCGTGCTGGTCGAGGAGGGCAGGGCCACGTTCCAGGGGACGCCGGGCGAGGAGCACTTCAACCCGATCGGAACCGTGCACGGCGGCTGGGTCGCGACGCTGCTCGACTCGGCGATGGGGTGCGCGGTCCACACGACGCTGCCCGCGGGCGTCGGCTACGCCACGCAGACCCTCGAGCTCAAGTACGTGCGGCCGATCAGCATCGAGAGCGGTGCGCTGACCTGCGCGGCCGAGGTCGTCCACTCGGGCCGCCGCCAGGCGACGGCCGAGGGGCGGCTCACCGACGCGCAGGGCCGCCTCTACGCCCACGGCACGACGACCTGCATGATCCTCCGCGGTTGACGCGGGCTGGGCTGGTGGGGCGGATCGGCAACGTCACGCCGCGACCGTCAACCTTGTGCCGAGCGGTCGGCTCGGCCTCAGCCGGCGAGCTCGCGGGCGAGCTCGACCAGCAGGCGCACGCCGAAGCCCGTCGGGCCCGAGCCGACGTAGGGGCGGCCGACGTCCCAGGCGGTGCCGGCGATGTCGAGGTGCGCCCAGGGCTTGCCCTCGGTGAAGTTGGAGAGGAAGGCGCCGCCGGTGATGGTCCCGGCCTTGCGCTTGGGCGCGGAGTTCGTGAGGTCCGCGATCTTGCCGCGCATGAGCTCGTCGTACTCGCGGTGCAGCGGCAGGCGCCAGACGAGCTCGCCCGAGCGCTCGGCCGCGCCCTCGACCCGCGCGGCCCACTCGTCATCGTCGGCGATCAGCGCCGCGTAGGTCGAGCCCAGGGCGATGATCACGGCCCCGGTCAGGGTCGCCAGGTCCACGATCCGGTCGGCGCCCATCTCCCGCGCGCACCAAGTGAGCGCGTCGGCCAGGATCAACCGTCCCTCGGCGTCGGTGTTGTCGACCTCGACGGTCTTGCCGTTGAGCTGGGTGATCACGTCGCCCGGTTTGAGCGCGCTGCCCGAGGGCAGGTTCTCGGTCGCCGGCACGACCGCGGCCACGTCGAGCGCGAGCCCCAGCTCGGCGATCGCCGTCAGCGCCTCGAGCACCGCCGCGCCGCCGGACATGTCCATCTTCATCTCCTGCATGCGCGCCGAGGGCTTGATCGAGATGCCGCCGCTGTCGAAGGTGACCGCCTTGCCGACCAGGCCGAGCACCTCGCCGCCGCCGCGACCGGAGTAGCGCAGGCAGATCAGGCGCGGCTCCTCGACGCTTCCGCGCGAGACCGCGTCCAGCCCGCCCAGCCCGCGCTCGCGGATCTCCTCGCGCCCGAGCACCTCCACGGTCATCGCCTCGTGCGCGGCGGCGATCTCCTCGGCGCGGCGGGCGAGGTAGGAGGGGGTGGCGTAGTTGCCGGGCAGGCTCTGCAGCTCCCGCGCGCGGTTTGCGGCGACCGCGCTCGCCCGCGCCACCCGCACGGCCTCGGCGAGCGCGTCGGGATCGTCCCAGGCCAGCTCGAGCAGCTCCAGCGCGGGCTCGTCGGGCGCCTCCGTGCGGAAGCGGTCGAAGCGGAAGCTCGCCAGGACCGTGCCCTCGACGATCGCCGCGGCGGCGCGCCCGGGCTCGACCCCATCCAGCACCGGCAGCTCCCAGGCGAGCGAGCGCGCGCCGAGCTTGCCCGCCTCCTTGGCCGCGAGCGCCGCGGCCACGCGCAGGGCCTCGGCGTCGACCTGCCCGGCCTCGCCCAGGCCGACCACGAGCACCCGCTCGGGCGGCTGCGGCCGCAGCAGCGTCAGCTTCCTCGCCTTCGTGCGCACGTCGCCCGCGCCCGGTACCGCGGCGAGCTCGGCCGGCAGGCTCTCACCCTCGGTCAGGGCGAGGACGTGCAGGTCGGCCTCGCGCTCGCGCGCCGGCGCTGGGACGGGGCGGACTTCCATCGGCGCGCGAGTCTAACCGTGGCCCGCAAGGGCGCGCGCGGTCTAAGGTTCGCCCCGCGGCCGCGGCCGCTGATCGTCTCCAAGCAAACGACCACCACTACCGGCGAAAGGCAACTGGCATGTCCCGCACCGTGATCCTCGGAACAGCTCGCACACCGTTCGGCAAGATGGGCGGCGCGCTCGCCACCAAGCGCGCCCATGAGCTCGGCGGACAGGCGATCGCCGCCGCGCTCGAGCGCTCGCAGGTCGACCCCGAGCAGGTGCAGCAGGTCGTCTTCGGCCAGGTCCTGCAGGCCGGACAGGGGCAGATCCCCTCGCGCCAGGCGCAGATCGAGGCGGGGATCCCGCGCGAGGTTCCCTCTGAGACCGTGAACAAGGTCTGCGCCTCGGGCATGCGCGCGGTCGGTCAGGCCGACCTGCAGATCCGCGCAGGCGAGATCGAGGTCGGCGTCGCGGGGGGCATGGAATCGATGTCGAACGCCCCCTACCTGCTGCCGGGCGCCCGCTTCGGGTTCCGCATGGGCGACGTCCAGGCGGTCGACGCGATGACACACGACGGGCTCACCAACCCGTTCACCGGCAAGCAGATGATCAACGAGGCGAGCGAGGTCGCCGCCGAGCTGGAGATCACCCGGCCCGACATGGACCGCTGGGCGGCGCGCTCGCACCAGCTGGCGGCGAAGGCGGCCGAGGAGGGCCTGCTGGCCGAGGAGATCGTGCCGGTTAAGGTCAAGGTCAAGCGCGAGGAGCGCGAGGTCACGGCCGACGAGGCGATCCGCCCGGACACGAACGTGGAGACGCTGGCCAAGCTCCCCGCGATCGGCGGCGAGGGCGCCACGCACACCGCCGGCAACTCACCTGGCGTGAACGACGGGGCCGCCGCCGTGGTGGTCGCGAGCGAGGAGTGGGCCGAGGCGAACGGCAAGGAGGTCCTCGCTCGCGTGCTCTCCTACGGCGCGATCGCGGACGACTTCCCGTACCTGGCGCGCACGCCCGCCAAGGCGGCGCTGCAGGCGCTGGAGAAGATCGGCAAGCAGCCTTCCGACGTCGACCTCTGGGAGATCAACGAGGCCTTCGCCTCGGTCGCGCTCAACTCCGTGCGCATGCTCGGGATCGACGAGGAGAAGGTGAACGTGAACGGCGGCGCGATCGCGCTCGGGCACCCGATCGGCGCCTCCGGCGCGCGCATCATCGGCGCCCTGGTGCACGAGCTGCGCCGGCGCGGCGGCGGCATCGGCTGCGCGGCGATCTGCTCGGGCGGCGGTCAGGGCGACGCGATCGTGCTCGAGGTCGCGGGCTAGCGCCCGCCCGCAACGCGTAGGCGCCGCGCCGCGGGCGGCGGAGGGGCTGCCCGCGGCGCGGACGCGCCGCCCTGCCATCTGACGACTTCGTCGCATCCCTGCCCAGGGCGCGCTGATCCGGCTGGGCGCTGGAGCGCGGGCCTAGACTCGGCGACATGGCGCGTGCCGCGGCCTTCTTCGACCTGGACAAGACCCTGATGGCGGGCTCGTCGGGGATGGTCTGGGCGCAGGTCGCCTACGAGGCGGGGCAGATCCCGCGCCGGATGATCCTGCGCTGGGCGCTCGACCATCTGCGCTATCGCCTGCGCGGGGCGAGCGACGAACTCACCCAGGAGGTCCTGCGGCAGGCGCGCGAGCTTCTGCGCGGAACCTCGGAGCGCGAGTTGCGCCGCATGGGGCCGGCCGTGATGGCGGGGGTGCTCCCGCGCATCTACCCGCAGATGCTCGAGGAGGTCCACGCGCACCAGGACGAGGGACGTCCCACCTTCATCGTCAGCGCGGCGAGCAACGACTTGGTCGAGCTGTTGGCGGTCGTGCTGGGTATGGACGGGGGCGTCGGCACCCGCTACGAGCTCGACGAGAACGGGCGCTACACGGGCGAGCTCGACGGCCCCTTCGTCTACGGCGAGGGCAAGGTCGAGGCGATGCGCCGCTACGCCGCCGAGCACGACATCGACCTCTCCGCATCCTGGGCGTACTCGGACTCGGCATCGGACCTGCCGATGCTGCGCGCGGTGGGCAACCCGGTCGTGGTCAACCCCGATCCGGCCCTGCTCGAGGTGGCGCGCGCCGAGGGCTGGCGGGTGATGCGCTTCGACAAGCTGGGCCGCCGGCTCGCGATCCTCGGCGGGGCGCTGGTGGCCGCCGCGCTCGGCGGCGCCGCGCGGGCGCTCCTGCGCCGCCGCGCCCCGCAGCGACGCCTGCGCGCGGTGCGGATCGGCGCGCGCTAGGCGGGCGCAACCCGCGGCCGACCCGCGCTGCCAGCGGCGTCGCGTCGGTACGCTTCGCGGCATGAGCGAAGCTTCCGGTCGCACGATCCGCGTCGTCGTCGCGAAGCCCGGGCTGGACGGGCACGACCGCGGCGCCAAGATCATCGCCCGCGCCCTGCGCGACGCGGGCATGGAGGTGATCTACACGGGTCTGCACCAGACGCCCGAGCAGATCGTCGCCACGGTGATCCAGGAGGACGCGGACGCCCTCGGGCTTTCGATCCTCTCGGGCGCCCACATGACGCTGGTGCCCAAGGTGATCAACCTGCTGCGCGAGCAGGGAGTGGACGACGTGGTGGTCACGGTCGGCGGCACGATCCCCTCCGAGGACGTCGCCGAGCTGAAGCGCCTCGGGGTCGCCGAGGTCTTCACCCCGGGCGCCTCGACCGACGAGATCGTCGAGTTCATCCGCAACGCGGTCGGCGAGCGCGCGCCGGTCTGAGCGCCGCCGGGTTGGTCCAGAGCGCGGCTGGCGGGCGCGCTCGCCAGAGCGTCGGGCCGCGCTCGCCCCGGCGGGCGGACGCCGCCCTCGGTCTATCGCCCAACGCCCGGTGGGGCGAATTGGCACGTGGGTGTGTGACGAGCGACGCGCCTTCGCGTACAAATACGCGGGCGGCGTCGGTACGGATCGGCGCCGCCGCTTGGCCCGACAGGCGCCAAGCGACCTACCGGCGAGTAGATTGACTCGTCAGTCAATCAGCGGGAAACCTCGGTAGTATCCCGCGTCGCCCGTCACCCGAACGCGGGTTCGCCACCACCCCCAAGGAGGCTTCAAACCTTGAAGATCTGCTGTCTCGTAAAGGAGGTTCCGGACGCAGCGGTCCAGAAGCGGATCGACCCGGAGACGAAGCGTCTGGACCGCTCCGGTGAGAAGAACCTCAACCCGTTCGACACGCACGCGCTCGAGGAAGCGATGCAGATTCGCGAGGGCGGCGCCGTGCAGGTCGACGAGATCGTCGCGGTGACGATGGGCCCGGAGAGCGCCCAGCGCGCGCTGCACAAGGCCGTCGCGCTCGGCGCCGACCGCTCGGTCCACCTCACCGACCCGGCGCTCGCTGGCTCGGACGTCAACGCCACTGGCTACGCCCTGGCGCAGGTGCTCAAGGCCGAGCAGCCGGACCTGGTGCTGCTGGGCCAGCAGTCCGATGACGGCGAGTGCTACACGATCGGCGCCGTCGTCGCCGACCACCTGCAGATGCCCTCGCTCACCCAGGTGATCAACATCGAGGTCGCCGACGGCAAGCTCGTCTGCGAGCGCCAGGCCGAGTACGGCTACGACACCGTCGAGGTCGAGCTGCCCGCGGTGATCTCGGTGGGCGACGCGATCAACGAGCCGCGCTACCCGTCGCTGAAGGCGATCATGGGGGCGAAGAAGAAGCCGCTGGACACCAAGGCCGCGGCCGACGTCGGCATCGACCCCTCGCAGGTCGGCGAGGAGGGCTCGAAGACTCGCGTGCTGGCGATCAACCCGCCGCCCGCGAAGGAGCCCGGGGAGATCATCGAGGACGAGGACACCAACGAGACGGTCGAGAAGATCGTCGCGTGGCTCGAGGAAAGGAAGCTGATCTAGATGGCCGGCATTCTCGTCTACGCCCTCCACGACGACGAGGGCAACTTCAACAAGAACTCGCTCGGCGCCATCTCCGAGGCGGCCCGGCTGGCCGGCGAGATCGGCGGTGAGGCGGCCGCGCTGGTCGTGGGCGACGTCTCCGACGACGCCGCGGCCTCGCTCGGCAACTACGGCGCCAAGCGCGTCTTCCGCGCCAAGTCGGTGCCGGAGGGGCTCGCCCAGCCGATCGTCGACGCGATGGCGAAGGTGATCAAGGACGAGGGCTTCAACTACGCCCTCTTCGGCGGCGGCCTGCTCGGCTTCGAGATCGGCGCCGGCCTCACCGCCCGGCTCAACGCGGGCGTGACCATGGAGGTGACCGCGGTCAAGGCGCAGGACGGCAAGCTCGTCGCCGAGCGGCCCGTGCTGCAGGACTCGGCCGTGGTCGACGTCGGCTACGTCTCCGACCCGGGGATCATCATCGGCCGCCTCAACGCCTGGAGTCCCCAGGAGACCGGCGGCGGCGCGGCCGAGGTGGTCGACGTCGACGTCGAGCTCTCGCCCTGGTCGACCAAGGCCCGCATGGTCAAGCGCGGCGAGCAGCGCGGCGCTGACGTCAACATCGAGGACGCCGACATCCTGGTCGGCGGCGGCCGCGGGCTGGGCGACAAGGACGCGTTCAAGCTCGTCGAGGACCTCGCCGAGGTGCTGGGCGGCGCTGTGGCCGCGACCCGCGCGGTGGTCGACGCCGGCTGGTACCCGTACTCGGCCCAGATCGGCCAGACGGGCAAGACGGTGGCGCCGCGCCTCTACCTCGCGTGCGGCATCTCCGGCGCGATCCAGCACAAGGTCGGCATGCAGAACTCCGAGAACATCGTCGCGATCAACAAGGACCCGAACGCGCCGATCTTCGAGTTCTGCGACCTCGGGATCGTCGGCGACCTGCACAAGATCGTTCCCAAGCTCACCGAGGCCATCAAGGCCAAGAAGGGGTAGATCGAGCTCGGACACCGAAGGCCGGCGCCGGCCGCGGAGTGCGCGACCGGCGCCGGCACCGGGCTCGACCCGCCGAAAGCGAGACAAGGAAATGGCTGTAGCACCGAGCGAATTCCCACCGCCCTTCGACCCGGCCGATTACGTCGTCCCGCCCACCGACCCGCCCGAGGAGCGACTCGAGGCGGGGATCGTGATCGTGGGCGGCGGCCCCGCCGGACTCGCCTGCGCCAACCGCATCATGCAGCGGCTGGCCGACGAGCCCGAACTCGCCGAGGCGCTCGGCGAGATCCCCGTCGCCGTGCTCGAGAAGGGTAAGGTGTGCGGTGCGCACAACGTCTCCGGGGCGAACATGCGCCCCTCGGCGATGCGGGAGCTCTTCCCCGACCTGGACGAGAGCGAGTGGCCGGTCTACCAGAAGGTCGAGAAGGACGCGGTCTACCTGCTCACCAAGCGGCACGCGATCCCGCTCAAGCCCCCGCCCCCGAACTTCCGCAACCACGGCAACTACATCACCTCGGTGTCCAAGCTGAGCCGTTGGCTCGCGGAGAAGGCCGAGGAGGCGGGCGCCTACATCCTCACCGAGACGGTCGCCGACAAGCTGATCGTCGAGGACCGGATCGTGCGCGGCGTGCGCTCCGGCGACAAGGGGCGCGGCCGTGACGGCGAGGAGCTCTCCAACTTCGAGCCCGGCTCCGATCTGATCGCCAAGGCCACGGTCCTGGCCGAGGGCACGATCGGTCACCTCACCCAGTGCGCGGTCCAGTACTTCGGGATCGAGGGCGACCCGCCGCGCTGGGAGATCGGCGTCAAGGAGATCTGGGAGGTGCCGAAGCCGCTCGACCGGGTCATCCACACGATGAACTGGCCGCTGCGCAAGTCGCCCAAGTACAACGAGTTCGGCGGCGGGTTCATCTACCCGATGGGCGAGGACAAGCTCTGCATCGGCTTCGTCGTCGGCCTGGACACGACCGACGCGACCTTCTCCTGCCACGACGCCCTGCAGCAGCTGAAGACCCACCCCTTCATCCGCAAGATCCTCGAGGGCGGCAAGCGCGTGGGCTGGGGCGCGAAGACGATCCCCTCCGGCGGCTACTGGTCGATGCCGCGCAAGCTCGCCGTGCCCGGGATGGTGATGGCGGGCGACTGCGTCTCGATGGTCAACGTCCCCTACCTCAAGGGCATCCACTACGCGATGCACGCGGGGATCTACGCCGCGGACGCGATCGTCGACGCGCTCAAGGAGGACCCCGAGTCGGTCAACTTCTCCGCCTACGAGGAGAAGGTCCGCAACTCGGTTATCGAGAAGGACCTCTACAAGGCCCGCAACGTCCGCCAGTACGGCGACAAGGGCTTCTTCGCCTTCGGCGCGATCGCGAACGCCTGGCTGCTCTCGGGCGGCGTGCTCCCGCCGGGGCACAAGCGCACCGAGCCCGACGCCGACGTCGAGGTCTTCGAGGGCAACGCCCGCGACTCCTACCCGGAGCCCGACGGCGAGTACATCTTCGACAAGCTCTCCTCGGTCTACCTCTCGGGCAACGCGACGCGCGACGACGCGCCCAACCACGTGCGCGTGCAGCAGCGGGTGCCGCGGGAGGTGGCCCTGAGCTGGGTCTCGATGTGCCCGGCGCAGGTCTACGAGATCCCCGAGGACCAGCTCGAGTCGAACTCGCCCGTGGTCGACGTGCACGTGACCGCCTCCAACTGCGTGCAGTGCGGCGCGATCACGGCCAAGGGCGGCCGCTTCACCCCGCCCGAGGGCGGCGATGGGCCCCTCTACCAGGAGACCTGAGCGGGGCCGAGGAAGCACCACTTGCGCGGAGAGGGTCGGGCGTCGCTCGCGGCGCCGCCCGGGGGCGACCCCCGACCCCCGCTAGAATCCACCGGGCGATGAAGGAAGGGATCCACCCCGAATACGGGCTCGCGTACGTGCACTGCTCGTGCGGCAACGAGTTCTACACGCGCTCCACGAAGTCCGAGCTGCACGTGGAGATCTGCTCGGAGTGCCATCCCTTCTACACGGGCAAGCAGAAGCTCGTCGACACCGGCGGTCGCGTCGAGCGCTTCCGCCGTCGCGCGCGCAAGGCGCGTCGCTGAGGCCGGCACCCGCCCACCTGCAACAATGGCGCCGAGTGCGCGCCGATGGGTAACGCCGAGCGCCGAATCGCGCCGATCCCGGTAGACGTCCCGATCTGGGACCGCTTCTTCACGGTCGCCCCGCTGGTGATCGTCGGCACCAAGGAGGGCGACGGCCAGAACCTCGCTCCCAAGCACATGGCGATGCCCCTGGGCTGGGACAACTACTTCTGCTTCGTCTGCAGTCCCCAGCACCAGACGCAGCACAACGTCGAGGAGACCGGCGAGTTCACCGTGAGCTTCCTGCGTCCGGACCAGGTCGTCGCGGCGAGCCTCGCCGCCGCGCCGCGCGCGCAGGACAGCTCCAAGCCGAGCCTCTCCGCGATCCCGACGATGCCCGCGCGCCGCGTCGACGCGCCGCTCGTGCGCGACGCCTACCTGTGGCTCGAGTGCGAGCTGGAACGGGTGATCGGCGGCTTCGGCCGCAACACGCTGATCATCGGACGGGTGGTCGCCGCGGCGGTCGACGAGTCCGCGATGCGCACCTCGGACGCCGACGACGCCGACGTGATCCACGTCGACCCGCTGCTCGTCTACCTGAGCCCGGGGCGCGTCGCCCGCGTCTCGGAGAGCTTCTCGTTCCCCTACCACGTGGACTTCACGATCTGAGCGGGGTGGCACGTGGTGGCCTCGCGTCGCGACTCCGCCGGGCTTGAGCGCGGGGCGGAGCTGCTCGCGTGGCTTCGGGAGCGCAGGGAGGGGATGACCGAGCTTCTGGCGGAGCTGGTCGAGGCCGAGTCGCCCTCGCTCGACCCGGGGGCCCAGGCGCGGGCGGCGGCGATCATCGTGCGCGAGCTCGAGCGCCTGGGCTTCGCGGTCGAGCGCCTGCCCGGGCAGGGCACAGGCGACCATCTGCTCGCCCGCCGGCCCGGCGCCGGTCCCGAGTCCCCGTCGCAGCTCGTCCTCGGGCACCTGGACACGGTCTGGCCGGTGGGAACGCTCGAGCGGATGCCGCTGCGCGCGAGCGACGGGCTGCTCTACGGCCCCGGCGCGTTCGACATGAAGGGCGGCCTCGCGCAGCTCGTCTTCGCCCTGCGGGCGCTGGCCGAGCTGGGGATCGAGCCCGCGCTGCCGGTCGTGATCTTGGTCAACTCGGACGAGGAGCTCGGCAGCCCCGACTCGCGCCGGCACATCGAGCGGCTCGCGCGCGAGGCGGCGCGCGCGTTCGTGCTCGAGCCCGCGTTCGGGACGGCGGGCAGGCTGAAGACCGCGCGCAAGGGCGTGGGCCGCTTCACCCTCTGGGCGCGCGGCCGCGCCTCCCACGCGGGCCTCGCGCCCGAACAGGGGGCGAGCGCGATCCTCGAGGTCTCGCACCAGATCCAGCGCCTGTTCGCGCTCAACGACCCAGAGCGCGGCATCACGGTCAACGTGGGGCGGATCGACGGCGGCCTGCGCGCGAACGTGATCGCCCCGGAGGCGCGCGCCGAGATCGAGGCGAGGGTCGTGAGCGAGGCGGACGCGCGCGAGGTCGAGCGGCGCATCCGCGCGCTCGAGCCGAAGGTGGAGGGGGTCACGCTCGAGATCGAGGGCGGCTTCGACCGGCTGCCCTTGGAGCGCACCACGCGCAACCGCGAGCTCTGGCGGCTTGCGCTCGAGGTCGCCGCCTCGCTAGGGCTCGAGCTCGGCGAGGCCCTGGTGGGCGGGGCCTCGGACGGCAACCTCGCGAGCGCCCACACGGCGACCCTGGACGGGCTCGGCGCGGTCGGCGACGGCGCGCACGCCGCCTACGAGCACGTCATCATCGACCGCATGCCGGAGCGCGCCGCGCTGCTTGCCGGCCTGTTGGCAACCGAACCAGGAAAGCGGGGTCAGGGATGACGACGGTGATCGGGAGCATCGCCCGGGCGGCGGACTTCGAGCGGCGCCCGGCGCAACCTGAGGCGCGTGAGCGCGCGCTCTGGCGCACCGGGGACTTCGTGATCTGCGAGATGGTCGCCGGTGAGGTCGGCGAGTTCCAGATCGAGCTGCCCTCGGGCGAGCAGGGAGTGCTGCGGCCGGGGGACCGGCTGATCGGCGCCCTCGGCGCGCGCGCCGCGACCCTGCAGGTGGTCGGCGACTGGCGGGCGGCGGAGGGCGAGGACCTCGAGACGCTGAACGTGGCCGGTGTGCTCGGGAAGTGCACCTCGATCGCGGTCGGCGCGCCGCGGCCGGCGCGCTTGCGCTACGTCGGGCACGCGGTGCGTGACGGCAGCGTCTGCACGATGCGAAGCGTGCTGGAGGAGCCGCCCGAGCGCGAGCTGACCGCGCCCGTGATCCTGATCATCGGCACCTCGATGGAGGCCGGGAAGACGGTCGCCGCCGTGGCGCTCACCCGCGCGCTCAAGTCGATGGGGCTGCGCGTGGCGGGCGTGAAGGTCACCGGCGTCGGCCGCTTCCGCGACATCCGCGCGATGGGCGCGGCCGGCGCCGACTTCATCGCGGACTTCGTCGACGCCGGCCTGCCCTCGACGGTCGTGCCCCGTGACGAGTACGAGGCCGCCCTGCGTCGGCTCGGCCGCGTGATCGCCGCGGCCGAGCCCGACGTGGTGATCGCCGAGGCCGGAGCCTCTCCGCTCGAGCCCTACAACGGCGAGTTCGCGGTCCGCTACCTCGCCGACAGGGTGTGCGCGACCGTGCTGTGCGCCTCCGACCCCTACGCGGTGGTGGGCGTGATCCAAGCGTTCGGCAGCGCGCCCGACCTGATCAGCGGACGCGCCACCAGCACGAAGGCCGCGATCGACCTGATCGGCAAGCTCGTCGACATCCCGGCGCTCAACATGCTCGACCCCGAGAGCGCCCCCAAAATCGAGGCGTTTCTGCGCGAGCGCCTGCGGGGGGTCCTGCCTACCGCAGTCAGCGGGGGCGAGGCCGCGCCGGAGGGCTGAGGGGCGCCGCGGGCGACGGTGGCTGCGGAAGGGAAGGCCCAGGCGCAGCAGGTGCGCGCCGCGCCCCCTGAGGTGACGCCGGACGGCGCCGTCGATGTCGCCACGCGCATGCCCGACGGCCTGCCCGTCGCCTCGAGCGACGCGCCGCTGGGAGGGCAGGCGGTGCTCGAGGGCGTGATGATGCGCGGCGTCTCGATTTGGGCGGTGGCGGTACGCGAGCCCTCGGGCGAGATCGCCGTGACCACCGAGCCCCTCACGAGCTGGGCCCAGCGCCACCGGCTGCTGCGGCTTCCGGTCGTGCGCGGCGTCGTCGCCCTGGTCGAGTCGCTGGCGATCGGCGTGCGCGCTCTCGCGCTCTCCGCCAACGCCCAGTTGGCCGAGGACGGGGAGGAACGCGAGGAGATCGGCGGGCTCGCCTGGGCGCTCACGGTCGCCTGCTCGTTCGCGCTCGCGGTGGGGCTCTTCTTCGTGCTACCGGTCGGGGTTACCAGCCTGATCAAGGAGCAGCTTGGCTCGGCCGTCCTCTTCTGGCTCGTCGAGGGGGTGCTGCGCACCGCGATCCTGATCGGCTACATCGCCGCGATCAGCCGCCTGCCGGACCTGCGCCGCGTCTTCGAGTATCACGGCGCCGAGCATAAGACGATCTCCTGCTACGAGGCCGGCGACGAGCTTGCCCCCGAGCGCGCCGGGCGCTACTCGCGCTTCCACCCGCGCTGCGGGACGAGCTTCCTGCTGGTCGTGGCGGTGCTCGCGATCTTCGTGCTCGCGCCGGTCGGGCTGCCCGAGTGGTATTGGCTCGTGCTCTCGCGCGTGCTCGGGATCCCGCTGATCGCCGGGCTCTCCTACGAGGTGATCAAGTGGGCCGGGCGCAACCGCCGCCGCGCCTGGGTGCGGGCGCTGATGTGGCCGGGCCTGATGCTGCAGGGCCTCACCACCCGCGAGCCCGACCGCGACCAGCTCGAGGTGGCGATCGCCGCGCTCGAGGCCGTGCTCGCCGCTGAGCATCCGGACGAGGACCCGGCCGCCGAGCGGGTCGAGATCGTCGCCTAGCCGAGGAGCGCGCGTGTCGTGCCGCGTTGTACCCACGCGCCCGGGCTCCCACTAGCCTCAATGGCGCAATGATCGAGCGCCTCGTGGAGCAGATCGAGACCCGCTTCGCCGAGCTGGAGCGGGAGATGTCCGATCCGGCGGTGATCGCCGACCAGCGCCGCTACGCCGAGGTCGGGCGCGAGTACCGGCAGCTCGAGCCGGCGCACCGCCTCGCGCGGGAGTGGCTCACGCTGCGTGACGACCTTGAGGGGGCGCGCGAGCTGGTGAAGGAGGCCGCCGACGACCCCGAGCTGCGCGAGGTGCTGAACGAGGCGCCGAAGCGGCTGGAGAAGCTCGAGGAGGAGATCCGGCTGGCGATGGTCGAGCCGGATCCCAACGACTCCAAGAACGTGATCGTCGAGATCCGCGCGGGGGCCGGGGGCGACGAGGCGGCGATCTTCGCCGGCGACCTCTACAAGATGCTCACCCGCTACGCCCAGTCGCGGGGCTTCGACGTCGAGCAGCTCTCCGCCTCGCCGGCCGACGCGGGCGGCTTCAAGGAGGTCGTCTTCGAGGTGCGGGGCGAGGGCGCGTACTCGATCTTCAAGTACGAGGGCGGCACCCACCGCGTGCAGCGGGTGCCCAAGACCGAGTCCCAGGGGCGTATCCACACCTCGACCGCGACCGTCGCGGTGCTGCCGGAGGCGGAGGAGGTCGAGGTCGAGATCGACCCCAACGACCTGCAGATCGACGTCTACCGCTCCTCGGGCCCCGGCGGCCAGTCGGTCAACACCACCGACTCCGCCGTGCGGGTCACGCACAAGCCGACCGGGATCGTCGTCTCGATGCAGGACGAGAAGTCCCAGTTGCAGAACCGCGAGAAGGCGCTGCGCGTGCTGCGCGCGCGCCTGTACGAACGCAAGCTGGCCGAGCAGCAGGCCGAGATCGCGGCCGACCGCCGCGCCCAGGTCGGCACGGGGGAGCGCTCGGAGAAGATCCGCACCTACAACTTCCCCCAGGGGCGGGTGACCGACCACCGCGTGAAGCTCACCAGCCACGACCTCGAGGGCGTGCTCGCCGGCGAGCTTCAGGAGTTCACGGACGCGCTGGCTGCCGAGGAGAAGCGCCAGCGGCTCGCCGCGCAGACCGCTGGCGCCCCCGCCTGAGGGGGTGGTCGTGGTGGCCAGCACGGTCGGCGACGCGCTGGGCGCCGCGCTCGATGCCCTGCGCGCGGCCGGGGTCGACTCGCCTCGGCTCGACGCCGAGCTGTTGCTCGAGCACGCGAGCGGGCGCGATCGAGCCTGGCTTGCGGCGCATCCGGAGGCCGAGCTCGATTCGGTCGCGGGTCGCGCCTTCGCCGAGCTCGTGCGCCGGCGCCTGCGGCGCGAGCCCGTCGCCTACATCCTCGGCCGCAAGGCGTTCCGGCGGCTGGAGCTTCGCGTCGACCGGCGGGTCCTGATCCCGCGGCCGGAGACCGAGCACCTCGTCGAGGCGATCTTGGAGCTGGAGCCGCTCGCGATCTGCGATGTGGGCACCGGTTCGGGGGCGATCGCGCTCGCGCTCGCGGACGAGCTGCCCAACGCGCAGGTGGTCGCGACCGACCTCTACCCGGAGGCGCTCGAGGTCGCGCAGGAGAACGCACGGCGCCTCGGGCTCGAGGAGCGGGTGCGCTTCGAGCAGGGATCCCTCCCGCGCACGGGCTCCTTCGACGTCGTAGTCGCGAACCTGCCGTACGTGAGCGCCCGCGAGTGGCTCGAGCTGTCGCCGGAGGTGCGGGGCTACGAGCCTCGCGGCGCGCTTGTGCCCGGCCCGACCGGGCTGGAGGCGATCGAGGCGCTTCTCGGCGAGCTGGCGGTGGGCGCCGGGGCGCGAGCGGCGGCCGTCGCGCTCGAGGTGGGTGAGGGACAGGCCGAGGTGGTGGCTGAGCTCGTGCGCCGGGCCGGGTACGAGCGGGTCGAGCGCCGGCGCGACCTCGCGGGCATCGAGCGGGTGGTGATCGGCCGATGAGCCGCGTGATCTCGATCGAGCGCGATGGGGCGCGGCTCGCGCGGGCCGAGCTCGAGCGCACGATCGCCGGCGGCGGCGTGGTGGTCTTCCCGGCCGACGGCCTCTACGGGCTCGCCTGCGACCCGCTCAACGCGGGGGCGATCGCGCGCATCTACTCGCTCAAGGGCCGCGACGAGGGCAAGCCGGGGGCGGTGATGTTCTTCTCGCCGCTGATCATGCGCGAGCTTCTGCTCAGCCTCGGGGAGCGCACGCGCGAGGCGATCGCCGCGCTGTTGCCCGGGCCGGTCACGCTCGTCGTGCACAATCCCGAGCGCCGCTACCCGCTGGCCTGCCGGGAGGATCCCGAGCGGCTCGGACTGCGCCTGATCGAGGGCCCGCTTGCGGGCGCCGCCTGCCCCATCTTCCAGACCAGCGCCAACGTGAGCGGCGAGTCGGCGCCCGCCCGCTTCGAGGACGTCCCGGAGGAGATCGTGCGGGGCGCGGACCTTGCGATCGACGGCGGCGAGCTCACCGGCAAGCCCTCCACCGTGGTCGACATCACCGGGCTCGAGCTCGGTGGCGGCTGGAGGGTGCTGCGCGAGGGGGGCCTGCCGGTGGAGGAGCTGCGCCGCGCGCTTGGCGAGGCCGAGCGGGCGGGCGAGGCCGGGTAGGCGGCTTCGCGCGTGCCGGGGTCTCGCGCCTAGTCCAGCGCTCGGGTCAACGGATGTATGAAGGCGCGGCGCAAGTGTCCCCGCGCCAGCCGCAACCGGCCTATGCTCCGCCCGCGTTCGTAACGGCCGGTCGCGGATCGGCCAGGGAACAGGGGGAGAGATGGCATGAGCAAGCGCTTTGTGCCGCGACTCCGCTACGCCGATGTGGTCGCCACGTTGGCGCTCTTCGGGGTGCTCGCGGGGGGCGGCGCCTACGCGGCATCGAAGATCGGAAGCAAGGACATCGCCCGCGGCGCGGTCAAGAGCAGGCAGCTGGCGGGCGCGGCGGTCAAGGCCAGGCATCTGGCCAAGGGAGCGGTCAGGGGTAGGCACCTGGCGAAGGGGGCGGTCGGCCGCCGTCACCTCGCCAAGGGCGCGGTGACCGGCGCCCAGCTCGCCCCGGGCTCGATCCCACCCGACCGCCTCAGCAAGCCGCCGATCTGGGCGGTCGTGAACGCCGACGGGACGATCCAGGCCCAGTCGGGTGGGGTGGAGGTTGTGCACATGGAGGAAGGAGTAGCGATCCTGGACGTGGGCGCCAACGTCCACCAGGCGGCTGCGATCGCGACGGTGATGGACGTCGACGGTCAGATCGACGGGCCGGTGAGTGCGGCGATCTGCTCCCACGCTCCAGCGTGTGAAGGTGCCTACAACGGCGATCCCACCGCGGTGCGCGTCATGACGTCGAGTATCGGGCACATGAGATCCACTCGGCCCTTCTATCTCGTGGTCCTCCGGTAGCGGCGGCCGAAATCTTGGCCGCCGCGGCCGGGGGCTCTCGGAGTTCAGCTGCCCTCAACCGCCAACACGGGTAAACACCAGGCGGTGCCTGCTTTGGCGCTCCGTGGGGGTCGTGGCGCACTTCGTCGGCGCGACGGCGTAACTTTGGCGGGGCGAGGCCAAAGCGACCCGAGGAGCCCAGACTTGACGCAGCTTCCCGACGATTTCCAGACCGCCCCGCTGGCCGAGGTCGACCCCGAGATCGCGCGGGTGCTCGACCGAGAGCTGGCGCGCCAGCAGAACACGCTGGAGATGATCGCCTCCGAGAACTTCGTGCCGCAGGCGGTGCTGGACGCCGTCGGCTCGGTGCTGACCAACAAGTACGCCGAGGGCTACCCGGGGCGCCGCTACTACGGCGGCTGCGAGGAGGTCGACGTCGCCGAGCAGCTGGCGATCGACCGGGCCAAGGCGCTGTTCGCCGCGGAGCACGCGAACGTGCAGCCGCATGCGGGCGCGCAGGCGAACAACGCCGTGTACATGGCCCTGCTCGAGCCGGGCGACACGATCCTCGGGCTCGCGCTCGACCACGGCGGCCACCTCACGCACGGGATGAAGCTGAACGTCTCGGGCCGGCTCTACAACCCGGTGCCCTACCACGTGAGCCGCGAGGACTACCGGGTCGACATGGAGGAGGTCGAGCGGCTCGCGCACGAGCACAAGCCGAAGGTGATCGTGGCCGGCTGGTCCGCCTACCCGCGCCAGCTCGACTTCGCCGCCTTCCGCGAGATCGCCGACTCGGTCGGCGCGAAGCTGTTCGTCGACATGGCCCACTTCGCGGGCCTCGTCGCCGCCGGCCTGCACCCCAACCCGGTCGAGTACGCGGACGTGGTCACGACCACCGTCCACAAGACCCTCTGCGGGCCTCGCAGCGGCATGATCCTCTGCCGCGAGGAGCTCGCCAAGGACATCGACCGCGCGGTCTTCCCAGGCACGCAGGGCGGCCCGCTGATGCACGTGATCGCGGCCAAGGCGGTGGCGTTGAAGATCGCCTCGAGCGAGCCGTTCCGCGCGCGCCAGCGGCAGACCGTCGCCAACGCGAAGGCGCTCGCCGAGGGGCTGATGGAGGGTGGCATCAAGGTGCTCACCGACGGCACCGATGTGCACCTCGTGCTGGTCGACCTGACCCCGACGGGGCTCGACGGCAAGGAGGCCGAGAGCCGTCTGGAGCAGGTCGGGATCACGGTCAATCGCAACGCGATCCCGTTCGATCCCCGGCCGCCGATGAACCCGTCGGGCCTGCGCATCGGCACGCCCGCCCTGACCACGCGCGGGTTGGTCGAGGAGGACATGCGCGAGATCGCCTCCGTGATCTCCATCGCCCTCTCCGACCGCTTCGAGTCCGAGCGCGAGTCGTTGCGCGCCCGCACCGGCGCGCTCATGGAGCGGTACCCGCTCTACCCCCAGCTCGCCCCGGCCACGGCGATCTGACGTTCGCGCGGGTCCGCCTCGCCGGGCGCCCTCCCACCCCGCGGCGCTGCGGGGGCGGTGAGGAAACCGCCTGCTCGAGGGCGGGAAGCCGTCGGGGCCGAGGCCTCGGCCGCCCCATAATCTGGGGCCTATGCCGGTCGGTGTAGGAGCCGCCCTGCGTGAGGCGCGCCGCGCTCGCGGCCTCGATCTCGACGACGTCTTTCGCGAGACGAAGATCCGTCCGCGCTACCTCGCCGCGATCGAGGAGGAGCGTTGGGACGTGCTGCCCGCCCCTGCCTACGCGCGCGCCTTCGTCCGGACGTACGCCGCGATGGTCGACCTCGACCCCGACGAGCTGATCGCCCAGCTCGACGCGGAGCTCGACATGGAGTCCGTTCCCGAGCCACCGGTGCGGGGCGAGGAGCCGACCACCGGCTCCCATCCGGTGCTGCAGCCGGTCGACCCTCCCCGTCGCCCGGTCGCCGGCTTCGCCTTCGCCGCCCTGGCGGTGGCTGTGGCGAGCGCCCTCGTCTTCCTGCTGCTCAGGGAGCAGCCCGACTCAGGTCGCGAGGCCGGGGTGAGCGGACCGGCCCAGCAGCAGGTCGAAGCCGGTTCCGAGGAGCCCACGACCGAATCCGAGAGCACGGACAGGAGCGAGGTGCGCCCGCGCCGGGCCGAGCTCAGCCTCGTGCCCGACGCCGACGCCTGGGTGTGCCTGCTCGACGCGCGCGAGCGGGCCCTGATCGAGGGCGAGATCGTGCCGGCCGGGGAGCGGCGCGGCCCCTTCCGCTCGCGCGAGTTCACGCTCGCCCTGGGGCACGGCCAGGTCGAGGTCGAGGTGGACGGCGAGCCGATCCCGATGCCTGACACGCCCGACCCGACGGGAATGCGCATCTCACCCGACGGCGCACAGGAGCTCTCCGCCGACGAGCTCCCCGACTGCCTCTAGCCGACGCGCTTGCGAACCTTCCCTGCGCGCCGCCTCGGCGCGCGACCCCCATCGCAGCCCGCATGACCCGAGAGCAACCCGCCCTGACACCCCCGATCCCCGCATGAAGGTCTGGGTCGACTGCACAGCCGCCGCCCACCCGCTCGTCATGCGCCCGCTGATCGAGCGCCTGCGTGAGCTGGGGCACGAGGTCGAGATCACGGCCCGCCGCTACGGGCAGACCGAGGGGATCCTCGAGCGCCTGGGCCTCGCGCACACGGTGATCGGCGAGCACGGCGGCGCCGGGCTGGCCGGCAAGGCGCTGGCGCTGGCCGGGCGCAGCGCCCGGCTCTGGCGCTGGGCGCGCGGGCGCGGTTTCGATCTCGCCCTCGCTCACGGCTCCGTGGACCTGGCGGTGGTCGCGAAGCTGCTGCGCGTGCCCTCGGTGCAGATGCAGGACTACGAGTTCGCGGGCCTGCAGCGCCGCATCTCCTGGGGCGCGGCCGCCAGGGTGCTCGTGCCCGACGCGATCCCGGTGGAGCGTCTCGTCGCCGCCGGCGCCTCCGAACGCAAGCTCTTCCGCTACCCGGGGCTGAAGGAGGACTACTACCTGGCCGACTTCGAGCCCGACGAGCGCGTGCTCGAGGAGCTCGCGCTCGCGCGCGAGCGCCTGCTGGTCGTCGTGCGTCCGCCGCCGGAGAGCTCCGCCTACCACGCCGAGAACCCGCTGTACGAGCGGGTGCTGGACCGGCTCACCGCCGAGCCCGGCGCCCAGACCGTGCTCATCCCCCGCACCGAGCGCCAGCGCGCCGCGGCGCTCGAGCGAGCGCGGGCGCTGCCGGGCGGGGAGGGGGCGCCGCGCCTGATCGTGCCCGAGCGCGCGGTCGACGCCCAGAGCTTGATCGCCTTCAGCGACCTGGTGGTGAGCGCCGGCGGGACGATGAACCGCGAGGCGGTGGCGCTCGGCACGCCCGTCTACACGATCTTCAGCGGCCGCATGGGCGCGGTCGACGAGTCCCTGATCGCGCACGGGCTGCTGCGCGAGCTGCGCGACCCGCAAGAGCTCGAGCTGCGCAAGCGCGAGCGCCCGGCCGGGGTGCAGAACCCGCGCGACGCCGGAATCCTCGTGGAGGCGATCCTCGCCGTCGCCGGCGCCGGTTAGTCTCGCGATCCGGTGCGCGGCACCAACACAGGTGAGGCGGACCAATGGCGCATAGCCTCACTCCTGCGCCTCGCTCGGAGCGAGTGAGCCGATGCTCGTAGACAAGATCCCCGAGACCGTCGACGCCGTCTACGCCTTCGGCGTGGCCGCGGTGCTGGCTCTGCTTTTGGTGCCCGTCGCCGAGTGGGTGGCGCGCAAGGTGGGGGCGATCGACTACCCCAACGAGCGCAGCCTGCACACGGAGCCCACGCCGCGGTTGGGCGGGCTGGCGATCCTGGTCGGGGTCCTGGTCGCCGGCGTGCTGTTCCTCCCGGACGGGTCGGGGTTTCGCGGTGACGAGACCCGCGCGATCCTGCTCGGCGCGATCGTGATCGCCGCGGTCGGCGCCGCCGACGACATCCTCGATCTGCCGCCGCTCGTGAAGCTCTTGGGTCAGATCGCCGCCTCGATCGTCCCCGTGAGCGCGGGAGTCAGCGTGGACACGTTCACGCTGCCGTTCCTGGGTGGCGTAGCCCCCGGCGACGTCGGGCTGATCGCCGGGGTTGACCTGGGCAACGTGCTGACCGTGATCGGCTTCGTCGCCGTGATCAACGTGATCAACCTGATCGACGGGGTCGACGGCCTGGCCGCCGGGGTCTGCGTGATCGCGGCGGTCGCGCTGGCGATCATCGCGCTCTCGCTCCACCGCAACGCGGCGGGCGTGCTGGCCGCTCTCACGGCGGGCGCGGCGCTGGGCTTTCTGCGTCACGGCTTCCCGCCCGCCTCGAGCTTCATGGGCGACATCGGCTCCAACCTGCTCGGGTACATGCTCGCCTGCGTCGCGGTGCAGGGGGCGTTGAAGACGAACGCGGTCGTGGCGCTGTTCCTGCCCCTGCTCGTGCTCGCGGTGCCGATCCTCGACACCGGCTTCGTGATCGCGAAGCGGATCAAGTACCGGCGGCCCGTCTACCACGCCGACCGCTGGCACTTCCACCACCGCATGGCCAACCTGGGCTTCTCGCAGCGCAAGACGCTCGCCTACCTCTACGGCTGGACGCTGGTGATGGCGCTGCTCGCGCTGGCCCTGCGCTTCGTCCCCTACTCCGACGACCACGGCAACTTCGATCCGCTGTGGACGGTGGTGATGGTCTCCTTCTTCCTGGTGGCGCTGGCGGCGAGCGTGTATTTGATCGTGGTGCTCGAGATCCTCAAGCTGCGCCGCGTGCGCCTGCGCCAGATGATGCGGCTGGGGGCGCCGCCCGACCAGCTCGAGGAGGTCGATCGCCACGTCGCCGACGAGCTGGAGACGGGCGAGTTCCGCGCGGTGGACCCGGAGACCGGGGAGTTCCGGTCGCTCGACCCGGACACCGGGGAGTTCCGGGCGGTCGACGGCGAGTAGGGGACCCCGCGGCCGAACCGGGGGTCGCCCGGCGGGCCAAGCCCCCGTTTTCCGCATAGTTACGAACGTTACGACCCCTCACCCCGGGGAACGTGACGGGATTGCTTTCGGTTATATTCGTCCGCGCCGTGCGGGCGGGCGAGGCGCTGCCCGAGCGGAAGTTCTTCCTGTTGAATTGCCTCTCTCCGAGCACGCTTGTTCTCTTACTTCAGAGACTCCGATGAATTCGGGCCGTCGCGTTCGGGTCGGCGCGGCCACGGCGAGCATCTGCCTGCCCGCTGCGACCACCGCTCGCGCGCGTGTCGGTCCGGTGCTCGGCGAGTTCGCTGGGCCGGTTCCGCCCAGCCCCGACATCGGCGTACTCGCGGGTCTTGCACTTGTCCACGTTTGCGATAGACGGGTCCGACTCGGCCCCTCGGCAGGGGGCGGGGCTGGTCCGCTACGCGGACCTGCCGCTGCTCGCCGTGGCTTTGGCCGTGTTCATCGCGGCCGAGCTGCCGCTGCTGGGCTTCGCGGCGGCGGCCGTCACCTGGATCGCGCAGCGCGCCGTGCTGCACACGGCGACGCGGCGCACGCAGGCGGCGCTCGCCGCCGGCGACAGGCGCACCGCCTTCCGCACGACCGCGGTCTCGACGCTTGGCCGCGTCTGGCTGGTCTGTACGGCCGTGCTGCTGGTCGGTCTCTTCGCCTCCCGCGAGGACGGGCTCGCCGCCGCCGTGCTGGTGGCGGCGTTGTTCACCGCCCAGTTCGCCGGCAACGCCCTCTTCCACCTCCTCTCCCCGGATCGAAAGGCTGCTGAATCGCGATGAGCACGAAGGCGAAGGTCTTCATCGGGCTGGGGCTCTACCTGCTGATCACCGTGATCCTGCTCCTGCTCGTCCCGAGCGAGGGCAAGAACGAGCACTTCCAGCCGCAGAACGAGTTCAAGCTCGAGCCCTGGATCAAGATCGACATCGCGGGCATCGACTTCTCGATCAACCGCGCGGTCCTCTACCTGGCGCTGGCCAGCTTGCTGACGATCGCCGTGATGGTCTTCCTGGCGAAGCGCATGCAGGCCAAGCCCAACAAGGTGCAGATGGCGGTCGAGATCGCCTACGACCTGGTCCGCAACAACATCACCCGCGGCAACATCCCCGACGAGGAGCTGGCGCGCCGCTGGTTCCCCTACACGGCCGGGCTCTTCTTCTTCATCTGGTTCTCGAACATGCTCGGCTACCTGCCGCTGCCCACCAACACCGAGCACACCGTCCACATCTTCGGGCTCGAGGTGCCGACGCTGGGCCTCTACGCGGCGACCGCGAACATCTCGATCCCGGTGGTGCTCGCGCTGGTCTCAACCGCGGCCTACCACATCGAGGGCATCCGCAAGAAGGGCTTCTTCAAGTACTTCGCGAGCTGGCTGCCGGCCGGCTTGGAGACGATGAACCCGTTCGGCAAGGCGGCGATCTGGCTGATCGAGGCGGTCTCGCACTTCGTGCGCCCGATCTCGCTGTCAGTCCGACTTTTCGCCAACATCCTCGCCGGCCACTTGCTGATCCTGTTCATGGCCGGCGGGCTCGCCGTCCTGCTCGGTCTGGCGGCCCTGGGAGCGCTGACGTTCCCGATGGCGTTCGCCTTCTTCGTCTTCGAGATCGGCCTGGTGGCGACGCTCCAGGCGTTCATCTTCTCGACGTTGACGGCTATCTACATCGGCGGAGCGACCGCCGAGGCACACTAAGGAAAGAAGGAGTAGGCAATGGACGTACTGATCCCGCTGGCGCAGGCCGCTGCCGAGGGCGTTACCGACGACGGGCTCAAGTCGATCGCCCTGGGTGTCGGCGCTGGCCTCGGTTCGATCGGCGCCGGTGTCGGCATCGGCATCATCTTCGGTAGCGAGATCGAGGCGGTGGCGCGCCAGCCTGAGATGGCGAGCGAGCTGCAGTCGATCCGCTGGCTCGGGTTCGCGCTGACCGAGGCCGTCGCCTTCTACACGTTCATCTTCGGTCTGATCGCGTTCTTCCTCTAAGACCGTGCGGCTGGTACTCGAAAAGCGCGACACCCTGCGCCTGGCCCTGCTGGGCGTCGGGGCGCTGGTAGCGCTGCTCGCGCTGCTGGGGCTCGCGCCCGACGCGCTCGCCGCACAGGAGACGGGCGGCGCCGAGGAGGACGAGGGCGGCAGCTTCCTCGTCTCGCCGGCGCTCGGCCTGATGTTCTGGACGCTGCTCGCCTTCGGCGTCACGATGTGGGTGCTGGCGAAGGTCGCCTTCCCATTCATCGGCGAGGCGCTCGAGAAGCGCGCCAACCAGATCCGCGAGAACATGGATGCCGCCGAGCGTCAGCGCAAGGAGGCGGAGGAGCTGTTGGCCGAGTACCGCGCGCGCCTGACCGAGGCCCGCGAGCAGGCCGACGACATCATCGCCCGCGCCCGCAAGCAGGCCGAGAACGCCGTCGCCGAGGCGATGGAGGAGGGCAAGGCCAAGCGCGAGGAGCTGGTAGCGGCGGCGCGCCGTGACATCGAGGCGGAGACCCGCCGCTCGCTGGAGCAGATCCGCAAGGAGGTCGCGGACCTCACGGTGCTCGCCACCGAGAAGCTCACGCGCAAGTCCCTCTCCGACGCCGACCACCAGCGGCTGATCGAGGAGGCGCTCGCCGAGGTCGACTTCTCGGCTCTCGCGGGCGAGACCAACGGCAACGGCAGCCGATGAGGCGAGGGGGCGCCTGAGCCGATGGAGGAGATCGCCCGCGTATACGCCGAGGCCCTGTTCGGGGTCGCCAAGGAGGAGGGCAAGCTCGACGTCGTGCGCGAGCAGCTCGGCCAGTTCGTCGACGCGCTCAACGCGAACAGGGAGATGCAGGTCTTCCTCTTCAGCCCGTACTTCTCCTCCGAGGAGAAGCGGGACGGCCTCGGGCGCATCGTCAAGGGCGCCGACCCGGCGGTCCAGAACTTCCTCGAGCTGCTCGCGGAGAAGCACCGGATGCCCGCGATCTTCCGCATCCGCCAGCGCTTCGACGAGCTGTGGGCGGAGGAGAACAAGCGGCTCGAGGTGCGCCTAACCAGCGCAGTACCCTTGGATCCCGCGGTGGTCGAGCGAGTCGGCGCCGAGATCGAGCGGCGCACCGGCCGCGCCGTCGATCTCACGAGCGACGTCGACGAGAACATCCTCGGCGGCCTCGTGCTGCGGGTCGGCGACATGGTGCTGGACGCGAGCCTGCACGGCAAGCTGGAGAGACTGAGAAAGCAAGTCGCGCAAGCGGCTTGACCGGAAGCTAGGAGCGAACACCAGTGGAGATCAGGCCAGACGAAATCGGCAACATCCTGCGCGACCGGATCAAGGGGCTCGACACCGAGGGGGCGGAGCTCTCGGAGGTCGGCACCGTCCTGCAGGTCGCGGACGGGATCGCCCGCATCCACGGCCTCGAGAACTGCATGGCGCTCGAGATGCTCGAGCTGCCCCACGACGTCACCGGGCTCGCGCTCAACCTCGAGCAGGACAACGTCGGCGCCGTGCTGTTCGGCGATTGGGACAAGATCGTGGAGGGCGACACGGTCAAGCGCACCGGCCGCCTGCTGCAGGTGCCGGTTGGCGAGGAGCTTCTGGGCCGCATGGTCGACCCGCTCGGTCGTCCGCTCGACGACAAGGGCGAGGTCCGGACCACCAAGACCCGCCCGGCTGAGTTCAAGGCTCCCGGCGTCGTCGCCCGTCAGCCCGTGAACACCCCGGTGCAGACCGGGCTCAAGGCGATCGACGGCATGATCCCGATCGGCCGCGGCCAGCGCGAGCTGATCATCGGCGACCGCCAGACCGGCAAGACGGCGATCGCCCTCGACACGATCATCAACAACAAGGACAAGGACCTGGTCTGCGTCTACGTCGCGATCGGCCAGCGCCTCTCGACCGTGGTCCAGGTGCGGCAGGTCCTCGAGGACCACGGCGCGATGGACAACACGATCATCGTCTGCGCGCCGGCCGACGAGGCGGCGCCGATCAAGTACATGGCGCCCTACGCCGGTTGCGCGATGGCCGAGTACTTCCTCTACAACGGCCAGGACGCGCTGGTGGTCTACGACGACCTCACCAAGCACGCCTACGCCTACCGGCAGATGTCGCTGCTGCTGCGCCGCCCGCCGGGCCGCGAGGCGTACCCGGGCGACGTCTTCTACCTGCACTCGCGCCTGCTGGAGCGCGCCGTGCGCCTCAACCCCGAGCACGGCGGCGGCTCGCTCACGGCCCTGCCGATCATCGAGACGCAGGCGAACGACGTGTCGGCCTACATCCCGACGAACGTCATCTCGATCACCGACGGGCAGATCTTCCTCGAGTCCGACCTCTTCTACTCGGGCGTCCGTCCGGCGATCAACGTCGGCATCTCGGTGTCGCGGGTCGGCGGCAACGCGCAGACGAAGGCGATGAAGAAGGTCGCCGGCAAGCTCAAGCTCGACCTCTCGCAGTACCGCGACCTCGAGGCCTTCGCCCAGTTCGGCTCCGAGCTCGACCCGGAGACCCAGAAGACCCTGGCCCGGGGCGAGCGCCTGGTCGAGATGCTCAACCAGAAGGAGCGCCAGCCGCTCTCGGTCGCCGAGCAGGTCGCCTCGATCTACGCCGGCACCGGCGGGTACCTCGACCGGATCAAGACCGAGCGCGTCCAGGAGTTCCTGTCGCAGCTGCTGGGCCGGCTCCGGACCGAGCAGAAGGAGCTGATGGCCCGGATCGACGCGGGCGAGCTCTCCGACGAGGACGAGGAGGCGCTCGGCAAGGCGATCGCGGAGGCGATCGACGACTTCGGGCCCGACTTCGACGAGGAGGGCAACCCGATCGAGGCCGGCGAGTCCGACCGCATCAAGAGCGAGGAGGAGCGCAAGGCGCCGCCGCGGGTCCAGCAGGAGACGGTGCCTGCGTAAGGAGCGCGACAGGGGCGCCCTCAGGGCGCCCTGAAGCGCCGCGCGGCGAGACCGGCGAGACGAACCGATGGCAACGCAGAAGGAAGTCAAGAACCGCATCGCGAGCGTGAAGAACATCCACAAGATCACGCGCGCGATGGAGATGGTCGCGGCGGCACGGCTGCGCCGGGCCGAGCAGCGCATCGAGGCGATGCGCCCCTACGCGCGGGCGATCCGCAGGATGACCCGCGAGGTCGCGGACGCGTCCAAGACCGATCCGGCGCGCGTGCCGCTGCTGCAGGCGCGCGACGAGGTGCGGCGGGTCGGCATCGTGCTCGTGACCGGCGACCGCGGCTTGGCCGGTTCCTTCAACACCCAGATCCTGCGCGAGGGCCTGCGCCTGCGCGAGGAGTACGAGGGCAACGGCGCCGAGGTGCTGTTCAGCGTGGTCGGGCGTCGCGGCAACTCGACGCTGAACTTCCGCGGCGAGCGGGTCGTGAAGTCCTACATCGGCTTCACCGATCGGCCCGGCTTCGCGAACGCGCGGGAGATCGCCAATGACGTCGTCGCGGCCTTCCGCGACGGGGAGGTCGATCGCGTCGACATCGTCTACAACCGCTACGTCTCGCCGCTCACGCAGTACGTGCGCCGGCACACGCTGCTGCCGCTCGCGGAGGCCGAGGTGTTCGGCGAGGGGATCGTTGAGGAGGAGACGGCGGTCGACGAGGAGCTGGCCGAGGCGCACCGCCGCTCGGAGTTCTTCTACGAGCCGGAGGCCGAGGAGCTGCTGCCGCAGCTGATCCAGGAGTACGTGGACCTCTCGGTGTTCCGGGCGCTACTGGAGTCGGCCGCCTCCGAGCACGGGGCGCGGATGACGGCGATGCGCAATGCCTCGGAGAACGCGGACGAGATGATCGACCGGCTGACGCTGGAGATGAACCGCGCGCGCCAGGCGGAGATCACGCAGGAGATCCTCGAGGTCGTCGCGGGCGCGGAGGCGCTTGGATGAGAGCAGGCGGTGGGCAACGGGCGTGACGGCGCGGCGTCACCCCGCTACAGGCTGAACAAGGAGAACGATGGCTGAGAACGGAAACAACTTGAACAAGGGCACGGTCGAGCAGGTCACCGGCGTCGTCGTCGACGCGCTCTTCCCCGACAAGCTGCCCGAGATCTACTCGGCGTTGCGGATCACCGTCCCCGAGGGCGAGGGCCGCGAGCCGATCAACCTGATCTGCGAGGTCCAGCAGCACCTCGGCGACGACCGGGTGCGCGCGGTGGCGATGGACTCCACCGACGGCCTGCGTCGTGGCGACGAGGTGGTCGACCTGGGCGAGCCGATCACCGTCCCGGTCGGCGACGCGACGCTGGGGCGCATCTTCAACCTGCTGGGCGAGCCGATCGACGAGGGCGAGCCGGTCAAGGCCGAGGAGCGCTGGCCGATCCACCGCCCCGCCCCGGACGTCGAGGAGCTCACGCCGACCCAGGAGATCCTCGAGACGGGCATCAAGGTCATCGACCTCCTGGCTCCCTACGCCAAGGGCGGCAAGGTCGGCCTGTTCGGGGGCGCCGGGGTCGGCAAGACCGTCCTGATCCAGGAGCTGATCCGCAACATCGCGGAGGAGCACGAGGGTCTCTCCGCCTTCTGCGGCGTCGGCGAGCGCTCGCGCGAGGGCAACGACCTCTGGCTCGAGATGAAGGAGTCCGGCGTCATCGACCGGACGATGCTCGTCTTCGGTCAGATGAACGAGCCTCCCGGCGCGCGTCTGCGCGTGGCGCTCTCGGGCCTGACGATGGCGGAGTACTTCCGTGAGCAGGGCGGCCGTGACGTGCTGCTCTTCATCGACAACATCTTCCGCTTCGTCCAGGCCGGCTCGGAGGTCTCCGCTCTGCTGGGCCGCATGCCCTCGGCCGTCGGTTACCAGCCGACCCTGGAGACCGAGATGGGCCAGCTGCAGGAGCGGATCACCTCGACCCAGAAGGGCTCGGTGACCTCGATCCAGGCCGTGTACGTGCCGGCGGACGACCTCACCGACCCGGCGCCGGCCTCGGTGTTCGCGCACCTCAACGCGACCACCGTTCTCTCGCGCCAGATCGCGGAGAAGGGGATCTACCCGGCGGTCGACCCGCTCGACTCGACCTCGACGATCCTCAAGCCGGAGGTGCTCGGCGAGGACCACTACCGCACCGCGACCGAGGTCCAGGAGGTGCTGCAGCGCTACAAGGAGCTGCAGGACATCATCGCGATCCTCGGCATCGACGAGCTCTCCGACGAGGACAAGCTCACGGTCGCGCGGGCGCGGAAGATCGAGCGCTTCCTCTCGCAGCCGTTCTTCGTCGCCGAGGCCTTCACCGGCCGCTCCGGCGAGTACGTGCCGGTCAGCGAGACCGTGCGCGGCTTCCGCATGATCCTCGACGGCGAGCTCGACCACCTGCCGGAGGGCGCCTTCTACATGAAGGGCTCGATCGAGCAGGTGACCGGCACCGAGGAGAAGGCCTCCAAGGACGAGGCGCTGGAGCGCGAGCAGGAGGAGGCCAAGGAGCGCGCGGAGGCGGCCGAAGAGGCCGTGGAGGCGTAAGCCGCCTTGGCCTCCGAGCACCGGCTCGAGGCGGAGGTCCTCACCCCGGAGGGTGAGGTCTTCCGCGGGGAGCTCTTCCAGCTCTCGACGCGCACGTCCGTGGGCGAGGTGGGCATCCGCGCCCGCCACGCCCCGCTCGTGGCGCGGCTCGTGCCCTCGGAGCTGCGCCTGCACCGCTCCGAGAACGACGCCGACACCATCCGCTACGCCCAGGGCGAGGGCTGGCTCGAGGTCTTCGCCAACCGGGCGCGCGTGCTGATCGCCGAGGCGATCGAGCCCGACCGGCTCGACGTCGGGCAGCTGCGCGACCAGCTCCGCGTCGCCGAGCAGCGCCTCAAGGAGGCCGAGGAGGGTAGCGCCGCCCACGAGAATGCCGAGCGCGACCGCCGTCGGGCCGAGGCCTTCCTCGAGCTCGCCGAGCGTCGCTGAGCTTGTCGGCCCGGCGCCCGCCCGCGGGCGGGCGCGGGGTCGTTCGGCGCCCTGGGGAGCGGGTCGCGGCCGGCGCGCGCCAATATCCTTGCTCGGTTTGGACGAACGGGCGCTAACCGAGCAACTGATCGCTTTCGACACCTCGGAGCCCGAGGGCATCCGCCGCGCCGCCCACTTCGTGCGCGGCTGGCTCGAGTCGCGCGAGATCGCCGTGCGCGAGCTCTCGGTGCGAGACCTGCCGGTGCTGGTGGCCGACGCGGGTCCACAGGACGCGAAGCTCACCGTGCTCCTGCACGGGCACCTCGACGTGGTGCCGGGCCAGGAGGGGCAGTTCGAGCCTCGCGTCGACGGCGAGCGCCTCTACGGCCGGGGCGCCTACGACATGAAGGGCGCGCTCGCGGCGCTGATGCTCGCGGTCGCGGACCTTCGGGACTCGCGCGAGGTGCGCGTGCGGCTCGGGATCGTCCCCGACGAGGAGAGCGAGGAGGACGACTTCCGCGGCTGCGACCTGCTCGTCGGCGAGGGATTCGTGGGTGACTTCGCGATCACCGGCGAGCCCACCGACATGCTGGTCGGGGTGGCGGCCAAGGGCGTGCTCGCGATGCGGATCCTGGTGCGCGGGCGGGCCGCGCACGGCTCCACGCCGTGGCTGGGCGAGAACGCGATCCTCAAGGCGGTCGAGGTGTTCCGCCAGATCCAGTCGCTACCGTTCGCCTCCGAGAGCTCGGCGCTCTACGACCGGCCCTCCATCAACCTCGGTCGGATCCTGGGTGGCGATGCGTTGAACAAGGTGCCCGACCTGTGCGCGATGGACGTCGACGTGCGCTACCTACCGGAACAGGATCCCGAGGAGATCTACGCCCAGGTGCAATCGCTGCCGGGCGTCGAAATCGTCTCGCGCTTCACGCGCCCACCCGTGCTCGTCGATCCCGGCTCGCCCTTCGTGCGGGCGCTGCGCGCCGCCGCTTCCGCGTACCACCCCGGTGAGGTGACAAGCGTAGGCCGCGACGGCGCCTCGGACGCCGTCTCCTTCCTGCGCGCCGGTATCCCCGCCGTGGAGTTCGGGCCTCGGGGGGGCGGTCACCACGGGCCGGAGGAGTGGGTGTCGATTCCCTCGCTCAGCGCCTACCGGCGAGCGATCACCGACTTCGTGCGCACGCTGCCAGAGCGGCTGGCCTCCGCCGACGGCGGCGCGAGCGGCTGCGAGCCCGCCCGCGCAGACGACGGCGCCGACCCGGGCGAGGGGGAGAGGACGTGAGCGACGAGCGGCACGAGCGGGACCCCGACGCCGAGGTGACCGGTGGGTCGCAGGACGCCGATGGCGCCGAGGTGCCGCAGGGCGCCGGGGATGAGGAGGGCGGCGCGCAGGGGCCGCCGCCGCCCGTGACCTGGGCGGGGCGGCGCAAGGCGCAGGGCGACGAGGTCGACGCGATCGACGAGGGCACAGCGCCCGATTCGGCCGGACCCGAGGAGGGCGACCCACCAAGCGGAGGCGCTGAGGAGGATCTGGACGAGCCCGCAGCAGGCGACGAGAGGGTCGGCGCGGGCGAGGGCCTGGGGCTGACCGAGGAGTTCCACGCGCTCGATCAGGAGCTTGCCGCGCAGATCGAGCCCCTCCTAAAGGAGGAGGGGCGCTCTGCAGCCGACGAGCAGGAGGTGCCGCCGGACGAGTTCGCCTTCGAGGAGGAGGAGGAGGCGGGCGAGCACGCAGGGCCCGCCGACCCGGAGGAGCTGGCCGCGCAGGAGACGATCGAGGCCGACACGCTGGCTCTGGCGGACGCCGAGGAGCGGCGCGAGGCCGAGGAGGCGGCCCTGGCCGAGGCCGGCGGTGAGGGGGAGCCGGCAGGCGGAGAGGAGGAGCCGGAGGCCGACGAGGAGGCGGCGCGCGAGGCCGCGCACGCGGCCCTGGCGGCGAGGGCCGCCGAGCGCGGCGGCGCGCTCGGCGTCGTTCAGCTCGCCCCGGTCGGCGAGCCGCCCAAGCGCAGGCTGTGGCTGCGGTTCCTGGCGGGCTCGCTGGTCGTGGTCGCGGCGATGGCGGTGGCGACCTCGGTCAGCCTGCTGGTGTACCTGGCCGACATCGCCGAGGGCCTGCGCGACGACCCGGAGCTAGGCAACGTGCGCCTCCCCGACGCGGGCGGCGGCGAGCCGCAGACGATCCTCATCCTCGGCTCGGACAAGCGCGGGGAGCCGGGCGATCCGGGCCGCTCCGACACGACGATGCTGGTGCGCATCGACCCGGCCGCCGACGCGATCCGCGTGCTCTCGCTGCCGCGCGACCTCAAGGTCCAGATCCCGACCAAGCAGGGCGTCTCGGTCACCGACAAGCTCAACGCCGCCTACTCCTACGGCGGGCCGACGCTGACCTTGCGGACGGTCCAGGAGCTGATGCCCCAGATCGACATCAACCACATCGTCAACGTCGACTTCAAGGGGTTCTACGACGCGATCAACGCGATCGGCTGCGTCTACGTCGACATCGACCGCCACTACTACAACCCGGTCGGCGGCGAGTACGACGACATCGACATCAAGCCGGGTTACACCAAGCTCTGCGGCTACCGCGCGCTCGACTACGTCCGCTACCGGCACAACGACAACGACTTGGTGCGGGCGGCCCGGCAGCAGAACTTCCTGCGCGAGGCGCGCCAGCGGATCTCGCCGTCGAAGCTGGTCTCCGACCGCAAGGAGATGATCAAGATCTTCACCAAGTACACATCGTCGGACATCGACGACGAGATCACGCTTTTGGAGATCATCAAGACGCTGGTCGGGGCCCGCAACGCGACCGTCCGCCAGATCCCCTTCCAGAGCTCCTTCGTCGGCAACTACGTGGTCGCGTCCAAGGCTCAGCTGCGCTCGATGGCGCGCGAGTTCATGGGCCTCGCGGGCGACGACGACAAGGCGAAGCAGCAGGGCGACCAGGGCGGCGAGAAGAAGAAGGCCGGGAAGCGCAAGCAGAAGCGGAAGAAGGAGAAGAAGCCGGAGAAGTCGCCGGAGCCGCCGATGCAGGACGCGAGCGGCCTGGCGCTGCCCTACGCCGAGCAGTTCAGGCGCTACATGCGCCACCGCGACGTGGACCTGCCCATCTACTACCCGACCAAGATGGTCCCGGGCAGCGGGATCACGCCCGAGTCGCGCGCCTACGGAGTGGCTGACTTCAACGACGAGAAGATCTTCCGCGGCTACAAGTTCGTGATGCCGTACCAGGAGGCCGGGTTCACCTCCTACTACGGCGTCAGCGGCATCAACTGGGTCGACCCGCCGATCCTCCGCAACCCGAGCGAGAGGCGGCGGATCCACGGTCGCGAGTACCTGCTCTTCTACGATGGCGACCGTTTGCGACTGGTCGGCTGGAAGACCAAGCGCGGCTCCTACTGGGTGATCAATACGCTCACCCACGCGCTCTCCGAGGAGCAGATGCTCGCGATCGCTACGAGCACAGAAAAGCTGGACTGAGAGGGAAATGAAAGAGAACCGCGACGCGATCGGCGTGATCGGCGTGGGCTGGGTTGGCCTCGTCACCGCGACCTGTTTCGCCGACCTCGGTCACGACGTGGTCGCGATGGACATCGACGACGGGAAGATCGCCACGCTCAAGCGCGGCCAAGCGACGATCCACGAGCCGGGGATCGAGAAGCTGATCGAGCGCAATGCCGAGCGGCTCGAGTTCACGACCGACATGCAGCGCGTGCTGGAGCGCTGCACCCTGCTCTTCTGCTGCGTGGACACGCCGCCCACCTACTCAGGCGACGCCGACCTCTCGCGCGTGCGCGCCGTGGTGCGGGCGCTGCCGGACGCGAGCGACTACGCGCTCGTCATGAAGAGCACGGTGCCGGCCGGCACCGGCGCGGCGATCAAGCGCGAGCGCCCCTCGCTCAGCTACGTGAGCTGCCCGGAGTTCCTCAAGGAGGGCTCGGCGGTCCAGGACTTCATGAACCCCGACCGCGTCGTGATCGGCGCTGATCCGGGCTCGGAATGGGCCGCGGACGCCGTCGAGGAGCTCTACCGCCCGCTGGGCGGCGAGCTCGTGCGCACCGACGTCGCCTCCGCGGAGATGATCAAGCTCGCCTCCAACGCCTTCCTCGCCACCAAGATCTCGTTCATCAACGAGATCGCCAACGTCTGCGAGGAGACCGGCGCCGACGTCATGGAGGTCGCGCGCGGCATGGGCCTCGACAAGCGCATCGGTCCCAGCTTCCTGCGTGCGGGGATCGGTTACGGGGGAAGTTGCTTCCCGAAGGACGTGAGCGCTCTGAAGATGCTCGCGGGGAACTCCGGCTACCACTTTCAGCTCCTCAACGCGGTGATCGAGGTCAACGAGCTGCAGAAGCGGAGGGTGGTGGCGAAGCTGGAGAAGCACCTGGGCTCGCTCGCCGACAAGCGCATCGCGCTGCTCGGCCTGTCGTTCAAGCCGAACACCGATGACATGCGGGAGGCGTCGAGCCTCGTGCTGGCGGCGCGGCTCGAGGGCGAGGGCGCGAAGGTCGCCGCCTACGACCCGGTCGCCGAGGAGCGCGCGGCGGAGCTCTTGCCGACCGTGGAGATGTGTGAGACGGTCGACGACGTGCTGCGTGGTGCCGACGCGGCCGTGCTGGTCACCGAGTGGCCTCAGTTCGCCGGCCTCGACTGGAAGCGCCTGGCGGGGCTGATGAAGACGCCTGTGCTGGTCGACGGGCGCAACTTCCTCGATCCTGAGGCGCTGCGCGCGGCGGGCTTCACCTACGAGGGCATCGGCAGGCCCAAGGTCAACGGGGCGGGGCTGAGCTGATGCAGGCGCTGGTCCTGGTCGGCGGCGAGGGCACGCGCCTGCGACCGCTCACCCTCACCCAGCCCAAGCCCGCGGTCCCGCTGGTCGACCGGCCGTTCATCCGCTTCATGGTCGACTGGCTCGGTCGCCACGGCGTGAGCGAGGTGATCATGGCCTGCGGGTTCAGGGCGGAGGACCTGCGCGCCTCGCTGGGCGACGAGGTTCCAGGCGGCCCTGCGATCCGCTACGTCGAGGAGCCCGAGCCCCTGGGCACGGCCGGCCCGATCCGGCTCGCCGCCGAGGAGGGGCTGCTCGGCGAGCGCTTCCTCGTGCTCAACGGCGACGTGCTCACGGACCTCGACCTGAGCGCTCTGATCGCCTCGCACACGGAGCGCCGGGCGACCGGCTCGCTCGCGCTCTACCCGGTCGCCGATCCCTCCTCCTACGGCCTGGTGCGCACCCATCCGGACGGCGCCGTCAAGGAGTTCCTCGAAAAGCCCGACCCGGCCGAGATCGACACGGACCTGATCAGCGCCGGCGCGTACGTGCTGGAGCGCTCGGTGATCGACCTGATCCCGGCCGGCCGGGCGGTCTCGATCGAGCGCGAGGTCTTCCCGCGGCTGGTCGGCGCGGGCCTCTACGGACTGCGGCTCGAGGGCTACTGGATGGACATCGGCACGCCGACCCGGTATCTGCAGGCGAGCTGGGACATCCTCGAGGGCCGGGTGACCACTCAGGTGGGCGCTCGGGTGAACGAGGCGGGACTCGGTATCGACGAGCACGCCGAGGTCGACGGGGCCGCGACGGTCGACGCGCCCGCGCTGGTCGAGTCGGGCGCAACGGTCGCCGAGGGCGCGGTCGTGGGGCCGCGCGCCGTGCTGATGCGCGACGTGGAGGTCGGGCCTAGCGCCCGCGTGAGCGGCTCGGTGCTGCTGCCGGGCTGCACGATCGGCGAGGGTGCCTCGGTGAGCGACTCGATCCTCGCCGCGGGCGTCGAGGTGGGCGCCGGCGCGGTGATCGCCCCTGGTAGCGTGATCGGCGAGAACGCGCGCATCGAGCCGGGGACCGTGCTCGAGGCCGAAGCGCGCGTGGAGCCGGGAGGCGTATACACGTGAGCGCGCTCGATGCCATCCGGGCGGTCGACCGAGCCAACCAGCTCGACGACGTCCTCGCCCTGCCCGACCATCTGCGCGACGCGCTCTGGCGGGTCGAGTCCGCGCGCCTGGAGCCGCAGGCGACGCGCGGGCTGGTCGTCTGCGGGATGGGCGGCTCTGCGATCGGCGCCGATCTGGCGGGAGCAGCCTTCGGCGAGCGGCTCGAGCTGCCGCTCACGACCGTGCGCGAGTACCGGCTGCCCGGCTGGGTGGGCGAGGAGCACCTCGTGCTCTGCTCGAGCTACTCCGGCAACACGGAGGAGACGATCTCCTGCTTCGACGCGGCCGGCGAGCGTGGAGTGCGTCGCGTCGTCGCCACGACCGGCGGCGCGCTTGGCGAGCGCGCCCGGGCGGCCGGGGTGCCGGTGATCCCGATGCCCGCGGCGCTGCAGCCGCGCGCCGCCGTCGGCTACGTCCTCACCGCGGCCGCCGAGGTCGCTGCGGTCGCCGGCGCGGCTCGCTCCCTGCGCAGCGAGATCGAGGCGGCGGCCGACGCGCTGGCGCAGCGCCTGGACGCGCTCGCGGAGCAGGCGGCGGAGCTGGCCGCGACGGTCGGCGACGCGGTGCCGGTGATCTACGGCTGCGATCTCAGCGGGGCGCTCGCGTACCGCTGGAAGACGCAGGTCAACGAGAACGCCAAACAGCACGCCTTCGTGCACGCGCTGCCGGAGATGGACCACAACGAGATCGTGGGCTGGAGCGATGCCGGGCCGCGGTTCGCGGCGATCTTCCTCGCCGATCCCGACCAGAACGAGCGCGAGCGCCGGCGTATCGAGCTGACGGCGGAGCTGATCCGGCCCGCCGCCAGCTCCGTCACCGTGGTCGAGCTGGAGGGCGCCTCGCGCTGCGAGCGCCTCGTCACGGGCATCTCGCTGGGCGATCTGTTCTCGCTCCAGCTGGCGGCGCGCCGGGGCATCGACCCCACGCCCGTCGAGGTGATCGAGCGGCTCAAGGACGAGCTCGGCCGCCCCTGAGCGGGTAGGGCATCGGCCTGGGGCCGCCGGTTTTCGCGCGCCGGCGCGCGGGTAGCGGGCCTGCGCGTTGATCACGATGCCGGTTCGGCTCTCGCGTCGCGCGCTCGAGCGGCACCGCCGCGCCGGCGGACGTGCGCCCTTCGCCGTCCCGGGCGGCTTCAACGACGCACCGTTCGAGGGCTATTTCTGGCGGTTCGCCGAGCCCGAGACCGGGCGCGTCGCGATCGTGCTCTGCGGGATCTCGCGAGGGTCGAGTTCGCTGCTCGGCCTGGCCTCCCACCCGGGTTCCGAGCCGCGCTGGGCGCTGGTCGAGCCCGCCCGGGGCGAGAGCGGGCGCTTCGGGCTGAGGGTGGGGGAGTGGCTGCGCGCGGGATCGGGGCAGCTCGAACTCGACCTGCCCGACGGCAGCGGCGCGCGCTTTGGGCTGCACGGTCTGCGGCGCTACCCGCGGCGCGCCCTGGGGGCGGTCGGGCCGGGTCAGCTTCTGCCCGGGCTCGAGCACTACTGGCAGCCGGTGCTGTTGGGCGGCACCGCGTCGGGAGAGGTCGTGCTGGACGGCGAGGCGCTGGAGCTCTCCGGCGCGCGCGTCTACGCCGAGCGCACCTGGGGGCGCGTCTTCCCGGAGCGCTGGTGGTGGGGGCAGGCGGACGCGTTTCCCGAGGGCGACGTGTGCGTCACCTTCGCCGGCGGCCCGCTCGATCTCGGCGGGCTGCGGGCCCACCCGAGCGCGGCCGTGGTGCGGCTGGGCGAGCGGCTGATCGCGCTGGCGCCGCCGCTTGCCGCCGCTCGGGCGGCCGTCGCGCCGGGCCGCTGGGCCGTGCGGCTGAGCTCGCCGCGTTACCGGCTGGAGCTGAAGGGGGAGGAGGAGGCCGCGGGCGCCGCGCTTCTCCCGGTGCCCTCGGCCGACGGGAGCTCGGTTCGCCTGCGGTCGTGGCACGTCCTCGCCGGGCGGCTCGCGGTGCGCCTGAGCGAGCGAGGGCGCGGGCTCGTGTTCGCCGGGGAGTCGTCCCTCGCCGGGCTCGAGCAGGCGGTGGCGCCATGAGGCTCCTGCAGCACAAGCGGGAGGCGCGCTGGTTCTACCGCTGGCTCTCGCTCGTCTACGACCGGGTCAACCGGCTGTTTTGGACCGAGAGCATGCGTGAGCGGGCGCTTGCGCTCGCGCGCCTGGACGGGCCCGATCCGCCGGGCAGCGTGCTCGACGTGGGCGCCGGCACGGGGTTCACCACCGAGGGGATCGCGCGGCATGTCCCGGCCGCGGTGATCACGATGCTCGACCAGAGCCCCCAGCAGCTCGCGGTCGCCGCGCGCAAGCCCGGGATAGCCGCGGCCCGCCGCCTCGAGGGCGACGCCGAGCGGCTGCCCTTCGGCGATGACGCCTTCGACCGCTACGTGTCGGCGGGAAGCATCGAGTACTGGCCCGACCCGCAACGCGCGATCGCCGAGGCCTACCGCGTGCTCGCGCCGGGCGGCCGGGCGCTGATCGTGGGGCCGCTGCCGCCGCGCAACCGGCTGGCGCGGGCGCTCGCGGACCTCTGGATGCTGTTCCCCGAGCGCGGCGACTACGTGCTGTGGTTCGAGCGGGCGGGCTTCCGAGAGATCGAGCTCGTGGAGCTCGCGCCCGACTGGCACGGGGGAGAGGGGTACGGGCTCGCGATCGCCGGGACGAAGCCGGCGCCGGGACCCTCCCCACTCGCGCTGCCGGCGCCGGCCGAGGACGCCGAGCGGCCCCTGCGTGGCACGGAAGCGCTGCGCGCGGCGTACCGGTTCGTGCTCGGCTCGCTCGCAGGCGCCCTCTTCGTGCCGATCGCGGCGGCGCTGGCGTTGCGTGCGCGCCTGCGGGGGCCGCGGTGAGGCCGGCCGCGGGGACGCTGGCCGCCGGGCGCCGTTCGCGCGGGCTCTCGCTCGGCGCGCTCTGGCGCTTCGCGCGCCCGCACACGATCGTCGGCACCACGATCAGCGTGGCCGCGCTCTACGTGATCGCGCTCAGCCAGGGTCTGCGCCCCGGGGCGGTCTCGCTGGCGGGAGTGATGCTCGCGGCCTGGCTCGTCAACGTCGCGATCGTCGGCGTCAACCAGATCGAGGACGTCGAGCTCGATCGGGTCAACAAGCCCTGGCTGCCGCTTGCGGCGGGCGAGCTGGCGCCAGCGGCGGCGCGGCGCCTGGTCTGCGCGGCGGCGCTGGTCGCGCTCGCGCTCGCGGCCTCGCAGGGCGTGCTGGAGGTCGTGGCTGTGGCCGCGGCGCTGGCGGTCGGGGTCGCCTACTCGGTGCCGCCGCTGGCGCTGAGGCGCTCCGCGCCGGCGGCGCTGCTCAGCATCAGCCTGGTGCGCGCGCTCGCGGTGAACCTGGGGGTGTACGGGCACTTCGCGGGCGGCACGCTCGACGTGCCGGCGCTGGTCTGGGCGCTCACGGCGTTCACGCTCCCCTTCGGTGCCGCGATCGCCGTGCTCAAGGACGTGCCGGACGTGGCAGGGGACCGCGCCTTCCGCCTGCGGACCTTCAGCGTGCGCTTCGGCCCGCGCCCGGTCTTCCGCCTGGCGGTCGGCTGGCTCGCGCTCAGCTACCTGGCGATGGCCGCCGCCGGGCTCGCGCTCGCGGGGGAGGCGAACGTGGCGATCTGGATCGCCGGCCACCTGGCGGCCCTGGGCGCGTTGCTCGGGTGGGCGCGGGGCGCGCGACCGGACGACCCCCGCCGCTTCACCTCCTTCTACATGCGCGTCTGGCTGCTCTTCTTCTGCGAGTACGGGCTGGTTGCGCTCGCCGCGATGCTCGCCTGAGCGGAACAGAGCCGCCGCGGTCGTGACGGTCTCGTCACATGTCCGCCAGGCGCGGGTTGAGGCGACCACGCCATCGATCGTGGATTGCGTTTGGGAGGCGGGGGAGTGGGAACGGTGGTGGTCCGTGGAGCGCGTGGGGAGCGAGGTTCGCAGGCCGGCGACGGTGGTTCCCGAGCCGCCGGAGCTCCTGGGGCTCGACCACGTCGAGTTCTGGGTCGCGAACGCCGCGCTCGCGAGCCATTTCCTCTGCTTCGCCTTCGGCTTTCGGCCGCTCGCCTACGCGGGGCTCGAGACGGGCCTGCGCGACCGCGCCTCCTACGCGCTTGCCCAGGGCGAGGTGTGCCTGGTCGTGACCGCGCCGCTGGGGCCCGACGGCGAGCTCGCCGAGCACGTGCGCCGCCACGGCGACGGCGTGCGCACGATCGCCTTCCGCGTGCCCGATGCCGAGCGCGCCCAGGCCGCCGCCGCGGCGCGCGGCGCCGAGCCCGTGGGCGAGCCCCGCACGCTCGCCGACGAGCACGGGGAGGTCGCCGTCGCCTCGGTCGCCGCGTACGGCGACACGATCCACGCGTTCGTCGCGCGCGACGCCTATCGCGGCGCGTTCCTGCCGGGCTACGAGCCGCCGGTCGCGGCTGGCTACCCGAGCGTCGACGACGGCGCGCAAGCCGGGCGGGACGGCGTGGGCGGGCGTGCGGGGGAGGCCCCCCTGTTCACCCGCGTCGACCACGTGGTCGGCAACGTCGAGCTGGGCGCGCTCGGCCGCTGGGTCTCCTACTACGAGCGCGTCTTCGGCTTCACCGAGCTGATCGGCTTCAGCGACCGCGACGTCGCGACCGAGTACTCGGCGCTGATGTCGAAGGTGATGGCCGACGGCGAGGGGCGGATCAAGCTGCCGCTCAACGAGCCCGCCGACTCGGCGCGCCGCTCGCAGATCGAGGAGTTCCTCGACTACTACGGCGGCCCCGGCGTGCAGCACGTGGCCCTGGAGACCGACGACATCGTGGCCGCTGTCGAGGCCCTCAGCCGGCGCGGCGTGCGCTTTCTCGGCACGCCCGCCTCCTACTACGACGATCTCGAGGAGCGACTCGGTGAGCTGGCGCATCCGGTCGCCGACCTGCGCCGGCTCGGCATCCTCGCCGACGCCGACGACGAGGGCCACCTGCTGCAGATCTTCACGCGGCCGTTCGGGGACCGCCCGACCTTCTTCTTCGAGCTGATCGAGCGCCGCGGCAGCCGCGGCTTCGGGGAGGGCAACTTCAAGGCGCTCTTCGAGGCGATCGAGCGCGAGCAGCGGCGCCGCGGCAACCTCTGAGCGACCGCGGCGCCGTCACGTGCGCGGGCGCCCGCCGCCCCGGCGCGGAGCGCTGGCGGCGGCGCCCAGCGCTCAGCTCAGTAGCGGTAGTGGTCGGGCTTGTACGGGCCCTCGACCGGAACGCCGATGTACGCGGCCTGCTCGGGGGTGAGCTTGGTCAGGCTCACGCCGAGCGCGTCGAGGTGCAGGCGCGCCACCTTCTCGTCGAGGCGCTTGGGCAGCGTGTAGACCCGCTTCTCGTACTGGTCGGCGTTGTTGAAGAGCTCGATCTGCGCGACCACCTGGTTCGTGAACGAGTTGGACATCACGAACGAGGGGTGCCCGGTCGCGTTGCCGAGGTTGAGCAGTCGGCCCTCCGAGAGCACGATGATCGCGTGGCCGTCGGGGAAGCGCCACAGATCGACCTGCGGCTTGATGTTCTCGCGCTCGATCCCCGGGTAGTTGGCCAGGCCCTCCATGTCGATCTCGTTGTCGAAGTGGCCGATGTTGCCCACGATCGCCTGGTGCTTCATGCGGGCCATGTGCTCGACCGTGATCACGTCGCGGTTGCCGGTGGCGGTGATGAAGATGTCCGCCTCCTCGACGACCTCCTCGAGGGTGCGGACCTCGTAGCCCTCCATCGCCGCCTGCAGCGCGCAGATCGGGTCGATCTCGGTCACGATCACGCGCGCGCCCTGGCCGCGCAGGGAGTCCGCGCAGCCCTTGCCGACGTCGCCGTAGCCGCAGACGACCGCGACCTTGCCGCCGATCATCACGTCGGTGGCGCGGTTGATGCCGTCGATCAGCGAGTGCCGGCAGCCGTAGATGTTGTCGAACTTCGACTTGGTGACCGAGTCGTTGACGTTGATCGCCGGGAAGAGCAGGTCCCCGCTCTCCGCCAGCTGGTAGAGGCGGTGCACCCCGGTCGTGGTCTCCTCGGTCACGCCGCGGATCCCGGCGGCGATCCGGGTCCAGCGCTGCGGGTCCCGTTCGAGTGAGCGCTGCAGGAGCTTGAGCACCTCCCGCATGTCCTTGGAGTCGGCGCTCTCGGGGTCGGGAACCGCGCCCGCGCGCTCGAACTCGACGCCCTTGTGCACGAGCAGGGTGGCGTCGCCACCGTCGTCGAGGATCATGTTCGGGCCCTTGCCGTCGGGCCAGGTGAGCGCCTGCTCGGTGCACCACCAGTACTCCTCGATCGTCTCGCCCTTCCAGGCGAAGACCGGGATGCCGGCGGCGGCGATCGCGGCGGCGGCGTGGTCCTGGGTGGAGAAGATGTTGCAGGAGGCCCAGCGGACCTCGGCGCCCAGCGCCACCAGCGTCTCGATCAGCACCGCGGTCTGCACGGTCATGTGCAGCGAGCCGCTGATGCGCGCGCCGCGCAGAGGCTGCTGGTCCGCGTACTCCTCACGCGTCTTCATCAGACCCGGCATCTCGTGCTCGGCCAGCTTGATCTCCTTGCGGCCGAGCTCCGCCAGGCCGATGTCGGCGACCTTGTAGTCCTGAGCGGCGGTGGTCGTCATGGATCTCCTCGGTCTCGTGTGGCTCGGTGCGCTATTGCGTCCAGGAAGCGCGTTTGGGAGTGTGTAGTGGGAAGTCTCCACTGCACACCGGGACGGGCCAATGGTAGACGCCTGATCCTCGCCGGCGACCGCGGATGTCCGTCGCGCGAGCCGCGCCCGCGCGGTCTTGACGGCGCGGGCCTGGGCCCCGGGGCTGGACGGGACCAATAGCCTTCCCGAGCTATGAAGGCGATGGTGATGGCCGCGGGCCTCGGCACCCGCCTGCGCCCGCTCACCTACGAGGTGCCCAAGCCGCTCGTGCCGGTGGGCAACCGGCCGGTGATCGAGCTGATCCTGCGGCTGTTGGCGAGCCAGGGCTTCGAGCAGGTGATCTCGAACCTGCACTGGTTCCCCGAGACGATCCGCGAGCGCCTCGGCGACGGCTCGCGGCTGGGCGTCGAGCTCACCTACTCGTACGAGGAGCGGCTCTTGGGCACGGCCGGTGGGGTGCGCAACGTGCGCGAGTACTTCGGGGACGAGCCGTTCATCGTCATGGCCGGCGACGCCCTCACCGACGTCGATCTGCGCGCGCTGGCCGAGGCCCACCGCGCCAACGACGGGGTGGCGACGCTTGTGGTCAAGCGCGTGGCGAACACGCGCGAGTACGGGGTGGTCGTGACCGGATCGGACGGGCGCGTGCAGGGGTTCCAGGAGAAGCCGGATCCCGCCGAGGCGCTCTCGGACCGCGCCAACTGCATGATCTACGCGCTCGAGCCGGAGATCTTCGACTACTTCCCCGACCAGGAGGAGGTGGACTTCGCGCTCGACGTCTTCCCGGCGCTGCTCGAGCACGACGTCCCCTTCTACATCTGTGAGACCGACGCCTACTGGAACGACGTGGGCTCGCCGCCCGAGTACCTGCAGGGCAACCTCGACGTGGTCGCAGGCGCGGTCGCGGTGGAGCCGGCCGGCGAGCTGGTCGAGGCGAGCGCGAACCCCGACGAGCCGGGTCAGCACACGCTCGGAGAGGCGCGCGCCGGCCTGCCGGCCTCGACCGAGGTCGACGGGCGTGTGCTCGTCGGTCGCGACGTCGAGGTGGGGGAGGGCGTGCGGATCGACGGGCCCTGCGTGATCGGCGACGGGGCGCGCATCGGGGACGGCGCCCGGATCAAGGCCTCGCTGCTGCTGCCCGGGGCCGAGGTGCCTGCCGGCGGGTTCCTGGTGGGCGCGATCGCGGGCCGCGTAGGCGCGCTCGGCGCGGGAGGCCGATGACCCGGCGCCGCCGCCTCGTCCGCGTGCCGGCCTCCTCGGCGAACCTGGGGCCGGGCTTCGACGTGCTCGCCGCTGCGCTCGCCCTGCACCTCGAGCTGGAGGTAAGCGAGGCGGACGAGTTCTCGGTCGACCCAGGGCACGAGGGGGTGCCGGCGGACCGCAGGAACCTCTGCGTGCGCGCGTTCGAGGAGCTGCATCCGGCCTCCGGCGTGCGCTTCCGGGTGCGCAGCGAGATCCCGCTCGCGCGCGGGCTGGGCTCGAGCGCGGCGGCGATCGTCGCGGGCCTGTTCGCGGCCGACCACCTCTACGAGCTCGGCCTCTCGCGCGAGGAGATCTACGAGCGCGCCGCGCGCCTGGAGGGGCACCCCGACAACGTGGCCGCCGCCGTGTTCGGCGGCTTCGTCGCCTGCCCCGCCGCGGAGGACGGCAGGCTGCCGACACCGGTGCGCCTCGAGCCGCCGCAGGGCGTCGAGGGGATCCTCGTGATCCCGGGCGAGGAGGTGCCGACCGAGGCCGCTCGCGCAGCCCTACCCAAGGAGGTGTCGCTCGAGGACGCGGCCGCCAACGTGGCGGCCGCCAGTCAGCTCGTGCTCGGCATCGAGCGCTCGGACCTGGGGCTGATCCGGCGCGGCTTGGCGGACCGGCTGCACCAGCCACACCGCGGCCCGCTCTACCCACGCTCGCTCGAGCTCGTCGCGCAGGCAGAGGAGCTGGGCGCGATCGGCGCGACGATCTCGGGAGCCGGCCCCACCGTGCTCGTGTGGTGCTTTTGGCAGGACACGGGCAAGGTCGCCGCGGCGCTGGAGGAGCGCGTCGAGGGCTGGGCCGAGGTGCGTCGCGTGCCGTTCACCGCACAGGGCGCCGACGTGCCGGAGCTCTGAGGCCGAGGGCCCTCCCGGCCCGCTCACTGCGCGGTCGCTTCACGAGCCCCATCGTTGGCGGCTTGGATGCGCCAGCGGCCGCGGGGGCGCGTGACGGCCGTCACCGCTTCGCGCAAACCACCTCCTCGGTGGTTTGCGTGCTGACTGACGGACGTGACGGCGCGCGTGGCGCGGGGACGGGACCAGGGCGGTGGGCAAGCCAAAAAAGGGGCTTGCTCATGGGGATTCTGGGAAGAGATATAAACCTCAACCTAAGATTTAGCAAAAACGTTTTGTCACCCGTTTGCGCGGCCCGCAACACGCTTCGCTGACCACCACCGACGCACCAACGCCACCGAGGGGGTGGTCTAGGTGAACGAACGGCGCACGCCAGCGCATCAGGCGCCTACTGGCGCATGGAGCCAACCGCTGCGTCCTCGCCCCCGCCAGCCGCTGCGTCCCCGCCCCGCTTGACCGGGTGGCCCCCGCTGCCCTCTGGGCTCGCTCGCGCCTACGCCGGGTCGGGCTGCGGCGCTCCCGGAAGTCCGGCCAGGCGCGGCACGAGGTCTGAGCGGCCGATTCGCTCCAGGACCTCGCCGGCGAGCGCGATGTAGTCGGCCGCCCGGTCCGGACGGTGGTCGAGGATGGAGACCGCGCGCTCGGCAGACTCCGAGTAGGCCACCGACTGGCGGATCACGGAGCGGAACAGGCGGGCGCCGAAGCGCTCGCTGAGCGCCTCGAGCGTCTGGCGCGCGTGGCGCGTGCGCATGTCTGCGATGTTCAGCACGACCCCGAGCAGCTGCAGGTCGGGGTTGAGGCTCTCGCGAGCGAGCTCGATCACCTCCATCGCCTGCTCCATGCCCTGCAGCGAGAAGTACTGGGACTGGGTCGAGAGCAACACGTGGGAGCCGGCGACGAGCGCGTTGACGGTGAGCAGGCCCAGCGTGGGCGGGCAGTCGATCAGGATCACGTCGTGCGTGCGCTTGACCTCGCGCAGCGCGTTGCGCAGCGTCACCTCGCGTCCGATCTTCCCGGCGAGCGCCAGCTCCGCCTCGGCCAGCTGCAGGTTGGCCGGGATCACGCCGTCGTGAATCGCATCGACGGCGCGCGCTTCGCCCATCAGCACGTCTGCCAGGGTGGGCGCGGCGTCCTGCGGCGTGTCGAAGTAGTCGGAGAGGTTGCCCTGCGGGTCGGCGTCGACAGCGAGCACGGACAGCCCGAGCCGGCCGAAGACGTCGCTCAGCGTCCGGACGAGTGTCGTCTTGCCGGTGCCTCCCTTCTGGGAGAGCACGGCGATCGTCGTCGCCGCCATCGCGGCGAACGATAACCCCGCCACGGCCCGGTCTGGGCCGCTTTCCCGCTCAGGCCCGAGGAGGCCAGGGACTCAGACGTGCACGAGGTAGACGCGGAAGGAGCCGATCTCGAGCTCGTCCCCGTCCCGGAGCCGCTTCCACTCGACCCGCTCGCCGTTGACGAAGAGCCCATTGAGCGAGCGGTCGTCGAGCACCCGGACCTCGTCGTCCTCGGTGAGCACGATCAGCGCGTGCCGGCGGGAGACCGTCGCGTCGTCGAGCCGCACGTGCGCGGAGTGCGAGCGGCCGATCCGCGCCCAGCCGCGCCGCAGGGCGAAGGTCACCAGCTCGCCATCGGCGTCCTCCCAGACGAGGTGGTAGCCCGGCGGAAGCTCGGAGCGGGCGGCGGTCACCACCGACGGCTCGGACTTGGCCACCGGGATCGCCGGGACGTCGTCGGTGTCGCGCTCGAACAGGCCCCTGCGCCGGAAGGTGCTGGCGCCGCAGGCGGGGCACTCGGGGATCCTCTCCGTCACCTGGGGGCTCACCACGTATCCGCACTCGACGCACTCGAGCTGACCGGCTTGGGGCTCGGTGACGCGCTCGCCGGTTACGTGGGTGAGCAGCGCATCGGCCTCCTCCCGGAAGCCACGGGGGCTGATCGACATCTCTCACCTCCAGGGGGGGACGCGGCGGGAACTGCGTGGCTGTGTCGGCCGGACTTCTTACCCCAACTTGTGCGGATCATAACCAAGTCCGGGCTCAGGCGCGGTTTGAGTTGTCCAGAAGGTCGCAAATAGCGGCCGTTGGTCATCCGGTTAGGTAGAGACGTATCGACCCAAACCCCGTGCCGGGGCGAGGTAGCCATAGAATCGCCGCCGCATGGGACCGGTCTCCGAGCAGATCGTGATCGACGCGCCGCGCGAGCGCGTGTTCGACCTGCTGATCGACCTGTCCGCGCGCCCGTCCTTTTGCGACCACTTCCTCAGCGAGTACAGGCTGCTGCGCATCGACCCGGTCGGCGTGGGCGCCGGGGCCCGCTTCCGCCTGCGCACCGCCGGCGGGTACTTCGACTCGGTCGTGACCGAGGCCGAGCGCCCCTCCCGGATCCTCGAGCGCGGCCGAGGGGGCCGTTTCAACCGCGTGCCCTGCACGACCGAATGGCTCCTGGCCGACCTGCCCGGCGAGCGCACCGAGCTGCGCGTGACCTTCCTCACCGAGCCCACCCACCCGTTCGACCGCCTGACCGAGATCTTCCGGTCGGAGCGGAGGCTTGCCAGGGAGTGGCGCGAGGCCCTGCGCCGTCTGCGCCAGCTGTTGGAGGAGGAGAGAGAGGTCGAGCGCCTGGAGGTCGCCGGAGCGAGCCGGATCGGATGAGCGGTCCAGCTGCTGCGCTCCGGCGGCCTCCGGCGTCCGACCCCGCGTCCCGCGGGCGCGTATAGACTCCCCGCCCGCATGAAGCTGAGATCGAAACCCGCCGCCCTGCTCGCCGCGCTCGTCGCCGCGGTGGCGCTGGTCTCCGGCTGCGGTGAGGAGAGCCACAGCGAGGTCGTCGAGGGCGAGCCGCTGGAGCTCGGCGGGCTCAACTACAACATCGCGATCACCCGCTTCCTCAACCCGGACGACGTCGAGGACGCCGAGTACCTCGAGGGGCAGGCACCCCCGCCGGAGGGCATGGAGTACCTGGGCGTCTTCCTGACGATCCGCAACGAGACCGACAAGGCTCTCGCGAGCGCCGAGTCGTACACGGTGGTCGACACCACCGGCGCCGAGTACGAGCCGATCGAGGCCGAGAACCCCTACACGCTCGAGATCGGCACGATCGTCCCGGCGAACGGCGTTGTGCCCCAGCCGGGATCGACGGCGGCCAACAGCGCGATCCAGGGAGCGATGCTGCTCTTCCTGGTCGAGCAGGAGGTCTCGGAGAACCGGCCGCTCGAGCTGGAGATCGTCTCCGGCGACGAGGAAGGCAAGGTCGCGCTCGACATCTGAGGCCGCGCGCCGCTAGTCGAGCGCGGCGGCGAGCACCTCGCGGGCGATCGGCGCCGCGACCTCGCCTCCGTCCCCGGACGCGTTGACGATCATCACCGCGACCGCGAAGCGGGGGCGCTGGGCGGGCGCGAAAGCGGTGAACCAGGCGTCGACCTCCTGCTCAGCTTCGCTCCCCGGCTCGGAGGTCGAGGCCGGTGCCGGGCCCAGCTCGGCGGTGCCGGTCTTGCCCGCCACCTGGGCGTCGGGCAGCGCGGCGGCGGTCCCCGTCCCCGAACGCACCACCTCGACCATCATCTCCGCGATCTTGCGCGCGGTGTCAGCGCTCACCGCGCGCTCGGGCTCCGCCTCGGAGCGGAGCGCACGCGTGCGCACGATCGAGGTCGGCATGCGCACGCCCTCGTTGGCGATCGTCTGCGCGACCGAGGCCATCTGCAGCGGGGTGGCCAGCACCTGCCCCTGGCCGATCGCGCTCTCTCCCACCGCGACATCGCCCTCGATCGGGTCGGGGATCGAGCTCGGCGGCGGATCGAGCGCCGCCTGAGCGTCGTCCGCCATCAGCGCCGGGGGCTCGTTGAAGCCGAACGCCTCCGCCATCTCGACCAGGCGCTCCCCGCCGACCCGCACGCCGAGCGGGGCGAAGACCGTGTTGCAGGAGCGGGCGAAGCTCTGCACGAAAGTGCCGCCGCAGGGGGCGTCGTGTGAGTTGGCGATCTCGCGGCCGATCTCGCTGTTGGAGACCTCGACCGGGAAGCTGTCCTCGGGAGAGACCTCTCCCGCCTCCAGCGCCGCGGCGGCCGTGATGATCTTGAAGGTGGAGCCCGGCGGCTGAGGCGCCGAGAAGGCGAGCCCGGCGGCCGCCAGAACCTGCCCGTTGCGCGCGTCAAGCACCGCGATCCCGCCGTACTGATCACCGAGCGCCGCTGTGGCGGCGCGCTGGATCTCGGGATCGATCGTCGTGCGCACCGGGCGCCCATCGCGGGGTTCGCTCTGCGCCAGCACCCTGCCCTGGCCGTCCGCGCCCTCCTCGGGCACGGCGAGCAGCCGGCCGCCCGGCTGGCCGGCGAGGTGGCGGTTGAAGGCGAGCTCGAGGCCGGTGGTGCCGGTCGGGGTGCCAGGCGGGAAGCCGTAGGCGTAGAGCTCGCGCTCCTGCTTGCGCGAGGGGGAGCCCACCGAGCCCGCGATCGCCAGCGCCGCGACACCCAGGGGCGAGCTGCGCGCAGCGGGGTCTCCCTCGGCCAGCGGTGTCCCGTCGCGCGCCAGGAGCGGGCCGCGGCTGCCGATGCGCGTGGCGCGATCCAGGCGCTCGCCCGGCTCGAGCCCGGGGAAGACCAGGTGGGGCTGCCAGTCGACCCGCCCCGCGTCGTCCACGCTCGCCCGTACGCTCCCCTCGACCGTGCCGAAGGCATGCGTCTCGACACGCACCGGGAAGGAGGCGACGCCGTCCTCGACCTCGACGGCGCCGGTCTCAACGCGCGTCGCGGTCGCCGTCGCCTGCGCCCGCGCGTAGGCGCGCTCAAGGTCGTCGACGTCGTAGCGCTTGGCGGCCGACGGGGTGAGCTGCGCGTGCATCGCCTCGAAGTCCTGTGCTTCCCAGGCATCGGCGAAGCCCTGCGCGTGGGTCGGGCGGGAGGAGTCGGCGCCGACCAGCGCGCCGAGCGCGAAGGCGAGCCCGGCGACGACGGGCGCTGAGCCGAGCAGGAGCTTGCGCCTGCGGGCGGCGGGGCTGGATGCTTGGGCCAACTAGTTCGAAGGGGGTGCTGCTGTAGCGTTGCTCGCCCCGCGGGACGGGGCTATCACCGCGAAAGGTAGACGCCTCGCCGACCGACCGGCATGGACGTGAGCGGACCTGCAAGACCGATTGGATTCGGGCTGAGGGGCCCCGTGATGTGCGCGTGCAAGCGGAAGGGAGGGCCGGTTGACCGCGGTTGATGTTGTGGTGGTCGCGGTCGTGCTCGTCCTCGCCGCGCTCGGCTGGGGACGGGGGCTGGTCGCCGCGGCGCTTCCGCTCGGCGGGTTCGTGGCCGGCGTTGCGGTCGGCGCCCGGCTGGCCCCCAAGCTGCTCGAGCAGGGGGCCGAATCGCCCTACGCGCCCGCGGTCGCGGCCCTCGGCGGCGTGCTCTTGGGCCTGCTTCTCGCCGTGCTGCTCGGGGGCTTGGGCAATGGGCTCTCGCGCCGGCTCGCCTCCTTCCGCCTGGGGCGACTGATCAACAACGCGGGCGGGGCGCTTCTGTTCGCCGCGCTCGGGCTGCTCGCCGCCTGGGTCTTCGGGGCCGTGGCCCTGCATCTGCCGGGCGAGGGCAACCGGGATCTGCGCCGCGCGATCCAGCGCTCCGTGATCCTCGGGGAGCTCAACGAGCGCTTCCCGCCTTCGGGCGAGTTCCTCAACGTGTTGCGGCGGGTCAACCCGACCCCGATAGTGCGCGGCCCCGATGCCGACGTGGCGGCTCCGAACCCAGCGGTCGCGCGCGACCCCGAGGTGCGCGCGGCCGCCGCCAGCGTCGTGCGCGTGCGCGGTACGGCCTGCGGGCTCGGGGTCGAGGGCTCCGGCTGGGTCGCGGCGCCTGAGCTCATCGTCACCAACGCGCACGTGGTCGCGGGGCAGAAGGACACCGTCGTGGTCGCGGGCGACGGCTCGGAGTACGAGGTGCGGGTGCTCGCCTACGTGCCGCGCAACGACCTCGCGGTGCTGCGGGCCCCGGGCCTGCAGGCGGCTCCGCTGCCCCTGGTGTCGCGGCCGCGGCGCGGCACCCCCGGCGCGGTGATCGGCTATCCGGCGGGCGGGCCGCTCACCGTGCGCCCGGCTCGGCTCGGCCGGACCGGCAAGGTGGCAAGCCAGGACTCATACGGCCGCGGTCCCGTGCTGCGGGCGATGACCCCCTTCCGCGGCGACGTGCGCGGCGGCAACTCGGGCGGGCCTGTCGTCGACCGGGAGGGGCGCGTGCTCACGACCGTGTTCGCAGCCTCGACCGAGGCGGGCTCGCGCGCAGGCCTGGGCGTGCCGAACCGGATCGTGCGCCGCGTGCTCTCCGGCCCGCTCGACGGCGATGACACCGGCCCCTGCGCCTGAGGCGGACGCCCGAGCATCGCCGGCCCGCCCGACCGGGGGCTGCGCGCTCGTGCCCCGGCCGGGCGCGCCCCGCGCTGCGTTACTCTGGATCAAGTGGATGCCGAGACGCAAATCGCGCCGCGGCAGGACACGCAGGTCAGGGTCTGCCCGAACTTCCACGCGGCGATCGAGCTGATCGGCAAGCGCTGGGCGGGCGCGATCCTTTGGACCCTTACCCTGGGCCCGCACTACTTCAGCGACATCGCCAGGGCGATCCCCGGGCTCTCCGACCGGCTGCTCTCGCAGCGGCTGCAGGAGCTCGAGAACGAGGGTCTGATCGAGCGCACCGTGCACCCCGGCTCGCCGCCGCGCGTCTCCTACGCGCTCACGCGCAAGGGCAGCGAGCTGGGCCCGGCGATCCGGGAGCTCGACCGCTGGGCGAAGCGCTGGCAGAGCTCCGGCTGAGCGGCCTTACCACTCGCGCGGGTTGCCGGCCTGGGCCTCGTCGTGGACGAGCTTGACGGGGATCACCGGCACCGGCGGCGGCGCGGTGGTCGCGCGGAAGCTGGCCAGCGAGCCGGGGCCGAGCTCAGAGAACGCGGCCTCGACGGCCTCCAGGTAGGCCGCGATCACGACCGCGCCCGCGGGCGGGTCGGGGAAGTGGTGCTCAGGGCGCGCCACGTAGGCGTAGACCGGGCCGGCGGGAACGATGTCGGCGCGCACCCACGCGCTCACGTCGACGCGCCGATAGCGAAGCTCGCGGGCGTCGAGGCGTGCCAGCTGCTCCTCGTCGAGCTCGATCAGCGCGCCGTTCGGCCACTCCTCGGGAGGGGCGTCGGGCGCGCGCTCGAGGTTGAGCGCGAGGCACCAGGGGAAGAGCTCGCCGTCGGGCCCGGCGAAGCGCTTCTCGGCGCGCCGGTTGTCGCGGGCCACCGACCAGCGCCGCCGCCAGCCCGCAAGCCTCGCCGGGCGCACCAGCCCGACCGGGGACCCCAGGGTCGCCTCGATGCTGCGCCGGCTGACCAGGGAGGCGTAGGCGAAGAGGGTGCTCATCCCGCCTCCGCGCGCGCCGCGGCCTCCCTGCGCGGCCGCCAGGCGGGCCGCGGGCAGAGGCGCGCCGCGGCCGGGCAGCCGAAGCAGAGCGCCGCGAACGGTTCGTCCGTCACCTCGAACTCGCCGCCGCGGATGCGCTCGACCAGTCGTTCGAGCCGCTTGCGGGCGCGCGCCAGGGCGGCCGCATCGAAGCGCTCGACGACGGGCTCGTCGGGGCGCTCAAGGAGTACGTGCGCGGTCTGGATCGACTCGGCGTCGGGGTGCGAGGCGGCCGCGGCGAGCGCGTAGACCGCGCGCTGCTCGGCGTAGCGCTCGCCGAGCTCCGCTACGCCGGCGGGGCCGACCCGGTCGGTCTTGAAATCGATCACCTGCGGCCCGGCATCGGTCTCGGCAAGCAGGTCGATGCTGCCGCGCAAGACGGTGGCTCCGAGCGGGAGCACGAACGGCGCTTCCGGCCGCAGCCGCGAGCCTCGCAGCTGCGCGCAGAGCTCGCTGCCAAGCCAGCCCAAGATCAGCTCTCGGGCGCGCCCGAGCGAGTCCGCGTCGCCCACGCCCTCGCGCTCGAGCAGCGCGGCGAGAAGCTGTTCGCCGGGCTCGGCCCAGTCCCGGCGCGCGCTCCACTCGAGCGCCTCGTGCACGGCGTTTCCCAGGCCGCGCGCCCGGGCGCCCGCGTCCGTGCCCGCAGCGAGCGCATCGGTGCTCGCGACGAGCTCGTCGTCGGCCCGTCCCTCGGCGGGGAGCTCCTCGCGCTCCCGCGGGAACAGGGCGGCCGCGCCGGGCACGGGCTGGCGCAGGCCCAGCACCCGCTCGACGTAGAAGCGGTAGCCGCAGCGTTTGTAGGCGTCGAGCGCGGAGTAGGAGAGGTGCCCGAGCGGGACGGGTGAGGGACGCCCGGAGATGAGCGGCGGCCGGGCCCGCTCGCCCCGATCCTCCCGGGCCGACCTCAAGGCGGGTGCGAGCGGCTTCGGGGTGAGCTCCCGCGCGCGCTCCGGCGTTGGCCTGCTGATCCGCACCCGCACCGCCGCCCTCACCGGCGCGCCCTGCTCCTTTCCCGGCTCCGACTCGAGCGAGCCCAGCTCGAGCTGCGTTCCCTGGGCTCCCGCGGGCGCTCCGTCCGGCGACTGCGCGGTGGCTACGCCGGTCGGCTCCTCGGCGTCACGTGCGTTCCCCACCAGCGGAGGCGCAGGCAGCCCCACGACCCCCTCCTCGCCGTTCCAGCCCAACGCCTTGAGGGCCGGCAGCAGGCGCCGCAGCGCGGTGTCGCGGCTTCCGGGCTCCTCCAGCGGCTCGAGGTCACGGGGCAGGCATACGCCGCTCAGGATCAGGCGCTCCTGGGCGCGGGTCGCGGCCACGTAGATCAGTCGGCAGGCCTCCTCGGCGTCGGCGTCGAGCTCCTCGCGGTCAAGCTCGTGCAGCTCCCAGGCGCCGAGCGAGTCCTCGCTCGGGAACACGAGCCGCAGGCCGAATCGAGGCCGGTCGCCGACCGCGTCACGGCCGATGCGGATGTCGCCGTAGCGGAAGCCGGCCGAGAGCTCGCGGCCGAGGTCGGGCACCGCCACGACCGGGAACTCCAGTCCCTTGGCGCCGTGGACGGTCATGATGCGCACGCCGTCGTGGTCCTCGGGCTGCATGGGCGCGAGCCCCTCGCGCTCGTCGCGCTGGGTCGCGCGCTCCGCCTGCTCGAGGAAGCCGCGCAGATCGCGACCCTCGTTGGCCTCGAACTCGGCGGCGAGGCGCATCAGCTTGCGGACGTTCGCCATCCGGCCCGCTCCCTGCGGGCGCGCGAGCAGGGCGAGGTCGTAGCGGAACGCGTTCATCGTGCGCTCGACCAGCACGTCGAGCGGTAGCAGCGGCGCCTCCGCGCGCAGCCGCGCCACCTTCTCGCAGAAGGCGCGCAGCTTGGCGGCGTCATCGGGCTGGATCGCCGCGAGCGCCTCCGGGTCGGGCTCGCGGCCTGCCCACTCGGCGCTGGGATCCCCGGGGTCGGGCCCTCGTCGACCGTCTCCGCCCGTCGCGCTCCCGGGGCCGTCCCCGTCCGCACCGCCCGGTCGCTCCGTTTCGGCGCTCTGCGGACGGGAGCCGTTCGCTTCCGCCCCCGCTGGGCCCGCGTCGCGCTCGGCGCCGGGGTGCGCTGCGCCGAAGCGCCGCTCGAGCGCGGGCCAGACGTGGCGGCCGGAGCCCGCCCCGCGACGCAGGAGCCAGAGCGTGTCGGGGGTGACCGCGCAGGCGGGCCCTGCGAGGGCGCCGAAGAGCATCTCGTCGTCGAGCGGGTTCGCGATCACCGCGAGCAGGCGCAGGAGGTCCTCCACCTGCTGCTGCGACCAGTAGCCGCGCCCCCCCACGACGTAGGGATCGAGGCCGTAGCGCCGCAGCGCCTCCTCGTAGGCGTCCACGTGCGTGAACGCGCGCAGCAGGACGACGATGTCGCCCGGCCGCGCCTCGCCGGCGTCGACCAGCTCGCGCAGGCGCTCGGCGAGCGCGCGCGCCTCGGCCACGACGCGCGGCCTTGCGCGGGGGCCGCTGACCGAGGGGGGCTCGTCGGACCCCTCGTCCCGCCACAGCTCCTCCTCCACCTCGGCCCACTTCGACTTGCGCGGGCTCTCGTCCCAGGTGAGCAGGAGCTCCGCCCGCGGTTCGCCCGCGGGATCCGCGCCCGCCTCGAGCTCGGGGAACCGGGGGATCAGCGCCCGGCCGACCGCGTTGGCGGCGGCCAGGACCTCGGGCCGCGAGCGGAAGTTGCCGCGCAGGGGATGGATCTCCGTGTCCGGCGAGCCGCGCGCCCGCTCGCGCGCGGCTCGGAACACCTCGAGGTCGGCGTTGCGGAAGCGGTAGATCGACTGGTTCTCGTCGCCGACCGTGAACAGGCGCGTGCGCGGCCCGCTCAGGGCCTCGATCAGCTTGAGCTGGACTCGGTTCGTGTCCTGGAACTCGTCGACCAGGATGTGGAGGAAGCGCTCGCGCCAGCGGCTCGCGATCGCCTCCGAGCTGCGCAGCAGCGCGAGCGCCCGCAGCTCGAGGTCGAGGAAGTCGAGCCCTGAGCGCACGGCCTTGAGCTCCTCGTAGCGGGAATGCAGCCGCTCGAGCACCGCCTCCAGCGCTGCCCGGGCCTCCACCGCCGCCGCGCGCTCGCGCGGGGTGAGCGGCTCGGGCTCCTCGCCGTCCTGCTTGACGGAGCGGCGCGGCTCGCCCACCTCGGGCAGCTTGGGGTCAGCCATGCCCTGGTTGCGCAGGCGCTCGTGCGCCTGGAGCGCCATCCCGGCGAGCCGCTCGGGCCGGTAGGCGGCCGCGGCGCGCCGGACCGCGTCGTCGCCCTCGGCGATCAGCTGCTCGATCGCCTCCAGCGCCGCCTGCTCGCGCAGCCGCTCCGCCTCCGCCTCGGCGAGTACCCGGAAGCGCGGGTCGAGCCCGGCGGCGGCCGGATGCGCCGCCAGGAGCCGCCGACAGAAGCCGTGGATCGTGCTCACCCAGGCGCGGTCGGTCTGCCGGGCGAGCGCCCGCAGCTCCGAAGCGCGCTCCGTGTCCCCGTCGTCGCGCGCCCGCGCGGCCGCACGGCCGAGCTCGGCGCGGATGCGGTGGCGCAGCTCCGCCGCGGCGCGCTCGGTGAAGGTGAAGGCGAGCACCCGGTCCATGCCGACGCCGTCCTCGAGCAGGGCGCCGCAGTAGCGGCCGACGAGCACCCGCGTCTTGCCGCTGCCCGCCCCGGCCTCGCAGAAGACGTCGCGGTCGCGGGTGGCGATCGCGGCCGCCTGTTGGGGCGTCGGCCGCGGCGCGCTCATCCCCGCCCTCCGTTCTCGCCCTCGTCCGCCGCGCCGAGCGGCGTGCGCTCGAGCCGGCAGATCGCCTGGTAGGCGCAGTAGCGCGGGCACTCACCGTTGAGCGGGGCGCGATCGATCTTGCCCTCGCGCATCGCGCCGCCCTTCGTGCGCGCCTCTTCCACGGCGGCCTCGAGCGTCTCCTCGAGCTCCTCGGGGGAGCAGCGGTCGGTGTTCACGTGCTCGAGGCCGTCGAGGAGCGGCTCGTCGGCGAGCAGGATCCCGCGCGGGCGGCGGTCGCGGCGGCCGCCGAGCGGGTGGTAGACGGCGCCGATCGGCTCCAGGCCCAGCTCGCGTTGCGCCGCGAGCATGTAGAGCGGGAGCTGCAGCTTGCCCTCCGTGACGAGCTTCTTGCGCCCCGGCACCTCGACCGCGGTCTTGTAGTCGTGCAGCAGCGCCCGGCGGCCGTCGGGAGCGACGTCGATACGGTCGATCCGCCCGCGCAGCGCGAGCTCACCCAGCTCGAGCGGGCCGGGCCCCTCCTCGTCGATGCCGAAGGAGGCCTCGAGCAGCTCCGGGCGCGGTCGCAGGTCGGTCTCGCGCTGCGCCTCGGCGTCGAGGAACGCCTCGACCTGCTCGCGCGCCCGCTCCGCGGCCAGCTTGCGCGCGGGCGTGATCGCCGCCCGGCCGGGCCGCTCCATCTCCTCGGCGAGCAGCTCGCCGAACCGACGCTTCCAACGGCCGACGTCGCCGGGCCGGGGGATCGAGTCCTCGCCGGGTGCCTCCGCGTAGAGGCGATGCAGGGCCGCGTGTACGACGCCGCCGAGCCAGAGCGGGTCGGCGGGCGGGTCGAGGCGCTGCGGCTCGAGCTCGTGCTGTACGAACCAGCGGTAGGGGCACTCGATCCAGGTCTCGAGCGCGCCCGCGCTGAGCAGCCTGCGCTCGCCGAGCTCCCCGAGCACCCTCGGGTGGGCCAGCGGCCCGGGCCTCCAGCCTGGGTTCGGCAGGCCCGCCAGGAGCCGCGCGACCTCGTCCGCGGTCTCGCCTGCTACGCCGAGGTCCGCGAGCTCGCGTCGCGCCGCGCCCTCGTCCGCTCCGCAGCGCAGCGCCAGGGCGCGCGCCAGCGTGCGGGGGTCGGGCGCCTCTTCGGGGGCGGGCACCGGTCGCGCGAGCCCGCGGGTGTGCTTGAGCTTCTCCTCGACCGCGTCGTTGTCGTCCGCGAAGAGGTCGAGCACCTCGTCGATGAAGGGGGAGCGCGGGCTGGGGTGGCCCTCCTCGTCGCAGGAGCGCCAGGTGAGGTAGAGCCGCTCCGTGGGACGCGAGACGCAGGCGTGGAAGAGGTAGCGCTCCTCGTCGGCGGGGTCGGCGCGCTGCGCGAGCGCGGGTATGCCGAGCGCGCGCCGGGCCTCCTCGCCCAGCAGGGGGTCGCGCTCACCCGCGCTCGGGAAGCTGCCCTCCTGCAGGCCGCAGCAGAAGACGAAGCGCGCGCGGCCCGAGCGCAGCCGGTAGGGGCTCGTGATCCGCACCCGCCCCTCGGTCGAGCCGCGCCAGGCGGGCACCGAGGCGGCCGCGATCGCCTCCGCGGCGTCGTCCAGGTCGGGCTGCTCGCAGCCGGGCAGGTCGCCGACCTCGGCCAGCTCCTCGAGCAGCTCGGCAGCGAGGAGCCCGGCACGCAGCTCGATCGGGTCGAGCGGCGTGCCACGCGGGCGCTCGCCTACGAGCGGGGCCGCGCCGCGGTGAGGCGCCTCGGCGAGCTCGCGCGCGCACGCGGCCAGCGCGCGCAGGCGCTCGGCGGGCCCCGCGGCCTCGCGCAGCCGCCGCAGGTGCCGCGGCGGCTCCCGCCAGCGGACCCAGACGTCGTCCAGCGTCTCCACCTCCCCGCGCCGCAGGGCGCGCTCTGCCCAGTCGACCGCACCCTGCGGGAAGGAGGGGTCGGCGCGCAGGTGCGCGATCAGGTCCGCCGGCGTGCCCTCCTCGCCTGCCGCCCGGCAGAGCGTGAGCAGCGCCCGGCCCACCGCGGTGCGCTCGAGCGGGATCGGCGCCTCGAGCGCGACTGGGATCCCCAGCGAGCGCAGCACCGAGGCCATGAGCGGCCCCTCGCCGGCGGGCCGGCGCAGGGCGATCGCGATCTCGTCCGGCCGGGCGCCGTCGGCGAGCAGCCGCGCGATCTCGAGCCCCACGGCCTCGGCCTCGCCGCGCTCGCCCGCGCACTCCAGCAGGCGAACCCCGTCGTCGCGCTCGACCGTGCCCGCCTCGGGCTCGAACAGCTCGGCGTCGAGGTGGCGCAGCGAGGCGACCTCGGTGTGCGTGCGCCTGGGCTCGAGCCTGTGCACGGCGTCGGCGCCCGGGTTCTCCAGCAGCTCCATGTAGAGGCGGCTGCGCGCGGTGAGCGCGCGCCTGTCCTCCCAGGTGACCGCGATCACGAGCTGGGCGTGCCGTGAGAGCAGGCGCACGAGCTCGAGCTGGGCCTCGGTGAGATCGTCGAAGCCGTAGAGGAAGAGCGGCCGCCCGGGCCAGGCGTCCGGCCGCTCGCGCAAGGCGTCGAGCGCTGCCCGCATCGCGGAGCCCGCGTCGTCGCGCCCGGCGCGTCGGCGCAGCTCCTCGTAGGCGGCGTACAGATCGGCCAGTTCGCGCTCGTGGGTGGAGGCCGTCTCGGAGGCCTCGGACGCGGCGCGCAGCTGCGCGGGGGAGACGAGGGCCGCTTCGAGCTCCGCGATCAGGTCGTCCAGGGCGCGGGCGAAGCCCGGTGAGCGCGCCGAGCGCGCCAGCGCCCGCAGGGGCGTCGCGGCCACGGACGAGCGCAGGAGCGCGAGCCGCTGCGCGTCGGAGAGGAGCTGCCGTGGCGGGGCGCCCGCCGCGAGCGCGATCTCGTCCACCAGCGAGGCGAAGGTGCGGATGGTGACGCCGACGCAGCCGCCGTCAGCGGCCAGGTCCCGTTCGAAGCGGGCCGCCTCGTCGCCGCTCGGCACGACCAGGACCGGGTCGCGGTCCACCGCAGCGCGCAGGCGCTCGAGCACGGCTGGCGCCCGGCCCGAGTTCGGGGGGCCGACGATCAGCTCCAGGCCCATGTGCACCCCCGCAGCGCCATCGCTTTCGCAGCATAAGTCGGCCTCCGGCAGCAGCTCCTGACGCGGGCGCGCGGGCGGCGCGGGCGGACGGCTACGTCCCGGGGATGCCGTCCGGCGCTGGATCTATCTTCGCCCCCGTCGTCGCACCCTCCGACCGAGTACGAAGGGAAGGAATGTCGCTCTGCTTCATCGATCCGGCCGACGCGATCCGAGCGATCGCCGAGTCGATCGGGCGCGAGGCGCGCCGCCAGCTGTTGGGTGAGGCCGTCCGGGCCTGGGTGGACGAGCTGCCCGAGGACGAGCTCGAGGCGCACTACGCCCGCGCGCTCGCCGAGCTCGACGACCACGACCTCTCGATGCTGGCCGCGTGGCACGCCTCGATGAACATCGGGCAGCCGATCCCGAACCGCGACTTCCTCATGCACGCGTTCTCCGGGCTGGGCGAGTACCGGCGCGAGGCGCTCAAGCTCGCGGCCGGGTTCCGGGGCGAGGAGGCCGTCGATCGCGGCCTCACCGAGGAGCGCGCGCTCGACACCGTGCTCGACTGGCTCTCGCCCGAGCGGCAGATGGAGCTGGCGCTCGAGGCGGTCGACCTCTACATCTGGGACCGCGCCGGCTCGGACAACTGAGCGGCGAGCGCGACGCCACCGCGGGACGCCACCGGTTCACGGGGACCACCCCCTCGGTGGCATCGGTGAATCGATGCGGCCTCGCGCGCCTCAACCGCACTGGCCAGCGCTTCCGAGTAGAAGCGCATGTAGTCGTCCCAGTGCCGGTCCCAGTACGCGTCGTCGTGCCCGCCCGGCCAGCGCTTGGCGACGACCTTGATGCCGTTCGCCGCGAGCGCCGCCAGGAAGGCATCCGCCCCCGGCGCGAACGGATCCTCCTCGCCGATGTCGAGCCATAGCCGCACGCGCCTGAAGGGATCAGGCGCGGTCCGGGCAGCTGCGATCACGTCGTGGCGGGCGAAGTCCTCGGCGTCGTCGAAGGCGCCCTCGGCCGTCTCGTCCGCGCTGGCCCACAGGGCGGGGGAGTGGCCGCCGACCGCGCAGAACATGCCCGGGTTGAGCCGCGCGAGGTCGTAGGCGCCGTAGCCGCCCATCGAGATCCCACCGATCGCGAGGCGATCCGGGTCGACGTCGAAGCGGCGCACGAGCTCAGGGATCACCTCGCCGGTGACGTAAGTCCCCCAGGAGCCGCTTGCGCGGTCGTGCCAGTAAGACGAATCGCCGCCGTCCGGGAACGCCACCACCGGCGCTCTCCGTCCCGCGCTCGCGAGCGCCGCGAAGAAGGCGTCGTCCAGCTCGCTGGCCTCGTCCCCGCCGCGGCCGTGCAGGAAGACCAGGCCGGGGCGGTCCCGTGCGGGCGCGCGCGGAGGCACGACCACGGCGACGGGCTGGGTGCGTCCCACCGCCTCGCTCTCGATCTCGACGGTCGTCACCTCGGCCCCGCGCCGGTCGGCGTCGGTGGGGTCTCCGCGCAGCAGCAGCAGGACCACCGCGAGCGCCGCGAGCGCTAGGAGCCCGGCGAGCGCCAGGGCCCGACGTCGGCGTGCAGCGCTAGAGGTCGAGCGCGTCACGCAGCTCGGCGACCGCCTGCTCGTTGTCGCGGAAGCGCACGACCCGCATCCCCAGCTCGCGCGCGGCTTCGCAGTTCACCTCGACGTCGTCGACGAACAGGCAGTCGGCGAAGTCGAGCTCTGTGCCCACGCGCTCGCGCATGCGCTCCAACGTCAGCTCGTAGATCCCGGCCTCCGGCTTGCGCAAGCCGACGAAGGCGGAGTCGACGACAACCTCGAAGATCTCATCGACCGGGACCATCGAGCGCCAGAGCGGCTCCCACTCGCGCACGTTGTTGGTGAGCAGGCCCATCCGATAGCCGCTGGTCCGCGCCGCGCGCATCACCTCGACCATCGGCTCGTTCGGCTCGAGCGCCTCGAAGTAGACCTCGCGGAAGCGGTGCAGCTCGGGCTCGTGGCCGAGAATCCCGCGCAGCTCACGCCCCAGGAGATCCAGGAACTGGGCCTCGGTGAGCTGCCCCTTCTCCAGCTCGAACAGGGGGTTCTTGCCCTCGCGCGCGGCGATCTGCTCGAGCGCGCGGCCGAGCGCCTCGAGGCTGATCCCGGTGTGGTCCTGGACCGCGGCGAAGGAACGCAGAAGGGGCGTGGTGAGCACGCCCCCGAAGTCGGAGATAACTGCCCGGATCGCCATCCGCTCAGGCCCTTCGCGTGATCTCGTAGGAGGCGGTGCCGCGGCCCCCCTCGAAGCGGAAGCTGAGCGCCGCCCCGGCCCGGGCGAAACCGTCCTCGCCGCGCTCCTGGCTGGCGACGGCCGTCGCGTCGCCGGCGCCCCGCAGCGGGTAGTCCTCGTCGTCGAACCAAAGCTCCACCGTGATCCGCCGTGGGGAGCCGTCCTCGGCGTACTCGGTCGATAGCAGCGCCTCGTCGGCCGGCTTCGGCCCCTCGGGACCGATCACCACCGCGGCCGTGAGCTCCTCGCCGTGCTCGCGCGCCTCGCGCGGACGCACGGCCGCGAACAGCACCAGCCGCCCGTCCTCGACCGCGCCCGAGAGCACGCGCAGGAGGCTGTACTCGTCGAGCGAGCCCTCGAGCGACCACAGCCTGCGCGGCTCGGAGGCGCCGGACGGGGCGAGCTCGCGCACCGCCTCGGTGTCCCAGACGACGCGCACGCCCGGCGCCAGGTCGAGCGCCGCCGGTTCAGGCATCCCGTCCCCCCGGAAGCTCGTCGTCGGCGACCTCACGGGCCGTGCCCTCGTAGTCCCACTCGCGCCCCGCGCCACCGTAGGGAGGGCGCGGTCCGGAGCCGAAGGGGCCGCGGCGCGAGCCGAACGTCCTGGAGATGAGCACGATGGGGCCGCGTCGGATCACGACGCGCATTATCAAGCTCCGGATCAGAGCGCGCGTCGGCGGCAGCAGCAACAGCAGGGCGAACGCGTCGCTCACGAACCCGGGGCTGATCATCAGGGCGCCGCCGAGGATCACCATCGCGCCGTCGAAGGTCTCGCGCGCCGGCATGCGTCCCTCGGCGAGCGCCTGGTTGAAGCGCCGCCAGACCGCGCGCCCCTGCGAGCGCGCGAGCGCCGCGCCGAGGATGCTGTCGAGGAGGAGCAGCGCGATCGTGGGCAGGGCGCCGATCCACTTGCCGACCTCGATCAGCACGTAGAGCTCGACCAGCGGCAGGACTATGAAGACCAGGACGAGCAGCGGAAGCATGCCCAGGCAAGGCTAGTGCGGGCGGTGCGGCCGCGGCCCACCGCTACCATCGGATCCATGGCCGAGGAGCCCAGCGTCGAGGAGCCCAGGGCCGCCGCCGGCGAGGCGGCCGACGACGGCAGCGCCCAGCCCGCCGAGCCCGCCGTCCAGGGACACGTCAGCGAGGACGACGTCTACGAGGCTCTCGAGGAGATCATCGACCCGGAGCTCGGGCTCGACTTCGTCTCGCTCGGGCTGATCTACGACGTCGAGATCAAGGACGGCGACGTCCACATCACCTTCACGCTCACGACGCCCGCCTGCCCGATCGGCCCGCAGGTCACCGAGCAGATGCGCGAGTTCGTCGGCGCGATCGACGGCGTCCGCAGCGTCCACCCGAAGATGGTCTTCGACCCCCCGTGGACGCCCGAGATGATGTCCGAGGACGCGAAGTTCGCGCTGGGGTACTGAGGGGCTTGAACAAGCGGTTTTCGTTCGGCCGCCCCTGAGCGCGAGGCCCGGATTGCAACCCGATTGCAACCCGGCGCTCAGCCGGCGATGAGCGCCGCTATCTGCGCGGCCGCGTCCTCCTGCATCGCCGGGATCGCATGGGAGTAGGTGTCGAGGGTGATCCCGATCGTCGCGTGGCCGAGGCGCTCCTGGACCACCTTCGGGTGGACGCCGGCCTGCAGCGCGAGCGTCGCGTGCGTGTGCCGCAGGTCGTGGAGCCGGATCCGCGGCAGGGCCGCCGCCCTCACGTGCCGCTCGAACATCCGCGAGAACGAGCGCGGCCAAAGCGGCCTGCCGTCGGGGTTGCAGAAGACGAGGTTCGAGTTCTCGTAGCCGGGGCCCATCGCCGCCATCTCCTCGGCCTGGCTCTGCGCGTGCTCGCGCAGGGCCTCGACTGTCTCGGGGTCGAGCGCGACGTTGCGCCGCCCCGAGTCGGTCTTGGGCGTCGATCGCCGGCGCGCGCCGATCAGGGTCTCCGCGATGCTCACGCGGGCGGCGTCGAGGTCGACGTTGTCCCAGGTGAGCCCCAGGACCTCGCCGCGGCGCATCCCCGTGGTCGCGAGCAGCCGCCAGGCCGCGTACAGGCGATCGCCGCGGACGTGTTCGAGGAAGGCGCGCAGCTGCTCGGCCGTCCAGGTCTGCATCTTCGGCGCCTGACGGGCGCGCGGAGGGGTCGCGTGCTCGGCGGGGTTGCGCGCGATGCAGTTCCACCTCACGGCGTCGGCGAGCGCGCGCCGCAGGATCGTGTGCACGTAGCGGATCGTGCGCGGCGAGAGCGGCTCCCGCCGCTCGCCTTCGACCTCGCGCTCGCGGCCGAGCTCGGCGTAGAGGCTGTTCAGAAGCGCCGGCGTCACCTGCTGCAGGCGGCGGGCGCCTATCGCCGGCACGACGTGGCGCCGGATGTTGCCGGCATAGCTCTCATAGGTGGACTCGCGCAGCGTGCCCGCGATCGCCGGCAGCCACTCGTCGACAAGGAAGTCGCGCAAGGTCAGCTTGCTCGGGGCCACGTAAGTGCCGGCGTCCAGGCGCCGCAGCGCCTCCGCCAGGGCGCGCTCGGCGTCCTTTCTCCGCTTGAAGCCGGAGTGCCAGCGGCGGATTCGCTTGCCGTTCTCGTCGCGGCCGACGTCGACGACGAAGCACCACTTCGACCCTCGCTTTCGGATGTGTCCTCTCACTTGCGCTCGCCGCCTTTCTGCTCTCCCTCAAAGATCACCCGGCCGCCCATCGCCTCGATCTGGCGCCAGTAGGCCTCGCGGAGCTCGCCGACTCGCGTGGCGACGTCGCCTGTCGCCAACTCGCCGAGCTCTTCGCTCGAGAGGGGTCGCGTGGCCTTCTCTGGCCCGACCTGCTCGGCATCCTTTGGCGGCTCGAAGAAGAACGCGACGGGCAGCTCGAACGCGGCCGCGAACGCGACGATCTCGTCGGCGCTGAAGCGGCGGATCCGCTCGCCGGCGATCGAGCGCTCGGCGGCGGAGTAGACGACCCGGGACCACCGTTCGCCCAGGTACGGCTCGAGCCGCTCCGCGGCGGTGGCCTGGGTCCACCCATGTAGGCCCCGAGCGCGGCGCAGGTTGTAGGCGACGACCTGATTGGGGGTGAGGCGCTTCGGCATGGCGCCAGTGTAAGCACGGGTGGCGCGTTAGTCAACACTGGCGCAGATTCTGTCCGCCATCGTCGCTACTCTGTAGCCGTGCAGACAAACGATGTTGCTACGCAGATCCCGATCCCACCCCTGAGGGCAGTGCGGCAGGCGCGCGGCCTTGGGCTGCGCGAGGTGGCCCGCCAAGCGTCGCTCGATCCCTCCTACCTCTCGCGGGTCGAGCGCGGCAAGCAGGGGGTCTCGCTCGGTGCGCTTCTGCGCATCGCCCGCGCGCTCGAGCTGCGTGAGCTCGTGCGGTTCCTCGAGCCGTACGTCAGGGAGGCCGGCGGTGGCTGAGCAGCCGTGGGTGCTCACCGTCGAGGAGGCCGCGCGGATCCTGCGCATCGGCCGCACGGCCGCGTACGAGGCCGTGCGGCGCGGCGAGATCCCGCATCTGCGCTTCGGCCGGTCGGTCAGGATCCCTCGGCACGCGCTCGAGCAGATGCTCGCAGGCCGGCACGCGCCTCCCAAGGAGGGCTGATGCGCGAGGAGGCGATACTGGCGCGGTGGCCCGGGCGTTGTCCGCGATGCGGCAGCCCGATCGCCCGCGGCGAGCTGATCGTGTGCCGCGACGGCCGCTGGGAGCACGAGACATGCCCGCGGACGCCGCGTGCCGGCAAGCGCAAAGGACGGCGCCGCGGAGGGCCCCCGTGAGCGAACCCGACACATGGGCCCTGATCCGCTGGGCGCGAGAGCGCGCAGCGGAGCTCGAGCTGTCACCGGCTCAGGCCCACGTCCTGTTGATCCTGGCAAGCTACGCCGACCATCGCTCGGGCGAGTGCAACCCCGGCGTCCGCCGGGTTGCGAAACAGGCCCGCCGACGCGAGCGCCAGGTCCAGGATGCGCTCGCGGCCCTTGTGGGGCGTGGGTTGATTGAACGGCGCCGGCGGGGGCCGGGTGCCACGGCGCTAACCCGTTTGCTTGCGCCGTGGGTTGATCGGCGGCCAGCCGCAGATCAAGACCTGCGGTCAGCCGCAGATCAAGACCTGCGGTCAGCCGCAGATCAAGACCTGCGGTCAGCCGCAGGTCAAGACGCCAGATCTGCGGCCAGCCGCAGATCAAGACCTGCGGCCAGCCGCACCCAAGACCTGCGGCCAGCCGCAGGTAAGACCTGCGGTCAGCCGCAGGTCTCAGTAGAACAACCAGGAGAACAGCCAGAGGAACAGCCCTCCTCTACACCTAGCGGTCACGTCAACGTTCGCGCGGGCGCACGCGAGGGGGCTGAGGACTGTCCCTCTCTGGCTGAGGAGGTCTACGGCATCCTCGACCGCGGCGTTGCCTCGCTCAGCGAAAGCCCGAGCGGCAGGCCATGGCCGCGACCGAGCCTCGAGGTCCTGCGGCGCCTGCTCGGCGAGGGCGCGGACCGCGAGCGGGCTCTGGCGGTCGCGTGGGAGGTGCGCGAGATCGTCCAGGCGCAGGACCGGGCCCCGAACGTGACAGGGCTCTTCGAACAGCGATGGCGCGGGGTCGGTACCCCCGTCGAGATAGCAAGGAGGTAGCGATGTCCCTCGACTGGAAGGGCGACGAGCTGCTCGCGAAGATCGAGAAGGCCGCGAAACGCGGCGTCGACCAGACCACCGCGGCCGCCGACGGGGGCTGGGAGCTGAGCGCGGGGGCGATCGACGGTGCACGAGGAGGGCGTCCTGCTGTGATCCGAGCTGCTGACAGGCACGCGAGCGCGTTGCTGGAAAAGCGGCGACGGGTCGCGGCTGTTGGATTGCGGGGTTGCAATCGGTCAGCAGTCCGCCGGACGCCCGCTTCTCAAGCGGCATTGTCGCGTGTCCTCGGACCGGGGATCCGAGGGTCGGGGCGCTGCAGCGCCCCTGCAGCGGAGGGCGCAACGTGACGCGCAGGCAGGCGCACAGCCCCGCGAAGCGAGCCGAGGCGCTGCGCATTGCCGGCGAGCAGGGGGCTGCCGAGGCGAGCCGGATCACCGGCATCCCCGCCGCCACGATCCGCGCGTGGATGAGCCGCAGCCGCCAGCTCGAGGGGCCCGGCGACTCGCCTACCGAGCGGCGCAGTCCCGAGGCGCTACGCCAGGTGGCCGAGCGGCTGCGCCGTACCGCCGAGCGGGCTCGTGCCCGAGCGCACCGCGAGTTGAGCGAGGGCAAGGCCTCGGCCGCGCGTGACGCGATGGTCGCCGCGGGCGTGGCGATCGACAAGGCGCGCGCCTTCGACGAGGCGGCGGACCTCGCCGCCGAGGGAATCGCGAAGCTGAGCCAGGGGCAGGCGAAGGTCATCGCCGGGCTGATCGAGCGGGTGATGGTCGATCTCGGCGTGAGCTGGCGCACGGGCTCGGCGATCGCGCGGCTGGTCGCGTTCCACGCTCGAGTTGCCCAGGAGGGCGAATCGCACTCGGCGCCGGCAGACCTCCTCGCCGCTGCGCGAGCCGAGCTGCGCGCCGTGTTCGAGCCGGACTCGCGACCGCCTGCCGGCGAGCTCGAGGAAGGCACGTCGCAGATCGAGGCGCACCGTAGGGAGCAGCCGGCCTTGCCGGAGTGCACGAAGGGCGACGGCGCAGATCGCATGGCCGGCCCCGTCTAGCGGGTGCGGACCTTCCCTGAGCGCCGGCCTGGCGAACCTGCGGAGAGCGACGGCGTGCTGGTGGGCGAGCTCGTGCCGGACCCCAAGGAGCAGCAGGACGCGCGCAAGCGCGAGGAGGTGGCACGCCGGCGGATGGAGAGGGACCCGGCTGCCCGTTCACACTGGGCCGATTGCGAGAAGAATCCCGCCCGCGCGCAGATGGCTTAAGCAAGCGGGTTTCCCACTGTTTGCGAGTTCGCGCTTCTTCGTCCGTTTGCGAGAGCCGCCCCAGAATGGACGGGCGTGGGTAC
>Ga0310822_100115_pt1 | contig 106431 bp, 92 predicted proteins | sample P4_ome_2_FD_201313 | JGI IMG/M metagenome (GOLD analysis project Ga0310822, IMG submission 201313) | Sorghum-adapted microbial communities from Joint BioEnergy Institute, Emeryville, California, United States - P4_Day56_Rep2 | ecosystem: Engineered > Bioreactor > SSF (Solid state fermentation) >... | reverse complement strand
CGAACGCGCCGGAACCTACCAGCACTGGCTGCATCACTACAATCACCACCGACCCCACACCGGCATCGGCGGAATGACACCTATCGACCGCCTACGCGTTCACAACCTACCCGTGAAGAACAACTAGGGGCGCCGGCTCCGCACGTGGTCCAGGCACTCGTCGACGATCGCGTCGACGCTCCGGTCCACGTCGACGGTCGCGCCGGGCTCATCCGGCTGCAGCGGCTCCAGCGTGTCGAACTGCGAGCGCAGCAGCGATGACGGCATGAAGTGGCCGGTGCGCCCAGCCTGCCGGCGGGCGATCACCTCGGGTTCGCCGGTGAGATGCAGGAATACGAGGTCGCCGCGGTGCCGCCGCAACCGGTCCCGGTAGCTGCGTCTGAGCGCCGAACACGCCACCACCGCCCCGCCGGGCTGCCCGGCCGACCATCGGCCGACCGCCTCCAGCCAGGGCAACCGGTCCGGGTCGTCCAGCGGCCGACCGGACGCCATCTTGGCGATGTTCGCCGGCGGGTGGAAGTCATCGGCGTCGGCGAACGGCACGCCGAGCCGCCGCGCCAGCGCGGCGCCCACCGTCGATTTCCCGCAGCCCGAGACGCCCATCACGACGATCCCCGGCACGTCGACAACCATCCTCGAGAACCTACCGGCATCTTCGAGGAACTACCGGCACGTTCGAGTACCCACCGGTCCTCCCGACGCCCCGCGGCGGGTGTTTGACTGCACCCGTGACTCGAACTCGAACCGCGATTCTGGCCCGCCGGTTCTACGACCGCTTCGAACCGGTGCACGCCGTCACCTACTTCGCCCCGGAAGCCCGCCGCGCCCTCGACGATCTGGGGTACCGGGGCTTCTGGATGGGGTATTTCGCGTCCCGGTCCGCACCGTTGGGCCGGGTGCCGACCGAGGTCGTGACGGCCGTGTTCTACAACTTCGCGCCGGCCCGGGTGGCCAGGGCGCTGCCCGACGCATGGCAGATCGCCGGTCCCGAGCAGGCGCTGCGAGCCCGCCAGGAGTCGGCGGTCGCGGCGTTGCACCGCTACGGGGTGCGTGACAACGAAAGTGTCCGCACCGCGGCGGAACTGGCGGCGAGGGCGGCCGGCAGCGCGGGACTCGACGGACGCCCGCTGTTCGCCGCCAACGCGGCACTGGACTGGCCCGACGATCCGGTGGCCCGGCTGTGGCATGCGGTCACGCTGCTGCGCGAACACCGCGGCGACGCCCACGTCGCGGTGCTGACCGCGGCCGGCATCAGCGGGCGGGAGAGCAATGTGCTGCACGCCGCCGCCGACCGGGTGCCCGCAGAGTTGATCATGCGGTCCCGCGACTACGACGACGAGGAGTGGGCTCGGATTGAGGATCGGCTCGCCGGGCGCGGACTGCTCGACGCCGACGGTGCGCTCACCGACGCCGGCCGGGCCCTCAAACAGCACATCGAGGACACCACCGACCGGCTCGCGCTGGCGGTGCTCGACCCGCTGACCGATGACGAGGTCGAGACGTTGTTCCGCACGCTCACCCCGATCGCCCGGGCGGTCGTCGCCGCCGGCGACATCCCGGCCGCGACCCCGATGGGCCTCAACCGCGCAGAACTCGACGACGACAGCGCCCGGCTGGCATAGCACCTACCGGGGTGCGTACATGATCAGCGCGACGCCCAGCAGACACACCGCCGCGCCGGTGACATCCCAGCGGTCCGGCCGGAATCCGTCGGCGACCATGCCCCAGACCAGTGATCCGGCGATGAACACCCCGCCGTAGGCGGCCAGCACTCGGCCGAAGTGCGGGTCGGGCTGGAACGCCGCGAAGAAACCGTAGGCGCCGAGCGCGATCACCCCCGCGCCCATCCACAGCAGTCCGCGGTGTTCCCGCACCCCTTGCCACACCAGCCATGCGCCGCCGATCTCGAACAGCGCGGCGACCGCGAACAGGATCACCGACTTGAGCACCGTCACGCGGACCACTCTGCCGCATCCGCGGCGCCCGCCTCGTCGGCGCGAGGGGTCAGGTCTGCACGCGGTTCCACTCCACCCAACCGACGCCGGTGCGGCCGTCGGCGGTGGTGACCCGGCACCAGGCCCGCGGGAAGTGGCTCACCCGCCCGTCGGGGGCGGTCAACCGCACCGGCGCGTGACCCTGGATGTCGATGTCCACCGAGACGTCACCGGGAGTCAACTCGATGGTGGTGGCGACCGGCAGACCGGTGCCGGCGACGGTTTCGCGGGCCCGCACCCCGCTGAGTTCGAGCAGCGGTCCGTCCGGCGGTTGGATGTAGCCGATGCCGATCGGCCCCATGTCCGGGATCCGCACGTCCACTCCGTGCAGACGGGTGCCGTCGTCGAGGTGCAGCGCGCTCCACACCCACTCCATCCCCCACCAGTCGCGCACCCCCCACGAGTGGTCCCGCTGTCCGGGCACCGCGGTGACGGTGTAGCTGCGGTCCCCGGCGGTGACGGTTCCCGACACCGTGCAGGGGATCTCGAAGCGCGGGGTGATCCGGTACTGATAGGGCGTGCCGGCCGAGGTCCACTCCAGGTCGAAGGTGAGCTCCACGGGCTCCCCGGCGCCGCCGGCCAGCAGCACCGCCGGATCGTCGTAGGACTGACCGCGACCCCGCACCGTCACCCGGTACGACCGCAGCGGATCGGTGGCTTCCATGTCGAGTTCGGCGGTGCCGGTGCGGGTCCGGAACGGGTCGGCCGGCAGCGGGGCCTCCCATTCGGTGAGCGCGATCGTCGGCATGTCCGGCCCGCACAGCAGGGCGTTGACCCAGGCGACACCCTCGTTGGGCATCAGTCCCAGCCGCACCCAGCCGCCCACCCCCTGTTCGGCGTCGACGAAGTCGAAATACCAGCTCTCATTCCACAACGGCTCGTCGGTGGGCCGGTGCGGATACTCGTCGGCGGGCTCGGGTCGCAAGGGTTCGGGGGCGGCCGGCGGCGGCAGGATGTCCAGCGCACCGGTGTCGAGCACGTGGTCGCAGTGTCGCCCCAGCAGCGTCAGGAACATCTCGTCGCCGCGTTCGGTGCGCTCCACCAGCATCGCCGACACGATCGCCATCACCACACCGGTGAAGGTCTGCCGACGCACCCGGTCGCGCACCTCGTCGAGGGTCAGGGCCGGGTCGGGCCCCAGCGCGTCGTGGTAGGCGCGTAGCAGCTCGTCGTAGTGCGCGCGGCGGTCCTCGGTCTTCAGCGCACAGCCCAGGAAGTACGCCACATCGGTCAGCGCCGGCCCCCACGCGACGGTCTGCCAGTCCACGGCGGTCAACGGTCGCGCGGCGTGCGGGTCGCCGAAAAGCATGTTGTCCAACCGGAAGTCGCCGTGCACCAGGCCGTGTGGTCGGCCCGCCGCCTCGGCGGCGAGGTAGTCGTCGAAGGCCGCGATCAGCCGCTCGCACACCAGCCGGTGGGCGTCGCTGACCAGATTGCCGTAACGTTCGACGAACCCGGCGTAGAGCTGGGCGAGCAGCGCCTGGTCGATCGGGGCGTCGCGGTTGAGCCACTCCGCACCGCCCAACTGCTCGTCACCCAGCAGCGGTGCGTGCACCTTGCCGAGTTCGGCCAGCGCCAGCTTGGCCTGTTCCGGTGTGGCGCCGCGGATCTCGTCGCCGACCTGGGCCGGGGCGGCGTCCCCGAGCAGCAGGTCGAACGCGCCGCTGTCCGGGTCGTAGGCGGCGTGGTAGCACGGGGCGATCGGACCGCCGGTCAGGCGCGGGGCGATGTCGGCGTAGAAGCGGACCTCGCGTTCGTAGAGTCCCAGCGACACCCCGGTCTGGCGGCTGGTGGGGTCGCTGGCGGCGACCTTGAGCACCACCGAGGCCGGCCGGTCCGCACCGTCACCGGTCCACGACAACGTGACCCGGTAGCACTCGCTCATCTGGCCGGTGCCGATGCGTTCGACGGTGAAATCGGTGACCCGGCCGGCTCCGGGTGTTCCGGCGGTGAGCTTCTCGGTCAGCCAGTGGGTGGTCAGGTCGGTGGGCCGTTCGATGACACGGTTCCTGGTCGGTTGCACGCGACCAATGTAGGCCATCGGCACCGTCCCCGAGGCCGTTTTCGGCAGAGTTCTTGACGCCTGTCAATTCCGGTCGGGCCGGGTGAGGGTGAAACCCTGCCAGGCTTGTCGCCGGTGCGCGTCCGGGTCGTATTCCACCCGCGGGTTCCGGTCGAACACCCGCACCGGGCGGTGTTCGGCGGTGTAGGCCGGCCAATCGTCGCCCGGCACCCCGGTGCGGCCGAACGCCAGCCAGCGTCGCTGCAGATCGCTGCTGACCCGCTGCGCCGACACCCAGTCGCCGGCCAGGGTCAGCAGCCGGCCCGGGCGGGTGCGGTAGGTGCCGAACACCGCCAGCAGTTCGGTGGCGTGGGTGGCGCCGATCCCCGACCAGTGCAGCATCCGCGGCGCGTAGTCGTAGCGGTACACATAGGTCGGGGCGTGCCGGCTGTGCGCCTCGCTGATCTCCCAGGCGGCGGTGCCGAACGCGAAGTCACCGCCCAGCCGGATGCAGGCATCGGCGTCCGGATAGCCGGGATAGGCCGCGATGATGCGGTCGCGCACCTCGGCGTCGGTGTCGCCGAACAGCGCCTCGATCATCGGTTCGCTGATCGGCAGCAACGGCAGGAAGCGCCGGAACAACCGGCCCTCCTCGGCGTTGGTGCCGACGATCAGCGGAACGTCGTGAGCCCGGCCGTCGCGCATCGCCTCGACCGGATGGCGGGGCAGACAGTCGTCGCCGTAACTCGGCCCGACCGCGAATGCGCCTGGCATGTCGGTCATTCCGCGGCTGATCAGCTCGTCGAGGGCCCGCACCAGATCCGCCGGGGATGCCGCCATCAGCGCCGCGGCCGGGTCCCGGCCCGCGCCGAGCAGATCGGCGAACCGGCGGGCGAACTCGGCGGCGACGTCGGCCGAGCGGACCATACCGCTCGCGGGGCTCTGCGAGATCGCCTGGGAGAAAAGCCCTTTGGCAGCCGGGACGGCCATCAACGTGGCGACCGCGTGTGCGCCGGCGCTCTCCCCGAAGATCGTCACGTTGCCCGGGTCGCCGCCGAACACCGAGATGTTGTCGCGCACCCACTGCAGGGCTAGCACCAGATCCCGCAGGAACAGATTGCTGTCGATCGGATGCCTGCGGGTGCTCAGCGACGACAGATCCATACAGCCCAGCGCACCCAGCCGGTAGTTCACCGACACGTACACACAACCGCGCCGCGCCAGGGCGGCCCCGTCGTAGATGGGGGTGGCCGAACTGCCCAGCAGGTAGCCGCCGCCGTGGATGAACACCAGCACCGGCATCGGCGAGTCCGGCGGGTGTTCGGGCGCGACCACGTTGAGGGTGAGGCAGTCCTCGCCCATCGGTTGGTACTTACCCAACCCGATCAGGGTGTACTTGCGTTCCTGGGGTGCGCAATTGCCGAAACCGTGGCAGTGCCGCACCCCCGGCCACGGGTCGGCCGGCTCCGGCGCCCGCAACCGCAGCGGACCCACCGGTGGTTTCGCGTACGGGATCGCGCGCCAGCGGTGCACGCCGTCCCGGGTGAACCCCTCGATCGTCCCGGTGCTGATCTGCACGCGCACCCGATGTTCGTGCATCACCCGACCGTATCGAATCCGACGCCGCGACCCGGCCTCCCGCACCGGGACCGGGCCGGCCGTCTAGCCTGACCGATATGCGCATCGCTCTGCTCCTCGCCGCATCCGCACTGGTTGCGGCGTGCTCCCAGGGCCAGACCGCAGACCTCGAACAGCGGCTGCCGACCCTGACGGCGCCGCCGACCACCCGCACCACCACCGGCACCCCGACCACCACGACCACCAGCACGACGCCGACCGCCGCTCCCCGGGCCGGGGCCACGATCAACGAGGTGGTGGCCTGGATCGAGGCCGCCGAACCGGTCGACGCCGCGGGGTTCGGGGCCGCCACCCGGGACGGTGAGACCACCGAGCTGGACGGCGACGTCGCGTTCGTCAACCCGTCGGGCACGGTGAACTGCATGACCGCCGCCCGGTTCGACGGGGCGCTGGCCTGCCTGGTGGAGTTGGCCGACCCGCCGCGCCGGCCCACCCCGGGCGAGGGTCAGTGGCAGGGCGGCTGGGTCGACTTCCCGGGCACCACGGTGCAGATCGGCTCGGCGCACGCCGACCCGGGCCGTTTCGCCGCCGGCACCGGGGCGGAACTGCCCCACGGCCGCAGCGTGGCGTTCGGTGACTACCGGTGCCGTTCAGACGCTTCCGGGGTGTTCTGCGTCAACTACGCGCACCGTTCGGCGGTGAAGTTCAGCGACACCGGCATCGAGGCCTACGGCTGCCTGAAGGAGGTGCCGGCGCCCGAGGACGTCGGCGTCAAGTACAGCTGTTAACCGGTGGCGGGCCGAACACGTTCCCGCACCCGCTGCGGGTACACCTGGGTCATCGCGACCGCTCCGGTGATCACCACCACCGGGAGCACCCAGTGGGTCCAGTGGGCCGTTTCGGGCATGTGCACGCCGATGAGGCCCAGCACCGCGATGAGACCGAACGCCGCGCCCCACATCGCGGTCAGCACCTGATTCGTCCGCCGGAACACCGGCCGCTGCCAGGCCGCCCGCGGCGCCGAGGCGCGGGTGTACTGCTCGGTGAACGGTACGAAGAACAGCGACGCCAGCGTGATCACGGCGAGCGCACCGCTGGACAACGTGATGGCGTGGGTGTCCATCCAGTCCCGGTCCCGCGCGCCGACGACGGCGCCGGCCACCGTGACCGCGAAGAAGAACACCATGGTGGCGACGTCGAGCAGCTTCGGTCTCCCCCGGCCCATCGACACCCCCAGGATGAAGGCCGCGAGCAGTGCGCACATCGCGCCGTACTGCCAGGTGCTCGGCCCGCCGGCCACCACCCAGTAGAGGATCCAGGGCACGAAACCGACGAACGGACTGCGTTCGAACCATTCGTCCACACCCTCAGCTTGACCGCCGACCGGGGCTGTTGGCCAGCCCGCGGCGGTGCCCGCCGGTTCAGCGCCAGCCGTCGGCCGCCTTGGCGGCGCGCATCAGCTCCTCGCAGAGCTGTTTGAGTTCGGCGGTCCCGGCGCCCTCGTCGAGCGCGGTGGCGATGTCCTCGGCGGCGCAGCGCACCTGATAGACGCGATCGGCGAGCTGGGCGGCCTCCTCGGCGGAGAGCACCACCGCATCGGGCGGCAACGCCGTGCCCTTGACCATCGACCGCTGTTCGTAGGCGCGTTGCCGGCAGGACTGGCGGCAGTACTGGCGCCGCCGGCCGAGTCCGGCGTCGGGCACCTCCCGGCCACACCAGCGGCAGGGTTGTACCCGGGTGCGCTTACGGGTTTCGGATGCCACGGCACAAGACTGTAAACCGCGCGCCACCGGAACCGGCGTATCATCGACGGCTGAGTCCGGAACTACTCGGGAACTATGTGGTGTGTTGCTGCGTTGTGGTTTCTGGCAGCAAATCTGTGAGGAGAGTATCGACGATGGCTGATCGTGTCTTGAGGGGTAGCCGGCTCGGAGCCGTGAGCTACGAGACCGACCGTAACCACGACCTGGCGCCGCGTCAGATCGCCCGCTACCGCACCCCGAACGGTGAGATCTTCGAGGTCCCGTTCGCCGACGACGCTGAGATCCCCGGCACCTGGCTGTGCAAGAACGGGATGGAGGGCACCCTGCTCGAGGGTGAGGCCCCCGAACCGAAGAAGACCAAGCCGCCGCGGACGCACTGGGACATGCTGTTGGAGCGGCGGTCGATCGAGGATCTCGAGGAGTTGCTCAAGGAGCGGCTCGAGGTGATCCGCGCCAAGCGGCGCGGCGCCGGGAGCTAGCCGGCCGGTCCCCCGGCGAGACCTGACTGACGGACCCTGACTGACGGACCCTGACTAACGGACGATGCCGCGGGCGCGGTCCAGGCGCCCGCGGATTCCCCATTCCGCGACCTTGAAGATCGCTTCGCGGATGTTGGAGCCGCTCATCTTCGACTGGCCGAGCTCCCGTTCGGTGAAGGTGATCGGCACCTCGACGACCTTGAAGCCGTGGTTGATCGCGCGCCAGGTCAGGTCGATCTGGAAGCAGTAGCCCTTCGAGTCGACCGCGTCCAGGTCGATCTTCTCCAGTACCTCGCGCCGGTAGGCCCGGTAGCCGGCGGTGATGTCGCGGATGTCCACCCCCAGCAGCAACCGCGAATAGGTGTTGGCGGTGCGTGACAGCAGCAGCCGCCGCCGCGGCCAGTTGCGCACCTGACCACCGTCGACGTAGCGCGACCCGATGGCCAGGTCCGCCCCGGCGTCGACGGCGTCGAGCAGCCGGTGCAGCTCCTCCGGGGCGTGGCTGCCGTCGGCGTCCATCTCCACCAGCACCGAGTACTGGCGGTTCAGCCCCCACCGGAATCCGGCCAGATAGGCCGCGCCCAGACCGGCCTTGCTGGCGCGGTGCATGGCGTGCACCCGATCCGGGTCCGCCAGCGCCAGCTCGTCGGCCAGCTCACCGGTGCCGTCGGGGCTGCCGTCGTCGACGATCAGCACGTGCACCCCGGGGCAGGCCCGATGCACCCGATCCACGATCAGCGGCAGATTGTCCCGTTCGTTGTAGGTCGGGATGATCACCAGAGTGCGCTGACTCGGACGTCGATTGTCCGTGGTGTCGGGGTCGGGTTGCTGGCCCGTCGTCATGGGACTCCTTTGCTCTTCGTCGACCCCGCAGCGCGTGGGGCACGAGTCTTCCATTCTGCAATACCGTCCCGGCCAGGGCAGCGCCCAGACCGGCCAACGCCGCGGCGATCAGGGCGCCGTGGATGACCGGCCCGTACCGGGTGGCCGGGCTGAGTTGGGTTTTCAACCGCACCTGCACGTCCAGGTAGGCGGGTTCGAAGAACCGGGTCCGGGCGACTTCCCGGCCGTCGGGGGTGATCACCGCGCTGATGCCGGTGGTGCCCGCGACCACCGCGTAGCGGTTGTGTTCGACGGCCCGCAGCCGGGCGAACGCCAGATGCTGTTCGCTCATCGCCTCGTCGAAGGTGGCGTTGTTGGTCGGCACCGCCAGCACCTCGGCGCCGTTGCGCACCGACTCGCGGGCGGCCCGGTCGAAGATCACCTCCCAGCAGGTGGTCACACCGACCGGGACACCGGCCGCGGTCACCACCCCGTCCCCGTCGACCGGGATGAAGTAGCCCGCCCGGTCGGCGTACGGGGACAACCGGCGGAAGAAGTCCCGCCAGGGCAGATACTCGCCGAACGGTTGCACGATCTGCTTGTCGTGACGGTCGGTGGGCCCGGTCTCCGGATCCCAGACCAGCACCGAGTTGGTGGCCACCGGGTTGTCCGGGCGGTATCCGGGCGCGCGCACCACCCCGCCGACCAGGATCGGCGCGCGGATCGCCGCGGCTGCAGCCGAAATCTGCTGGTGAGCATCGGGATTGGCGAGCGGATCGATGTCGGAGGAGTTCTCCGGCCACACCACGAACAGCGGTTGTTCGGCACGCCCGGCGCGGACGTCCTCGGCCAGCCGCATGGTTTCGCGGACGTGGTTGTCGAGCACCGCACGACGTTGCGCGTTGAAGTCCAGGCCCAGCCGCGGCACGTTGCCCTGCACCGCCGCCACCCGGATCGGCTGGTCGGCCGCATCGGCGCCGGCGCCGGAGTAGCGCACCTGCGGCCACACCACCGCGGTGGCCAGCAGCACCGCCGCGATGCACAGTCCGGGCAGCACCACCGCGGGCGGGGCGGCCCGGTGCGAGTCGCTGCGCCACCACCGGACGATCGCCGCCGTGAGCGCGGCCAGGCTGAAGCCGGTGAGCGCCACCGCGAACGACACCAGCGGCGCCCCGCCGATCTGCGCCAGGGCCAGCAGCGGCCCGTTGGTCTGGCTGTAGGCCACCACACCCCAGGGGAAGCCGCCGAACGGCACCGACGACTTGATCCACTCGTAGGCCACCCACAGCAGCGCGAACCACACCGGCCGGCCGGGCAGTCGGCGCACCGCAACCGCCGCCAGCCCGAACAACCCGGGGAACACCGCCTGCACCACCGACAACGCCAGCCACGGCACGGCGCCCACCAGCCCGCTGATCCAGGGCAGCAGCGGGATGTGGAAGGCCAACCCGAACAGCACGCCGTAGCCGAAGCCGCCGGCGAGGGTCGTCGCCCGGTGGACCAGCACCCCGCCCAGCAGGGCGAGTGCGACCGGGGCCAGATACCACCAGCCCATCGGGGGGAAGCTCACACACAGCAGCAGACCGGCCAGCACCGTGAGACCGAGCTGCGGCAGCCGGTCCAGCACGGCGCGGCCGGCGCGGTGGGCGAACCGGATCAGCCGGTCAGCCGGCCGATCGCCCGGTTCCGCGGTGTCGGCCCGGCTCGGCTCGTCGGTGGCCGGCTCGTCGGTGGCCGGATCTTCCACCGGGTCGTCGCCGGCCGGATCTTCGGCCGGATCCTCGGCCGGATCTTCGGCCGGGTCGTCGGTGATCGGGTCGAAGCCGATGGGGTCGGTGGGCGGTTCAGACCTGGTCGGTCCTGATGCCGGCCCGGACGTCGGCCCGGATCGCCGGCCGGGCGCGCGCCGGTCGCGCCGGCCGCGGTCAGCCATGGATGACCGCACCTCGATGTACCGTCTGCCGGCACCGTGGCAGCCGGTCCCCGGCCGCGAGCCGGGGCAGCGCCGGCACCCGTGAGCGCGGATCGGTCGACCACCGCTGCACGGCGTCGTCGGGGGTGGCGATCTCGAGTTCGTCGGCGTCCCAGACGGCGTAGGAGGCGGGCGCCCCCGGCACCAGGGTGCCGCTCACGCCGTCGCGGACACCGCCGGCACGCCATCCGCCGCGGGTGGCCGCCGCGAACGCCGCACGCGCCGACACCGCGCTGCCCGGGGTGTGGTGCAGCGTGGCGGCACGCACCGTCTCCCACGGATTCATGCTGGTGACGGGCGAATCCGAGCCGAACGCGAGGGGCACGCCTGCCGATGCTAACAGCGCCAGCGGGTTCAGCCCGGCCGCGCGATCGGGGCCCAGACGCCGGGCGTACATCCCGTTCTCGCCGCCCCACAGCGCATCGAAGTTGGGTTGCACGCTGGCCACCACGCCCCAGCTGCCGAGACGCTCGGCCTGCTCGGCGTCGACCATCTCGAGGTGCTCCAACCGGTGTCCGCAGCGTGCCACCGACGGTGCCCCGAACTCGTCGACCACCCGCTGTAGGGCGTCGACGACGGCGGTGACGGCGGCGTCGCCGATGACGTGGAATCCGGCCGTCACCCCGGCCTCGGTGCAGGCCCGCAGATGCGCGAACACGGCATCGGGGTCGAGATGGCGGTTGCCGCAGGTGTCCGGTGCATCGTGGTAGGGCCGGGACAGCCATGCGGTGCGCGACCCGAGCGCGCCGTCGACGAACAGGTCGCCGGCCAACCCGCGCGCCCCAGTGGCGGCCGTCAGTTCGGTGGCCTCCGCGGCGGTGCGGACGGGTTCGCCCCAGTAGCCGATGATCTCCACCCCGAGGTCGAGGTCGCGCAGAGCCTGCCAGTCGTCGAGGCCGCCGATCTGCGGGCCGGCGCATTCGTGTACGGCGACGACGCCGTGGGCGGCGGCGTGGCGCAACGCGGCGGTGCGGGCCGCGTGCCGCTGCTCGGCGGTGAGGCCGGCGCGGGCGGCCGCGCGCACCGCGTGGTGGGCGTCGGCTGTCAGCGGACGTTGCGGGTCGAACCCGGTGCGCTGCCCCAGGTCCGGCACCGACCGGCGCAGCCCGGTGGAGGCGACCGCCGAGTGCACGTCGACCCGGGCCAGGTAGGCGGGCCGGCCACCGACGACGCGGTCCACGTCGTCGGTGTGTGGTGGGCGCTGCTCGGGCCACTCCGAGTCGTCCCAGCCGTGCGCCCAGATCGGCCCCTCGGGATGCCGCCGGGCGTGCTCGGCGAGCAGGTCCAGACAGTGCCGCAACGAGGTCGCGGGGCGCAGGTCCAGCCCGGTCAGCGCGAGCCCGGTGGCGGTGAGGTGCACATGCGCGTCGACGAAGGCGGGCGCCAGGAAGGCGCCGTCCAGATCGATCACGGTGGCGTCGGGGAACTGGTGGCGGCCGACGTCGTCGGTGCCGAGCCAGGCGACGACGCCGTCGCGCACCGCGAGGGCGGTGGCGTCGGGCATGGCGGGGCTGTACACCCGGCCGTTGAGCAGGAGTGTGGTCGTCACGGTGTGTCAGTCGGTGCGTGGCAGGCGGGGCTGATCGGCGTCGATCACGGTGCCGGCAACGTCCGTGTCGGTCACGGTGTCGGTCACGTGCTCGACGACGTGGACGTCGATCACTTCGCCGTCAATGTAACCGGGCCGCCCGGCGCGGTGGCCGGCCACCGTGATCAACGGCAGGTGCCGGCTGATTCTCCGGGCCGCCACCGCGGTGATCGCCGGCCGCAGCACCGCCCGCGTCGGCGGCGCCAACAGCAGCGCGCCGAGCACCGAACTGGCCAGGCCGGGCACCACCACGAGCACCGTGCCCGCCGCCACCATCAGGCTGTCGGTGGCCGCACCCAGCGGTGAGCCGAGCCGGCCCGGAGGTGCGGCCCCGGCGAGTGTGCTGCGCAGTTCGCGGAGCTGCCGGGTGACCTGCGCACCGGCCAGGACGAGCCCGAGCAGGAACGCCACCAGCACGGCCAGCACCGCCCAGCCGAAGCCCACCGTCGTCACCATCGCGATGAACACCGCCAGTTCGACGACGGCGTAGAGCAGGAACAGCCGCTGTGCCATATCGGTCAAACGTCCCGGTGGCCGATCAGGTTCCGGCCGGGCGGATCTTCAACCCGACGTTGGTGCGCATCCCGCCGCGCAGCTTGGAGAAGAAGTTGAACGCCTTGCCCAGCAGTCCGTAGCGTTTGCCGATCGCGTCGTAGACCTCCCCGGTGCGGGATTTGTCCAGGATGGTGGCGACGGCCTCGACCGGTTCGCTGGTCGGATTGCCCCGCATGTCGCATTTGGCGATGGTGACGCGGGGGGTGTTGCGGATGCGCTTGACCTTCCAGGACTTCTCCTGGGTGATCACCAGTAGACCGTCGCCGTCGGGCGCCGCCCACACCGGGGTGGGTTTGGGCCGGCCGTCCTTGGTGAACGTGGTCAGCAGGATGTAGTCGGACGTGGCAATGTCGTCGAAGGTCACCGGCACGGGCTCCACCGTAACGGCCGGTACCGACGCACGGGGCCCATCACGGGGCCGGGGTCGATTCCGGGGTGGACGGCGGGGCCGTCCGCCGGGCGCGGACCTGGAGCGCGCGGGTGGCGGCCATGGCGAGGGCGACCAGGATCACCAGCGCGATGGTCAGCCCGGTCCACGGGAACTGCGGCGCCTGCAGCTGGTCGACGAACGCCTGGGTGGCCGCCGCCGGATTCCCGGGCACCGCTTTGGCGTAGTCCTCCCCCGCCTCGAGCGTGACCCGGTCGTAGGTGGTGCTGTAGGTCCCGGCGAACGACGGGCTGAGCACCAGCACGGTGGCGTCCGGATGGTTGATGCCGACCTCGGTGGCGACATCGCGCAGCGCGGTGTCCATCCACGGGTTCTGGTCGATGACCACCACTTTGAGGTCGATGCCGTCGGCGCGGGCGTCGGCGACCACCTGTTGCAACTCGTCGAGCTGCTCGGGCTCGAGCCCCGCGGCGCTGACATGGTCGTCCTGCAGATCGGCGTTCAGCGCGTCGAGACACGCCTCCGGGGCGTCGGGGTTGAGGTCCCGATCGGCCTCGATGCCGAGGGTGGTACACAACTCGTCGGGTATGTAGGCCGGCAGCACAGGTGCGGTCACAGCCTGGAACGGTACGCGATCACCGCGTTGGGTATCCACCTGACAACCGGTCTCCGACAGGGAAGACTGGGGTCGGACCGGGCGTTATACAGGACAAGCGTACTGTTAGGATTATCGGCGCCGTTGACACAGCCCGTCGGCGGCGATGACTAGCCGGGAGTTGATGTGAGCAAAGGAAATACGAAGGGCTCTTCCCTGAATTCGTTCGATGCGCGCGGCACGCTGACCGTCGGGGACCGAAAATTCGACATCTACCGCCTGAGCGCGGTGCCCGGCACTGACAAACTTCCCTACAGCCTGAAGGTGCTCGCCGAGAACCTGCTGCGCACCGAGGACGGCGCCAACATCACCAAGGAGCACATCGAGGCGCTGGCGAACTGGGACCCGAACGCCGAGCCGAGCGTGGAGATCCAGTTCACCCCCGCCCGCGTGGTGATGCAGGACTTCACCGGCGTTCCCTGCATCGTCGACCTGGCCACCATGCGCGAGGCGATCGCCGAGCTCGGTGGCGACCCGGAGAAGGTCAACCCGCTCGCCCCCGCCGACCTGGTGATCGACCACTCGGTGATCGCGGATCTGTTCGGCCGGCCCGACGCGTTCGAGCGCAACGTGGAGATCGAGTACCAGCGCAACGGTGAGCGCTACCAGTTCCTGCGCTGGGGGCAGGGCGCGTTCAACGACTTCAAGGTGGTGCCGCCCGGCACCGGCATCGTGCACCAGGTCAACATCGAGTACCTGGCCTCGGTGGTGATGGACCGCGACGGCGTCGCGTATCCGGACACCTGTGTGGGCACCGACAGCCACACCACGATGGTCAACGGCCTGGGCGTGCTGGGCTGGGGTGTCGGCGGTATCGAGGCGGAGGCCGCGATGCTCGGCCAGCCGGTGTCGATGCTCATCCCCCGCGTCGTCGGGTTCAAGCTCACCGGTGAGCGGCAGCCCGGGGTGACCGCCACCGACATCGTGCTCACGGTCACCGAGATGCTGCGCGAGCACGGTGTGGTCGGCAAGTTCGTCGAGTTCTACGGTGAGGGTGTCGCCGCGGTGCCGCTGGCCAACCGGGCCACGCTGGGCAACATGAGCCCCGAATTCGGTTCCACCGCAGCGATTTTCCCGATCGACGAGGAGACCATCAGCTACCTGCGGTTCACCGGGCGCAGCGAGGAGCAGCTGGCGCTGGTCGAGGCCTACGCCAAGGAGCAGGGGCTGTGGCACGATCCGCAGCGTCAGCCGCAGTACTCCGAGTACCTCGAGCTGGATCTGTCCACGGTGGTGCCGTCGATCGCCGGGCCGAAGCGTCCGCAGGACCGCATCTCGCTCAACGAGGCCAAGTCGGCCTTCCGCCGCGACCTGGCCGACTATGTCGACGACGGTGAGCACTCCACCGAGTACACCAAGCTCGACGAGGCCGTCGACGAGACCTTCCCGGCCAGCGATCCGGTGCGCAACACCGAGTTCGCCGACAACGGCACCCCGGCGCATGTGCACTCGGCGGCGGTGGAGCCGACCGGGCGGCCCACCAAGCGGGTCCGGGTGAAGTCCGATGAGCTCGGCGAGTTCGAGCTCGACCACGGCGCGGTGGTGATCGCGGCGATCACGTCCTGCACCAACACCTCGAACCCGGAGGTGATGCTGGGTGCGGCGCTGCTCGCCAAGAACGCGGTGGACAAGGGCCTCGCGACCAAGCCGTGGGTGAAGACGACGATGGCCCCGGGCTCGCAGGTGGTCAGCGACTACTACGAGAAGGCCGGTCTGTGGCCGTACCTGGAGAAGCTGGGCTTCTACCTGGTCGGTTACGGCTGCACCACCTGCATCGGCAACAGCGGTCCGCTGCCCGACGAGATCAGCAAGGCCATCAACGACAACGATCTGTCGGTGGCCGCGGTGCTGTCGGGCAACCGCAACTTCGAGGGCCGGATCAACCCGGACACCAAGATGAACTACCTGGCGTCGCCGCCGCTGGTCATCGCGTACGCGCTGGCCGGCACGATGGATTTCGACTTCGAATCGCAGCCGCTGGGCAAGGACTCCGACGGCAATGACGTCTTCCTGCGCGACATCTGGCCGTCGCAGCAGGAGATCGAGGACACCATCCGCTCGGCGATCAGCCAGGAGATGTTCACCAAGAACTACGCCGACGTGTTCAAGGGCGACGAGCGTTGGCGCAGCCTGCCGACCCCGAGCGGCAGCACCTTCCAGTGGGATCCGGAGTCGACGTATGTGCGTAAACCGCCGTACTTCGAGGGCATGTCGGCCGAGCCCGCACCGGTGTCGGACATCACCGGGGCGCGGGTGCTGGCGCTGCTGGGCGATTCGGTGACCACCGACCACATCTCCCCGGCGGGCACCATCCAGCCCGGCACTCCGGCCGCGCAGTATCTGGAGTCCCACGGCGTGCAGCGCAAGGACTACAACTCCTACGGTTCGCGGCGCGGTAACCACGAGGTGATGATCCGCGGCACCTTCGCCAACATCCGGCTGCGCAACCGGCTGCTCGACGCCATTGTCGAGGGCGGGGTGTCCGGTGGCTACACCCGCGACTTCACCAAGGGCGGCGAGCAGGCGTTCATCTACGACGCCGCGCAGAACTATGCGGCCCAGAACATTCCGCTGGTCGTGCTGGGCGGCAAGGAGTACGGCTCGGGTTCGTCGCGGGACTGGGCGGCCAAGGGCACCGCGCTGCTGGGTGTGAAGGCCGTGATCACCGAGTCGTTCGAACGCATCCACCGCTCCAACCTGATCGGTATGGGTGTGCTGCCGCTGCAGTTCCCGCAGGGGCAGTCGGCGGCGAGCCTGGGTCTGGACGGCACCGAGACGTTCGACATCACCGGGATCGAGGCGCTCAACGAGGGCAGGACGCCGAAGACGGTGAAGGTGACCGCCACCAAGGAGGACGGCTCGAAGGTCGAGTTCGACGCGGTGGTCCGCATCGACACCCCGGGCGAGGCGGACTACTACCGCAACGGCGGCATCCTGCACTACGTGCTGCGCAACATGCTGGAGTCCAAGTAGTCCGCTCGTCGACGCGTACTCGGCGGAACAGCAGGGACGTCCGTTGCCGCGGGTGACTGACGACCATCTGGCGGCGCGCCGTCGGCAGATTCTCGACGGCGCCCGCCGCTGTTTCGCCGAGTACGGCTACGAGCAGGCCACGGTGCGCCGCCTGGAGCAGGCGACCGGGTTGTCGCGAGGCGCGATCTTCCACCACTTCAAGGACAAGGACACCCTGTTCTTCGAGCTGGCGCGGGAGGACGCCGAGCGGATGGCCGAGGTGGCCTCCCGCGAGGGGCTGATCCAGGTGATGCGGGATCTGATCGCGGCGCCGGAGCAGTACGACTGGTTGACGACGCGGTTGGAGATCGCCCGCAAGCTGCGCAACGATCCGGAGTTCCACCGCGGCTGGTCGGAGTTGTCCGCGGAGCTGGCGGCGGCCACCACGGCCCGGTTGCGCCGCCAGAAGCAGGCCGGCCGGCTGCGCGACGACGTGCCCGGAGAGGTGCTGCGGACCTACCTGGAGCTGGTGCTCGACGGGCTGGTGGCCCGGCTCGCGTCGGGTGACGATCCCGAAAAACTCAGTGCGGTACTGGACCTGGTGGAGGCGTCGGTGCGCCACCAGGGTTCGGAGTGACCCTGCCCGTCCGCCTGCCCGTCCCAGTGAACCGCGACGGTCAGCTGGCCCGGCGGCTGCGGTGGTTGGGTCCGCCCCGGCTGCGCATCGTGGTGCCGGATTCGCGCAGCATCGCGTGGATCGACCCGTATGACCGTCCGGTGGAGGCCACCAGCGACCGGATACTGGCCCCGTTCTCGTAGGCGGTGCGCAGTTCCTGCATCAGCTGCTCTCGGGACTTGTTGGTCTTCTTCATCGACATCTCCCCACCTCTCGATGTCCCGACGCATACCCACGGTAAAAAGGCTTCACACTCCGCGCGGGAAAATGACCGAACGGGCCGGAACCGGATCCGCTCAGGCGAGCTCGATGAGATCGCGGTACTCGTCGGACCAGAAATCTTCGGTGCCGTCAGGCAATAGCACCACCCGCTGCGGATCCAGCGCCTCGGCGGCGCCCGGGTCGTGCGTGACCAGCACCACCGCACCGACATAGCTGCGCAGCGCATCGAGCACCTGTTCGCGCGACGCCGGGTCGAGGTTGTTGGTCGGCTCATCGAGCAACAGCACGTTGGCGGCCGAGGCGACCAGCCCGGCCAGCGCGAGCCGGGTCTTCTCCCCGCCGGACAGCGTGCCGGCGGGTTGTTCGAGTTGCGGACCGCTGAACATGAACGCCCCCAACAACCCACGCAGATCCTGCTCACCGCTGTCCGGGGCGGCGTGGCGGATGTTCTCCCACACCGTGGCGTGGTCGTCGAGGGTGTCGTGCTCCTGGGCGAAGTAGCCGATCTTGAGTCCGTGACCGGGTTCGATCTGCCCGGCGTCGGGGGTCTCCACCCCGGCCAGCAGCCGCAGCAGTGTGGTCTTGCCGGCGCCGTTGAGGCCCAGCACCACCACCCGCGATCCGCGGTCGATGGCGAGATCGACCCCGGTGAACACCTCGAGCGATCCGTAGGTCTTGGTGAGGCCCTTGGCCACCAGCGGGGTGCGCCCGCACGGGGCCGGGGTGGGGAATTTGATGCGGGCCACCTTGTCGGCGACCGGTGCGTCGTCCAGCGCCGCCAGCATCCGTTCGGCGCGGCGCAGCATGTTCTGCGCGGCAACGGCTTTGGTTGCCTTTGCGCCCATCTTCGCGGCCTGGGCGCGCAGCGCGGCGGCCTTGCGCTCGGCGTTGGCGCGTTCCCGGCGCCGCCGCTGCTCATCTGTCGCGCGGGCGTCGAGGTACTTGTGCCAACCCATGTTGTAGATGTCGACCTCGCCGCGCACCGCGTCGAGGAACCACACCCGGTTGACCACCTCGGCGAGCAACTCCACGTTGTGGCTGATGATCACCAGCCCGCCGGTGTGGTTCTGCAGGAAGGTGCGCAGCCATCCGATCGAGTCGGCGTCGAGGTGGTTGGTCGGTTCGTCGAGCAGCAACGTGGTCCCCGCACCGCCTCCCGATCCGCTGTCGGCGGCGGCGAACAAGATGCGGGCCAGCTCCACCCGGCGGCGCTGACCGCCGGACAGGGTGCGCAGCGGTTGGGTGAGAACGCGGTCCGGCAGCCCGAGGCTGGCGCAGATCCGGCCGGCTTCGCTCTCCGCGGCGTAACCGCCCAGCGCGGCGAACCGCTCCTCGAGTTGGCCGTAGCGGCGCACCGCGCGGTCGCGGGCGGCGTCGTCGACCACCTCGGCCATCAGGACCTGCTGCTTCTCCAGTTCGGCGAGCAACGTGTCCAGACCGCGGGCAGACAGCACCCGGTCCCGGGCCAGGACGTCCAGGTCGCCCTCTTTGGGGTCCTGGGGCAGATATCCGATGTCCCCGGTGCGGGTGACGGTGCCCGCGTAGGGTTCGCCCTCCCCGGCCAGGATGCGCAGGGTGGTGGTCTTGCCGGCGCCGTTGCGTCCGACCAGACCGATCCGGTCGCCGGGCTGCACCCGCAACACCTGACCGTCGTCGAGGGACAGCAGCGTGCGGGCGCCGGCGCGGACCTCCAGGCCCGATGCGGTGATCACGCTGACACTCCTGAGGACGGGTTCGAAGAACGGGTGGATCTGCCGGGGACATGACGGCACGGTCGGCGGCTGGCCGCGCGACCGGCAACCCAGGCTAGTCGGCCGGTGGGCCGGGATGCCAATCGATTTTCTGTGCGTGCTGGGCCGGGCGGCGCCGTTCAGATCTTGTCGTCCGGGAATCTGGGGGCCCGCTTCTCCTTGCGGGCGGCGACCGCCTCTTCGAAGTTGTGCGTCAGCAGCCGGATGTAGAGCTGTCCGAGGCCCTCGGCGTGCATGTGCGATTCCAGCGAACCGGCGTCCAGTCCGCTCCACAGCGTCCGCTTGGTCAGTTCGGTGCCGGGCCGGGAGAACCCCGCGATCCGGTCGGCCAGCTCGTAGCAGGTGTCGAGGAGCTCGGCGGGCGGCACCCGGCGCGACACCAGGCCGATTCGTTCGGCTTCCTCGGCGTCGACGTCCCGGCCGGTCAGCATGATCTCGAAGGCCCGGGAGGAGCCGATGGCGCGCGGCAGCAGATAGCTGAGCCCCAGCTCACTGGCGGTCAGCCCGTTGTTGATGCCGGCGGCGCGGAAGTACGCCTCGGTGGAGGCGATCCGGATGTCGGCGGCCAGCGCCAGGCACAGCCCGCCCCCGATGGCGGCGCCGTTGACGGCGGCGATCACCGGCTGGTGCAGCTTGCGCAGCGTCAGGATGACGTCGTCGAGCACTTCCATCGACCGCAGCCCGTAGCTGGGCCGGGTCAGCCCGTCGACGTGCGGCACCGTGCCGGCCGACTTGTGGTCCGCGCCGGACGAGAAGCCGCGGCCCGCGCCGGTGAGCACGACGACGCGGACATCGTTGTCGTAGGTGATCTCATCGAGTGCCGCCTTGAGAGGCACCATGACATCGAACGCCATCGAGTTCATCCGCTCCGGCCGGTTGAGCGTCACCAGCGCGATGTGCGGACGGGGATGGTCTACCAGCACCAGGTCGTCACGACTACGCACGGTTGCACGTTAGCGTGCGGCCGTGCCGACTCGGGCCGGGCGGGCTATTCGCCGCTTTGCTCGGCGTTCTGCTGCGCCGCGATGGCGGCGTCGATGTCGAGTTCCTTGACTTTCTGCACCAGCTCCTCCAACGCCAGCGGCGGCAAGGCGCCGGCCTGGTTGAACACCAGGTAGCCCTTCTTGAAGGCCATCAGCGTCGGGATGGAACGGATGTCGGCGGCCGCGGCCAACGCCTGCTCGGCCTCCGTGTCCACCTTGGCATGGACGACATCCGGGTGCTTCTGGGCCGAGGCCTCGAAAGTCGGCGCGAACTGGCGGCACGGGCCGCACCAGGACGCCCAGAAGTCGACCAGGACGATCTCGTTCTCCTGGATGGTCTCGTTGAACTGATCGGCGGTGATGTCTATGGCACTCACGCCATCTCCTAACGTCGTGGCCCGGCCGGGCATTCCCGGCCGTACTGGCGCTGACCCGCCAGTGCCGTCCCCGCATGGTAACGGCCTACCGGGTCGGCACCGGGTCACAGGGCACGCGTCGGGCCCGCTCAGTCGGCGACGTTGAACGCGGTGATCACCTTCCGTGGTGTGATCCGGACGATCAATTCGCCGGGTACGCCGTTGCGGCGGCCGAATTCCTCGGCGCGATCGGCGCCCATGTAGCGCCCGCCTATCCGGGTCGCGATGTCGAGCAGGTCGGCCGGGTCCTCGCTGATCGATGTGGTGCCCTGGACTTGAACGAAGGAGTACGGCGGCTGTTCGTCATCGACGCAGAGGGTGACCCGTGGATCCCGCCGCATCGCCCGTGCTTTCGCGGTGTTCTGATCGGTGTTGAACACCAGGGTCTGTCCGTCGACGATGAACCACACCGGTACGACGAGCGGTCGGCCGTCGGCGGCCACGTACCCGAGCTTTCCGGTGCGGGTGCCCTCGGACAGGAAGGCGATCACGTCGTCGGTGAGCTCCATTCGTTCACGGTAGATCGCCGGGCGGTGCTGCGAGGTGGCGTTGCAGCCACAGGCCGATGACGCTGGTGTCGTCGGCGCGCACCTCGTCGACGGTTCCGGTGGCGATGATCTGACCGCCGCCGTCGCCGCCGTCCGGGCCCATGTCGATCACCCAGTCGCAGTTGCCGATCAGGTCGAGGTCGTGCTCGATGACGATCACCGTGGCGCCCGCGTCGACGAGCCGGTCGAGCACACCGATGAGCGTGGCCACGTCGCGGGGGTGCAGTCCGATCGTGGGTTGGTCGAACACGAACAGCGCGGTGTCGTGCCGGCGACGTAGCTCGGCCGCGAGCCGCAACCGCTGCGCCTCGCCGCCGGAGAGTGCGGGTGTCGGTTCGCCGAGGGTGAGGTAGCCGAGTCCGACGTCGTCGAGCGCGGCGAGGGTCCGGTCGAGTCGTCGCAGCGCGGCGGCACGGTTTTTCGGCGCCGTATCGCTGCGCTGGGCGAGGCTTGCGAACCACTCCCGCGCCTGGCTGATCGTCATGTGCAGGACGTCGGCGATCGAGGTGCCGTCAATCTGCGCGTCCAGCGTCTCCGGGTTGTACCGGTCGCCGTGGCATTCCGGGCAGGTCACCGGCAGGTCGGGCAGGTACTGCAGGTCGAGTTCCAGTTCGCCGAGGCCTTCGCACACCGGGCACCGTCCGGCCGGGGTGTTGTAGGAGAAGCGGCCCTTGTTCCAGCCGCGGTGGCGGGCGACGTCGGTGGTGGCGTCGACGACGACGACCCGGTCGAGGCCGGCGGATTCGACGGCGCGGACGTGGCGTGGCAGCGGCTCACCGTCGGCCTCGGCGCGCAGCGCCGGGATCAGCGAGTCCAAGATCAGCGCGGTCTTGCCGGCGCCCGACACCCCGGTGATCGCGGTCATCCGGTTGACCGGGAACTGGGCCTGCACGTCGCGCAGGTTGAACAGGTCGGCGACGTCGATGGCCACCGCGTCGAGGTCCGGGTCGGGTGCCCGGCGCTGCCGGACGACGGGCTGCGCCGTGCCGGTGAGGTAGGCACCGATGCGGGACTCCAGTGCCGCGGCCACCGTGGTCGGCGGCCCCTGCGCGACCAGCCGGCCACCGCCGGCGCCCGCGTCGGGGCCGAGTTCCAGCAGGTGGTCGGCGGCGCGCAGGATCTGGACGTCATGGTCGACCACGACGATCGAGTTGCCGTCGCCGACCAGGCCGTCGAGGATGTCGATGAGCCCTTCCACCGCCGACGCGTGCAACCCGATCGAGGGTTCGTCCAGGACGTAGAGCATGCCGGTGGTGCGGCGCATGGCCGTCGACTGCAGCTGGATGCGCTGGCGTTCGCCGGTGGACAGCGTGTCCCCGGCGCGGTCCGGTGAGAGGTAGGCCAACCCGAGTGCCAGTAACGGTTCGACCGCCTTGTGCAGTTCTCCGGTGAGCCGTTCCGCGGTACCGATGAGCGACGCCGATATGGTGGCGGCCTCGGCCACAACGCTTTTCGCGAAATCGGCATAGGCGCCGAGCGGCTCGGCCAGGATCTCGGCGAGGTTGCGGCCCGCGAGCCGCGATGCACGTGCAAGGGGCGACAGCCGACTGCCGTGACACTGTGGACAGGCCCGGGTCTCCAGATAGCGGGCGGCGCCGGTGCGCCCGGAGGAGGTCTCGTTGGCCGCCATCTTCAGGACCGATTCGGTCGCCGATTCGTAGCGGGCGTTGAGCGGGAACGGCCGGCCGGTGCCGGACTGGATGACGATGTGCTTGGTCACCGGGTGGCCGGGCCCGTCGATGACGAGGCGGCGCTCGTCGGCGGTCAGGTCGCGCCACGGGACGTCGGTGCGGACGCCGAGTTCGGCTGCCACCAGCGGCATGTGCGAACGGCCCAACATTCGCCACGGCCCGATCGCGCCGTCGGCCAGCGACAGATTCTCGTCGACGACGAGGCGGTCGCGGTTCACCTCTTGGATGGCGCCGAGTCCCTGGCAGGTCGGGCAGGCGCCGTGGGTGTTGAACGCGAACGACTCCGCCGACGGGATCGGTTCGGCTGCCTCGCACGTCGGGCAGCTGAGGTGTTCGGTGGCCCACGCGTCCAGGCTGGGCGGCACATCGTGTCCGTTCGGGCACGGTGGGTGCCCAGCCGGCTCATGGTCAACCGCAGGACGGCGTTGACCTCGGTCATGGTGCCGACCGTCGACCGCGGGCCGGGCATGGGTGGACGTTGACGCAGCGACAGCGCGGCCGGCAGGTAGCCGACCGAGTCGACGTCCGGGGCGATCGCCTGGGTGATCCGGCGGCGGGTGAACGTCGGCAGGCCGTCGAGGTAGCGGCGCGATCCCTCGGCGTAGAGCACGCCCATCGCCAGCGAGGATTTCCCCGACCCCGACACGCCGGTCAGCGCGACGAAGCTGCCGAGCGGGATGTCGAGGTCGAGGTCGGTGAGGTTGTTCACCCGCGCGCCGCGCACCTCGATGCTGGTGGGCGGCGGGCGGCGGCGACGCATAGGGCCAACCTACGTGGTGACCAGGTCAGAGCCGGTCGATGATCAAGTCCTTGATCTCGGCGAGTTGCTCATCGACCGAGCGGAACCGGGCTCGGGTTTCTTGGCGGAAGTCGGTCAGTTCCGTGTCGACGGAGGTCAGCCTGGTCTCCACGGCGGTCAACCTGGTATCGACGCCAGTCAGTCTGGTCGCGTGTTCCCGCTGGTTCGCGCCGAGCGCATTGACGGCCGCGAGCACGGCACGGTAATCCCCCTGCGCGGCCTCCAGCGCCGATATTCGAGCTTCGTGATCCTCAAGCATCCCCACGGTGGTCAGCGTAGGTCACGGCGACGGAAGGTGTCATCGGTCAGCGAGATGGCTGTGGATAACCTGGTACAGACGGATGACCGACGAGGATCGGATACCGTGCGGCGCCATGAGCCGACCAAGCGTCTTCATCACCGGGGCGAATGGGTTCATCGGCCGTAGCCTCGGTGCGCACTTCGCCGAGAACGGCTACGACGTGCGCGGTGTCGATCTCGCCGCCGACCCCGCCCGCAATGTGGTCGCCGGTGACGTCGTCAATCCCCGCCCGTGGAAATCGCATCTACAGGGATGTGCCGTCGTGCTGCACACCGCGGCCGTCGTCAGCAACGCCGTCGCCGCAGGACAGCAGTGGCAGGCCAACGTGCTGGGTACTCGCCGCGTACTCGAAGCCGCGGCTCGCGCCGGCGTCGAGCGGGTGGTGCACTTCAGTTCGGTGCGGGCGTACGGGGACCTCGGTTTCCCCGACGGCGTGGAGGAGACGTGGCCGCTGCGGGCCGACGGGCGGGCCTACGTCGACACCAAGGTCGCCGCGGAAGCCACCGCCTTTGCTGCGCACGCTAGCGGCGAGATTGCAGTCACGGTCGTGCGCCCTGGCGACGTCTATGGTCCGGGATCGCGGCCGTGGACGATCATCCCGGTCGAGGAGATCAAGAAGGGCCGCCTGATCCTGCCCGCCGGCGGCCAAGGCGTCTTCTCCCCCGTCTACATCGACGACCTCATCGCCGGAATATTGCTTGCCGCAACGCATCCCGATGCGGCAGGGCAGGCCTTCAACCTGCCGGGTGTCGAGCCAGTGACGTGTAAGACGTTCTTCGGCCACTACACCCGGATGCTGAACAAACCGCCACCACGCACTGTCCCCACCCGCGTCGCGATCGCGCTGGCGACCGCAGCCGGCACGGTCGAGCGGTTCCGCGGCAGGTCGTCTGAACTGAACGCGGAAACCGTCTACTACCTCGCCCGCACCGGCGGCTACTCCCGCGCAAAGGCCGAGCGCGTCCTCGGCTGGGTTCCGCAGGTTTCACTCGATGAGGGTATGGCGCGCACCGAGGCGTGGCTGCGCACCGAGGGTTACCTGGATTAGTGAACGGCCTATGTCGACCGGTCCTGCATTTCGGTCAACGCCCGTACTTGAGCTATGAGCGCCTGGATCTCGCCGGCAGACGGTTGCAGTTCGTAGGCGTGGTGATGGCACGCTCGGCTCAGGCCATGCCATAAGCGTTTGACCTGTTCCCCCACGTCGCTGCCGTGCAGCGTGCCCAGCACCACCAGTTTCGACGCGGTCGTCGGACCGCCCCTGTCCGGTGGGCCGCACCAGTCAGCACTCTGTTCGTTCAGCCAGTCCTCCAGCGCACACCGCGCCAGGACAGCCGCCGTGCGCGGAGCCCGTGAACCGAGCGACACGGTCCCGTCGAGCGCATCCTCGGCGTAGTCCAACAGGGCCGCGCGATCGGTCATGATGCGAGTTGTTCGAGGTCGCCGGTAGCCAATCGAGCCGCGTTGACCGCGCCCTTGTAGTCGTGGATGTCGGCGTGAATTCCCTTGTTGGCCACTGCCATCGTGATGCGCCGCGCCGATCCGCCGGACAGCCACTTGTCCACCGCGGTCGTGTCATCAGGGTCGACGGCCAGCCCGACGCGTTTCTTGACGGTGGCGGCTTCTTCCCACCGCGTCTCGACCTCCTCGCGGGATCGACCCTGGCGTAACGCTCTGGCGGCGAAGGTGTCCCACGCCGCGGCTTCCAACGCTTCGCGGCACAGCATGGCGACTGCTTTCTGCTTGATCGCATCCGGTACGGCCTCGTCCACCGCGACGGCGAACGCCTCGTCGAGAAGCCGCGTGGCGGGTCGGCTCGATTCGACAACCGTGACAGCGGAATTGGGGCCTCGGGTCACTTCGACGACGCGCGCCGGCACCCGGGAGCGCCGGATCGCGGCGGGCAGCCGGTCGTCGTGGGTGAACACGATGACTTGGCGGTTGCGGGCCAGACCGCGCAGCACGTCGAGGAACCCGTCGATCTTGGACGGGTCCATCGCCTGGATCGGGTCGTCGAGCACCATGAAGCGAAACGGGCTCTCCGGTGAGGTGGCCCGAGGGATGAAGATCGCCAGCGCGAGGGCCTGTAGCTCGCCCTGGCTCATCACGCCGAATGCTTCGCTGTCGGTTCCGTCGACGGCGGCCTGCAGCACCACACGGCGGCTGGTTTTCTGGCCTTCCAGCCGGATCGCGTTCAGGTCGACGTTGCTTTCCTGGCGCAACGACGCCCAGATGTCGCGGGCCTGCTCGGCCAACGGCGCGATGCGTTGGTTGCGCAGTTCGTCGGCGTTCATTTGCAACCACTTCAGCGCGTCGGTGGCCACCTTGAGCTTCGGAGCCGCTTCGGCCGCGGACTCCGCCTTGGCCAGCCAACCGGCCAGTTTCAGCGCGACCGGCGACCACGCATCCTCGCGGGCCTTGATCAGCGCGTCGGCTTCGGTGCGCAACTGCTCGTAGGCGGCCCGCAGCGTAGGCAACGTGGCTTCGACGTGGTCGGCGAGGGCGACCGAGCCGTCGACCGGAACCTGCTGGAACGCCTCAAAGGCCGCGCGTGCTGCGGGCAGGGTGGTCAGCTCCCCGTCGGCCAACGGCGGTGCCGGCACACTGCGCACCGCGGCGCTCAGCGCGGTGCGGGCCTGCCCGGTAGCGGCGCGGGCGGCGGTCAGCGCTTCGGCGGCGCTCTGCTGGCGGTCCAGGGCGGCACGTGCAGCGACCGCCCAGCGGTCATCAAGGGTGCCCCGCTCGCAAACCGGGCACGGTTGGTCCCCGTGCTGGTCATGAAACTTCAGTGCCTGTTCGAGCAGGACGCTGCGGTCGGCGGCCAGCGCGTCAGAACGTTGCGTCGACCTCGGCGTCGAGGCGGTGCATCGCCTCGGTGAGCTGTTCGAGGCCGAGGAGCTTGTACAACTCGTCGTAGAACTCGCTGGGCCTGCCCTCGAGGATGCCGCCGAGTTCGTCATAGCTGAGCAGTGGGCGGTACATCTCCAGGGCGGCGTCCCAGCCGAGAACGCTGGTGTCCTCGCGCTTCTGGCCTGGCCGCTGCACCCAAGTCTTCGAGTCCTCGACGGCAACATCGGCACCGGGCGGCCAGTCCACCCCGATGGTGGTGGTGCCGACACCCTCTTCGGTGAGCCCGACGCGGATCTGTGCGGGTTCACCGGCGTGCAGGTTGCGCCAGTTCTGCGACCAGACTGCGGCTTTGTCTTCCCACCGGGAATTTGTGCCCGTGAGTGCGAGTTCGAGCGCTTCGGCCAGCGTTGACTTGCCGGAGCCGTTGCGTCCGGCGACGACAACCAGGCCCGGGCCGGGCTGTAGGGGTAGCGTGACCTCAGGTCCGATCCCACGGAATCCCCGAACGCTGATCGACTGCAGGTAGGCGCCCACGGGTTCAGCGGCCGTCTCCTCAGCAGCCGTCAGTTCATCGACGAGTTCAGCCGAGGTGGTCTCGCTGCCCAGCACCTCGGCCAGATCGTCCGCATCGGCGAGGGCCGCGAGGATGGCCAGGCGGGCGTCCTCGCTGAGGTCGTCGTCCTGGTCCGCACGCCGCAGCACGTAATTCTTGAGTCGTTCATCGGGCACACTGCTTACCTACCCGATTGCGGCGAACGGCGCTCCGAAATCCGGCAAGTGCTGCAGCTCGGGGTCAGACAGTGCCGTTCCCGCGATGACCGCCTGCAGATGCTTGGCAACCTCAACCTACAGTTCATGCTCCAGCTGCCCGAATCACAGATCCCAAACTTGGTCCGGATCGTCGAGTGCAGCGCGGATCTGACTCAGATCTCCAAGATCGGCCAGGGGCGATGTGCGCGCAATATCGACAATTCCGCGCACGACAGCGCTCACTGCTTCCCCATCTTGTTGCTCGAGAGCTGTGTCGAGCCGAACGAAAAGGTGCTCGAAGTTGTTCCGTCGTTCCGCGAAAACCCCTTCGAAGTACGTACGTAAAGTGTTCTCCGCCGCCTTGATTCGAGCGATCTCTGTCCGTTCGTATGTCTCGAGCCGAGCGCGCTTGGAGCGTTCCGTCTGATAAATGTGGACGCACTCGCGTGCCGCTTGCACCATGAATCCCAGCGCTTGGAACCCGTCCAGCGAGGTGGGCGTTGCACTCGGTCGCTGAATAGGCCGCGCGTGGTGAACTTTCGGTGTCTCACTCATTGGATTCCTCTACCAAAGGTCGGTATTTAACAATCAGCGACGCACTTTCGTCGGTGAGTTCGCCTGATTCATCAAGAATCTGCGCAGCCGCGACGTCCCGCACCGCAACCGTAAGCGTGAGCGCGCGTTGAAAGCGTGCAGCGTGCGCCTGAGATTCGAACGGTTCGGACTCAAGTTCATCGAGCGCGTCAACCGCTCGGGATGTCAGATCCCCTAGGACTGTCCGCACTTCGGCGGCTCGACTGTCGATGCCGTTGAGCCCGGCCTCGCTTTGGTCCATTTCGGCAATTGCCACTGCGATCTGCGCAATATTTTCTTTCGCTTTCGTTAACGCCCGCTGTCCCTGGCCCATCACCACGAAGCCACCGATGAGCAGTGCGGGGCCAGCTGTGACGACGTTCAGCGCTGTGGCTCCGAGCGCCATTCCTCCGCCTCCAGAGGCCAGCGATCCCCCACCCAGCCACGCCATCGTCGCACTCTTCGCCGCGACACCCGAGAGCCCCGAAATCGCTGCGCCTGTTCCGGCGGTGCCTACTGCGCTGGCGACGCCTGCAACACCGGCGCTAGCTCCCGCCGCTACGCCGGCGGCACCGAAAACGCCGGCAACCCACGCGCCCACGTTGAGGTCGACGCCGCCTGGCCCGGTCACCAAGTTCATCGTGGCATCGATGCCGTCGACAAGTAATCGCTCGTTTTCGCGAACTTGCTTCTCGTGCCGTCGCAGAAACTCTGCCATCCGCACCACAACATCGATCAGCGCTTGCTCTTGCAGGCCGCCGAGGCTTGCCAAGCGGTCGTTGGTTTCAGCAACCCGTTGTTCGAACTGTTCCCGGCGCCGCTCGTAACGTGCTGCGGACTGGTTGAGCTCATCTCTGGCCTTCTTGATGTCCAGCGCGCCCTTGCCGCCCAAGACGACACCGCTCCCACCAGTGAGCGCGCCGACGGCGATGAGCGCCGCGGGAATCAGTGGCAATACCATTCGGCCCCTCCCTTCCGGGGAAAGTGTGCCATCTGAATCCTTCTGGCAAACCCGAAAAGCGACGAGAATTTTGGTGGCCGTCTTCATTCGATTAGCGACGAGGGCAAAGTCTAAGCAGTACGTCTTCACGCCTTACGCCCGGCGAGGGCGGGGCTGATATCGACGGACCGGACCCGGGCCACGCCAAGAACGACAGCGCCTGCCGGTCCGTGGAGCCGATTCGAGACATGAGTACCGGATTTGCCAATCGGTCCCCAGAATCGTCGGTGGTATCCGGCATACTGCCCGAGCGTCCACTGTCCGCAACACGGTGAGCTGCGAAGAGTCGGCATACCCGCAAGCGCCGGGGCGCAGGTCGGTACTTTAGTTCATAAGATCGCAGAAGGAGGTGACCCACCGGTGAAGGACGGCCGCTGGGTCACGATTGCTGACTCGCAGTTCGCTCACGAAAAGCAGGGGCTCGATGTCGTCAAGCAACTGCTCCCCGACGCCCCGCCGTTCCGGGCGTGGGCGAACTTCGAGTTCCGGGACAACCGGGGCCGCTGGCATGAGGTCGATCTGCTCGTGCTCGCGCGCGACACGCTGTACCTCATCGAGCTCAAGCACTACCGCGGCATCCTGCGGGGCAACGATCACGTCTGGCTGCGTGACGGCCACCGCGCCGAGGACTCACCACTGCTGCTCGCGCGCCGCAAGGCCCAGTACTTCGCCTCGCTGCTCAAGGACACGCTGAGGCACAAAACCGGTCAGGTGCCGCGCGGCGCCATCCCATACGTGCAGGAACTCGTCTTCCTGCACCATCCGGAGTTCGTGTGCGATCTGCCGGCGAGTTCACGCATCAACCTCTACGGTCTCGACGGACGGGAGCACCTCACCGGCCTCCCCGGCATCTCTGAGCGGCTACTCGCCCCGGCGCAGCGCGGCCAGGTGTCCGAGGAGGGCAGCCTGCTGATCGCCGAGCTGATGAAGGCGATCGGCCTGGCCCCTCGCCGACAGCGGGAGGTCGGTTCGTGGATCATCGAGGATCAGCCCCTCGCCGACGGTGACGGCTGGCAGGACTGGCCCGCGTTCCACCACGTCGACACCGAACGCCACGTTCGCATCCGTTTCTACACGCTGGGGCAGGGCGCAACGTCGGCAGAGATCCATGCCCGCAAGCAGGCGGTGACCCAGGAATACCATCTACTGTCGCGTCTGCGTTTCGACGGCCTGCAGGCACCGGAAGATGTGGTCGACGAACCCGAGCTCGGGATCGGGCTCGTCTTTCCACAACCCAAGGGCGACACACCGCTGGATCTCTGGCTGGCCGAGAACAAGGCCGCGCTCGCGCTCGATGAGCAGCTCGACCTGATTGAGCGCATCGCCGACATCGTGCACTACGCACACCGCAACCGGGTGGTCCACCGGAGCCTGAACCCCCGGTCGGTGACCATCCGGGAACGACACCAGAAGCGGTTGCCTCAGGTCACCGACTGGGATAGCGCGGGGATCCTGCCTGCGAACGCGGACACCGCGGTGACTCGGCTGTCCTCGGGGTCGCTGTCGTTGATGGCCGCTGCGCCCAGCGACACCGCCAAACTGTTCGCTGCTCCGGAGGGCCCCCGCCCCGACGATCCGGCGCGGATCGATGTCTTCGGGCTCGGTGCCCTGGCGTTCTTCATCCTCGCCGATGGACAACCACCCGCGGCCGATCGCGGTGAACTCATGGACCGGCTGCGCCGCGACCGTGGTTTGGACCTGGCGGCCGAGTTGCCCCAGGTGCGCAGCGAGCTTCGCCAGCTGGTGCTCGACGCAACTCATCCGAGCCCGGCCGAGCGACTGCCTGACGTCGCTGAGTTCCTCGACCGGCTGAACGAGGTCCGAGAGAAGCTGCTGGGTGCCGAGACCGGCACCGACCCGCTGGAAGCCGGTCCCGGCGCTGAACTCGCCGATGGACGGTTCACATATCTGCGTCGGCTCGGCGCCGGTTCCACCGCGGTGGGCATCCTGGTCGCCGATAACCAGGTCGGCGGTGCCCAGCGGGTGCTCAAGGTCGCCAAGGACGCCGACGCCGCCGAACGGCTACGTGCCGAGGCCCAGGTCCTCGGCCGGCTGGAGAACGAGGAGCGCGTCGTCACGCTGCACGACGTGATCGAGGTCGGCGGACGCACCGCGTTGCTGTTGAAGTACGCCGGCCGCACCACGTTGGCCGAGGAACTCAACACCCGGGGTCGGCTGTCCATCGACGTCCTACAACGCTGGGGCACTGATCTGCTGACCGCGGTGGTCGCCCTGGAACGGCACGGAGTCACCCACCGCGACATCAAACCGTCCAATCTCGGGGTGTACCAGTCGAGCTCCCGCGCAGACACCCGATTGGTCCTGTTCGACTTCTCGATGGCCGGGGTCGCCACCTCGGACGTCGAAGCCGGCACCCCGCCCTACGTCGATCCGTTCCTCGGCACCGGGAACCGCACCCGATACGACACGGCGGCGGAACGGTATGGCGCCGCGGTGGTGCTGTTCGAAATGGCGACCGGCTCCACCCCGCAGTACGGATCCGATCCCGACGCCAACCCCGCCTCGGTCGATGCCGACGTCACGGTCGAACCGAGCATGTTCGAGCCGACCATCGCCGCAGCGATGGTTGAGTTCTTCACCGCGGCGCTGTCGCGGGACACCGCACGGCGGCCCGACACCGCCGAAGACATGCTGCGCACGTGGCGCAACATCTTCGACACGGTCGAATCCGAGACGTCGCTGCAGGCCAGCGACACCGCTGCCGAAAAGGCCGACACCCTGACCCCGTTGCCGGCCGCCGGTCTCAGCGCGCGTGCCGTTTCGGCGCTGGCGGCTGTGCAGGTGGTCACGGTCGGTGAGCTGCTGGCATTGGATTCCACCCGGCTGAACCGCCTGGTCGCGAGGGAGGCCAAGGACACCCGCAAGGAGATCACCACTCGGTACCGGGAGTGGGCCAAGCGGCTCGGTAAGCAGCAGCGCCGCCCGTTCGGCGGCGACTTGCTCGGTCTCGACGACGCCATCGACCTGTTGATGACCGGGGTGTCGGGTCGGCGTTCCTCAACCCGCCGCGACGCCGCGCAGCTGGTGCTGGGCATCACGCCGGGACTGGATGCCTTCGCCAGTAGCACCGAGCTCGCGGAGAAGTTGGGCAAGGCTCCGCAGCGCGGCCCCCAATTGCTCAAGGAGTTGCAGGCCGATTGGGCGGAACGCGAGGACACGCGCGTGCTGCTCGACACGATCACCGAGATCGCCCGTCAGGTGGTCACCGATTTTGGTGGGGTGGCGGCCGTCAGGACGTTGACCGCCGAGATTCGGGCCCGGCTGCCCGAACCGGCTGCTGCACCGTCGGACGCTGCGGCCCGCGCCCGCGCCGACCGGGCCGCCGGTGGTCTGTTGCGGGTCGCCCTCGATCGGCTCAGCGAGCACGAAACCCTCTCCGGTGACAAGGAATTCGTGCGGAGACGGCATGGCCGGCGGCTCGCCCTGCTGGCCACCGACGAGATGTTGCTCAGCGCGGCCGAGGCCGCGGCCCGGCGAGCCGACGAGCTCGTCTTCGCCGACCGCAATGCGGTGATCGCCGCGCCGACGGCGGCTCGTGAACTCCGTGCGGCGTTCGAAGCGGGCTACCGTGCGGTCAGCGATGTCGATGTACAGGTGCCCCTGCCCAGCGACCATCGGCTTGTGCGGCTGGCCGCGGCGATCTCCCGTCATGCCGGGGTGTCCGGCCGCGGCGAACTGCACCATCTGGACATCTCCCCGGCGGCGGCGATTCAGACCGCGCTGCGCGGGTTGGCGCAGAATGAAGCGCTGTCGCCGTCGCAGATTCGTGGGCGCGTCGCCGCCCGGTTCCCGGACTTGGACCGGATTCCGGTGCGACCGCAGCTCGATACCCTGGTGGCTCAGACCGACCTCGGCCTCACCTGGGACAACGACAGCGGCCAGTACCGGTTCGCACAGGCCCAGCCGCCGAGCGCCACCACGCTGCACACCCGCCAACCGACCACACTGCCGCCCCGGGTCGATGCCGCCGGGGAAGCCGCGGTGCAGCAGGGTGTGAACGTCGACGCGGTGCTGCGTCGTTCGATCGACGAGCGCGGGTTCCTCGCGGTGGGTGTGCCGATTCCAGCGGATCGGCCCGGGGAGCATGAGCGGGTGGCCGCGCTGCTGGCTGATGCCCATGACGGCCAGATCGTCGATGTCACCTCGCGACTGATCGCGGCGATGCGCGATCTTGCTGCTCGGCAGAAGATCTCGTGGGATCGGATTCGCAGTGCGGACGCGGCCGAATCAGGTACTCGTGACGCGCGCGGGTTGCGGGCCGTGGTGGACCGTGTGGTTCCGCAGTTGTGGGATGAGTTGCGGCAGAAGGTGTTCGACGGGCCGGGGAGCGATCAGCCGTTGATTCTGGTCGAGGTGTCGCCGTTGGCTCGCTACGGCCATCTCGATGTGCTGGCCAAGCTCAGCGACTTGTCGGCGCCGCGCCGCCGCCCGGTGTGGGTGGTTCTGCCTCAGGTGCGGGGCCTGCAGGGGGCGTTGGTGGACCGCAAGCCGATCCAGCTCGGGTCGCCCGGTGGCCAGTTTGTGTTGTGGAGCGGGTCGGTGGGTTTGGTTGCTGCCGGCCAGGACGAGGGGGTTCGGTGATGGGTTTGAACGCCGCGGAGTTGGTGGGTGCGCTCAAGCGTCAGGTGCTGGCGTTGGAGGAGGATCTACGCGCCCGGGTTGATGGTGACGACCCTGATGCGCGCCAGGACGGGGTGTATGAGGCGTGGCGGCGCGACTACGACGCCGCGTTCACTGCGCAGCGCACGGCCGCGGCTTGGCAGCAGTGGCGTGATGACCGCATCACCCAGGCCGCGGTCGCGTGGGTGTTGTTGACGGTGTTCGCCCGCTACTGCGAGGACAACGCCTTGGTGACACCGCGGTGGATCTCCGGCGCCAACGCCGACGAACGCACGCACGCCCTGGATGCCCGCCGCGCGTATTTCCAGGAGCATCCCGAACACACCGACCGGGAATGGCTGGGCCAGATCACCAACCACTTCGCGAAGTTCACCGCGACTGCAGGCTTGGTGGACGAATACTCCCCCATGCATCTGGTCGCCCCCTCCGGTGACGCCGCCCGCGCGCTGCTGGAATTCTGGTGGCAACAAGGCGGGGACGGCGAACCCCTGTACTCGTTCACCGGGGCGGACACCCGATTCCTGGGTGACGTTTACCAGGACTTGTCGGAGCATGCGAAGAAAACCTATGCGCTGCTGCAGACCCCGGAGTTCGTCGAGGAATTCATCCTCGATCAAACGCTCGAGCCCGCCCTCGCGGACCGGCCCCTGGAGGGGTTCACCGTCATCGACCCGACCTGCGGATCCGGACACTTCCTGCTCGGCGCGTTCCACCGCCTGCATGACCGCTGGCAACGCCACGCCCCAGGTCTCGGCCCCCGGGAACTGGTCGAGAAAGCCCTCGACAGCGTCTACGGCGTCGATATCAACCCGTTTGCTGTCGCCATCGCCCGCTTCCGTCTGCTCGTCGCGGCCCTGCATGCTGCCGGCGACACCAGCATCGAGCAAAAAGTCCGTTACACCCCACATCTCGCTGCTGGCGACAGCCTGCTGTGGGGCGCACCCCAACAAGCCCTCGACGACGACCTGATGACCGTCGGCCAGGACATCCGCGCCGACTCCACCGAGAACGCCGAAGCGCTGCGGAACATCCTGCAACGCCACCACGACGTCGTGGTCGGCAACCCGCCCTACATCACGGTCAAAGACGCAGCACTCAACTCCACATACCGGCAGCTCTACACCACCTGCCACCGCCAATACGCCTTGACCGTGCCATTCATGGAGTTGTTCTTCCGACTCGCCCACCCCGCAGGCCAAGAACGACCCGCTGGCTGGATCGGACAGATTACGTCGAACTCGTTCATGAAACGCGAATTCGGCAAGAAGCTCATCGAAGACTTCCTACCCACCGTCGACCTGCGCACAGTCATCGACACATCCGGTGCATATATACCAGGCCACGGGACACCGACAGGAATCATCGTCGGGCGAAACCGAACACCTACGTCCGAAACGGTACGAGCAGTACTTGGAATCAGAGGCGAACCAGGAAAACCGGACAATCCGGCAAAAGGCGTGGTGTGGACAGCTATCACCCAGCATGCCAATGATCCCTGGTTCGAAAACTCCTATATCAGCGTTGCAGACTTGGCACGAGGAAAGTTCGCATTCCACCCATGGAGTCTTTCCGGAGGAGGCGCTGTCGAGGTTTCGACTCTCATCTCGGGAGCTTCACACAGCGTTCTTCGCCAAAAAGTGAAAGAAGTCGGGTTTGGAGCCGTAACACGGGAAGACTCTGCGTATATGGTGGGTTCGGGCACGCTTAGCAGAAACGGTGTGCCGAATGAGCTCACTCGACCCCTAGTTGAGGGCGATAGGGTTCGAGATTGGTCAGTGAACGATCCACTCATTTCCTTGTGGCCATACGATCCTGCAACACTGGCGGCATTCGCGAGCAAATCTGTGCACCGCTTTCTCTGGCCGATGAAGACCATCCTTAGTTCTCGTGTTGCTTACGGCAATACGCAACTCGAGCGTGGGTTACAGTGGTTCGAATATTCGATGTTTTTCACGGATCGATATCGCGTCCCCCTCTCCATCACCTTCGCTTTCGTTGCCACGCATAACCATTTCGTGTTGGATCGCGGCGGGAAGGTGTTCAACCGTTCGGCTCCGGTGATCAAGCTGCCGGAAGATGCGTCGGTTGAGGATCATTTACGGCTACTCGGTGTGCTGAACTCGTCGGTGGCATGCTTCTGGCTCAAACAGAACAGCTACCCGAAGGGGGGAGATCCAATTGGCAAGGATGGCGCGCGGGTAAGTGCGGAGAGTTGGAGCGACCGCTACGAATTCACCGGCACTACGCTGCAAGGTTTTCCCCTCCCCGCGACAACTTCGCTGGAGCGCGCCCAACTTCTCGACGAGCTCGCCCAGCAGTTGCAGGAGCAGACCCCGCTGGAAGTGTCGAATCGAGTAACCCCAACGCAATCCGCGTTGGAGGGCGCCCGCCACGAGTATGACCGTCTACGCGGGTTGATGATCGCGCACCAGGAAGAACTCGACTGGGAGTACTACCGGATCTACGGCTTACTCGATGAGGACCTCACCTACCAGGGTGGGGTTCCCGAGATCGCCCTCGGTGAGCGGGCTTTCGAGATTGCGCTGGCCCGCCGGATGAAAGACGGTGAGGAAACCGCATGGTTCGAACGCCACGGCTCTACACCGATCACCGAGATCCCGGACCATCTGCCCGCCGACTATCAAGCCTTGCTGCAGCGGCGGCTGGATGTCATCGAGTCCAACCCGCATATCCGCTTGCTTGAGCGCCCCGAATACAAGCGGCGGTGGGCGATGGAGCCCTGGGACAAACAGGTCGAATCCGCCTTGCGCACCTGGTTGTTGGACCGGGTCGAGGACCGCTCACTGTGGTATGACCGCGACGGCCGCCCCACACCGCAATCGGTGGCACAACTGGCCGACATCCTCGACCGCAACGAAGATTTCCGGAAGGTCCTGCGACTGTGGGCCGGCGACGACACCGTGGCCACCGGCACCGCCCTGGCGAAACTGCTCGCCGATCAATCGGTGCCCTTCCTGGCGGCCTACCGCTACAAACCCTCCGGCCTCGAGAAACGCGCCGCCTGGGAACACACCTGGGAGTTACAACGGCGCGAAGACGCCGGCGAGAAACTCGACAAGCCGATCCCAGTCCCGCCCAAGTACCGGCCGACCGACTTCGCCAAACCCTCCTACTGGTCGCACCGCGGCAAGCTCGACGTCCCCAAGGAACGGTTCATCTCCTACCCGAATGCCGGACGCGACACCGACCCCACCGAACTACTCGGTTGGGCCGGCTGGGACCACGCGGACCAAGCACTCGCCCTCGCCGGACTCATCAGCGCCCGTATTGACGAAGGTTGGGACACCCCACGCCTCACTCCCCTGCTGGCCGGCCTCAACGAGCTGCTGCCCTGGGCACGCCAGTGGCACAACGAGATTGATCCTGAGTACGGCGAATCCGTCGCCGACACCATCCACGACGAACTCACCGCCCGCCTGGCCGAGCACCACCTCACCGTCACCGACCTGACGAACTGGCGGCCCGCACCCACCACCCGCAAACGAAAGACCAAAACATCATGACCACACTGCTGCGTGATGTATTCGACATCCCCGAACGCGTCGGCAGCGATGACTACGTGCTGCGCCTGACCGACAGCACCGGCGACGACGCGCAGATCCGCGCCACTCTCGACGAGTATGTGTTGACCGATTCGTTGCGGGAGAACTTCGTTGCCGCGATCGATCTTGTCGCGGATGCCTTGAACAGAAACACGTCTCGCGCCGCCTACCTGACCGGCTCGTTCGGTTCGGGTAAGAGCCACTTCATGGCGGTGCTGTATGCGTTGCTCGGCAACCATCCCGCGATACGCACCGCGAAGTTCCAGGACCTCACCGGCCGTTATGACGGTGAGCTGGCCGGTAAGAAGGTGCTGCGGCTCACCTACCACCTGCTCGGCGCCAAGAGCCTCGAGCAGGCGGTGTTGAGCGGGTACGTCGAGCAGATCACCCGGTTGCATCCCGACGCTCCCCTCCCTGCGGTGCATCTGACCGACAAACTGCTCGTCGATGCCGAAAACCTGCGTGAGCAGATGGGTGATGAGAAGTTCCTCGCTGGGCTCGGTGACGGACCGGGGGAAGGCGACGACGAGTGGGGTGGAATCCTCGGCTCCGGATGGGACCTGCCGCGCTATCAGGCGGCGTTGACGGCACCGCCGGATGACCCCGAGCGACGCGAACTCGTGTCGGCGCTCGTCGGCAGTTACTTCAAGTCTTTCGGTGAAACCGCCGACTACGTCGACCTGGACCGCGGGTTGGTGGTGATCTCCGAACATGCGCAGTCGCTCGGCTACGACGCGGTCGTGCTGTTCCTCGACGAGCTGGTGCTGTGGCTGGCGTTCTCCGTCCGCGACGCCGAGTTCTTCGCTCGTGAGTCGCAGAAGATCACCAAGCTCGTCGAATCAGCGGGCCGGCAACGCCCCATCCCGCTGATTTCGTTCATTTCCCGGCAGATGGACCTGCGCAAGTGGTTCGCCGACGCCGGCGCGTCGGGCGCCGAACAAGAGGCGTTGGACCGGGCGTTCCAGTACCAGCAGGGCCGGTTCCGCGAGATCGAGCTCGGTGACGACAACCTCGCCGAGGTCGCCAGCGCGCGGCTGCTCAAACCCAAGGATGACGCGGCCCGCGCCCTGATCGACCAGGCGTTCGCCAGCCTCACCCGCAACCCCGATGTGTGGGATGTGCTGCGGGACAGCCTCAACGCCGATGAGCGGCACCGCGGGGCATCAGAGGCCGAGTTCCGGCTCACCTACCCGTTCTCGCCGGTCCTGGTGTCCACGCTGCGCAACCTGTCGTCGGTGATGCAGCGGGAACGCACCGCGCTGAAGGTCATGCAGCGGATGTTGGTCGACCGCCGAGACACCCTCACCATCGACGACCTGATCCCCGTGGGGGATTCATTCGACTACATCGTCGAAGGCAGCGAGCCCATCGACAGTCATGCCGGGGCGATGTTCCGGGCCGCCCACGAGCTGTACCAGAACCGGCTACTACCGTCGCTGCTGGAGAAGCACTCGGTCAGCCGCGAGCAACTCGAACACGACCCCGCCTCGGTGCCGGCCGGCTTTCGGGGGCAGGAACGCATCGCCAAAACCCTGCTGCTGTCGGCGATCGCCCCGAACGTGCCCGCGTTGCGGGACATCACCGCGGGCCGGCTGGCCGCCCTCAACCACGGCTCGATCAAAGCGCGTATCCCCGGCGGCGAGGCCCGGCTGACCCTTGGTGTCGTGCGGGAATGGGCTCAGAAGGACATTCCCGAAATCACCGTCTCCGAGGGCGCCAACCCAGTCATCCGGGTGCAGCTGGCCGATGTGGACTATCAGTCCGTTCTCGACCGGGTGCGTGGTGAAGACAACGCCGGGCGGCGTCGAGTGCTCATCCGCCGTCTCGTGCACGAGGCGCTGGGGGTGCCGACCGGGCAGGAGGATCTGGGCGGTGCGGTCACCCGCACCGTCATCTGGCGTGGTTCGCGGCGAGAGGTCGACATCGTCTTCGGCAATGTGCGCGACCCCGGCTCATTGCCGGAGCAAGCCTTCGAGAACCGGCCCGGCACATGGCGCGTCGTCGTCGACTACCCGTTTGATGAAGAGGGCTTCACCAGCGCCGACGACGTCAACCGCATCGATCGGTTGCTGACCCAGGGTGACCGTCAAACCATCGTGTGGTTGCCGAGGTTCTTTACTGCGAAGGCAATGGATGATCTCGCGCTCCTGGTCAAGCTGGACTGGTTGTTCACCGGCCCTGGCGATCGCTGGACAGAAAACTCCGATCACCTGTCGGCGACCGACCGAGCGCAAGCTGAGGGCATCCTGCGCAACCACCTCAACGGAACTTTGACCAGCGTCCGGAACATGCTCAAGCAGGCCTACGGTGTGGAACCCGCGGAACCCAAGCAGATCACCGGTGACTCCATGCAGTTCGACGTGCTGACCTCGCTGAGCCGTGACTTCAGCCCGGAGATGCCGCCCGCGGCGAGCCTGGAAGACGCCTTCATCAAGATCATCGACCAGGCTTTCAGCGCCACCTATCCGAACCATCCGAAGTTCGACCCGGACACCGACGAGGTGACGGCACGCAATTTCGAAACGGTCCGTGAGTACGTCGAGAAAGCCAGCACCCACCGCGACGGGCGGGTCCCGACCAACCCGGGCAACGACCGTAAAATTGTGCGCCGCATCGCAGGCCCGCTACGGGTCGGCAAAGCCACGGAGGACCACTTCCTGTTCGGTGAGGAGTCGTTCGCGTTCTGGGCCGGTGAGCTGGACCGGATCGCCAACGCCACCACACCGCTCACCGTCGGTGCGCTGCAAGACCACATCGACTCGATGAACCCGGCGTGGGGGCTCAAGCCCGAGGCGCGGGACTTGGTGATCAGCGCCTGGGCGCTGCTGCGCAAACGGGCATGGTTCGAGGCCGGTTCCGCGATCAGCCCGCCTGCGCTGGGCCGGATGCGGCCGAACATCGAACTGCGCGCCGAAGAACTCCCCAGCCAACAGGCCTGGGACGACGCCCGCACCAACGCGGCCAAACTGTTCGGCTACACCATGCCGCGGACCTACCTCACGGGCGCCAACGTGGCGGAGTTCGTCGGCCAGTTGCGCACCAAGGCCGAAGAATCGGTCAGTGAATTGACCTATCTCATCGAGGAGCTCGAAGCCGCCCATCACCGACTCGACGCCGCGGAGGGCGCGAACGACCGGCTGGCCACCGCACGAGCACTGCGGGACTTTGTCGAGCAGGTTCACGGCCGGTCGAACAATGTCGCCGTCATCGACGCGATGGCCCAGATCACGCTGCCGGTGGCGCTGGAAACCGCCGGCCAGATCCGCAACGACGCGGCCCGCGACACCCGAGCGCTCCGCAACTTCAAGTGGCGGTTGGTGGAAAAGCTGCTTCCCGCAACCGAGTTGGGGGATGCCACCGGTGACGAGGCCAGGGCCATCGCGAGACGGCTGCAGGACGCGATCTCGATTCCCGGTCGCTCCCTTGCCGACGAGGTGGCCGCTGCGGAAAACAAGCTCGTCGAATGGGTGGTGTCCGACGAACCTGCCCCGCCGAAGCCCGCGGACCGACCGGAGAAACCGTCGGGACGATTCACCGTCACCACGCTCGACGATTTCGACAAGCTCGCCGCCACCTTGAAAAACCTCCAGGCCGAAGGGCATAAGGCGATCCATGTCCAATGGTGGGTGGAATGACCACGCTCGTCGCCACCGAGCCGCTGATCCGTGCCCGCCTGGAGAAGGCGCACGCCAAGAACTATCGTGGCGGCATCTTGGGGTTGCGTGCCCAACCGGTGTGGGACGGCACCGGATTCGAGCACAAAGGCAGACCGGTCGCGGTGGTCCCCTGCCCGTCGGTGCTGGCCATCTGGGAGGCCATCGACGCACACAAAGCCGACGGCTGGACGGTGGTGCTGACCGATGTCGACGATGATGAACTCGGCGACACCGTGCTGGCGCACCTCATCGACGGGCGACTGCTCACCCCCGACCCGTGGGACGCCTTGCGCAGTAACTTCTCGGCGTCCACCATCGAACCGGCCCTGTACCGGTCGACGAACGACCGGGCCGTCGCCAACGGTCTCCTCGCCGTGTTGTCGGCGGAGGCATACACCCCGGCGCCCGGCGGTGTCCTCACCCGGGATCACGCCATGTCCGCCGTGGCCCGCGACGTGCTCAAAGTGGTCAAAGACCCCGACGTCGAAATCGACACACTGGCGATCCTCGAATGGAGCCGCACCGATTTCGCCGCTGAAGAACTGACCCACCTGCAGACCGCCGGCGGTGCAGTCCTGACCGAAGCCTTCGGCGCCTGGCTGGCCGACCGCGCCGGCCGTCTCGCCGGCCCGGTCCGCATCCTGTTACGCACCGGCCGGATCGCTGATCTGGTGCCGCTCGGAGTGGTGGCCGGTCTTTTCGTCGACACCGATTCACCTTCCGACAGAACGCTCGGGGTTTTCCTGGGACGCAACGGCCTCGATGAACTCACCACCGATGAGCTCACCGCCTGGTACGCCGACACGCGCAGTCTGCTGACCAACACCCTGCACCGCCGAGAACAGCAGATCGTACTCGACGCTGCCGCCGCCATCATCGATGACCTGAAGATCGCCGACGCGGCCGCCGGCTCCGAACTACTGCGGCACGGGCTGGACGCGCGGCTCCTCGCGCTCGCCGACGCCATCACCTCCGCGGTGCCGCACCCGTTGCCGGAGAACCTTGACACCGCAGTCATCGACGCCGCCGCACTACAGCGCATCGAAGACCGCTGGGCCGACGTGCAAAACCACTTCCTGGCGCCCGGCGACCCCACCTGCCGGGCGTTCGACGGGGCGCTGCGGCTGGCCCGCTGGCTGGCCCAGCCGATCACCGCGGCCACCGATTTGGCGTCCGCCACCACCGACTACGTCCGTGACGGCTCCTGGGTCGACACCGCCCTGGTGGCTGCCCGTCGCGGCGCCGACAACCCCACCGCCGCGGCAGCGTTACGCGCGCTCATCGACGCCGCCGCGGAACGCCGGGCCCGACACGATCGGATCTTCGCCGCCGCGCTGGCCGACTCCCCCACCCCTGCCGTCCAAACGGTGGAAAACGTGTTGCACGACTTCGTCATCCCGTTGGCGAAGAAAACCCCGACACTGCTGATCGTCGTCGATGCGCTGTCGATGGCCGCCACCAACGCCCTGGTGACCGCATTGCAGCGCGACGGCTGGATCGAGTTTTCCGCCACCGCCGACACCTACCGTGGCGCCGCGCTGGCGGTGCTGCCGACGCTGACCATGCGCAGCCGTTGCTCGCTGCTGTGCGGCGAACTGCGCGAAGGCCCGGACACGGTCGAACGGACCGGATTCATGTCGGTGATCCGCGCTGCCCAGCTCGGCCCCACCGGTGGTGTGCCGGACCCGATCTTCCACAAGAAGGCGCTCGACGCCGTGCCCAGCGGGCTCGCTCTCGCGATCGACGTCAACAACGCCATCGCCGATGTCGCGAACCAGAAACTGGTCGCGGTGGTGTTGAACTATGTCGACGACACGTTGCACCACACCGATCCCGGTGGCACCGACTGGAACCTCGAGACGATCACCCATCTGCGTGCGCTGCTCTCCGCCGCGAAGAACGCCGGCCGCGCCGTCGTCATCACCTCCGACCACGGCCACCTCATCGAATACGGCAACAGTGTCAAAGTTGATCGCGCCAACACCTATGGCCAACGCGCACACGGCGACTTCGCCAACTTCGACCCCAACCGCGAGATCGTCGTCGAAGGCCCGCGGGTGCTGACCGACAACAACAAGGCAGTCCTGGCGGTCGACGACACCATCCGTTACGGCGCCCGCAATGCCGGCTACCACGGCGGCGCCGCACCGGCGGAAGTCGTCGTTCCCGTCGTCATGCTGGCCGCCGGTCAGCTGCCAGACGGTGCGGTGCCGGTCGCCGCCGTGGAGCCGCGCTGGTGGCACGCCGACCCGGTCAAGTCGGCCGAGCAGCCACCAGTCAAGAAGAAGAAGCGGCCGCAGGAATTGAGCCTGTTCGACGACGACACAGGTGCTGAACAGCGGAATCCCCTGCCGGACAAGGTTCTTCGTAGCAAGATTTTCGAGACCCAGTTGACGATCGCCGGGCGGATCGTGGTCACCCAACCGCAGATCAAGAGCCTGCTCGAGGCGCTGCTGGCCTCGAGCAGCAACGAGATCACCTCGGCTCAGGCGGCTGCTGCGCTGGGTGTGGCCACCGCGAGCGTCAATGGGGCGTTGATGCAGGCCAAACGTGTCCTCGATGTGGAGGGTTACGAGGTGCTGCGTGTCGACCGCGGCATCGTGCGACTCGATGTGGCTGCGCTCAAAGAACAATTCGGGGTGAGCGAGTGACGGCGCCGGTGTCCGCGCGGCGGCGGCGCGAGATCCTCGACGCGCTGCGCCGCGGTACGGTCCCCTCCAATGGCCTGGACCAACTCGCCGTCGGTCTGGGCCGCTTCGAGACCGAACTCGACGCTGAACTCGACGTCGTCGCCGGCGGCGGCGCGATGTTCAAAGCCATCCGAGGTGAATACGGTTCCGGCAAGACGTTCTTCGCGCGTTGGCTCGGTGACCGGGCGATGAGGAAGGGCTTCGCCGTCGCCGAAGTGCAGATCAACGAGATCGACACACCACTGCACAAGCTGGAGACCGTGTACCGCCGCAGTATCGAGTCGCTGCGCACGGTGTCGATCCAGCCGAGCGCGTTGCGTCCGATCCTCGATGCGTGGCTGTTCACCCTCGAAGACGACGCCCGGCAGCAGGGTGTGGACGTAGATACCCTGTTGGAACGGCGGCTGGCCGATGTCGCCACCCGCGCACCGGTGTTCCCCATCGCGATCCGCGCGTATCGCCGCTTCGTTGCCGAGGATGACCACGATGCCGCCGATGCGCTGGTCGCCTGGCTGGGTGGGCAACCGCATGTCGCTGCCGCGGTCAAGCGCCGGGCCGGCATCAAGGGCGACCTCGACCACTACCTGGCGCTCGGGTTTCTGCGTGGTCTGCTGGCGATCCTGGCCGACGCCGGTCATCCCGGCCTGCTGCTGGTCCTTGACGAGGTGGAGACCCTGCAACGGGTGCGCAGCGATGCACGGGCCAAAGCGTTGAACGCGTTGCGCCAGCTCATCGACGAGGTTCACGACGGCCACTTCCCCGGTCTGTACCTGTTGATCACCGGCACCCCGGCATTCTTCGAGGGCCGTCAGGGTATTCCGCTGCTGCCGCCGCTGGCGGACCGGTTGCACACCGAGTTCGCCAAAGACCCGCGTTTCGACAATCCGCGTGCCCCGCAGTTGCGACTCATCGGTTTCGACCAGGAGCGGCTGATCGAACTCGGTGGGCGGGTCCGGGATCTGTACATCTCCGGGATCTCAGATGCCGATCGGGTGCAATCGGTGGCCGATGACACGTTTCTCGCGAGGTTCGCCACCGCGATAGCCGGTGAGCTCGGCGGCAAGGTCGGCATCGCGCCGAGGCTGTTTCTGCGCAAGCTGGTCGATGTGCTCGACAAGATCGAACAGTTCCCCGATTTCGACCCGTACCGCGACTACGAGGTCCGCATCGCGCCCACCGAGTTGTCCGACGCCGAACGCGCCGCACTCACCGCCGACGACATCGACCTCGACCTTTGATGGACCCTTTCGATCTGCTCCATCCCGGCGTGCAGTACCACCTCGCCAATACGCTGCGCTGGAGCGGTCTTCGGCCGACCCAGGCGCAGGCGGTTGAACCGATCCTCCACGGACTCGACACCCTGGTACTCGCTCCAACCGCGGGCGGAAAGACCGAAGCCGCGATGTTTCCGGTGTTGTCACGCATGGCGACCGAGGATTGGCAGGGCGTGTCGGTGCTGTACGTCTGTCCGCTGCGGGCGCTGCTGAACAATCTGCAGCCCCGGATCGACGGTTACTGCAGATGGCTCGGCCGCTCGGCGGCGGTGTGGCACGGCGATATCGGGCAGGGGCAACGTCGACGCATTCTCGTTGACCGCCCCGATGTACTGCTCACCACACCCGAATCGCTGGAGTCGATGTTGGTGTCCACCAAGGTCGACCCGCGAGTGCTGTTCTCCGGGCTGCGCACCGTGATCGTGGACGAAATCCACGCATTCGCCGGGGATGACCGCGGCTGGCACCTGCTCGCGGTCTTGGAGCGGTTGGCCCGCATCGCCGGCCGGGAGATTCAACGGATCGGGCTGTCAGCGACAGTGGGCAACCCCGATGAGTTGTTGTCATGGTTGCAGGGTGGTTTTCGGCACCGTGAGAAGACGGTGGTTGCCCCCGGCGCTCCGGCGGACACACCTCACCCCGACATCACCGTCGACTATGTGGGTTCGGTGCTCAACGCGGCGAAGGTGGTCGCCTCGCTCCATGTCGGAGAGAAGCGGTTGGTGTTCGTTGACAGCCGGCGACTGGCCGAAGAACTCGGTGCTGCCCTGCGGGGTCACGGCGTCGAAACCTACATTTCGCACTCGTCGCTGTCAGCGGCCGAGCGCCGGCGATCCGAAGCGGCGTTCGCCGATGCTCGCGACACGGTCATCGTGGCGACTTCAACGCTGGAACTCGGAATCGACGTCGGTGACCTCGACCGGGTCATCCAAGTTGGTTCGACCCGCACCGTTGCCTCATTCCTACAACGTCTCGGCCGCACCGGACGTCGTCCGGGCACTACACGCAACTGCCTGTTCCTGTGTCTGGAGGACGAACAGGTGCTGCTCGCCGCCGGCATGCTCAAGCGATGGTCGGACGGCTGGGTGGAACCCATCGCGCCGCCGCCGCATCCACGGCATATCGCTGCCCAGCAGTTGATGGCACTGTGCCTCCAGGAGCGGCGTGTCAGTCGCGCGGAGTGGCGGCACTGGTGGGGCGACCTTCCGGTCTTTGACGACTCTGTGGACGAAATCTTTGAGTTCCTCGTCGCGGAAGGGTATTTCGAGGCCGACGGTCCGTTCGTTCACATCGGGCCGGAGGCCGAGCGCCGATTCGGGCGGCGCTATTTCTCCGACCTGACTGCCGTCTTCACCGCGCCTCCGGAGTTTCTCGTGCTCGCGGGCCGTGTCGAAGTCGGCACGATCGGCACCGACCTGCTCACCGAAGATGTCGAAGGCCCGCGAGTGCTGCTGCTCGGCGGGCGCTCCTGGAAGGTCACCCATGTCGACTGGGAACGGCGACGCTGCTTTGTCGAAGCAGTCGACGATGGCGGACGCGCCAAATGGTCAGGTGTCGGCGCGGGTCTGTCCTACGACATCACCCGCGGGATGCGCGATGTGCTGCTCGGCGCGTTACCCGACGGTGTGGTATTCACCACCCGAGCCCGCAAGGTGCTCGGCGAACTCGTTGATTCGTACCGGGAGGTTGTTGCCCCCGACCGGCTCCTCGTCCATTTGCCGTCAGAATCAGCTGGTCGCTGGTGGACCTGGGCGGGAACCGCAGCGAACCGGACTCTCCAGGCGTCGTTACCCGGGCTTGTCGACCCTCGCCAGCGAATTGACGAGAAGTCAGTGCGGTTGTTGCCCGGAGTCACCGTGCAGGAGCTCACTTCAGCTCTCACTGCTGTCGAGTGGTGTGATCCCCCAGTCGATGCGAATGCGCTCCGCGGATTGAAGTTCTCATCGGCCCTACCGCAACAGCTGGCCCGCCACACGCTCGCCGCACGCATCGGCGATATCGCTTCGGCACGTGCAGTCGCGGCGGAACAACGGGCGTTCGTCAAATGCTGACCCACCTTGCGTCGGACCACGAAGGGCGGCTCCCGGTAGCCATCCGAGCTTGCTGCTCGAATCGCTGGAACTACAGTGCTCTTCGGCCTAAGGTGGGACGAGTGACGGGCCACCTCAGCATCTTTCGTCCCTACGACCGGCTCCGGGACATGATGGTCGGACCCCGTGAATTGGTCCACAGCTGACGAGAGTCGTTCATCGGTGGGGACAGGTGGCAGCATAGCGGGCTGGGGTAGGTAGCCCAGTGATGAATGCCGGCGATGATGGTTGTGATCATGTTTCCAGTCGCCGATGATGACGCGAGCCTGGGTGAGCGACCAGAAGCTGTTGACGTTGAGGCGTCCTTGAGCCGTTTGGCGTCCTCGGCCTGAGCCCCGCCGAACTGGTTACGCCAACGGTGATAGGTGGCCTCGGAGACCCCGAGCTGGCGGCACACCGCCGCGGTGCCTTTACCCTCGGCCAACAGCCGGTCAGCAGTCACTAACTTGCGCACAATCTGCTCAGGACTGTGCCGCTTCCTCGTCGCTATGAGCTTGTCGAGCCTTCCTGCCCACAACGTGGGATGCAAGACTCACTCTACTTCACGCCGACTGCGCCGTGGTTAAAGAAGTAAGACGCGGTGGCCGATCACTCCGACTCTGCAGCCGCGGAAGCAACGGCGTTAAGCGCAACGGTTGTCGTCGTGTGGGTGAACGACTGCCCGAGGCCACAGCACGACCGCGCGCCGTTAAGTTCCTTGCACCGCATCATCCATCCGTACCTAAATCAAGAGCGGGCGGCGGGTCAGCAGAAAGAGAGTCCTGCCGTCGTGAAATGCACTGCTGCCTACAGGTATCGCACCGTCTTCTTGTTCCTGAGCGCAATGACCAGCCACACCCACACCCATCCACCGAAGAACCAGAATGTCAGCAGAGTGAGGATGAAGTGCAGTGCATGGTTCGGTCCTTCGACTACGGGTGTGGTCGGCAGCGGGTCTGGGATGCCGGAATCAGGCCGACGTGGAGCCGGAGGCACGTAACCGCGTACCGGTGAGGTTCCAGCTGTCCAGTCCTTTCCATCGAAAAATCGGTAGCGGCCTTTGCCGTACGGATCGAGATACCAGCCAGGTTCAGGTGGCGTGACTGTCATTGCGCATTCTTTCCTCTCGATCTGGTTCCTTCGATAATCGGCTGGGCGGTGAGATGCCTTCTGATCCCAGCTTCAAAGCGTTCGCTCTTGGTGGTGACCTCTCTATCGTTGAGTGGGTGTAGCCGTCCTTCGGCATCGGACCTCGCCACACTTCGGTCACGGGATTGTTCGTTTGTTGACGGATGACCCCAGCCATTGCGTCGTGCCATCGATTGGATGTCGCGCGCCGTGTAGCAGCCGAACCGCGATCGACTCCCACGACATCCTTGCGTTCGCGACGGCCTCGCTGCGCCCAGACGACATGGCAACATATCGCATCGATCATTTCGCTCAATATCTAACCGGGTTAGCTCGTCCGGCGACCACCACCTCGAGTGGCGAGTCTCCGCGCACGGTTTCGTCTGACCCGTCACCAAACAGATATGAACCATACCCTGGGTTGTTCGCTGTTCGATCGACACTTCCCTGTCAGACCTGTATGGGATCCTTGCCGAGGTGGATAGCGAGGTATTTATCGAAGTCAGTCGGTACGACGGGTACGAATGCGACGGGTACGAATGCGAGGAATCCTTCCTCGGGCGAGTCCAGTTGCTCCGCCGACAGCATGGCTCCCCCGTATTTCGGCATGCGGGCGGACGCGAGCAGTTGTGTGGGACCAGGGATGCACTGTCGGTCATCGCTGCGAAGCCAGCCCTCCGTGTCGTCCGCTCCTCTGCCCGCACCTGAATGTATCGACCTTCGAAGAACTCTGTGATGGATGAGATGGGGACCAACGACCGCCAGGACCGGAGGCGTGTTCATCAACGGAGACTTCGCACCCCAGGAAGATGCCGAGGAATGGGTCGGAAAGTTGATCGACGGCATGGAGACGGCCATGGCCCACGCGGGCGTTCAGGTGCAGCGCGGGCCGATCCGTGTCCATGCCGGGGCCGTGTTCGTCGAACTGGACGGAGACGACTTCATGGCCCGAGACATCGACGCTGAAGGCGACCGGGCATCGGCCAGCCTGGAGCGAGTCCTCCCGAAGTTCGCGACGATCGCCGCGCGCCGCGGTTGAGCGCAACGCTGGTTCTACTGGTCCACCGGTGATCCGGTCGGCATGGCGTACTTCGTGACACCCGAGGAGCTCGTCACCTCCAACGGCGTAGACGTCCGTGAACTCGGCACCGGCGAGCAGTGGTACGAGGCGCAACCCGACTGATGTCAGACCCCGGACAATGAATAGAACAAGGGCGGCGGGAAGGAAGCGCGGCGGCTAAGCGGCTGCCGCCGCTCCTCGACCACCACCGACCGTTCAAGACATCGCCACGAAACGTCCTGTCCGACCTCGGTTCACGTCACGATGTCGCTGAGGCTGCGGAATCCGCCCGAATGGAAGATCAACGGCTCACCACCGCGCGCTGCGTACCGCTCGATCTGGCCGATCAACATGATGTGATCGCCCACCTCGACGGTGCGCATGTTCCGGCACTCAAAGTGTGCGATCACACCGCTGAGCACCGGAAGTCCGCCGATCCCGGTGCCGAACTCGATTCCGGCGAACTTGTCCGGTGCGGGGGTGGAGAACTGGCGCGCGATGTGTGCGTGTGACGAGTCGAGAGCATGCACGGCGAAATGGGACGCCGCGATGAACGCTGGTGCGCTCGGCGCCTCGCGCCGGACGCACCACGACACCAGAGGCGGATCCAGCGAGACCGCGGAGAAGGAGTTCACCGTCATGCCGACCGGCTTGCCGTCCCCGCTACGGGCAGTCACAACGTTGACGCCCGTTGCGAACTGACCGAGTGCCCTTCGGAGGTCGCGGAAATCGAACGTGGCTTCACGCACTGATTCATCTGTGTGCACGGTAAGCGCTTCTTTCAGTCGGCGAGGAAGGCGAGGCTGACGCGACTTGCGGGCTGGTCATGAACTCGGCTGCATGACGCTTGCCAGGTACGCCTCGGCGTCCGCGGGATCCATGTACCAGGAGAAGAAGTCCTCGGGGTTGACGATCGCATTGGCGAACCGACGTCCGATCTCCGGGTGTTCCATGGCGGCGATATGCAATTGGATGGCATGTGGCGCCGGCGGTTCGAGCATCGCGCTCGTCCACCTCGTCGAGTACTGCGCGAACTCCCAGTAGCGCTCGAACGTGCGTTGCTTGAACTCTCGATCGAACGGCCGCCCATCCTGAGCACAGATCGAGTCCAGATAGGTGGCGGCGCACCTGCTCGCGTTGTTCGAGCCCTGACCGGTCAACGGGTCGTTCAGCACGACGACATCCGCCATACCCAGCACCTCTGCCCCCGACGGCAGAACAGCGACGGGATGCCGGACAGTCGGTGGGAAGCGGCCCGACAGGATCCCCAATTCATCGGTGAGGCTGATGTTTTCACACCGTTCGGCCTCCCACGGGAAGAAATCCTTGAGAATTCTCATCGAGATGTCCAAATGCTGTTCAGGGGTTCCGGCTTCGCCCCAGCAGTCCATCGGGCCGCCGATGATCCCCTCGAACACCATGATTTCGCACGGTCCGCTCAACGTGAGCGCGGGGAAGCAGAAGAACTCCCCGATCCCGGGGACGACGCTGTAGCAGATCGCCGAGTACTCCGGCCGCGGCACCATGCCGTCTACATATGTGAGAGCGAGCGCACGCTGCGGCACGCGATACCTCGACCGGGCATCGTCGCGCGTGAACAACTTCGCGATCTCGCCCTTTCCCGCCGCCACAATCACCAATTCCGAATGTCTGGCGTATTCCTCGAGATCGTCGACGTCCGCCTCACGGACGATGAACTCACCGCCTCGTCGAATGAACTCTGCGATGAACCGCGGCATCTTGACTCGCTGATCGACGGATTGGCCGACGGCGTCGAGACGGGAGGCCCACCGCACAGGCATCATCTCGCCGCTGCCCGGAGGGGCGGCGATGGTCATCGAGACACCTTCGATAGGCGGGACCTCCGTATCCCAGAGATTCAGTCCGAGCCCCCTCTCCAAGCTCAGCGCGGGGGCGCCCATCGCCTGACTCGACGCTACTCGGCTCGCGGCGATCTCCTCAGGGGTGCGGTCGCTGACGACGCGGACGTCGTATCCATGTGCCAGTAGCCCGATGGCCAACTGCAGCCCGGACTGGCCGGCACCGACAATCGTGATGCTCCTCTTCGCCATGATCCCTCCGTCGTGATGATTCGCGCGCACCCGATGCTTTCGCATGGCCACATCGGCTCGTACCGCACAACCGGCCCGGCGCATGTTTGGTGATCGGCCGATTCACAATTCAGTCGGACAGACCGATTCGTGAATTTCGAGGTAATGCTAAAGGCGAAAAAGCATTCGCTACTATCCGCACAACGTCGCCGCTATCCGTCTTCGACCGGTGAATTCTGCGACCGCGATCAGCCGCGCAGTTTCCGGACGAAATCAGCGATCGCCGACCCGATCTCGTCGGGACTGTCCTCTTGAATGTAGTGCCTGCCTGCGACGGTGATTTCGGTCTGATTCGGCCAGCTCCGGACGAAATCACGGACACGACCGCGCACGATGGCGCCCGGCTCGGCGTTCACGAACAGCTTGGGAACGTCGCCTTCTGCCAACCACACGGCGTAATCGGCGACAATCGCCGCCACGTCGGCGGGCTCCCCATCGATCGGGACATTGCGTGGCCATGTCAATGTGGGCCGCCGGCCCTCGCCGCGATCGCGGAACGGCTCGCGGTAGTGCGCCATCTCCTCGTCGCTGAGCGTGCGGTGGACTCCCCGCGGCAGCATGGCTTCCACGAAAATGTTCTCTTCCAACACCATGCGCTCCCCCTCGGGGGTACGAAGGCCCTGGAACACCGATCTTGCCGGGTCTTCCCAATCTGCCCATGTCAGCGGCGTGACGATGGATTCCATGTGCGCGATGCCCTGCACGCGGTCGCGGTGGTGATTGGCCCAGTCGAAGCCGAGGACCGAGCCCCAGTCGTGTAGTACCAGCACCACCCGGTCACCGAGCTCGAGCTCCTCCCATAAAGCGAACAGATAGTCCCGGTGCTCGCCGTAGTGATATCGGTCAGGGCCCGATGGTGAGAGCTTCTCGGATCCGCCCATCCCGATCAGGTCGCATGCGACGAGACGTCCTAGGCCCTCCAGATGCGGTAAGACGTTGCGCCACAGGTACGAGGACGTCGGGTTTCCGTGCTGAAACACGATGGCGTCGCCTTCACCCTCGTCGATGTAGGCCATTCTCTTGTTCTTGATCTCTCGGAATCGCGGTTCCCCGTATGGTTTCGATCCCGGCATGGCATCCGCCTCCAATCCGAAAAGGGTCCGGACGGCGTGGATTCGACCGTCCGATAACGGCGTCATGGGCGACTCGCGATCGAGTGCGCATCAGTTCCCCGGTGGAAGCATCAGGTCTTGCCACGTCGCCGGACTCCCGCCGGACCGGCCGAGGTTGAAGTGCGTGTAGTGCTTTCCGTCGGGCCCGACGTAGGCGCCCGTCTCAGGGTCGTACTCTGCGATGGCGATCGGGGCTGCAACCGCCGGGGGCGCCTGATCGGGGCCACTCGACAGCGCCGGGTCCCCTGCTCTGGGCTGTGGCACGGCCTGTCCCGACAACGTCGCGTTCGGGTCGCCCTTCCAGTTGAGGCCATCGTTGAGCGGCACGTACTCCTCGTCGCTCTCGCACATCTCGACAGTGGGTGCGCGCTTGCCGGGCCGTTCTGCGCAGGGCAGGTTCCGCGCACCCCGCACGTTGAACATCGAGTCCTGAGGGATTCGGCAGTACAGATAGCCGGGCGGGCGATCCGGATAGTCGACCTCGCTGGGCGGTCGCATCTGTCGGGCCGGTAGGTATCCGGTCGTGCATGGTGGCGGAAGGTTGAGATTCAGGTTGAACGATAGGTACAACCCTCGGTAATCCTGCCTGGTGTCGCGGTTCGCCAGCCCCGCACCCTGCAGAGCCTCGATTCCCGCTGGTAACAACACCAGGAGCTGCTCGAGGTTGGGCTGATAGACAAGCGCGACGTCAGCGATACTCACGAGGTTGGCCGCGAGGATGGGCAGACTCGGCAGCAGTCGGTCGAAGAGCTCTCGCGTTTCATCCAGTGCGGGCGGCCCCTCATCCAGGAGAGTTCGTATCGAACTGTCCTGTGCCTCCAGCTGTGCGGTGATACTCGCCATGTTCGACGCCCACACTTGAATGGCGTCCGACGTGTCGATCTGACTGTCGAGAACTGGTGTGGAGTGATCGATCACAGCCGTCAGCGCGTCCAGGTGGGCGCGGGCGTCGCTCGCCAACTCGGTGCTGAACCGCACGATGCGTGACAGTTCTGCGCCGAGTCCCCCGACGGCGGTGAAGGACTCGTCGATCACCGTCTTCAGATTGTCGTGGGGAATCGCCTGCAACCCCGTGTTCGCCGCCCGCAACACCGTGTTGATGTCTGCCGGCACCGATGCCCGGTGGAGCGGGATCACATCGCCGTCCCGCAGATGAGGTTCGCCACCGCTGCGCGGAACAAGGTCCACAAACTGCTCCCCTGCCGCGGTATGGCTGTGCACGATGGCATCGAGGTCCGCCGGGATCTTCGTGTCGGACCGCAGCGACATGACCGCGTCGACTCCCACGGTGGTCAGACGCACGGCTTCGACCCGGCCTACCTCGGTCCCGCGGTACGTCACATTGCTGTTCGGATACAGCCCGGCCGCGACCGGCAGGTTCACGGTGACCCGATACTGCCCGATGCCGAACAACGTGCTCGGCAGCCTGAGGTACATGAACGTCATCATCCCGCCGGCGAACACGGTGATGACCGCGAAGAAGCCGAGTTGGATCCGGACCCGCTTGCTGAGATTCATGTCAAGGTCCCTGATTCCAGCGATACGGGGCGAGGAGGGGGTTGGCTGCGGTGTACGGGCTCGGCAGCTGTCCTATGGTGCGTCCCCACTGCATTTCGAGTTCGGTCAGGTCACCCTCCCAACGTGTGCCGGTGAACAATGCGGAATCCATTCGGCTCAACGTCAGGTCCGCGACCACCGTGATGTTCGCGTAGTCGCCCCGCATCCATTTCGTCAGCGTTTCCTTCGGGAAGGGAAACGTGGTGAACAAGCTCAGCGATCGTGTGAGAGCCGGGCCCGCATTCGCCAGTGACTCCAGCACCGGGCCCATATCCCTCAGCTCCTCAACCACCGCATCTCTGGTCTGATGGATCGTGTCGGCGGCCAGTTCGTTGAAAGTTCCCAATTCCTCGACGGCCTCGATGAGTTCCTCCCGTTCGCTGTTCAAGACGGCCAATGCCGCTGGAATGGTGTCGAGAGCCTTGTCGACCACCGGCCGCTGCGAGCTGAACTGCGCCACGAGCCGGTTGAGGGCCTCGGTGGCCGCGATGACGTCATCGGTTTGGTCGTTGATCCGGCTGGTGAACGTCTCCAGCCGGGACATCAGACTGCGCAACTCATCTTCTCGTCCGCCGAACGCGGTGCTGAGGGCCCTCGTGATGTCCTGGACCTGGCCGAGACCCCCACCGTTCAGCAGCAGCGAGACGGCCGCCAGGGTCTGCTCGGTCGAGGGATAGGCCCCGCCGGAGTCCAGCGGGATGAAGGCGCCGTCGCGCAGACTGCCCTGCGGAGGCTCATCGACGGGCGGCGCCAGTTCCACATGCAGCGAGCCCAGCAGGCTGGTCTGGCCCACTGTCACGGTGGAGTTCGCGGGCAGGTCCACGTCGCCGTTCAGCCTGATGGTGACCAGCGCATGCCATCCTTGCCGCTCGATCTTGGCGACGGTGCCGACATCGACGTCCCCGACGCGGACGCGAGAGTTCTGCTGGAGGTTGTTCACATCCGGCAGCTGGGCCTGGATGGTGAACGCATCCGCGCCTCTACCCTGCGTTCCGGGCAGCGGCACGGAGTTCAACCCCTGCCACCCACAGCCGGCGAGCAGGGCGGCACTCAGCACCACGAGCGCAAGCGCGCTGACCGTCGCGGAACGCATCACCCTCCCCCGCCCGGTGGCGCCATCATGCCCGGCAGTCCGGAAGCCGGGTCTGTGGTCGAGATGCTCTGCGGTGACGGCGAGTCGGAGCGCAGCCAGTCCTCGCTGTAGGTGATCTCGTTCGGTCGGGCCGCCGCACCGACGAAGGGATTGACGCCCAATGGTGGGAAGTTGTACTGGCGATTTTTCACGATCGGCGCCAGATACTGCACACACAGCTTCGCCGACTGCTCCGCCCCCAGCCGGGAGGCCGCTTGTACGGCCCCGCACAGAAAGGTGATCGGATCGCTGAAGTTGTTCGCCGCCAGTACCCCACTGAGCGTGCCCTGCGCCGGCTGATACATGTTGACGACGTTGGCGAGGCTGGTCGGTGCGACGTGGAGCAACTGTTTGACGTCACCGAGGCTCTCGCTCAACGCCTCAGACACTGACGCGAGCTTCTCCGAAGCTGTCCCGATACTGTCGTGGTTCTCAGCGACGAAGGACTTCACGTCTCCCACAACCGATGCCAGTTCCTCCAACGCTTCGGCGACTTCACCAGGATCGTTGACCATGAGCTGGGTGACAGATGCCAGGTTCTCGTTCAAGCGACGCATCACATCTGTGCTGTCCCGGAGCGCCGACACCAGGGTCGAGAGGTGCTTGACGCTCGTGAAGGTGTCGTCGCTGTGCTCACCGAGCGCTGTCAGCGCCTGTGACAACTTGCCGACGCTGTCGCGAATCGCCGGCCCCTGACCACGGAGATTGTCCGCCGCGGAGTTGACGAACGCACCCAGGGTGCTCACGCCGCCGGGCTCGGTCGGCTGCAGAGTTTGACTCAACCGCTCGAATTGGGCTCGGAAGTCGTCCCATTCGACGGGCACCGCGGTCCGCTCCAGAGGAATCACCGCATCGGATGCGAGCGTCGGGCCGCCGCGGTACGGGGGTGTCAACTGGACGGCCCGCGCGGTCACCAGGGTGGGCGACAGGATCACCGCCTTGACGTCGGCGGGCACGTCATATCCGTCACCGACCCAGAACGTCACCTTCACCTGTGTCGGTTGCGGTTCGATCGAGGTGATCTTGCCGACATTCACCCCACGGATTCGAACATCGTCGCCGACGAAGAGACCCTTGGTGTTCTGGAAGAACGCGACGATGTCGGTTCGGCCCCCTTGTCGCGCCTTGTCGATTCCCAGGTGTGCCCCCGCCGTCAGCGCAGTGCAGACCAGAACTGCGGCGAGGCCGACACGGGTGAGCGCCTTCATTGTTCACCGTTCCCTGCGTTCTCCGACCCGGTATCCGCCCCGGGCGGCGGGCCGGGTGGTGGGCCTCCGGGCGCGGGTGGCGGCAGTGGTTCACGGTACGGGTAACGCGGGTCACCCGGGTTTCCCGTGATCGCCTCGGGAAGAGTCACATTCGGATCACCACCTTGCCCGGTCCGGGGATACGGCAACGGCAGCGCCGGCGTGCCGGGTTGTCCGGTTTGCGGATCATGGCGTTCGGACGGCGCGAGCACGTGTGGATCCAGACCGAGGTCCGAGAACGCCGCATCCACGAACGGCTGCACGAACTGGCCGGGAAGCAGATTCGCGAGGTAAGCCTTGAAGAACGGACCCGACGACACCGATTCCCCCAGTGCCATGACATAGTCCCCGAGTCCTCTGATCGACTTCTGTACCTGCGCCTTACGGTTGTCGACGATCGCCAACACCCCGTTCAGTTTCTCCAGGGCCGGCTTCAACGTGTCTCGGTTCGCTGCGATGAGCTCACGAATCTGCCGCGCCATCTCAGCGATGTTCCCGGAGAGCTGGTCCAGTCCCGCGCTCTGCGCGCGGAGCTCCGCGAGCAGAGCGTTGCTGTCGTGGATGAGCCGCACGACGTGGTCGGACCGTTCGGCAAGTACTCCGGTCGCCTTCCGCGCGTTGGCGAGCAACTCCCGCAACTGCGCATCGCGCGCATTCAGCGTCTGGGAGAACCTCGCCACCCCTTCGACCGCGATCCTCAGTTGGGGCGGCGTGTCACGCAACGTCTCGCTCAGTGTTCTCAACGCGGTCGACAACTGGTCGGTGTCGAGACCGCTGATCGTCGCCGTGAGGTCGCCGACCGCATCCGGCAGTTGGTACGGCGATGTGGTCCGCTCCATCGGAATCGTCTCGGCCAGCCGTCCATCGCCTCGCGGCGTGACGACCAGAACCTTGTTTCCGAGAAGGCCGATTGTCTTGATGTCTGCCTCCGTCTGCTCGCCCAGACGGATGTCGTCGGCAACGGTGAATTCGACCAGCACGCCGTCGGGTTCGAGGCTGATGCGCCCCACCTGGCCCGCTCGAAACCCCAGAACCTGGACCGGGGCACCGGTGGTGAGGCCGCCGAGCTCATCGAAGATCGCCGAATAGGTTCTGCTCGAGGATGGCAACGGGAGCTTGCTGTAGTTGAAGGCCCCCACCGTGACGGCGATCAGCGTCGTCACTCCGATCGCTCCGATCACGGCCCGATTGCGTTCTCTCAGCGGCTTCATCGCGGGGCGCACCTCCCTGTATCTTGGCCGGCGACCTTGACGTAAACAGGCTGGCCGCCTTTGCCATTCATCTTCAGCACCAGATCACAGAGATAGAAGTTGAAGAAGTCACCGCTCATCGCCTGCCTGCCCAGCACCCGGTACGCGTCGGGCAGTGTGTTCAACAGATCGTCAAAGTATTCGTGGTCTCCGAGGACGACACCGGCCGCGCGGTCGGTCTCACGGACGGTCTTCGTCAGCGGCTCCCGCGCCTGGCTGAGCAGCTCGCCGAGGGTGCGGGCGCCCTCACCGGCCTTCGCCAGCCCGGCGCTGATGGTTTCCTTTCGCCCCTGTAGCCCGTGGATCAGATCGGAGAGCGAATCGACCGCCTCGGCGAACTGGTCGCTGTGACCGCCCAGCGAGGCCAGCACCGTGTTGAGGTTGACGACAACCTGGCCGATCAGTTCGTCTCGGTCGGCCAGCGTGTTCGTCAACGTGGCGGTTTGCTCCAGGATCGACCCGATCGTGGGGCCCTGGCCCTGAAAGGCCGCGATGAGCTGACCGGACAACGCGTTCACGTGCGCGGGGTCCAATGCGTGGAAGAGTGGCCGGAAACCGCCGATCAGCGCGTCGAGGTCCAAGGCCGGCGCGGTCCGATCGAGAGGGATCGTCTCTCCGGGAGCCAGTTTGGTGGTTCCGCCGGCGCCCTCTTCGAGGGCCAGGTACCGGCCTCCGATGAGATTGTCGTAGCGGATGATCGCGCGGCTTCCCTCTGTCAGCACCACAGATCTGTCAGCGCTGAACTTGACCAGTACGGTGGAATCGTCCCGGACACTGACGTGCTTGACCTTGCCCACTTCGACACCGGCGATACGAACGAAGTTGCCGTTCTCCAGACCGGTCACCGAGGTGAAGATCGCGTGATAGGTGTCCTCTTCCTGAAAGCGCAGCTGTGCGAATATCGCGATCAATCCGAATGCACCGAGCGCACAGACGACGACGAAGACCGTCAGCCGTAGTACGAGTCCGGACAGATTCTTCCTCAACTGAACTCACCTTTTCGTGACGCTGTGAGCGAACTGCTGTACGTCGGGATCACGGCGGTGGTGGTGTTCCCGGAAAGGTCACCGGCCCGGGGGCGGGGCCGCCCGGGTACCGGATGCTCGGCGGTTCGGGCACCGCACGGGTGACCGGAAAGTAGTTCGCCCAACCGGGGAATCCGATCCCAGGATTCGGGCGGACGTCCAGACCCGTACCGAACCCCGTGTTGGTCACCAGGTAGCGCACCGGCCAGTTGTCCGCGACATCGGGCAGTGAACCGCAACCGGGCTTGCCGCCCGGCCCACCCTTCGCAGCGTTGATGGGCAGGTGGTCCGGGTACCGGTACGGATCGTCACCCAGCAGTAACGCCGCGTCCAGTACGGCTGACTTGCCGTTGCCACCGATGTAGTCCATGGCACCCTTGTCGAGCGCAGTCTTGGCACCGAGGAGCAGGCACGTCAGTCCCGGGTTGTACTTCATCAAGAGGTTTGTCGTCGGCTCGAGCAGGTTGACGGCGTTCACGAGCTCGTCTTTGCTCGGGCTCAACACCTTCGTCCCGCTGTTGGAGAAGCCGGCCAGCCCGACCAACAGAGCATCGAGTTGTTGAGCGTGACTCGTCACGGTCTCGCTCGTCGTGCTGGCCGCGTTCAGTGTGTCGAGGAGATCCTGCGCGGCGACGGCGTATGTGTCGCTCACCCCGGCCAGCGAGCGCCACGTCTCACGCATCGTGTCGGTACGCGAATTGAGTTCCAGCAGCAGCTCGTCGGCATCTGTTGTCGCCACGCCTATGCGATCGCCCTGACCTCGAACCGCTTCGGACAGCGCCGACAGCACTGCGTTGAGTTTGGCCGGTTCGATCTGTGCGATGAGGTCGACCAGATTCTGGAAGACGGTGTTGACCTCGACGGCGACATTCTGTGACCTCAACACCGCCCCGGCGGACAATCTCTGGGGGCTGGGCTGACGCGGATAGACCAGCTCCACGAACTTCGTTCCGAACAAGGACGTCGCGTCTATGCGGGCCTCGACATTGGCTGGTATGTGCTCGATCTGCTTCGGATCGATCTCCAACCGAAGACCTACCCGGCCGGAACCGCCCGATACGCCGGCGACACGTCCCACCTCCACCCCACGCATCTTCACCTTCGCGTAGGGCTCCATGACCAGACCCGATCGCTCGGCGGTGAGTGTCACCGGGACACTGGGCGTGAAGGACTGGTTGAACGCGGCGACACAAAGGGCGGCTGCGCCCGACAACGCCACCACCAACATGGTGGCGAACCACTCGGACGCGATGCGGGGTGTCTTTCGCCGAGCAGCCATCGCGCTATCCGGAGAAGTTGAATTGACCGGTCTGGCCATAGATCGCCAGAGATACGAACAGGATCAACAGAGCAGTGGCGACCAACGAGGTTCGGGTGGCGCGCCCCACCGCCTCCCCCACACCGGCCGGGCCGCCCGAGGCGGTGTATCCGTAGTACGTGTGAATCAGCATGACGGTCGCCGCCGCCACGGTGGTGACGGTGAAGGAGCGGATCACGTCCGCGGGAACGAGGAAGGTGTTGAAGTAGTGGTTGTAGACACCGGACGACTGACCGTATATGGCGGTCGTGCCGAAGCGCGCGGCGAAGTAGGCAAGGATCAGCGCCACACTGTAGAGCGGCAGGACGACGACGACTCCGGCCACGAGTCGCGTTGACGCCAGGTAGGCGATCGAGCGGACACCCATGACCTCCAGCGCATCGATTTCCTCATTCACCCGCATGGCGCCGAGCTGGGCGGTGGCACCCGCACCGATCGTGGCAGCCAGGGCGATCGCGGCGGTGGTCGGCGTGATGAGGCGTGTGTTGAGGAAAGCCGATGCGAAACCGACCAGGGCATCGACCCCGACCTGGGAGAACTGGTTGTATCCCTGCGCTGCGATGAGACCGCCGGTTGACATAGTCAGGAAGGCGACGACCGCGACTGTGCCGCCGATCGCGGCAAGCGCACCGGTGCCCAGGCTCATCGCGGCGACTTGCCGTAACAACTCGGCCCGGTAATACACGCAGGCATCGAAGAGCGAAACGATCGTCGTCCCATAGAATCTCGTCTGTTCACCGATCCGGCGCCAACTTGACCGGGCCCGCCGCCGGATCTTCACGAGGCGTGGGAAATGCTGTGTCGCAACGGTTGTGACGTTCATGTGGTGATCTCGAAGCCGATTGCGGTAGCCACCAGGTTGATCAGAAAGAGCAGGACGAACGAGAAGACCACGGTCTCGTTCACCGCGTTTCCCACCCCCGCGGGCCCACCTTTGACGGTCGTGCCCTGGTAGCAGGCGACCAGCCCCGCACTCAGTCCGAAAAGTGTGGCTTTCACCATGGAGACCAGGACGTCGCTGAGTCCGGTGATGAACGTCATGCCGACCACGAACGCGCCCGGGGTCACGTGCTGGAAGAACACGGAGAAGAAGAAGCCGCCTGCCAGTCCGGTGAGCGTCACCGACGATGACAGCAGCAGTGCCACAACGGTGGCGGCAAGGACCCGAGGCACCAACAGCGCACGGACCGGGTCGATCCCCATCACCTTGAGCGCGTCGAGTTCTTCGCGGATCGTGCGTGCCCCCAGATCCGCGCACATCGCCGCTGCGCCCGCGCCGGCGACAACGAGAACGGTCACAAAGGGTCCGATCTGATTGACCGCACCGACCGCGGCCCCGCTGCCGGAGAAGTCGGCGGCGCCGAACTCGACCAGCAGGACATTGAACGTGAAGACCGTCAGGACCACGTAGGGGATCGACAACAACAGTGTCGGCACCAGCGACACCCTGGCCACGAACCACGTCTGTTCGAGAAACTCCCGCCACGCGAACGGCCACCTGAATGTGGCGACCAGCACGTCCAGGGCGAATATGAAGAACCCCCCGACGTTGTGCAACGGCTTCAACATCCCACCGCCCGCCGACCATCCCCTGGTCACGATGGCGCCGGCGGCATCCTTCAGCTGCGCCGCAGAACGATTCACCGGCGATCACCGCCTCGGGGGGCGCCGGGTGCCGGTTGGCGCCTCACTGCTGTCCGCCTCCGGCCGGATCGTCACTCACGGTGCGCCCCTTGCTCGATGGGTTGCGGGACGGCGGGCACGGCCTGCTCGGGACCCATGGCCGAATAGCCTCCATCGACCGCCCAATCGGCGCCCGTCACGGCTGACGCCCGAGGAGAAAGCAGATACGCGACCACCGAACCGACCTCCTCGGGGTCGCACGTCCGGCGCGTGAGATGAAGCGGAGCGGCGAGCCTGTCGATCATGGTGCGATCCCCGCCACTGCGTTGGTCCATGATCTTCGACCAGGTCCACCCGGGACTGACCGAGTTCACGCGGATGCCGTCGTCGGCCAGATCCATCGCCATGGACCGGGTCAGTTGCACCAACGCCGCCTTGCTGGCCGGGTAGACCCAGCGTCCGGTCTGCGCCACCTTGGACGACACCGACGTGAAATTGACGACGGCGCCGCCGGCCTTTCGCAGATACCGGCGGGCTCGCTGCGTCACGATCGCCGTGCTGACCAGATTGACGTTGAGGGCTTCCAACCACTGCGTGCGCGTGCTGTCCACGCCGTCATCGATGTAGCTGCACGCGAGATTCACCAGCCCGTCGAGGCCGTGGCCGTCGGCATCGATGGCCGCGATCGTTTCCGCCACATCGACGTCGTTGGTGATATCGGTTCGGTAGTACCGCACCCGGCTCGGGAGCTCATCGACGATCGTCTTCGCGCCCGTGTCGTCGATGTCCACGATCGCGACCGTCGCTCCGGCCGCATGGAGCACCCGCACGACACCGTGGCCCAGCAGAGTGGAACCGCCCGTCACCATGACCGTGCGGCCGGCCAGGTCGTGTGCGCCTGTAGTCATGTCGTCACCCATCGATTCTTGTTGGTGCACAAAGTCAACGGCTTTCCCTGCGCCGTCGCTATCCGCTCGACGCCATCACTATCCGGTCCGCGGCGTCGCGACGGACCGAGCTCGTCGCCCGAAAAGTGCCGGCGCGGCCCGGGTCGCCTGCGGTTCTCAAGACCGGTCACGCTCGCTTGATCGGATTGTCGAGTCGGCCGACCCCCCCGATCTCGACGGACAGTGTTCCCTCGAGACGGCTCAGGTCCACATGGCGGACCGTCGGGAACCGTGCAGGTGCTGCCACCTTCACCGCGGTGCCGAAGTGCACGACGTCGCCGGGTTCCAGCGTCATGTATTCGGTGAGGTGCGCCAACACCGTTTCGACTGAGAAGGTGAGCCGACTGGTCGAGTCGGCGAGTATCACTTCATCGTCGAGCAGACAGGTGACGTCGAGGTTGTTCGGATCGCCGACCGCCTCGGTCGTGACGAGCCAAGGCCCCATGGGCGCGAAGGAATCGCATCCCTTGGACCGAGCGTGATAGGTCAGGTACACCGACCGGTCCTCGGGTCCACGCACCTCGCGCCAGTCGAGTTCGACGGGTCCGATGGCGCCCACGGTCGGTGTGAGCTCCATGCTGTCGCGATCCTTCAACGACGGTGACGTGATGTCGTTGATGATCGTGAAGCCGAGGACCGCATCGAGCGCCCCGTCAACAGTCAGGTTGCGGACGCGCCGGCCGATCACCGCAGCCAACTCGGGCTCCGGGTGTGTCAGCCCGAACTCGGATGGGACAACGATCGGATCACCATGGCCCACCAGGGCCGACGGCGGTTTGAGGAAGTATGCGGGCTCCGTCGGCGGACGGTGGGCATACTGCGCGATCGACCTGTTGTTGACCGCCACACCGATGATCTTGGAAGGGTTCGGCGAAGGCGGTAGCCACCGCACCGCTGCGGGATCGACCACCGTCTCGACGACACCGTCGGCGACCCTTCTCCTGAGCGCGTTCAGCAGTTCCTCGCCCTCGGCGAGAACAGCGTTCATGTCCAGGTGGTCGCGCCCCACCAGCCGGCTCGCGTCGATCAGTGCACCGTCGGCACCTTCGATCACCAGCAGGCGACGGCCACCGACGCTGACGCTTGCGAGTTTCACACCAGCTCCTAGAAGATGCCGTCGACGGCGACCTGCGCCATGTGCGAACCGAGCACTTGGGCGGCGACGTCATAGTCGGAATAGGCGTGTGCGGCGCCGGCATGGATATCCCGCCAGAACCGCTGCATGGGGTTCTCGTCACGGACAGCTGCGCCGCCGGACGCCTCGAACAACCGGTCGGCGGCGCGAACGCAGACATTCGTCACATACGACTGGTTGGTACGCCAGTTCACCAACTCGTCGGCCGTCGCCAGCCGCCCGGAATTCGCCAACGCATCCAGGTCATTCCAGTCCTGGCGCAGCATGCGGTACGCCGATCGCAACTCATGTTCGGATTCCGCCAGGCGCATGAGTGCCGGCGCAGACTCGGCGACCTTCGCGCCGGTGTATGCCCGTACCCGAGATGCCAGGCGCTCCTTGTAGAGGTCGCGCATCGCTTCAGCCGCTCCGAGCGCGATCGCACTGAAACCGATCGCGAACACAGGAGCGAAGGGAAGGCGGTAAACCGGCGCGGCATGAGTGCCGAAACCGCGTGCCGTTCCGTGGTTCAACGCGCTGAACGACTCGATCCGATAACTGGGGACAAAGGCGTCCTCGACGACGAGGTCGTGGCTCCCTGTGCCTTTCAGTCCCATGGAGTACCAGGTGTCCTGGATCGTGTAGTCGCTCCTCGGCACAACCGCCAGGTGTGGCTCCGGCACGCCGTCGATGCCGGGCAACAGCAGACCGAGCATCGCCCAGTGGGCGTGTTCACACCCACTCGACCACGCATAGCGACCGCTCAGCCGGATCCCGCCGGCAACCTGCTCGCTCTTGCCGATCGGTGCCACCGACGAGCAGACCAAGGTGTCGGGCCCGCCGCCCCATATCTCATCCTGAAGCTGCGGACTGTAACTGGCGATCGTGTGAGCGTGCACGGTGAGCAGCTGCATCGCCCAAGCCGTCGACGTACACGCGCCCGAGAGCAATCGCGTTGCCTCGGCGACCTCGGCAGGGCTGCGCTCGCCGCCGCCGAACCGCGCTGGAACCAATGCGGTCAGGAACCCTACCCGGCGGAGGTCCTCGACGCTCTCGGCCGGAACACTCCGGAGGCGTTCGGCGTCGACTGCGCGGGCTCCTATCGCCGGCAGTAGGGGGCGCACCAGATCAGCGAGTGATTCGGTCTGCGCGACGACGTCTGTGGACATCTTCAGCACTCCTCTTGGATGAGAACCGCCGGGAAAGGCGGTGGATCGTCACGTTCGGACATCAGCTGGCGGCAACCAGTCCCACCCCGCACAAACCGAGGAGGACGAACGTCGAGAACACGGTGACATTCAGATCGATCCGTCGCTCGCGCCCCATCACCTTCACGGGGACAGGCGGATAGCCGTTGTCGTCGTACAACCGCCCGCCATACAGACGCATCGACGCTGCCGCCACGTAGAATCCGCCGTAGACGCAGAGCGCCAGGAGTGCCGCGAGATACGCCCGCAGCACGGATCCTGCTCCGGGTATCCACAGCAGGCCGAGCGCCACCAGTCCTATTCCGATATAGCTCGCGACCTGCCACACCACGTGGTAGCGCGCGTGCGGCGTCCACTTCGGGTTCGTCGCGTGAGTCTTGTTGAAGTCCGCGTATGCCGGCACGGCGCTGAAGCCGAGGATCACGACCGTCAGTACGATTCTGGCGATGTCGAACATGTCAGTTCTTCCTCGATCCGAACTTCGGAACGGATCCGAATAGTGGTGTCACGACCCGACTTTCGAAACGCCACACACCGTCGGAGGTCCGTCGATACGTGTCGGAGTAGTCGGCGATCAGGACCGGCTTCAGCGGATGTGGAGGTCGGCCGTTCGCGGCGTGCAGCGTGAGCACACACACGCCGTGCGCACAATCACCGTCGACGTGTTCGAGATGCAGATTGGAGAACAGGTGCCGCGATGTGCGTGGACCGGCGGCTCTGCGGCGTTCGTAGAAATCCTGGATCTGATCCCGGCCCTGAAGGTCGAACGCCTCTCCCTCCGCCATGTATCGACCCTGGGGCGTGAAGAGGTCGGCGACTCCGTGACCGGATCTGTGGTCGATACGCCAGGCGAATTCGGCCACCAGCACTTCGATCTGCGCGCGGATTTCGGAGGCATCGTCACGGGTGTTCGCGACGCTCATCGATGGCTCCGGGAGGGTGGCATGGTCATCGTGGGAGCTCCCAACTGAAGGTGAACGGCTGGAGTGCGAATTCGACCGCATCCCAATCCACATGTTCATGATCTTGTGCGCTCAACCGCACATGGATGTCTCCGTCGGAGAGACTGCTCGATACGGCGACGTTCTGGATCCCGAAGGTCGACAGCGCCTCACGCACTGCGATGCGGGTCTCGGTCAGCCGCAGCGGGACTTTCGTCGGCTTTCCCACCGCGGTCACGGGCAACTCGTCGACTCGAGTGATGCTCTTGGGTATCGCCGCGGGCTCAGGGACCCGGCTCGCCGCCCAGGCGATCAGGTCATCCTCGGTGACAGACGAGCCGTTGTCGATCGTGACGTATGCGACCGGCACCTCACCGGAGACGGGATGCGGACGCCCCACTGCCGCAGCACCTGTGACCGCAGGATGTGTGAGGAGCGCGTCTTCGATCGTCGCGGGGTCGATGTTGTGCCCTCCCCGGATGATCACGTCCTTCGCGCGGCCTCTCAGCTGCACGTAGCCGTACTCATCGACGCAGGCGAGGTCACCGGTGTCCAGCCATCCGTCGACGACCTTCCCCAGAGTGTCGAGGACCGGACGGCCGTCGACATTGCCGATGACATAACCCGGGAAGACCGTCGGTCCGCTGATCGCCAGGTTTCCCACCGTATTCGGTGGCAGGTCTTTCCATTTTCCGGTTTCACGGTCTATCTCAATGGCTTTCACCCTCTGGTAGGGCAGTCGCTGGCCAACCCATCCTGGGCGGGGGTCGCTGACGAAGTTTCTCGTTGTCGCACACGTCGCTTCGGTGAGTCCGTATCCCTCGCACAACGGCACACCCGTTCGGTTCTGGAACGCGTCGCGGACGGCCGCCGGCAACGGGCTGGCGCCGACGAGGCCGAATCGCAGGCTGCTGATGTCCGCGTCGACCGCAACCCGGCTCAGCGCGGCGTATGTCGTCGGCACTCCGGAGAGGACGGCGACTTCGTACCGCTCGACGATTCTCCAGAGGCGCTCATATATCTGCGGTTCTCGATAGCCGAGCGGGCCCGCCCACACGACATGCTGGCCCCGCAGCATCGGCGCCAGCACCGTGACGATGAGGGCGTTCACGTGGAACAGAGGCAGGGCTGCGAAGAACACCGCGTCGTCCGGCACCGCGTCGTTCAGGGCCATCATCCAGGCGTCGGCGATCTCGTTCGCATGCAGGTGTGCGGCCAGTTTCGGCACTCCGGTCGTGCCGCCCGTGTGGAAGAACGCGGCGAGATTGTTCGCCTCCGGAGGTTCCGCGTCCAGCGTGTCACCGCCGATGCCTGATATGGCGTGACTGAGGTACTCGACCTTCACTCCGGCAAGAGTTCCGAGTTCAGGAGGCCTTCCCGTGGCCCCGGTGGGCCGCAGCGCCCAGATCGCCTCTGCCCCGATCTCTGCTGCGGCCGCCCTCGCCTTGTCCCACATTTGAGGGTCGACCTCCGGCCCGGCTGCGATCAAGTGCCGGACGGCACCGCGTCGCAGCAGGTGAGTCACGTGTTCTGGGGCGAGACTGGGGTTCACCGGAACCGCGATGCCGGCCGCCTGTGCGGCAAGTAGTGCGGTGATCAGTTCAGCGTTGTTGGGCGACATCAGCCCCACCGATGATTCGCGTCCGACCCCGGAGGCAGTCAGGAGATTGGCGACTCGCCGAACGTCCGTCAACAATGTGGAGAACGTGCGCGTCTGGGCGTTGTCGATGTCCTCGGTGCTCGGCAGCACGGTGACCGCTTCTCGATCGGCCCACATGTCTGCTGCTCTTTCGAGCGCTGCATAGGAACTGGCGGGCAGGCCCCGTTTCTCCAGTGGTACTGCTTCGACTTCCTTGAGATCTGCGCGGGTCTCGAACCGAGGCCACAGCAGCGACCGTTCACAGGCGCCGGCCCGGTCCCGCACCATCGCTGGTTCCACGACCATCCCCTCTGTGGTTTGTCGATGTGAATGGCTGACCGAGCGTGTTACCGTCCGCTCGACCCGGACTGGGAGGGCAGCGGAGCCAGGTTTGCGGCATTGATCTGCATCCACCCCCGGAGCGTGAGCGGCGGCCGCTGCAACAGCCAGCCCAGCGTGCCCGAGGTCCGCGCAGCGAACTCCCTGTGCTGCTCGAACTCGTAGAACTTGAGGAAGTATTCTTCACCGCCGCGCCACAACTGGTTGTAACGCGCGCCCATCAGCTTCCGCCAGGTTTCGACGCTGTCGTCATAACCGATCCGGCGCTGCAGCACGTCACTCAGCATTCTGGCCACCTCGTCGAACTCCAGCACATCGTGGCCGTTGTCGACGTCGTACTGGTGACCGATGTGCCGGTCGTCGTGGCTGAGTATGATCCGGGCCGCGGCTTCCCCGACATCAGCGGGATCGACCCAGGCGGCTCTCCGGTTGTAGGGCATGGACAGCAGGTCATACTCACGGATCGGATTGCCCCACCGCAACAGATCATCCGTGAGATACGCGACCATGTTGAGATGGACCACAGGCAACCCGCTGTCGTTCAAAATCGAACGAGCGACGAAATGCTGGGTTGCGGGACCGCCCAGATCGCGCATGTCCCGCGGGACATCGGAGGGCTTGACGTTCGGAAGGACGCCTTGGATCCTGACGATCACGCGCATGTCTCCGGCCGCCCGTGCGCCCGCCACCAGGTTCTCCATGGCTTGCTTCTCATCCAGGAAGTCCGGCGTGACAACGAATACCGCAGAGACCCCGTCGAGTGCGGCCTTCATGGCGTCGGCGTCGAGGTAGTCCGCGGCGATGATCTCCGCGTCAGGGAACTCTTGGGCGAGGCTCATGCGACTCTTGTTGTTCCGGGTGGCGAGTCGGAGCTGTACCGCAGGATCGTGGTAGGAGATCCAGCGCGCCACCGGTAGTCCCAGGTGGCCGGCCGCACCGAAAACGAGAACTCTGTCCGAAGTCATCTACCATTCCTCTTCACGTCTGTGAGCAGTGCTTTCGTCGACGCTAGTTCGGGGTGGGCGGCCGCACTATCCGAGCAGCGCTACGACTGTCCTCAGGACGTCGATCGTTTCGGTGGCTCATCGCCTCCCCGCGAAGCTGTCGGCGCCACTTGCCGAATGAACGCGGTGACGACACCGCGAGCACCGCCTGCGGCTCTCCGGCTCTCCGGTACACCGCGACGAAGGGGCCGTCTGCGGGATCACCGTCCACGATCTCGATCTCGCAGTCAGGTGCCTGATGGCCGGCGAACTGGATTCGCTGCCGGTACAGCTCCGACCACACGTAGGGCACCGGATCGAAGGTGTCGACGGATGTTCCTCCGCTGAGCAACGCCTTCACCGCGATGGCCGGCCGGGTGGCTGCGGCGGTCCAGTGTTCCGCACGGGTGAACTCTCCTGTCGCGCAATCTCGGACGGCTGCGCAGTCCCCCACCGCGACGACTCCGGGGATCGAGGTGACTCCCCGCTGGTCGGTGACGACTCCGTTGGCAAGTTCGACACCGCTTCCGCTCAACCATCCGATGTTGGGAGTCGAACCGATGCTGACCACGACAACGTCACTTGCGACCCTGCGACCGTCACACAACTCGACTCCCGCGACTCTTCCTGCACGGGTGGCGAAGCCGGCCACCGTCGCACCGGTGATCAACTCAGCGCCGGCGCGTACGTGCAGGTTCGCCAGAAGCCCGCCGATGCGTGAACCCAGCACACGCTGCAATGGGGTTCCGGCCGCCTCGATGAGAGTGACCTCCGCGCCCAATCCGACGGCAGTGGACGCGATCTCGCTGCCGAGGAACCCGGCACCGACGATCGCGACACGGGTCCCTCCGGCCAGCTCGTCCCGGAGTGCTCGCGCATCGTCGAGGCTGCGGAGAACGTGTATGCCCGCTATACCTCGCGTACCGGGCAGGGCGATCGCCGACGCTCCGGTGGCGACCACGACCCCGTCGGCGACCAGTTCCTCGCCGCAGGCCAAGGTGATCGAGCGGTGCCGACAATCCATGGCGACGGCGGCGGAGCCGAGGCGCCAATCGATTTCGAGCGCGGCGTCGTCGGGGGTTTCCAGCGTAAGCCGCTCGTCGGCACCCGCCAGGAACTCCTTGGACAACGGTGGCCGGTCATACGGGCGATGAACCTCGTCGCCGACGATGCTGATCCGTCCGTCGAAACCCTGCTCGCGCAGGGCGCGTGCGGATGACAGGCCGGCGAGCGAGGCTCCGACGATCACCACCGACCGCATGATGGGAGTCCCCCGTCACGATGCCCTCGGTTCACCGGTTCATCCCTCAGAGGCCCACGATGATGTCGTCGCCGTCGATGCGGATCTCGAAGGACCGCACCGGTTCGAAAGCCGGTCCTCTCCGTACCTCACCGGTGGCGAGGTCGAAGAGTGCCTGGTGGAGTGGACACTCTATGCATCCGTCTTCGATGTAGCCGTCGGAGAGTCTGGCATCGCCGTGCGTGCATCTGTCAGCCAACGCGAAGATGCGGCCGTCATCGTTGAACAGTGCGATCTCGATACCGTCGACCACGAGGCCGAGCGGTTCATCACCGGGTACGTCGTCCAGACACGCTGCGCGAACCCAGCGCAGGGTGTCGGTGTGCTCGCCGCTCATACCGGGATGACCAGCAACGTCTTGACACGCGCGTTCTCGAAGATCGCACGCTTGGTCGCGTAGCGCCAACCGTCGGGGGTACGCACCACCTCGTCCTCGTATGACCCCACCTGGAACACCTCGGCGTCCAGGCCCGACAAGGTGCGGATGACCAGATAGTTCGAACGGGTGGAAACCCGGTCAGACGACTGCGACACGATTTCGAGGCCGGACACGAAATGCCGATATGTCTGGGCCTCGAAGATGTTGGCCTTCCGCAGCGACACGATGCGGTCACGCATCATCGCCCTGCCGAAGCAGTGCATGACCCCGGCGGGTCTGCCGGCGCGTACGTTCTCCCGCGGCAGAATCTCGTAGGTGGCGTCGTCGGTGAAGAAGTCGGGCCAGTCTTCAAGCCGATCGTCGTCGATGGCGCGGATGTAACGATTCTCCAGATCCTGCAGTTCATGTCGGAGGGTGATGTCGTCCATCTCAGAGCCCCATCAGTTTCTGGTAGCCGACCCAGAATCGGCGGATCGCGTCCTCCGATATGGGATGTTGATTCCGGTGTTCCTCATCGGCCTCCAGCGCCATGAGGGCTATCGCTTCGCCGGCCGGCCCGACCGCCGTGGCTCGCTGAACGAGTTCGATCGCCTCGCCGTCCTCCATCGAGATCAGGCCCGCCGGACCGACGAGGTTGAACTGCGCGATGCGGTGTCGTCGCATCTCGGGAGTGTCGTCGGCGTAGCCGAAGAAGTTGAAGATCAGCTCGAACTCGTCGACCCCTTTGGGTAGCACGTTCCGGACGGCGAGCACGTTCTGGATCTGCATCACGACGAGTTGCGGGAAGATGCACTGGAGGTGGTTGGTGATGATCTCGTCGAATTCCTGCCAGTTCTCCACCAGTTCGGGGTTCTCCAGCCGCAGACCCTCCTTGAACGAGGTCACGTTCGCGTAGGCCGCACCCTTGGTCGGGTCCTCGGTGTAGAAGAGGTCGCCGCAGTTGTGGACCTCATGGGTGTCCCCGACCACGATCTTGACCCGTTGCCCGCTGCGCACCAGGTTGAAGGTGCTGTGAAAGGCATGGAGCAACGACGCGTGATAGCCGTCGCGGACGTTCTCCAGATAGAGCTTCCAGTTCCCCCGTATGCGCTGGCGGGTACACCCGAGATATTCGATCGGCTTGTGGAAGATCCGGTCCAGCCCCGGCGTCTGGTTGCCGAGATAGGCGAGTAAGTCCGGAGTGGCCTCATCGAATGTGCCGAAGACCAGCCCGCGGTAACTTTCGACCCTCAGCTTCTGCAGGCCGTTCTGTGTGGGATCAAACGATTTCGGCATTCCCGTGCCGTTCGCACCGCGGCGGAACGGCACACCCTCCAGATCGCCGGCCGCGTTGTAGCTCCACTGGTGGTAGACGCACACGTGACTACGGGTGTTGCCGGTCTGCTCCCGGCACACGGTTGCGCCGCGATGGGCGCACCGATTGACCCACGCCGCCAACCGGCCCTCACCGTCACGGGTCACCACGACGGGCGTGTCGCCGACGAAAGTGCTCTTGAAGTCGAACGGGTTGGGAAGCTCCGCCTCCAGGGCGAGGAAGTTCCAGATCGGCCCGCGGAACAACCGTTCCTGCTCGCGGTCATAGACCGCCTGGGAACTGTAGACCTCGTAGGGAATACGGGAGCCGTCGGACGTCGGGAACACCGGCATTCCGGCTGCTGCATCGATCGTTGCGGCGGTCTCAGTCATGACGATCTCCCGGGTGATGCGGCTGGGTGGGCAATTCGGTTCTCTCCATCGGTTGTCCGGTTCAGGGCGTCGGAACGGGCACACCGGTCGCCCAGTTCGGTATGAGCTCGTTGGACGGCAACGTCTTGTCGAGCAACTTCCGGCTCTGCCCGACGCCGGCCACCGGCAGACCTGACGGGTCGAGCAGTCCGAGTTGAGCGAGGACACTGGCCTGATCCCAGTAGATGTGCTCGTTGTAGAGCTTGTCGCCCCGGAACGTCACGACGGCCACCAACGGGATCTCGACGTATCGGCCGGTGGGTGCCACGCCGGGCAGCATCCAGTCGATCTCCCGGTCGTGGGTGAAACAGAGCACCTGCTCCTCGACTATCCGATCGGCCCCTACCGTCCGGGAGACGGGGATGGCCCGCATGTCCGCGGGGTTGGCATGCACGAAATGGTCTGCGTAGAACCTCGCGAGGTCCGTCTTCCCGACACCGCCGGTGAGAGTGGGAACGTGGTTGACGTAGGGTTCGTCGACCATCGTCGCCATCGTGGCGGGTACATCCCGTGTCACGAACTCGTGATGGATGTGCTGGTCCCAGAGCGCGGACAGATCGTAGCGGGGCCCGATCGTTTGCCGGAGCAACTCCAGGGTGCGTGAATACGCCATCGCGGTGCTCACCGGGTCGAAGCTGTCGCGGCCGTGAGTGGCGAACGCATGGTCGACTTCGGGATATTCGTAGACCCGAACCCGGTCGTTTCCGGCGAAGGCGTTCCGAATGGCCCGGCGTGCCGGCTCCGGGCAGAACGTGTCGAGTTCGGCCAGATGGAACACCATCGGCACCTGCAACTCCGCGGCCCGACCGAGATACTCGTGAACGCCGACCCCGTAATAGCTGACCGCACAATCGATCTGCAACGTCAACGCGGACAGGTATGCCAGCAGGCCCCCCATACAGTAGCCGAGGACCCCCACGCCCCCCGCTTGGCCGGGTAGGGCACGCAAGGCTGTCACCGCGTCATCGATATCGTCGACGGCGAGGGCGAAGTCCAGCTCCCCGGCCAGTTGCAGACCCCTGGCCACCCCTGCCTCGTCGTATTCCAACTCGACGCGGCGCTCAGAGCGCCAGAACAGGTCAGGCACGATGGCGACATAGCCTTCCTGGGCGAAGCGATCGGCCATGTCACGCATGTAGCCATTGACCCCGAAGATCTCCTGCAGGAGCACCAGTCCGGGCCCGGACCCCTGTTCGGGCACGGCCAGGTACGCGTCGTACGTGTCACCCGATTTGGTTTGGACGGCAATGTATTCGCCCATCGATCACTCCTCCTGGTTCGCTGTCGATCACGGCGTCCGAAGCGGTGTGTGCGTGACCCTGGTCAGAGTCAACGCGGCCGTCGCCGACGCTGCTATCCGGCCGGCGGCGCGGTTATCCGGCCAGCGTCAGCTGTCGGCCTGCCGGCCGATTCATGTGCGGTTTCATGTGCGGTTTCATGTGCGGTGCGCAAATTCTGTTCCGCAGGCGCCGGCCGAACGGGGTCGGCATCCGGCACTCGCACGGCTATCCACACAACGCCACCGTTGTCCGTTCAGCGTCATTCCGGCCCCGCCGTTCGCTGCGGATCGCGCGAAAATGCCTCTGACCAGCGCATCCATGGCCGAGTGTCACGTTCCCAGCGGGACGCCCGTATGGTGCCATTCGATTTACAGAGAACCGGCTGAGCCCTATACTTCGCTCCACACAGCAGGCGGTTGATTCGCAAAGATCAGCAAATGCTCATCACCGCGGGCTATGGAGGTTCACTGCGATGAAGGATGGCCCATTGCTCGAACTGGGCCGCGTCCGCGACCGCGATCAGATCCGGGCGGCAGTCGCCGACATCTTCTGTCCGCACGGTCTCGACGTGCGCAGAGGGTCGGGGCTCGATGCGTCGGTTCGGGCACAGGCGGCCGGGAGCATAAAGCTGGTCTGGGTGACCTACGGCGCACCGGTCCGGATAGACGTCCCACCGCCGTCCGAACCATTCCACTTGGTGCAGATTCCGCTCCAAGGGTACCTGTCGGTCACCTCCGGCGACGAAGAAGTCGTGTCGGATTCGGCCCTCGCCTCCATGCCGGATCCGCGTCTGCCGTGCACCATGCGATGGGAGGCCCATTGCTCCGAAGTCATCGTCCGCATCGACGATGACGTGTTGCACCGGCACCTCGAGTCGCTGCTGGGACACCCGGTGAAAGCACCCCTTCACTTCTCCCTGGGGATGCCGCTCGACTCCGGCCCCGGAAGCAGTTGGCGCGCAGCGATCGACATGATGATCACCGAACTCGACCGCGATGGCGGTCTGCTGAAGTTTCCACTCGTCTCGGCACAACTGGAGTCGCTCATCCTCACCGGTCTCCTGACCGCGCAGCCGCACAACTACACCACCGCACTTCTCGCGGACTCCGGGCCGGCGCCGCCGCGGGCGATCAGGCGAGCGTTGGACTACATCGAATCCGAGTCCGATCGAGCCATCACCACGGCGCGTCTCGCCGCACACGTGGGAATCAGCGCACGTGCGCTGCAACGCGGGTTCCAGGAGCACGTTGGTTGCTCACCCATGGATTACCTGCGCGATGTACGCCTCAGGAGGGCAAGAGATCTTCTGAGCGAAGCCGATCCCTCGGCGGAGGTCACCGTCACCGAGGTCGCGCTGGAATGCGGATTCATGCACCTGGGCCGGTTCTCGGTCGAGTATCGACGCCGGTTCGGAGAGTCGCCGTCCGAGACGCTGCGCCGCTGACGATGAGGGCCCCTACCCCGACGAGTACCGCTCCTTCACCTCGACGTGATCCGAACGTGCGGCGACGTCGTAGGAACAATCGACGGCAGCCATACAACAAGTGTAGCGATCAACTGCACCCGCTTCAATTGCTACATTATGTGCCGGGCGCGCTACCCCCGGTTCGCCATCCAACTGCGGTGTCGCATCGCGGCCTTGCGTGCGGCCTTGGCCAGCTTGGCGTCGGGCAAGTGCTCGCCGAGCGCGTCGAGCACCGCACCGGTCTCGGCCGCGGGATGCCGCCACATGTCGTCGAGCATCGAGGACAACTCCTCGGCACTCAGTGATCCGGTGAACAGCCGGCACAGCTCGTCGGGGTCGTCCAACGCGGCGGCGAGCACATCCACCACGACGCCGATGGTCACGAAGTCGCCGACGGCCTCGTCGTCGGCCAGGCCGTGGCTCACCAACCACAACGCGGCGTGTCCGGCGGCCGGGCTGTCGAGCAGCTGGCGGACCAGGGGCGCGACGGTCTCCGGCTCGAACCGTTCCAGCGCGACGAATCCGACCAGCCGGGCGACGGCGGTATCGGCGTCGGCGATCGCCGTGACGATCATCTCGGCCCGCTCGGTTGCGGAGCGCCCCGGTTGCCACGCCGCCAGGACGGCCGGATGTTGATCGTCAGACACGGAGCCGAGCGCGTCGATCAGCGCCGCACCATCCGCGTCGGCGAGATCGCCGACGGTGGTCAGCACGTAGCCCGCGTCGGGAACCAGATCAGCAATGACGTGACGGCCCAGCGCAGTCAGCCGCACCACCCCGCCGGCCGGATAGCTGTCGTCCCACCGCGTCGCCACGGCTACCGTGTCGACCCACTCGATCACCCCCGCCGCCTCCAAGGTGGTGAAGATGCGGCTGACGTCTTTTTCGGTGATCGCCTCGAAGGTATCCCGCCAGCGATCGTCCTCGCCGAACTGCTCGTCGACCACCACGCGCGCCACATCGACGATCCGGTCGAACTCAACCTCGGTGTCGTGCGCCAACAGCGGGGCCAGCCAATGCACGATCCCGGCGTCGAGCAGTTCGTCCAACAGGTCGAAGATTGTTCGGTATCGACTCCCCCGCAACGTGAGCGGCCCGCCTTCGACGACGAGCCGGGCCAGTGCCACCGCCTGATCGACGGTGGACCGGCGCCCCCACGCCTGCACCGGAACGAGGCGGCGCTGATAGACCCGCACGGCCCGCACACGCTTCGCCACGTCGATGAAGAAATTCAGCCCCGGCAGGTGCTCGGTCGACGTGGTTTTGAAGGTGGTTCCGCCGTGCTGAGGGTCGAAGCGATCACCGGTGTCGAGGAGTTCGACCAGCGCCCGACCGTCGGCCAACTTGAGATTGCCCTTCTGGGTGAGGGGCTTACCAGCGCCGAGATAGTCCCGCAGCGCCTCGACCTTGCGCGGCAGCGCCGCCGCCAGCGCGGCGGCTTGCACCTCCGTCGGCGAGGGCGGAAGGTAAGTGAACGGCAATTCGAGCAGTTCGGGCTGCGGATCGAAAAACCGGTCGGTGGCCGCCTTGCGCTGCTCGAACGGCAGCGTGTTGAACTCGTCCATACGTGCCTGGACGGCGTCTTTCAGCTCGTCCTCGGTCAGCGCCTCGCCTTGGTCGAGGTCGAAAAACAACGACTTGGCCATCCCGAAATTGGCGGGGTCGGCCATTCTCGTGCGCATCGCTGGGATCAAGCCTTCGGTGTAGGTCATCAACCGCGCTGCACGGTCGAAACCGCCCCGCAACCGGCCGGTGTCGGCCAGGAATTCGACGAACGCGCTGAGGGCCCGGCAGATACCGTCGGCAGCCTCGGGCGGCGCCGACAACTTGCGCGGACACCAGCCGAGCAGGAACTCGCCGATGTCGGCCTCGTCATAGGCGTCGAGCACACCGGTCGAGTAGTGGAAACGCCAGTCGAGAAAGATGTCAGCATCGGAGACCACCGCCCCCGTGTCGGTCGTCCCATGGCGACCTTCTAGCCACTGGCCGAACTCGGCACACAGTTGGTCACGAATGGTGGCGAAGTCGTCGTCGCTGGCAGGTACGAGCGGCATCGGCTCAGTCTGCCACGCCCGGTCGAGGCCCCTTCACGTCAGGTCGACCTCAAACCCTTCGTCGCGACCCCCCGAGTTATCCGCTTGAAGCTTAACTCCCCTGGTACGGGAAACCGTTGGCCCGCTGCGCGGTCGAACGCCTCTGCGTTCTCGAAGATGCGCGCCTCCCGCTCCACATGCATTTCACATGCAGGCCGGATCCGGGGCGTGCGCTCGCGCCGGTCTTTAGACCGTGAAACCGAGCGCGCGCAACTGCTCACGCCCGTCCTCGGTGATCTTGTCCGGGCCCCACGGCGGATTCCACACCCAGTTGATCCGCAGCTCGTCCACGAGCCCGGCACCGACCAGCGCGTTGCGGGACTGATCCTCGATCACATCGGTGAGCGGGCAGGCCGGCGAGGTCAGGGTCATGTCCACCTTGGCGATGGTGCCCTGCTCCCCCTGCTCGACCTGCAACCCGTACACCAGCCCCAGGTCCACCACGTTGATGCCCAGCTCGGGGTCGACGACGTCGCGCATCGCCTCTTCCAGGTCGGCGAGGAACTCCTCGTTGTTCACAGCCGTGTCACTCATCGTGCTTCCTCCAGGTCTTGCGTGCGGGCCGCCTGCGCCACCGCATCCTTGAACGCCATCCACCCCAGCAGCGCGCATTTCACCCGCGCCGGGTACTTCGCGACGCCGGCGAACGCGATACCGTCCCCGATCACGTCCTCATCCCCGTCCACCTTGCCGCGCGAGGTGACCATCTCGGTGAACGCCGCGACGGTCCGCAGCGCATCCTCCACCTTCTGCCCGATCACCAGGTCGGTCAAGACCGAGGTGGCGGCCTGCGAGATCGAGCAGCCCTGCCCCTCATAGGACACATCGCGCACGACGTCACCATCGCCCAACGTGACCCGGAGCCGCACCTCGTCACCGCAGGTCGGGTTGACCTGATACGACTCGGCGTCGAACGGCTCGCGCAACCCGCGGTTCAGCGGGTGCTTGTAGTGCTCCAAGATCACGTCCTGGTACATCTGCTCGAGTCGCACTGTCACCGATCCCCTGTCACCGGTCCCCGAAGAACTCCACCGCCCGGCGCACACCGGCCACCAGACGGTCGACCTCGTCGAGCGTGTTGTACACCGCGAACGACGCCCGGGCGGTCGCGGCTATTCCGAACCGCTGGTGCAGCGGCCACGCGCAATGGTGCCCGACCCGCACCGCGACGCCGTCGTCGTCGAGCACCTGCCCCACATCGTGGGCGTGCACCCCGTCGACCACGAACGACACCGGCGAACCGCGCAGCTCCATCGACGTCGGGCCGATGATGCGCACCTGCTCGATCCCGGACAGCCCCTCCAGCGCCGCGGCCACCAGCTCGGCCTCATGCGCCTGAACCGCATCCATCCCGATCGCGCTCAGATACCGCGCGGCCGCGGCCAGCCCCACCACCTGCGAGGTCATCGGGGTGCCGGCCTCGAACCGTTGCGGCGCCGGCGCATAGGTGGCGCCCTCCATCGAGACGGTCTCGATCATCGACCCGCCGGTCAGGAACGGCGGCATCGCCTCGAGCAGCTCACGCCTCCCGTACAGCGCGCCGATCCCGTTGGGTCCCAACATCTTGTGACCCGACCACGCGGCGTAGTCCACCCCCAGCGCGTGGAGGTCCACCGGCTGGTGCGGCACCGACTGGCAGGCGTCCAGCACCGTCAGCGCACCCACCGCGCGGGCCCGCGACACCAGCTCCTCCACCGGCGCGATCGCCCCGGTCACATTGGAATGATGGGTGAACGCAACGACTTTCACCCGCTCGTCGAGTTCGAGCGAGTCCAGGTCGATCCGGCCGTCATCGGTGACCGAGTACCAGCGCAGCTCGGCGCCGGTGCGCCGGGCCAGCTCCTGCCACGGGATCAGGTTGGCGTGGTGCTCCAGCTCGGTGGTGACGATGACGTCCCCCGGACCGACGGCCCGGTCGAACCGGTCGTCGCCGAGCACGTACGCCACCAGGTTGAGCGCCTCGGTCGCGTTCTTGGTGAACACCAGCTCGTCCGGATCGGCCCCGACGAACGCGGCGATGTCGGTCCGCCCCTCCTCGTAGGCGTCGGTGGCCTCCTCCATCAGCTGGTGCGCCCCCCGGTGCACCGCACCGTAGGAGGTGGTCAGGAACTCCCGTTCGGCGTCGAGCACCTGCACCGGACGCTGCGCGGTGGCCCCGGAGTCCAGATAGGCCAGCTGACTTCCGCCCCGCATCACCCGCTGGAGAATCGGGAAGTCGGCGCGGATGGCGCCGAGATCCAGTCGGTTCGGTGCGACGGTCATGATCAGGCTCCGGCAGCGGCGGCCTGGGTGAACCGTTCGTACCCGTTGGCGTCGAGCTCGTCGGCCAGCTCCGGGCCGCCGGACTCCACGATGCGCCCGCCCACGAACACGTGCACGAACTGCGGCTGGATGTACCGCAGCAGCCGGGTGTAGTGGGTGATCAGCAGGATGCCGGCATCGGCCTCCTTGGCGTAGTTGTTCACACCCTCGCTGACGATCCTCAACGCGTCGACGTCCAGACCGGAGTCGGTCTCGTCCAGGATCGCGATCTTCGGTTTCAGCAGCTGCAGCTGCAGGATCTCGTGGCGCTTCTTCTCACCGCCGGAGAAACCCTCGTTGACGCTGCGCTCACCGAACGACGGGTCGATGCCCAGCGACTCCATCGCCTGCCTGACCTCTTTGACCCAGTGCCGCAGCTTCGGCGCCTCACCGCGCACCGCGGTCGCGGCGGTGCGCAGGAAGTTCGACATCGACACACCGGGCACCTCGATCGGGTACTGCATCGCCAGGAACAGGCCGGCCCGGGCCCGCTCGTCGACGGACATCTCCAGCACGTCCTGACCGTCGAGCGTGATCGACCCGGAGGTCACCGTGTACTTGGGATGTCCGGCGACCGCGTACGACAGCGTCGACTTGCCGGACCCGTTGGGGCCCATCAACGCATGGGTCTCCCCCGACTTCACCGTGAGGTTGACACCCTTGAGGATCGGAATCTCCTCACCGGTGTCGGCGGCGGTGACGCTGACGTGTAGATCCTTGATTTCCAGTGTGGTCATTTACGAAAGCTTTCCTTCGGTGATGGCGAGCTCATGCTCGATGGCATCGGTCAGGCGGTCACGCACCTCGGGCACGGTGATCTTCTGGATGACCTCGTTGAAGAAGCCCCGCACGATCAGCTTGCGCGCCTGATCCTCCGGGATGCCGCGGGCCTGCAGATAGAACACCTGCTCGTCGTCGAACCGCCCGGTGGCACTGGCGTGCCCGGCTCCGATGATCTCGCCGGTCTCGATCTCCAGGTTGGGCACCGAGTCGGCGCGGGCGCCGTCGGTCAACAGCAGGTTGCGGTTGATCTCATAGGTGTCGGTGCCGGTCGCCGCGGCCCGGATCAGCACGTCGCCGACCCACACCGCATGCGCGTCGGGCCGCTTGGAGTCCGGATCGCTCTGCAGCGCACCCTTGTAGATGACGTTGGAGCGACAGTGCGGCACCGCATGGTCGATCAACAGCCGCGACTCCAGATGCTGCCCGTCGTCGGCGAAGTACAGCCCGTACAGTTCGGCGTCACCGCCCGGCGCGTTGAACCGCACCCGGCCGGTCATCCGGACGACCTCGCCGCCGAGCAGCACCGCGGCATGGCGCAGCACCGCGTCCTTGCCCAGCGCGGCGTGATGCATGCTGACGTTGACCGCGTCGCCGGCCCAGTCGGCGATCGACACCACCTTCAGCGTCGCGCCGTCACCGACGACGAACTCGATGTTGTCGGCGTAGACCCCGCTGCCACGCTGGTCGATCACCACCACGGCGTCGGCCAGCTGCTCGACGCGCACCTGCAGATGCCCGTAGGCGGTGGCCCCTTCGCCCGGCCCGGTGATCGTGATCTCGATCGGGTCCTCGACATGGGTGTTCCGGCCGACGGTGACGACCGTCGCCGAGTTGAACGACGAGAACGCCTGGGCGGCAACCCGATCGGCGGGGACACCGCCCTGGCCGAGCCGCTCGTCGCCGCGGCGGGTGGTCTCCACCGTCACGCCGGGCCGTTCGGTCACCTCGATCGTCGCGGCGCCGGTCGCGGGTGCCGACCCGTCGTGCAGGCCCCGCAGCCGGCGCAGCGGGGTGAACCGCCAGATCTCGTCGCGCCCACCGGGCACCTCGAACGCGTCGACGTCGAACGAGGTGAAGATCTCTCCCTTGTTGAGCGCGGAGCCGGCGGGTGTCCCTTCTGCCGCTGCGGCCAGATTCTGCGCGCCCACTAACCCACCGCGCCTTCCATCTGCAGCTCGATGAGCCGGTTGAGCTCGAGCGCGTACTCCATCGGCAGTTCCTTGGCGATCGGCTCGACGAAGCCGCGCACCACCATGGCCATCGCCTCCTCCTCGGTGAGGCCACGGCTCATCAGGTAGAACAGCTGCTCCTCGCTGACCTGCGACACGGTCGCCTCATGCCCCATCGTGACGTTGTCCTCCCGGATGTCCACATACGGGTAGGTGTCGGAGCGGCTGACCGTGTCGACCAGCAGGGCGTCGCACTCGACGTTCGAGCGGGAACCGTGCGCGCCCTTGTTGATCTGGACCAGACCGCGGTAGGACGCCCGGCCACCGCCGCGCGCCACCGACTTGGACACGATGTTGCTCGAGGTGTTCGGCGCCAGGTGCAGCATCTTGGCGCCGGTGTCCTGATGCTGGCCGGGGCCGGCGAACGCCACCGACAGCACCTCGCCCTTGGCGTGCTCACCGGTCATCCACACCGCCGGGTACTTCATCGTGACCTTGGAGCCGATGTTGCCGTCGACCCACTCCATGGTGGCGCCGGCCTCGGCCCGGGCCCGCTTGGTGACCAGGTTGTAGACGTTGTTCGACCAGTTCTGGATGGTCGTGTAACGGCACCGCCCACCGGGTTTGACGATGATCTCCACCACCGCCGAGTGCAGCGAGTCGCTCTTGTAGATCGGCGCGGTGCAGCCCTCGACGTAGTGCACGTAGGCGCCCTCGTCGACGATGATCAGCGTCCGCTCGAACTGGCCCATGTTCTCGGTGTTGATCCGGAAATAGGCCTGCAGCGGGATGTCGACGTGCACGCCCGGCGGCACGTAGATGAACGAACCGCCCGACCACACCGCGGTGTTGAGCGCGGAGAACTTGTTGTCCCCGGCCGGGATCACGGTGCCGAAGTACTGCTTGAAGATCTCCGGATGTTCCTTCAGCGCGGTGTCGGTGTCCAGGAAGATGACGCCCTGGGCCTCCAGGTCCTCGCGGATGGAGTGGTACACCACCTCCGACTCGTACTGCGCCGCGACACCGGCCACCAGCCGCTGCTTCTCGGCCTCCGGGATGCCCAGCTTGTCGTAGGTGTTGCGGATGTCCTCGGGCAGGTCGTCCCAGGTGGTGGCCTGCTTCTCGCTGGACCGCACGAAGTACTTGATGTTGTCGAAGTCGATGTCGTCGAGGTTCGACCCCCACGTGGGCATCGGCTTCTTCTCGAAGGTGCGCAGCGCACGCAACCGGATGTCGAGCATCCAGTCCGGCTCGTTCTTCTTGGCCGAGATGTCGCGCACCACGTCCTCCGACAGCCCCCGCTGTGCGGCGGCGCCGGCCTCGTCGGGGTCCACCCAGCCGTAGCCGTACCGGCTCAGCGCATCGATGGTCTCCTCCTGGCTGAGCGGCGCGCCCAGCTTGCGGTCAGACGTCGCGGTGACGTCGGACTTGGTGTCCGGGGTGGCGGTCATGAAGACGCTCCTTGTGGGCTCGTGGTGGCTGTTCTGGGCTGCACTCGGTTGGGCTTTCTGGGCTGTTTCCGGTGGGACGGCATCCGGTTGGGCAGGGGCACGTGGGTCGTGCAGGCGTTGTCGCCGTTGACGATCGTGGCCAGCCGCTGCACGTGGGTGTCGAGGATCTCCGTGAAGGCCTCGCGTTCGGCGTCGCACAACTCCGGGAACTCCTCGGCGACATGCGACACCGGGCAGTGATGCTGGCAGATCTGCACACCGTCGACCGGCCCCGGTACCCGCGACGTGGTCGCCGCGTAACCCGCCCTGGTCAACGCGCGGGCCACCCGTTCGGCAGTCGATTCAACGTCACCGGCCCCCTCGGATACTCCCGGGACCCCCGCCAGGATGGCGTCGATGCGGCGGCGGGCGAACGTCCGCACCGCATCGTCCCCGCCGATCTCCCGCAGATGACGCAACGCGTCGACGGCGAGATCGTCGTAGGTGTGGCCGAGCTTGGCCCGCCCCGCCGGTGTCAACCGGTACCGTTTGGCCGGCCGGCCACGCCCGGTGTGCTCCCAGGGCGCGGCGGCGACGGCCTCGGCATCGCCCGCTTCGATGAGGGCGTCGAGGTGCCGGCGCACACCGGCCGCCGAGATGCCCAGCCGCTCCCCGATCCGGCCCGCGGTGACCGGACCCTGCAGCAGCAGCCGGAAGATGGCCCGGCGGGTGTGTCCGTCGGCGACCGGAGCCACACCATCGGCCGGCGCCGACACCGCGGCACCGGTCGAGACGGACTCCGAACCGAATTTCACAACACCATTGTGACGGAATTCAGAAACCGCTTCCACCCAGGGCACCCTAAGTCGGCGCTCCGAGTCGGCGCTCGGGCCGGTCGCCCCGGGCAATGCGGACCGCGCCGGTCACATCACGCCGACGGTTACGCTGCTCGAATGGCGCGTCTGGCCAGGCTCCTGCCGTCGCTGAGCACATCGGTCGCCCGGTGGCACGGCGACGAGCGCACCGTCGGCACCCCCCTCAACGAGGCGGAACTGCTGGCCATGCGCCGCACCAGGTTGTTCGGCGCCACCGGCACCGTGCTGATGGCGATCGGCGCGCTGGGCGCCGGCGCCCGCCCGGTCGTGCAGGATCCGACGTTCGGGGTGCGGCTGCTCAACCTGCCGTCCCGGATCCAGACCGTGTCGCTGACCATGACCACCACCGGCGCGGTGATGATGGCACTGGCCTGGCTGATGCTGGGCCGGTTCGCGCTGGGACGGCGCCGGATGTCGCGCAGCCAGCTGGACCACACCCTGCTGCTGTGGACGCTGCCGCTGCTGATCGCCCCGCCGATGTACAGCAAGGACGTCTACTCCTACCTGGCGCAGAGCGAGATCTCCCGGCTCGGCCTGGATCCCTACGAGGTCGGCCCGGCCACCGGGCTGGGGCTCGACCACGTCTTCACGCTGTCGGTGCCCAGCCTGTGGCGCGAGACGCCGGCGCCCTACGGTCCGCTGTTCCTGTGGATCGGCGAGGGCATCTCCTGGCTGACCGGCGGGAACATCGTCGCGGCGGTGCTGTGCCACCGGCTGGTGGTGCTGGTCGGCGTCGGGCTGATCGTGTGGGCCATCCCGCGGCTGGCGCGGCGCTGCGGAGTGGCCGAGGTCAGCGCGTTGTGGCTGGGCGCCTGCAATCCGCTGCTGTTCATGCACCTCGTCGCCGGCATCCACAACGAGGCGCTGATGCTCGGCCTGATGCTGGCCGGCACCGAGTTCGCGCTGCGCGGGGTGGAGGCCGCCGACCGGCTGATCCCCCGCCCGCTGGCCTGGCCGCACACCCGCGCCGAGCTGCAGCGCTGGTCGCCGCTGGTGATGCTGCTGCTGGGCACCGTGCTGATCACGATGTCCTCGCAGGTCAAACTGCCGTCGCTGCTGGCGCTGGGTTTCGTCGCGATGGGCCTGGCATGCCGGTGGGGCGGCACCCTCAAGGCTTTTGTCCTGGCGGGCGGATCGCTCGCGGTGGTGTCGCTGACGGTGATGGCGGTGATCGGGCTGGCCAGCGGGCTGGGCTTCGGCTGGATCAACACCCTGGGCACCGCCAACGTGGTGCGCAGCTGGATGTCCCCGCCCACCCTGCTCGCGCTGGGCACCGGGCAGGTCGGCATCCTGCTCGGCCTGGGCGACCACACCACCGCGGTGCTCGGGCTGACCCGCGCCATCGGCGTCACCGCGATCGCGATCCTGGTCAGCGGGCTGCTGTGGACGGTGCTGCGCGGCAAACTGCACCCGGTCGGCGGGCTGGGCGTGGCGCTGGGCGTGACCGTGCTGCTGTTCCCGGTCGTCCAGCCCTGGTACCTGCTGTGGGCGATCATCCCGCTGGCCGCCTGGGCCACCCGGCCCGGTTTCCGCGGCACCGCGATCGCGGCCACCCTGATCGTCGGCATCTTCGGCCCCACCGCCAACGGCGACCGGTTCGCGATGTTCCAGATCGTGATGGCGACACTGGCCAGCGCCGTGATCGTGCTGCTGCTCATCGCGCTGACCTACCGCCGGCTGCCGTGGCGGAATCTGCCCGAACTGACCCACCTGGCCGAGGACTCCGCCGACCCGGCACCCCCGGACGGCGGCCCGGACGGCGGCCCGGACGGCGGGAAGCAGGCACCGCGGCCACCGGTCCCCGAAGCCGACGCTTACGCTGAGTCTCCGTGACCTCTGGTTCTGATGCCACCCCCGTCCGGCTCCGCGGGGTCAGCAAGCGGTTCGGGTCGACGACCGCGGTGTCGGGCCTGGACCTGGACGTCCACCGCGCCGAGGTACTGGCGTTGCTGGGCCCCAACGGCGCCGGCAAGACCACCACGGTGGAGATGTGCGAGGGCTTCCTGCGGCCCGACTCCGGCACCATCGAGATCCTCGGACTGGACCCGGTGGCAGAGAACGCCGCGGTGCGCGAACGCATCGGGGTGATGCTGCAGGGCGGCGGCGCCTATCCGGCCGCCCGCGCCGGCGAGATGCTCAACCTGGTCGCCGCCTACGCCGCCGATCCGCTCGACCCGCAGTGGCTGCTGGACACCCTGGGGCTGACCGAGGCGGCCCGCACCACCTACCGCCGGCTGTCCGGCGGCCAGCAGCAGCGGCTGGCGCTGGCCTGCGCGATCGTCGGCCGCCCGGAGCTGGTGTTCCTCGACGAGCCCACCGCCGGGATGGACGCGCACGCCCGCATCGTGGTGTGGGAGCTGATCGACGCGCTGCGCCGGGACGGGGTCACGGTGCTGTTGACCACCCATCAGCTGTCGGAGGCCGAGGAGCTGGCCGACCGGATCGTGATCATCGACCACGGCGTCGCGGTGGCCGCCGGCACCCCCGCCGAGCTGATGCGCTCCGGCGCGGAGAACCAGCTGCGCTTCACCGCACCGCCGAAACTCGATCTGTCCCTGCTGGTGGCCGCGCTGCCGGAGGGCTACAAGGCGACCGAGACGTCGGCCGGCGAGTACCTGGTCGAGGGGCACATCGACCCGCAGGTGCTGGCCACCGTCACCGCCTGGTGCGCCCAGCACGACGTGCTGGCCACCGGCATGCGGGTCGAGCAGCGCAGCCTCGAAGACGTGTTCCTGGAACTGACCGGACGGGAGCTGCGACCGTGACGAACCGTTTTCCCGCGGGCACCTTCACCCCGGATCCCCGCCCGGCGCCGGTGCCGCGGATGCTGGCGGCGCAGTACGGCCTCGAACTCAAACTGCTGCTGCGCAACGGCGAACAGCTGCTGCTGACCCTGTTCATCCCGATCACCCTGCTGGTCGGGTTGATCCTGCTGCCGCTGGGCGACTTCGGCGACGACCGCGCGAGCCGGTTCGTGCCGGCGATCATGGCGCTGGCGGTGATCTCCACCGCGTTCACCGGTCAGGCCATCGCGGTGGCGTTCGACCGGCGCTACGGCGCGCTGAAACGCCTGGGCGCCACCGCATTACCGGTGTGGGGCATCATCGTGGGCAAATCGCTGGCGGTGGTGACCGTGGTGTTCGTGCAGTCGGTGGTGCTGGGCGCGATCGGCGCCGCGCTGGGCTGGCGGCCGCAATCGGCCGGGCTGCTGCTCGGCGCGGTGATCATCGCGCTGGGCACCGCGGTGTTCGCCGCCCTCGGGCTGCTGCTGGGCGGCACCCTGCGCGCCGAGATCGTGCTGGCGGTCGCCAACCTGCTGTGGTTCGTGTTCGCCGCGTTCGGCGCGCTGACCGTCGAACCGGAGGGCGATGTGGTGCCGGCGGCCGCGGCGCTGGTGGCGCGGCTGACCCCGTCGGGGGCGCTGACCGATGCGCTGTCGCAGGCGATGACGCTGTCGGTGAACTGGTTCGCGGTGGCCGTCCTCGCCGTGTGGGGCGTGCTCGGCGCGGTCTGCGCGCTGCGCTGGTTCCGCTTCACCTGACGGGAGCGGTATGACCCCGAGTGTCGGGTGCTGTCACGCCGTCGGGGGGACCCGCCCTACTACGAGCCGTAGTTGAGCTTGCTCTACGATCGACTCGTGCCCGTCCGACGCCTTTTCCTGCGGCTGGTCGACCTGTTGCCGATGCCCAGCCTGCGGGTGCAACGTGCCATCGCGATGGCCGTCATCCTCACCCAGGGCGGCATCTCGGTCACCGGAGCGATCGTCCGTGTCACCGCGTCCGGCCTGGGCTGCCCCACTTGGCCCCAGTGTTTCCCGGGCAGTTTCACCCCGGTGCCGCACGCCGAGGTGGCGGGACTGCATCAGGCCGTCGAGTTCGGCAACCGGCTGCTGACGTTTCTGGTGGTGATCACCGCGGCGCTGGCCGTGCTGGCCGTCACCCGCGCCCGGCGCCGCCGCGAGGTGCTGGTCTACGCCTGGATCATGCCCGCCTCGACCGTGGTGCAGGCGATCATCGGCGGGATCACGGTGCTCACCGGTCTGCTGTGGTGGACCGTGGCGATCCACCTGCTGGCGTCGATGACGATGGTGTGGCTGGCGGTGCTGCTCTACGTCAAGGTCGGTCAGCCCGACACCGGGGTGACGGCGCCGCGGGTGCCGAAGCCGTTGCGCCACCTGACGGTGCTCAGCGGTGTCACGCTGGCCGCGGTGCTGGTGACGGGAACCCTGGTCACCGGCGCGGGACCGCATGCCGGTGACAAGAGCCCGGATCAGCCGGTGCCGCGCCTCGAGGTGGAGATCACCACGCTGCTGCACCTGCATTCGTCGCTGCTGGTCGCGTACCTCGCGCTGGTGGTGGGCCTCGGGTTCGGGCTGCTCGCGGTGCGCGCCGCCCGGCCGATCATGCTCCGGCTCGGGGTGCTGTTGATCGCGATCGTCGGCCAGGCGCTGATCGGGGTGGTGCAGGTACGGCTCGGGGTGCCGGCAGCGCTGGTCGCGGCCCATGTGGCCGGCGCGGCCATCTGCACCGCGGCGACGGCCGCGCTATGGGCGTCGATGCGAGAGCGGACCGAGGCCGAACCGGTCCAGGGCGGCCTCGACGGCCAGGACGAACTGGCGTTGTCGAGCGGCCCGGGCGTCGGGGTCCAGGCGCCGCCAACCCAGTGACGGCGCCACCAGATCCAGCCTGACCAACCGCGGGTCGCGGTGATCGCCGGCCACCTCCACCCGTGCGCACAGCAGCTCCTCCGGGGCCAGGCCGAGGTGGTGTGCCGCCGCCGTCAGTGTCCGGTGACCGAACTCCCACACCTCCCAGTCCGCATCCACCGGGGTGTCGGTGAACGCATGGGACTGCTCACCGCCCAGGAAAACCAGCGCCGTGACGGGCTCTTTGGGGACGGGCTCTCCGACAACGGGTGAGACCGCGATCCCGCAGCGCGCCAGATCGTCGCGATACCGCTCGTCGGCGTTCCACAGCACCGCCGCCGGCGGATTGAGCAGCCGGCGGACCCGGCGGGTCCACGCCGCGAACTCATCGAACCGCTCAGCGAGGTCGTCGGCGGCACGCAGGATCACCAGATCCGCCTCCACCGTCGCGGGATCGTCCCACGACACCCAGCGGGCGTGCAGACCGCGGCGGCGCAACGCCGCGATGAGATCGGCGTCATCGGCGTCGCCCTGCGGGCGGTCCGGACTACCGGCCAGAACGATCCGCGGATGGAACACATCCGGGCGGGCGAGCTTCACACTGGGATGATAGGTGCCATGAAGGCCATCGAAGTGCGGGAAACCGGCGGACCCGAAGTGCTCACCTACGTCGACGTGCCCGAACCCACCCCGGGTGCCGGGCAGGTGCTGATCAAGGCCGAGGCCATCGGGGTGAACTTCATCGACACCTACTTCCGGTCCGGCCTGTACCCGCGCGAGGTGCCGTTCATCGTCGGCACCGAGGTGTGCGGCACCGTCGAGGCGGTGGGCGACGGCGTGGCCGCGCTCCGGGTCGGCGACCGGGTGCTGACCGACAAGGCGAACGGCGCGTATGCCGAGTACACCGTGGCACCGGCCGACTACGTGGCCTGTGTGCCGGACGGGGTGGCGCCCGACACCGTCGCGTCGGCCCTGCTCAAGGGGATGACCGCGCACTACCTGATCAAGTCGGTGTACGAGGTGCAGCGTGGCGACACCATCCTGGTGCACGCCGGCGCCGGCGGGGTCGGGCTGATCCTCACCCAGTGGGCGACCCACCTCGGCGCCCGGGTCATCACCACCGTGTCCACCCCGCAGAAGGCCGAGCTGTCCCGCAAGGCCGGGGCGGCCGAGGTGCTCGACTATCCGACCGACCCCGAGGAGTTCGGCGCGAGGATCCGCGACCTCACCGGCGGCGAGGGCGTTCCGGTGGTCTACGACGGGGTGGGCCGATCCACCTTCGACGCCAGCCTGGCCAGCCTGGCGGTGCGCGGCACGCTGGCGCTGTTCGGGGCGGCCAGCGGGCCGGTGCCGCCGTTCGATCCGCAGCGGCTCAACGCCGCCGGGTCGGTCTATCTGACCCGTCCGTCGCTGGTGCACTTCACCCGGACCCCCGACGAGTTCGGGTGGCGGGCCGGGGAGTTCCTGTCCGCGGTGGCCGACGGCACCTTGACCATCACGGTCGGGGAACGCTATCCGCTGGCCGAGGCCGAACGTGCGCACCGCGATCTGGAGGGCCGCAAGACCGTCGGCTCGGTGGTGCTGGTGCCGTAGTACACGAACAAACTCCGGTACCAATCGGTTTCGACCATGTCAGAACTTTCGAGACCGATCGAGCGTTATGACGAGCCGACTTCCTGAGGTCCGTTGCCTTCCTTCGGGTCTTTGCGCCGCCTGTTGCCGATGACGGGTTCGGTCCACGGCCTGTCTTCGGTGTAGATGTCTTCATCGGCTGCAAGCCTGGGATCGCGGCGCTTATCCTTGTTCTGGTTCTGACCCTGTCCGCCCATACCGCCCATCATCGGGCCGCCCATGCCGCCCATCATCGCGCCACCGCCTGCTGCGGCTCCGATCGGCGCCGCGCCGCTACGTGCAGCCGCTGCGCCCGGCGCGACGGTTTCCGCGGCGACTGCCGGTCCCAGCGGCGAAGCGACCGCTCCTCCGCCTCCGGCACCGCCAGCGCCGGCTCCTCCGCCGCCGGTGCTGGCCGGTTTCAAATTCGGCTCGGTCAGCTTCGGCACACCGGCGGGCATCCCGCCCGCTGGAGCACCGCCGCCTGACGGCGACCCGGCACCCGATGGTGTTCCTGCACCCGACGGCGCACCAGCTGCTGCCGGCGAGCCAGTCTGCGGCTGTCCCGCAGCGGAATCCAGGCTGGCCGGCGACATCGCCGGCTGCCCCTCCGGCATCCCAGATGGCGACCCGGCCGCGTCCGCGCCACCGCCGGCGCCGCCACCACTACCCCCACGCCCGCCAACACCGGCCGGTTCGCTCACACCCTCCCTTACCCCGAACGGCGGGTCTGGAAGCGGCGCCAGATCGACACCGGCCTTCTGCGCATAGGTCTCGCGGACATCGACAGATTTCTGGCTCTTCGTAAACAAGGGTGCACCGATGGTTGGCGGTTCTCGCGTCGAGGTGTCGTGTCGTTGAGCTGAGGTGGGGCCTCGGTGGGTGACGATTCGGGTTTCTACACTCGTCCATCACCACACCGAGGTGACCCGTGCCTGAGGCTACCGCCTGCCCGCCGTCTGTTGTTGCTGACACGATTTTGCGCACCGTCGAGTTGGGCGTGACGATCACCGATGCCGCCGTCGATGAGAAGCAGACGACGATCTTCTGCACGCCGGTGGCCCGTGATAGTCGCTGTCCGGACTGCGGGCGCGAAGGCCGCTACCGCGATACTGTGACCCGGGCGCTGACCGATCTGCCGGTGGCCGGCTATCCGCTGGTATTGCAGGTCACGGTGCCCCGCTACCGCTGCACGACTGCCGACTGTGAGCGGGTGGTGTTTAACCAGGACCTTTCCACGCTGGCGGCGCCGCGGGCTTCGACAACGCGCCGGTGTGCCCGGTATGTGTTGCGCCGGTTGATGATCGACCGCACCACCATTTCGGCCATCGCCGACGAGCTCGGCGTCTCCTGGCATACGGTCAGCTCGATCGCCATGCGCACTGTTGCTGATCTGATCGCTGCGGCCGGTCCGGACCGACTCGACGGCGTGCGGGTCATCGGTGTCGATGAGCACCGCTGGGCACCGCGGCGGCGTGGGACCGAGGGGTTCGTCACGCTGGTCATCGACTTGACACCGGTGCTCGACGGTAGCGGTGTCGCGCGACTGCTCGACATGGTCGAAGGACGATCCGCGGCGGCACTGAGCACATGGTTGGCCAACCAGCCGCCGGCGTTTCGCGAGCAGGTCGACGTGGTGGCCATGGATGGCTTCGGCGGCTACAAGACCGCCGCCACCGAGCAGCTGCCAGAGGCCACCGCGGTGATGGACCCGTTCCACGTCGTGGCGCTGGCCGGCGCCAAGTTGGACCTGTGCCGTCAACGCATCCAACAGGTCACCTGCGGGCACCGTGGCCGCACCGGGGATCCGCTCTACGGGGTGCGGCGCACCCTGCGCACCCGCCTGCCGCTGCTGTCGGAACGCCAACAAGTCCGTATCGAGGCGGTATTCGCCGATGATGCCCACCTGGCTGTGCAGGTGACCTGGAGCTTCTACCAGCGCATCATCGCCGCCTATGCCCACCCTGACCGCCACCGCGGCAAAACCATGATGACCACCATCATCGACTCGCTACGCCGCGGCGTTCCCACCGCGTTAGAAGAACTCGCCCAACTCGGCCGCACCCTATGGCGTCGCCGCCACGACGTCCTGGCCTACTTCGACCACCACGCCTCCAACGGCCCGACCGAAGCCATCAACGGCCGCCTCGAAGCCCTGCGCCGCAACGCCCTCGGATTCCGCAACCTCCTCCACTACCGAATGCGCTCACTACTGCACAGCGGCGCCCTCCACGAACTCGTCAATGCACTATGAATTACGAAGAGCCTGCAAAGCCCCATGTGCCGCATCCGCAGCGCCGCCAGACCAGAGGGTGGCTCCGTCGAATATCTCGCCCCGTTCTCGACGAGCACTTTCCAATTGCGCTGAAACCGTTGCAGAAACCGATGCGAATGCGTTCGCATAAATCCTCAGAACATCTTCATCAGCGTCGACCCACGCCAAGGGTTCGGTCATGCCGTAGGGGTCAGCCGGCCTAGCGGTACCCACGGCTAACCTCCAGCCGCCTTACAGACATCAAAGAGTACCGAGGCCGCTCGTGAGGAAGCCCTAGCTAAGTAGTAATCAGCAGGCGTGTATGTCGGCAGCCCAGCAGCGTAGGCTCGGCGGTATTGCGCAACAAGAACGGCCAGGTCTTCGAAGACGATATTGTCACTGTTTCTACCGATTTCTTCTGCTTCGTCCGCAAACTCGTTCATCGTGGGGATCACGCGATCGACTACGTCTCGCTCCTCGGCCGTCCAAGCACTTGCCGGAAGATTTGGGTCTAGGGCCTGCCATTCTTTTGTGCTAGCGATGAATGTTTCTAACTTAGCATTCCATTTAGCGCAAGTTGCACCGACCGCTTCGGCGACGATGCGTATGTTAGCGACTTCTGTTGGTTCTATCACAATAGAGGGATCGGCAGTTCTCGGAACCAACAGTTCCCGAGCCGCAGCAGAGTTGTATTGTACAGCGGCACAGATATTTGTGAGTGCCGACGAGGTACCGACCACGACTGCCGCGAGATAGTTATCATTCTCCGAATATGATGAAAGAGCGTCATCATATTGTCGCGCATAAGAGATGAAGACTCCGTAGAGTTCGCGCATGACACGATGTGGTGTAAGCTTGGCCAAGGGTACCGTTTGATCCGCCGCAGCACGCATTGCTTGGCCTACCTCTTTGTACTGTGCACGCTGTTCAGAAGTCCATTCCTTTACTGGCAATGTCGGGTCACGTCTATCCCAACCATTACGTTGCACACGCGCAAGGGTGTCATTAATCGGCATCCAGGCTGCACAGGTTGGGTCTTCGGTGATGATGTTGACTGGTCCGGTGTCGTTGGCGCTGGCGAACTCCGAATCAGCATCACCAGAGACCGCCACCGGTGAGCTATCACCACCGCCGGCGATCGAAATCGACACCACCGCGGTCACCGCAATCACGGCGACCAACGCCACCCCGCCGAGCGCCCACTTCCAACCATTACCCCGCCTCTTCGGCGGAGGCCCCCCAGCCCAGGGTTGCTGTTGGTGCTGCGACTGCCAAGGCATATCCGATGGGCCGCCGTGCCCACCATGCTGGTGCGGCTGATACGACCCCCCACCGGGTGGGGGCGGCGGGCTATTCGACGGCGGCATTGTCATCGAGCAGATTCCAACCTTTCACTGATTTCGCCCCCAGCAGAGCTCTCACAGAACGATCTCTGGATCCGACACCACTGAACGCGCCGAAGGTGACTCCACCGACGCACGCTCACCGCGCTCATCCGCCTGTACTTGCTGCTCGTCAACGCCAGATTCGAACTCGGCGGCCACTTGTCCAGATAGCACCCCATCGGCAGCCTGCTCAACTCCGAGGCCCTGCTGATCACCATCGGACAGTCCCGAAAGCTCACCGACCTGCCCCACTGCGCCTTGCACACCCTCAACGAGTTGCTGCGATACCTGACCAGCCATCCCGGCCATCTGCATCGGCATCTGCGCGGCCATCCCAGCTATCTGCATCGGCATCCCGATCATCTGCTCGAACCCGCCAACCTGACCGGCAGCGCCGCCGACCGAAGCACCTGTCAAACCGCCCACAGTTGCACCCGACCCCGCCGTAGTTAACGGAGAAGAAGCTCCTACCACCGCCGACGAACCACCGTCAGCGACCACACCCCCGTGAGCCGGCAACTCATCAAAGGCGCCGATGCGTTTCAGAATCTCCTCGGCGATCTGCCGGTCGGTCGCATCATATTTCTCAGCAGCCGTCACCACATTCTGAGCAAACTGCTTGAGCTCTTCCTTCGTCACAGGAAGCGCCTCGATCACTGGGTCCACCACCTCAGCGATCCGCTTCGAGATAGCCGCCGTCAAAGCGTCTTCCCCGATCGGCGGTGATACCTCCGGCGGCGCGGGGATCGCTTCAGCCAGCCCCTTGATCCGGCTGCCGGCGGCACTCACCAGATCTGTGTCTACCCGCAACTCCTCGGCCATCGCTCACCCCGCCCCATAAATCCGACTGACATCGTTAGCCCCATACGAAGGCGCAGACCTACCCCGATTCGAACAGCTCCGACTCCACCGCACCACGCAACACCGCCTACTGCTGCGTGCTTCACGCACAAAATGTTACCTGAGCAGCAACACCGCTATAGGCACCAAAAAAGAAACCGGCGAGCCCCAACTACCCGGCCTACAGCACCGTCGGCAGATCCAGCACCGAGTCGATCGCCAACGCCAGGAACACCACGGCCAGGTAGTTGTTCGACTGCAGGAACAACCGCAGCGGCTTGACCGGTTCACCGCGGCGCACCCCGGTGTAGAGCTGATGCGCCATGATCAGGAACCACGCCCCGGCCAGCAGCGCCACCGAGTTGTACAGCCAGCCGGTGACCGGCGCCAGTGCCAGCGTGGACAGCACGGTCAGCCAGGTGTAGACGAGGATGTGCACGGTCACCCGGCGCTCGGTGGCCACCGCCGGCAGCATCGGCACGCCGGCGGCCACGTAGTCGTCCTTGTACTTCATGGCCAGCGCCCAGGTGTGCGGCGGCGTCCAGAAGAAGATGACCAGGAACATCACCAGCGCCGGCCACTCGATGGTGCCGGTCACCGCCGACCAGCCGATCATCACCGGCATGCAGCCGGCCGCTCCGCCCCACACCACGTTCTGCGAGGTCCGGCGCTTGAGCACCAGTGTGTAGATCAGCACATAGAAGGCGATGGTCAGACCGGCCAGGTGGGCCGACAGCAGGTTCGTCGTCCACCACAGGTAGAAGAACGAGATCACCGACAGCGCCAGCCCGAACACCAGGGCGTGGCTGCGTGGCACGGTGTCGCGGGCCAGCGGCCGGCGTTCGGTGCGCTTCATCACCTTGTCGATGTCGGCGTCGGCCACGCAGTTCAGCGCGTTGGCCCCGCCGGCCGCGAACATGCCACCGATCAGGGTGTTGAAGATCAGTACCGGGTCGACAGTGCCGCGCCCCGCCAGCAGCATGGCCGGAATCGTGGTGACGAGCAGCAACTCGATCACCCGGGGCTTGGTCAGCGCCAGGTAGCCGCGGAGCGTCGTGCTAATTCGATTCGGCGCGACGCGCTCGCGAATGCTCACGCACACCAACTCCTTGGAAATCACCGCAGCGCGTAGCGCTTCTACTACACACGATGGTAGACCGCCGGTCCTGCGTCGGGAAATCGCGGTCGGTTCCGGAGACGATGCGACCGCACGGTCTCCGATATTAGGGTGGGTGGTGCCCACGTCCTGATTACCGGACAGAATGAAAGCCGTGACCACATCCGAAGAGATCTCCGCACTCACCCGCCCGAGCCATCCCGACGACTGGACCGAACTGGACACGCTGGCCGTGGACACCGCACGGGTGCTGGCCGCCGATGCGGTCCAGAAAGCCGGCAACGGGCATCCGGGTACGGCGATGAGCCTGGCCCCGCTGACCTACACCCTGTTCCAGCGGCAGCTGCGGCATGACCCCAACGATGTGCACTGGATCGGCCGGGACCGCTTCATCCTGTCGGCCGGTCACACCAGCCTGACTCTCTACATTCAGCTGTACCTGGGTGGATTCGGCCTGGAACTGTCCGACATCCAGGCGCTGCGGACCTTCAAGTCCAGGACCCCCGGGCATCCGGAGTTCCGGCACACCCCCGGGGTGGAGATCACCACCGGCCCGCTCGGCCAGGGCCTGGCCTCGGCGGTCGGCATGGCGATGGCGGCGCGCTACGAGCGTGGCCTGTTCGACCCGGACGCCGACCCGGGCACCAGCCCGTTCGACCACTACATCTATGTGATCGCCTCCGACGGCGACATCCAGGAGGGCGTCACCAGCGAGGCGTCGTCGTTGGCCGGCACCCAGCAGCTGGGCAACCTGATCGTCTTCTACGACGACAACAAGATCTCGATCGAGGACGACACCGCGATCGCGCTGTCCGAGGACACCGTCAAGCGCTATGAGGCCTACGGCTGGCATGTGCAGACCGTCGAGGGCGGCGAGAACGTCGTCGGCATCGAGAAGGCCATCGCAGAGGCGAAGAAGGTCACCGACAAACCGTCGTTCATCGCGCTGCGCACCGTGATCGGCTATCCGGCGCCGAAACTGATGAACACCGGCAAGGTGCACGGCGCGGCCCTGGGCGAGGAGGAAGTCGCCGCGGTCAAAAAGATCCTCGGCTTCGATCCGGAGAAGACCTTCGAGGTGCGCGACGAGGTCATCGAGCACACCCGCAAGCTGCGGGACCGCGGCCGCGAGGCCCACCAGAAGTGGCAGACCGACTTCGACGCCTGGGCCCAGCGGGAACCGGAACGCAAGGCGCTGCTGGACCGGCTCACCGCGCAGCAGCTGCCCGACGGGTGGGACGCCGACCTGCCGTCCTGGGAGCCCGGCTCCAAGGCCGTCGCCACCCGCGCCGCCTCCGGCGAGGTGCTCTCCGCGGTCGGCCCGAAGCTGCCCGAACTGTGGGGCGGCTCCGCCGACCTGGCCGGCAGCAACAACACCACCATCAAGGGAGCGTTGTCGTTCGGGCCGCCGTCGATCTCCACCAAGGAGTACACCGCCGACTGGTACGGCCGCACCCTGCATTTCGGGGTGCGTGAGCACGCCATGGGCGCGATCCTGTCCGGCATCGTGCTGCACGGCCAGACCCGCGCCTACGGCGGCACGTTCCTGCAGTTCTCCGACTACATGCGGCCGGCGGTGCGGCTGGCCGCGCTGATGGACATCGACACCATCTACGTCTGGACGCACGACTCGATCGGCCTGGGTGAGGACGGCCCCACCCATCAGCCCATCGAGCACCTCTCGGCGCTGCGGGCCATCCCGAACCTGGCCGTGGTGCGACCCGCCGACGCGAACGAGACCGCCTACGCCTGGCACACCATCTTGTGCCGCGGCGCCGGCAGCGGCCCGGTCGGCCTGTGCCTGACCCGCCAGGGTGTGCCGGTGCTGGAGGGCACCAGCCGCGAGGGCGTGGCCCGCGGCGGCTACGTGCTGGGCGGCACCCCGGCCGAACAGCCCGACGTCGTGCTGATCGGCACCGGCTCCGAACTGCAGCTGTGCGTGGAAGCGCAGAAGATCCTGGCGGACAAGGACATCCGCGCGTCGGTGGTGTCGATGCCGTGTGTCGAGTGGTTCGAGTCGCAGCCGGTCGAGTACCGCGACAGCGTGCTGCCGCCGGCGGTGTCGGCGCGGGTCGCGGTGGAGGCCGGTGTCGCGCAGAGCTGGCACAAGCTGGTCGGTGACACCGGTGAGGTCGTCTCCATCGAGCACTACGGCGAGTCGGCCGATTACAAGACGCTGTTCCGCGAGTTCGGCTTCACTCCCGAGGCCGTGGTGGCTGCCGCCGAACGCTCGCTGGACAACTGACGAGAGGCAATCCGATGGCACAGAACCCAAATCTCGCCGCCCTCTCGGCGGCGGGGGTATCGGTATGGCTGGACGACCTGTCCCGGGACCGGCTGCGCTCCGGCAACCTTCAGCAACTCATCGACACCCGCTGCGTCGTCGGGGTGACCACCAACCCGTCGATCTTCCAGGCGGCGCTGTCGAAGGGTCACTCCTATGACGAGCAGATCCGCGAGCTGGCCGCCCGCGGCGCCGACGTCGACTCCGCCATCCGCACGGTGACCACCGACGACGTCCGGGAAGCCTGCGATGTGCTGCGCCCGCAGTGGGAGGCGTCCGACGGGGTGGACGGCCGGGTGTCCATCGAGGTGGATCCGCGGCTGGCGCACGACACCGACAAGACGATCCTGCAGGCGATCGAGCTGTGGAAGATCGTTGACCGGCCCAACCTGTTCATCAAGATCCCCGCCACCAAGGCGGGTCTGCCGGCGATCACCGCGGTGCTGGCCGAGGGGGTGTCGGTCAACGTCACGCTGATCTTCTCGGTGGAACGCTACCGCGAGGTGATGGACGCCTATCTCGCCGGACTGGAGGCCGCCAAGCAGGCCGGCCACGATCTGTCCAAGATCCATTCGGTGGCTTCGTTCTTCGTGTCGCGGGTGGACACCGAGATCGACAACCGGCTGGAGGCGATCGGCACCGAACAGGCGCTGGCGCTGCGCGGTAAGGCCGGGCTGGCCAACGCCCGGCTGGCCTATGCCGCCTACCGGGAGGTGTTCGAGGGTGGGTCGCGGTTCGAGGCGCTGAAGGCCGACGGCGCCTGGGTACAGCGGCCGCTGTGGGCGTCCACCGGGGTGAAGAACCCCGCCTACCCCGACACCCTCTACGTCACCGAACTGGTCGCGCCCAACACCGTGAACACGCTGCCGGAGAAGACGCTGGAGGCGGTGGCCGATCACGGGGAGATCACCGGCGACACCGTGACCGGCCGGGCCGAGGAGTCGCAGGCGATCTTCGACCAGCTCACCGCCGTCGGTATCGACCTCGACGACGTCTTCCTGAAGCTGGAGAACGAAGGCGTGCAGAAGTTCGAGCAGTCCTGGGAGGAGCTGCTCGACGCCACCCGGGAGCAACTCGACACCCTCGGGAAATGACCGACCCGGCTGGGTTCGGTCCGGTGGCCGGACTCGCTGAACCGGCCCCACCGGGCTGGCGGAATCCGCTGCGCGACAAGCGCGACAAGCGGATGCCGCGGATCGCCGGCCCGTGCAGCATGGTGATCTTCGGGGTGACCGGGGATCTGTCCCGCAAGAAGCTGATGCCGGCGATCTACGACCTGGCCAACCGTGGGCTGTTGCCGGCGTCGTTCTCACTGGTCGGGTTCGCCCGCCGGGACTGGGCCGACGAGGATTTCGGCCAGGTTGTTTACGAGGCGGTCAAGACCCACGCCCGCACACCGTTCCGGCAGGAGGTGTGGGACCGGCTCGCCGAGGGATTCCGGTTCGTCCAGGGCACATTCGACGACGATGCGGCCTTCGCCCGGCTCACCGACGTGCTGGAGAAGCTCGACGTGCAGCGCGGCACCGGCGGCAATCACGCCTTCTACCTGTCGATTCCGCCGAAGGCGTTTCCGCTGGTGTGCGAACAGCTGCGCAGGTCCGGGCTGGCCCGCCCCCAGCCGGGCCGGTGGAGCCGGGTGGTCGTGGAGAAGCCGTTCGGCCATGACCTGCAGAGCGCGGTCGAGCTCAACGCCGTGGTCAACAGCGTGTTCCCGGAGGAGTCGGTGTTCCGCATCGACCACTACCTCGGCAAGGAGACGGTCCAGAACATCCTGGCGCTGCGGTTCGCCAACGAACTGTACGAACCGATCTGGAACAACCACTACGTCGACCACGTGCAGATCACCATGGCCGAGGACATCGGCCTGGGCGGGCGCGCCGGCTATTACGACGGGATCGGCGCGGCGCGCGATGTGATCCAGAACCACCTGCTGCAGCTGCTGGCGCTGACCGCGATGGAGGAACCGGTCAGCTTCCATCCCCGCCAGTTGCAGGCCGAGAAGATCAAGGTGCTCTCCGCGGTGCGGCTGGCGCAGCCGCTGGACCAGACCACCGCGCGCGGGCAGTACACCGCGGGCTGGCAGGGCGGCGAGCGTGTGGTCGGGCTGCTCGAGGAGGAGGGTTTCGCCAAGGACTCCACCACCGAGACGTTCGCGGCGATCACCCTGGAGATCGACACCCGCCGCTGGGCCGGGGTGCCGTTCTATCTGCGCACCGGAAAACGGTTGGGCCGCAGGGTGACCGAGATCGCACTGGTATTCCGTCGGGCGCCGCATCTGCCGTTCGACGCGACGATGACCGAGGAGCTGGGCCAGAACGCGCTCGTGATCCGGATCCAGCCGGACGAGGGTGTCACACTGCGGTTCGGGTCCAAGGTGCCGGGCAGCGCGATGGAGGTCCGCGACGTCAACATGGACTTCTCCTACGGTTCGGCGTTCGCCGAGGACTCCCCCGAGGCCTATGAGCGGCTGATCCTCGACGTGCTGCTCGGTGAACCGTCGTTGTTCCCGGTCAACGCCGAGGTCGAGTTGTCGTGGAAGATCCTGGACCCGATCCTGGAGTACTGGGCGTCGCACGGCAAACCCGATCCGTACGAGGCGGGCACCTGGGGGCCGGAGTCGGCGTTCGAGATGCTGCGGCGCACGGGCCGGGAGTGGAGGCGGCCTTGATCACCGAAGGCGACGAAGGAGCCGAGCCTTGATCACCGAAGGCGACGAAGGAGCCGAGCATTGATCGTCGACCTGCCGGACACCACCACCAACGCGATCAACAAGAAGATCACCGCGCTGCGCGAACAGGCCGGAGCAATCACCCTGGGCCGGGTACTGACCCTGGTGGTGGCCGCCGACAGCGAGGATCAGCTCGACGACGCCATCGCCGCCGCGACCTCCGCCAGCCGCGAGCACCCCTGCCGGATCATCGTCGTGGTGCCGGTCGACCGGTCCACCCCCGAGCCGCGGCTGGACGGTCAGCTCCGGGTCGGCGGCGACGCGGGCGTCGGCGAGGTGGTGGTGCTGCGCATCGCGGGCCCGCTCGCCGACCAGGCCGCCAGCGTGGTGCTGCCGTTCCTGTTGCCGGACACCCCGGTGGTGGCCTGGTGGCCGGGTGAGGCGCCGCCGGTGCCGGCGCAGGATCCGTTGGGCCGGTTGGCGGTCAAACGCATCACCGACGCGACCGCCAGCAGTGATCCGTTGACGGCGATCAAGGGCCGGCTGCGCGGCTACACCCCCGGCGACACCGACCTGGCGTGGAGCCGGGTCACCTACTGGCGGGCGCTGCTGGCCTCGGCGGTCGATCAGCCCCCGTACGAACCGATCGAATCGGCGCTGGTGTCCGGGCTGGCCACCGAACCGGCGCTGGACGTGCTGGCGGGCTGGCTGGCCAGCCGGCTCGACTGCGAGGTCCGCCGGGCCACCGGACCGCTGCAGGTGCAACTGGTCCGGAGCTCCGAGACGATCACGTTGGGCCGTCCGCAGGACGGTGTCACCGGAACGTTGAGCCGCACCGGCAAACCGGATGCGCTGCTGCCGCTGGGCCGCCGGGAGACCCGTGAGTGCCTGGCCGAGGACCTGCGCCGGCTGGATCCCGACGAGATCTATCACGAGGCGCTGCGCGGGCTGGATAAGGTGCTCTACATATGAGCACTTTCGTCGAAACCCATCCCGATACCGCGACGCTGGTCACCGCCGCCGGAGACCGGCTGGTCGAGGCCATCAACGCGGCCATCTCCGCGCGCGGCGAGGCGGTGATCGTGCTGACCGGCGGCGGCTCCGGTATCGCGCTGCTCAAGCGGGTCGGTGAACGGGCCGGCGAGATCGACTGGTCCAAGGTGCGGCTGTACTGGGGCGACGAACGTTACGTGCCGGCCGCCGACGACGAGCGAAACGAGAAGCAGGCCCGGGAGGCCCTACTCGACCACATCGACATCCCGGCGGCCAACGTACACCCGATGGCGGCCAGCGACGGTGAGTTCGGCGACGACATCGCCGCCGCGGCGGCCGCCTACGAACAGGTGCTGCCCGCGGAGTTCGACGTCCACCTGCTCGGCATGGGCGGCGAAGGGCACATCAACTCGCTGTTCCCCGACACCCCGGCGGTACGCGAGACCGAACGGCTGGTGGTACCGGTCACCGACTCCCCCAAGCCGCCGCCGCGGCGGATCAGCTTGACACTGCCCGCGGTTCGGCGCGCCCGTCAGGTGTGGCTGGTGGTGTCGGGGGCCGCCAAGGCCGATGCGGTGGCGGCCGCGGTCAACGGCGCCGACCCGGTCGACATCCCGGCCGCCGGTGCGGTCGGTCGAGAGGCCACGGTGTGGCTGCTCGACGAGGAAGCCGCGAGCAGGCTCGACCGCTGAGTCGCGCGCAGCCGCGCCGGACTGTCAGACCCCCCGAGTAGCATCGAACGCATGTTCGAATCTCTCGACGACGGCGCGGTGGTCGATTCCATCGCCGCGGCGTCGCGCGAGCAGAGCGCGGCGTGCGGCCGGGAGATGCTCGCTATCGGCGAGCTCTACGCCCGCCGGGCGCCCGAGGACGACACCGAACGAGCGAACTGGGCGATCGACGGGCACGCCAACGTGGTCGCCGAGATCTCGGCCCCGGCTGAACATCAGCCGGGGCCGGGCAGCCGGCCGCCTGCAGTTGGCGATCGACCTGCGAGAGCGCCTGCCGCGGGTCGCTGCGGTGTTCGCCGCCGGAGACATCGACTTCCGGATGGTGTCGGCGCTGGTGAACCGCAGCCGCAACGTGGTGGATCCCGACCTGCTGGCCCGGCTGGACGCGGCGCTGGCGGCGTGGTCGCCGAAGTGGATGAAGCTGTCCGGGCCCACACTGAACGAACGCATCGACATGTGGGTGGAGAGGTTCGATCCGACCGGGGTCCGCGAACCGCGATCGCCCGGCGAAGACCGCTACGTCGTGGTCACACCCGCCGGCCAGGGGATGGTCGATGTGTCGGCCCGGCTCACGTTCGAGGCCGGCTTCGCGTTCGACACCCGCCTCGATCAGATCGCCGCGACCGTCTGCCGCGACGACCCGCGCACCGCCGACCAGCGGCGAGCCGACGCGATGGCGGCGATGTCGGAGGGGCAGAACCGGCTCGTATGCGGCTGCGGATCCGAGGACTGCCCGGCCGACCCCGCCGACACCGCTGCGACCCGGCTGGTCATCAACGTGATCGCCGAACAGGCGACGGTGGAGGGCCGGTCGGACAATCCGGGGTATCTGCCGGGCTACGGTGCGGTGCCGGCGTCGATTCTGCGCGCGAAGGCGGCGACGGCCACGCTGCGTCCGGTCGCATTGCCGCAGCCCTGCGCCGAGGCCGGCTACCGGCCGTCGGCGGCGCTGACCCGGTTCATCCGGTGCCGCGATCTGACCTGCCGGTTCCCCGGGTGCGACGCGCCCGCGGCGGTCTGCCAGATCGACCACACCATCCCGTATCCGGCGGGGCCGACCCACCCGTCAAATCTCAAGTTGCTGTGCGTGTTTCACTATCGGTTGCGCGTAGTACATCTAAGGCATGGATGCCGCGGTGTACCTCCGAATCAGCTACGACCCGTCCGGCCAGGCGCTCGGCGTCGCACGTCAACGGGAGGATTGCACCGCGTTGTGCACCTCGAAGGGGTGGACATCGGTGGAGTACATCGACAACGACACGAGCGCATCGACGGGGAAGCGGCGGCCCGCCTACGAGCGGATGCTCGCCGACATCCGCGACGGCCGGATCGGTGCTGTGGTGGCGTGGGACCTCGACCGGTTGCACCGCCGTCCGATCGAGTTGGAGTCGTTCATGGCGCTCGCCGACGAACGGCACCTCGCGCTTGCCACCGTGTCCGGCGACGTCGACCTGTCCACCGCGCAGGGCCGGTTGGTGGCCCGGATGAAGGGGTCGGTCGCCGCGCACGAGATCGAGCACAAGAAGGCGCGGCAGCGGCGGGCCGCCGAGCAGAAGGCCGCCCGCGGTGAGCCGCAGTGGAAGCGGGCGTTCGGCTACCTCGACGAGGCCCGCACGCCGGACCCGACGACCGCGCCGTTGGTGAAGCAAGCGTATGCCGCGGTGTTGGCCGGATCGTCGCTCGCCGACATCTGCGCGCTGTTCAACGACGCCGGTGCGTTGACGGCGCGGTGGGTGCGACCGCGCGACGCCGACGGCAGCCCGGTGCGCGACGCCAAGCCGATCCTCGAGCGTCGCCCGTGGAACCCGTCGCTGGTGTCGCAGTTCCTCCGCAAGCCGCGCAACGCCGGGTTGCGGGACCACAACGGCACCATCGTCGGTCGTGGCACGTGGCCGCCGCTGGTCGACGAGGAGACGTGGCGGGCCGCGCAATCGGTGCTCGACGCGCCCGGCCGCTCACCAGGCCGCAAGACGGTGCGGCGGCACCTACTGACCGGGGTTCTGCGGTGCGGCCGCGCCGGGTGCGGCGGCCACCTATCCGGGATGCAGACGATCGACAAGCGGATCACCTACGCGTGCAAGACGTGCCGCGGTGTGTCGATCCGCGCCGAGCACGTGGAGCCGATGATCTATCACGCGGTCGGCGAGCGGTTGGCCCAACCCGATGCGGTAGACCTACTCAAGGCCGAGTTGCACGACACCGCCGAGGCCGAGCGGTTGCGCGGCGAACGCGCGACGCTGCTCGCCCGGTTGGACGAGATTGCTGTCGAACGCGCCGACGGCCTGATCGACGGCAAGGGCTATCGGACGATGACGGACCGGATCAACGCGCAACTCGTTTCGCTCGAACGTGCCCAGCAGGACCAGGAGCGGTTGCGGGTGTTCGACGGGTTGCCGTTGGGGACACCGGAAGTCGTTGAGCGGGTGCGGGCGTTGTCGCCGGATCGCCTACGCGCGGTAATCGACGTGTTGGTGGTGTTCGAGGTCGCGCCGGTCGGCAAGGGCGGCCACGTGTTCAACCCGGACCGGGTGACGGCGACGTGGAAGTGACCGAGCGTTACCCGCACTTCGTCGTCACGTGCGATCACCGTCGCGGCTATGCGCCGATGCTGGTCGCCCGGTACGCGTGGGATGACACACAGGGCGTGTGGGTGCATTCGGAGCGCAGCAGGGTCCGTGTCGAGTACCTGGATGGCAACACCCGCGATTGGTGGCACCGCGACGAGCACGGCGACCTTGCGCCCAGCGTGCGGCCGCGCGTGCACTATGAGATGTTCTGCGGCGCGGCCGTGACGCCGCGATGCCCGGTGCGGCCGTTCCGTACCGACGCCGACGAGTTGCAGAACCTGTTCGCCACGTTGCTGGTAGCGGGATCGCGGAAGGTGTTGTTCGACAATGGCTTTCCCGGCACGGTCACCGGCCGCAAGATCACCATCACCCTCGCAGGTCTACAGATCGCACGGGCACGGCTGAACGAGGTGTTTCGGCACCAATCGTGACCCGGTGCTAACATCGCTGGCGCGGGGTCCGCTTAACGCGTGACCACGTGTGCTCCACCTAGCCGGTGTCGATTCCGGGCAGCGATTCGTGATGCCCTGGAGACGCCGTGCCGACCACCCCGCCCGAGATTCTGTCCGTTCGCGCCAGGATCGCCTCGCTGACGCGATCTCGACAGGTCGACGATCCCGATCTGGTCGCTGCGCGGCGCGAACTCGCCGAACTGCGCATCGCGCGGTTCATCCGCGAAACGGTCGCTGCCGCACCACCATTGACCGACGAGCAGCGGACCCGCCTCGCTGACCTATTGCGGCCAGGATCTGCGGCGCTGGTGGTCCCGGCATGACCGCCGCAGCACCGGCGACGGCCGGACCCGAACTGTCGCCCGAATGCGCCGATTGGGTGCGCCGAGCCGTCGCCGCCGCGCCGCCGCTGACCGACGAGCAACGCACGCGGCTGGCCGAACTGCTACGGCCCGCGCGCGCAGCGGTATTGGTTGGTGACGCCGACACCGGGCACAGCCGCTGATGACCGGCGCGACGTACGACGGAGCGGCGTGGCGTCGGCACGTAATCGGGTTGCCCAAGGCCGACCTGTCGCCGGATCAGAAACTCGTCCACCTCGCGCTGGAGACGTTCGCCGATTATCGGGACGGCACCAACGCGCATCCCGGCATCGAGGCACTGGCCGAGATGTGCAACCTCGACCCCCGCACGGTGCGGGATGCGTTGGGGCTCGGGCGTTATCTGGGGCTGACCGATCGGACGGAGCTAGCAAACCGGAGACGCGGCAAATCGGATGTCTACCGGATGCTTTCTACCGGAACGGTGGTTCCCCCAGACGCCGGTTCTACCGGAACGGTGGTTCCCCCAGAAGTTGCGTCTACCGGAACGGTGGTTCCCCCAGTTGCGCCCGTCTGGGGGAACGGCTGCGTCGATTCTGGGGGAACGGCCACGTCGATTCTGGGGGAACCACCGTTCCCCCCACCAACACAAGCACCAACACAAGCACCAAGGGGGAGTCACCTAAGCCGGGTACGTCACCAGTGAAGTACCCCAGGTTTTGTTCCGATCCGTATAGGAGGATCAGGAACATGCCACGTAAGTATTCGCCGGAGTTTCGTGACCGTGCGCTTCGGTTGTTGGACACCACGATGGAAGACTCAGAGGTTT